>Ga0247780_1000537_pt1 | contig 34979 bp, 38 predicted proteins | sample UWRJL079202R5_FD_179927 | JGI IMG/M metagenome (GOLD analysis project Ga0247780, IMG submission 179927) | Plant litter microbial communities from Arlington Agricultural Research Station in Wisconsin, United States - UWRJ-L079-202R-5 | ecosystem: Environmental > Terrestrial > Plant litter >...
CCAAGGGCACATTTTGGGGGGGGGGGGGACAAGGGTGAAAAACTGCACATGGGAGCCAGGCGTGAAGAAATGCAGGCCACCACATAAGCGGGTCGAGTGATTGGGCCGCGGGGTGGCAGTGTTCGCACGGTTATCGAATGTGGCGTTGTGTTGGCGACCACTAGCGGTGCTGGGCGGGCGAAGGAGCGCTTAAATCGCGCTTTCAGTTGCTGTTGGGTGGGTGGTACAGCAGGGTCAGTGCGATGACAAGGCTCCCAGATTAATCTTTCCTTCTTTCCCGAGTTTCAGTATTCAGAGCTTGTCTGCCTGCGAGAGCTCGAAATCGAATTGCAGCCTATTTTCCTGCTTTCGCCAGTCTCTTTCGCGAACCGACAGAGAGACCCTTCAATGTCCATGCAGGAGATGAGTTCAAAAATGGACGGCGCCTCTCGCTTTGTTGACAACCTGGTGACCAATGTCTCCCTCCGCACTGCCTTTTCGGCCGAGCTCGAAGCAGAACGCATGGGACGACTGCGTCCCAACATCACTGAAGTCCGCCGTCGCTGGGAAACCAATGAGGGCTACCGCGGCCTCGTCCAGCAAGTCAAGTCGCTCTGCGACCAAGATGAGGTTTCGTCCCGCGTCCGAAGTTGCCTCGATCGTTTATTCGAGGGGTACCGCGACTATGCCGACATGGATCTCGGCCGCCCCTGGTTGCCTCAGACAGCAGAAGAAAGGTTCGAGGCGATTGAGCTGTACTGCTCTGAGGACGGATACCAATACATCACCAAAATGATCCAAACCGTGTTCCGCACGGCAGAGCCATCAGCTGACGAGCTCATCCGAGCCACGGCATTCGTCGAGTGGATCACCATCGACCTCTACAACCTTCGTCTCTCGCAAATCGGTGACCCACGCTTCGAGAACTTCCAAGGCATTGTATACCGCTGGTGCACGCTCCGCCCCGAGGACCTAGAAGAGTACCGCGCCATCCTGCGACTAAGCGACCACGCGAGGCGGAACTTCTCCATTCCTCTAGGCCTAGTGTCTACCGCGGCAGACGGCGATGCAACGCGGCACTTCGCTGACCTCCCAACCGGGCATGAATACGTCGAGGGCAAAGACAAAAGAATTCGCGTACGGCAAACGGTTCATATCCACGGCATGGATCCTGCCCTCCTAGCGTCGTTCAAGCAGCAGTACCCAGATAGCGTCGTGACTTCCATCTGCGCGATGCCTGTGGCTCGCATGTCACCCTTTGGCGAACAGGAGATCTTGCTGCGCGGGCCGTTCTTCCACTTGATTACGATAAAGGAGTGCGAGGATGACAGGGGGCGGTACGTCGAGTCTGTTACTGTTGCCATGAACTCGAACCGCGATCACGGGTCCGAGCATTCATCTAACGATGATGAGAAAGCGAGGCAGAGAATTGCGTTCCTCAACGCTGTCAACGCGTCCAAGTGGGAGGTGTGCGCCCGTATAGCGGAGGGTACCGATGCCGAGGCTTACCGCGAGTTGCAAACGCGGACGTTGACGAAGTTGGCAGATGAGTTCGGTATGGCCGTCAGTGTGGACGGTAGGTTGTCTGAGGCGAGATCACAAGAGGTGGCGACTTGGCTGGGTGGCGTCCAAGCGGGCAGCTACCCTAGTCATTATGCTCAACGCCGAATCACTTGGCAGACGGCTCTCGTTTCGGGGGACTGGGTCGCGGCGGAAAAGGTGATGGCGGATGAATATGCTTGGCGGCGGAGCGAGTGGTATAATGTGGGACAACTGGTTGGTGACGATAATCAGGCCGCAACCGAAAACAGCTTCACCATGTTGCATGAAATGGTCAGGCACGCACCTGAGGATGGCCTGGAGACCACCCCAGGCAACGAAAATGATGATGCATGGAGACGACTCATTGATGCTGCGCTTGAAGACGGCTTGGTCTGGAGTGAGTCCCTTCTGCTAGGCCTAACCAAATACAACAGAACCATGGGATTGACACCAGTTCCAGAGTCCCTAGGTTCCCTCGACGAGAATGACACGATGACGGCAGCAGAACTTGCGCTCCAACGAGGTCTCCTCACACTGGCCGAACGACTCAAGCCGAGGTTCTGTCGCGAGTTGGAAGCTACCTTGACAGGAGACCTCCAGACCCAATTACACAATTTCATACAAGAGACTGTGGCTCCCTTTGTAAGCACCCAGACTCCTCTTCTTCGAAGTCCCGTCCTAACGCTAGAATAGATCCCAAACTCAACCTTTCGCTGCCCACAGCTGTCAGTGCTGCAAGAGATGGAGCACCCTGTGCTCTGGGTTCCGGTTCCAGGCATGTTCGGGGTGAGTTGCTGTGAAGTACGAGTCGAAGCACGAGAACTCGGAATAACTAAAATTGCCACAGGGCGTGCTTATTGAACTGCGAGACCAAGCACTGGAAGTAACCGTATTCAAGACGATTATGGGACAAACCAGTCCGGTGAAGAGTGTACATACCCTTCGACCACGTCAAAGGAGCACGGATTCATGGGATCATTGAGTCATTAGTGACTTTGTACAACATACCGGGGAGAAGAACAAGAGCAGTTGCAGTAGAAGCCGGAGAAGGGAGCGTTTACGATGGGCCGTACAATTAATTATAGATAAATTAGGTACAGTATATGTAGGCCGATGTGAGTGCAGCCGGCCTTTAGCAGTTCCTCCCGCATCAACACTCAATGAATAGGGGATAGTTCCCTTCATCATTTTGGTCACCAAGCCTAAGATGCCCGCCTAGTATTGACTGCCAAGGCCTTGGGAAGAACCTCACTCCTATCCGCTTGCTCCCCACCCGGAAGACACGCACAAGGATATAGGCTTCTCGGCCATCGTTATAGTGCTTCATCTAAGGCCAGCTGATTAGCTTTGCCGTGTCAACTTCCATGCCATGCTTTCAACTCACCTTGTTGATCTGATTCGGGCTGAGGATCATGGGTTGCGCATTGCACCTCCCCTGCGTGCTTTTCACTTCGAGATGGTACTTCGTGCCCACGCCCCAGTCCGGCATCATCGGTACTTGAGCTTCGTGTAATGCTTTGTACATGTATCCTTCGTGATCCTGGTAGTTGAAGTCGGCGTATTTCCCTTGCTTACGGAGGGTATATATTCTGCTCGACCAGTGCTGCTCGGCGGAGAAATCTGGTATGCGCTTTTGGCACCACTCATAGATCTGCCCACCCATTGTTAGTCGCGCCTTCGAAGGCTTCAGTTGCTGCAAAACAGGGAAAACTTACAAAACTCTCCCCCAGCCCGCCGACAACCACGCGACTCAATTTAGCTTCCCTGGGCGGCAACCCCGAAACGGCCGGAACCTTGAGCAGTGCGCCGATGAACAGAGAGACCAAACTTCCAGAGACATTCCGAACGCCGCTGATAACTCCATGCATCCCTTCGTTCATGGACAGAATCGTACATGCACCAACTGCGACGGCGAAGATGGCGCTGCAGCATGCTACCAGATACGCGGCCGTCATCCCGATGAGCTCCTCACCGACAAAGAAAGCGGCAACCCAGCTCGCGATATCCAGCAGCATGGCCAAGATGGCTAATGCGCACGACGCGATAGATTGCGAGATCGCGAAACGGGAGGAAAAGGCAGCCCAGAAGAAGATGAGGGTCGAGGCGATGGTTACTGTGGGTGTTGTTAATTAGTTGTCTGGTGGTCAATGAGGCGGAAATGGAGAAGAAAGAACACAGTCCAGACTTACATACTGCGAAAAGTCCACTACAGAGAGAATATTTCGTCATTCGTTTTCTGGTCTTTACATTTGGGGAAACGAAGGTCATGGTGATGTGGTTCCTTCCCAAGCAGGACGGATGCTCTGTCAGCCCCGAATGATTCGAAAATCGACCTGCGATGGATTTCTCAGATTTGATCCGGGCGGCGTGAGGTAAAAGTCGTTTTCGCAATGCTCTGGTCCTGCGGCTCGCTTCCTCAAAATGTGCCCACCTCAGTCCTTCGAATCCTACCTCATTTTATGCTGCATGGTCGGACAGCACCTTCGATGGTGGTGAGGCTGCTTGCAGGCATCGTAATGGCGAGATTTGGCGCGATCGGCGGGCGTGCATCAATAGCGCGTTTGAACTCGGGTGTGGCGCTCAGGGGTGCTTAACGGCAGGCTCGCCCCACCGCTTGGGCTGACATGCGGTGAGAAGAGGTATCAAATTAAGAACGTGCACCCCCAAAGATAACATATCAGGCGAACTGGGTTCGAAGTGCCAATCTTCATTTCTTCTCTTAGCATTCGCTGTTGATGGACACGCCTGGGCCGACCGGGATGGATACTTCATTCCCCTTTCGTCACTTCCCTGGTGAGATCAGAAACCAGATCTACTGTGACCTTTTGGAGAAAGCACAGCACCCTTGATGGTGAGGGAGACGGGCTGGTAGACATATCGTAGACCTTTTCGGGCGAGATCCGTACTCAAGGAACGAGATGTGGTGGTTTGTTGGCACTGATGGGAACTTGCCGAGATATTAAGCCGCGATGCCTTCAGATTAGTAGCCCGAGAGACAATCACAATGATGTCGTTCCCATTAGGTGGTCGACTAAGAGTCTTCTGTAATATTTAGTCCCAGTTAAAACTCTAACTCAACCACAAAACGGCAGACGGGAACATTGCTCTTTTCTTGAACGGCTCCAGTCACCATCTCAAATCAGTAGTTTTACAACTCAAGAATTCCAGACGGCTGTCGGTCAATGGTCATCTCGAAGACGACGATTACAAACTCTTGCCGCACGAGCACATAAAATCGAACATCTCGAGATCCAACCAAATCGAAACACCGCCTGCACAAACGCAGAGACTTAATCTCTCAGCGGTGGAGCATCCTCGTCGAGTTCCAGAAATATTTCTGTTAATTTCTAGCCCCAGTGGATCCACCGGGTCGACGCACTACGCCGAACCCTCTGGAACCTTCTGGAATCAGGGGGTTTCACCCCCCCTGAATTCCACCAGTGAGTCACACAAGCACTTACGTGGCCTATAGCCACTATTCCAATCCTGTATAGTAGATAGAAGGCTCTGGAAGCCAACCACAGCCTACAAAAGGCCCTCTCCTCTCCTGTATCTAGCCTTCTATAAGCAAGCAACAATTCACGGGATCTGCTAAGCAATAGCAAGCAATTCTACTGTTTTCCAGTCATTCTACAAGGCACTGCCTTCCGGATCCTCTTGCTCTACAGTGTTAATATTTACTGTAACACCCCTTTTACAAAGGCACTGCCTTTGTAATTCAGGCCTTTGTTTGCTTCCTACAGTGCCTACAGCACTGTAGTCAGGCTTAGACCAGTACTACACTACAGCTGCTGTACTACAGCCATGTGGGTTCCTGAAGTTCAACCAGTTATTATTATTTCCTAGTGTTATAGTTATGTAATTGAGGATATTAGTGGTGGGGTTGGTAGAAGTGTTTCACTTGCTTATTTATTTCACTCGCTTATCAAATACATGATAAACCCGCTTCTACATAAGTGGGGCTAAGGTGGGGCTGTGGGGCGGTCGGTTTTTGGGGGGTCTATCAACCCCAACCCTGTCTGTCACGTGCAACGGGCCGGAAGATCTTGAAAACGGAGCCGATGTGGCCGCCGCTTTTCTCAGATACCGTTACTTGAGACGGAGGAGCGCCGGTCTTCTCGGTGCCCCCTTCCACCCACCCTTACCGACCAACTCAACGCACACCATGGCAAAATTCCTCCCTTTTGACCCCCTACCGTGGGCGACGGATAAAAGCGGGAGAGGAGCCGGGGCTCCAGGCGTAAGGCATCCTGTGGTGTTCACGATGCTCTTAACTCACCCTTCTCCTCACCGGCCCCCCCTTCCCGGGTTCTTATTTTTATTATCTCTTCAACTCTGCCCTCATCCCTCCCGTGTGCCTTCGCTAGTCATTTAAAGTCTTAACATTCCGATCCCGAAGCAGCGCAGACCCAAGGGCCCTCCGCCACGAGGCCAACAATTCCTAACAGTGGTAGGCCCTGGAATTACCCACCCATGGGTACCCACGGCCCGTGCACGAGAACCTTTCGCCTGCAAAAACCCTTTGCTTCCAACTGTTTTCTAGGGTTTTTGCAGGCGAAAGGTTCTCGTGCACGGGCCGTGGGTACCCATGGGTGGGTAATTCCAGGGCCTAAACAGTGGTTTAGTCGTACTAAATCCTTCCTTTGCTGTTAACAGCATGATTGTCAAGGCGGTTCAGGATCCTAAAACCTCAAGCTATGTGTTTCCAGACCAGGCACTGCTAGGGGATGTCTTCGCCGGGAAATGGGTTCATATATCTTCTAACTACCATGTTGAACCAATTTCACCATATCCTCGAAGGTGCCATCCTCGGCGCCATCGAGCCCATAAGAGCGTGATACTATACTCCAGACTGTTCCGCTGAATTTTACCTCGAATGTTTGGAATGCAATCTCTGGGAGCATCCCCGCCGGAGACTCTTCTGAAGGACCCCATCCCGCGTCAATCGTTATACCAGAGATCTTTGTCCTCAGAAGGTCCCGTATGTCCGTCCCTGAGGATACCACCAGCCTTTGGACGAGCGGCAAAGTCTTAAGCCCCAAAGGCCAGGAATCTGGAAGCAACAAGATATTCATAAGGGTTTCTGCTGAATTGCCATGCATATCAGAAGCCGAGTTATGGAGGATTTGGGCCGGTAGATGTCTCAGGTAGTAGATATCCGAGGCCTCTTTGTCATGGGCAATCCTCTCTTGAATAGCTCGAAACCGGGAGAAGTGCGGACTGGAAGGTGTCAGGTACTGTATAAATAGACCCCCTGTTTCCACATTTGCCAAATGGGCCCGTCGATTCAGGGCACATCCGAGCGTGAGACAATATGCTTCCCTGTCGTAAATCCAATCTGTCTCCGTTCCTTGTGGACTGGCTGCCAATGCCTGTTGCAATACGCTTGTCCCAAATTCCGACTCGATAAGATCTTGGGGTAGGGCGAAGTAAGAGACAGAGGTTGCTCGGATGTATGGCGACTCCAAGAACTCCATGACCGTGTAATGGGCGAGAGATACGAAAAACTCCGTATCTGGTTCGTTTGTGACCTTTTCAAGGCCGGGGAAGTTGTCCTGTACAGGCGTTAAGCTGCGACGGTCGCTAGCAGTTCGGAATGCAAGAAGACAGCCACAGAGATCTCTTAGATATTCGTAGTCATAGATGCGAGACCGAGACTTTGACTGAGCCCCATAAAGGTCATGCTCCACGGCGGAGAGCAATAAGCTCGCATTTATTCCTTGATCAGGTAACCAAGGCGCCAAAGAGTGGCCGATGACCCAGATCAGAACACGGCGCACAAACATCCAGTCAGCCTCAGGGATCGCGTCAAATATACGGATGTATGTTTCTGCGAGGTCTCGTGGTAAGTTTTGGAGAGCCCCCCGAAGCTGCGATGGGTCGCGAAGCCTTTCTATGGCTTGAATTTGACACTCAGCCCAGCGAAACCTACACCATCGAGTTAGCGTTCGCCACTAAGTGTAAAACGGATGCATGTCCCAATAACCCAACTTACATCCCGTCAGCGTGGGCAACCAAGGTATCTTCGATGTCTTGAAACAGATGTTGCCACCGCTTTAACCTGTAACTCGACACAAGCCGAGAACGCACGAATTGTCTGATATCGGCATTGACCGATGGATTCGACATGGATATTCCCGCCGATATGCCTGAAAATAACCGCTCGATGTGAAAGTACGGCCGACTGCTGGCAAGGATCTTGATCTTTTGAAACCGTTTGTCGAGGACGATGGTGGCAATTAGGCTCAGGAGGTCGCCTCCTGGAGTGCTTTCATCAACAGCATCGACCACAACATACAATACATCAAGCCTCTCCAAAAGAATCTCCAAGACATTTTCAAGCTCAGGTATACTTGCATCGCATCCACGGGCGTGGAGACTTTTGAGCCGTCCTGGAACCCATCCGAGTTGCCGGCAAACTTGGCTCACTGTCCAGGATAGGAATGGTGTGGCTGCATCCCTGTTGTGTGAGTAATGGCAATAGTAATAAGAGTACCAGCAGCTGTCGAACGTATTACAAAATTGCTTCAGCTGTTCGACAATGAAAGATGTCAACACTGTCTTTCCGGTACCGGGAGGTCCATGTATCCACAAGAATCTCTCGGCGGACGTGGTTGATAGCCAGTTCGCCCACTCTGGTGAACGAAGGAGCCAGGCGCTAGTGTGCGGCTCGTGTTTTCTGAGCGCAACATTGTGCAAGGATGATGGATTCGTTCTTTCAAGCCATAGGAAGATTTCGCGTCTTTCCGACTCTATTATTATTTTCTTAGTTTGCTAGTGCACATAGGAAGCGCCGGTTTCAAATTAGCATACGTACCTGATACAACATCTTGAAGTTGCTCGATAGCTACCCGGAGATCTTTGATGTCGCGACTAGTCATAAATGTCTCAGCTGTGACCTCTTTATAACTTGTTTAGCAGTTAGGAAACACCAAATGTGTATAGAAAAGCCCCGTACAGGTAGACGTAAAACTTATTAGCAATACTTGCGTTAAGGCGATAAACTCCCTCAGAAGACATAGATACAGTTTAGAAATTAATTTCAGTTCGATCAACAGTATACTGTAGCTCATGTTGCGTGGGAAGGCTATCCAATACACTTACGTTATATCGCCAGAAATAGCTAGTAATAGAGTTGCTTTCTGATAGGAAAGCTCAGCGAGGAGCTTTCTTGCTTTGGACTGTTTAAACGGCCAAGCGAGTTGAGCAGCTGGGACGATAAATCGTTTGGTAGGTGGAGTCTCTTGCGCCAGCTCTGCGGGCAACAAAGCCTCAAGCGCACAGAGACAACGCTGACATGAATCGACAGGTCCGGATTTCGCAAAGAGGCGCGCAACAAAGCTTGTGGTGCCTTCTTTATGCCACTCTGGGCTATTAAGGCTTTCGATGATGACTTTGATGGAGGAAACCTCGCAGAAGATCATATGGATATCGCTTGGCGCATCCCGTATTGCTTCAATGCAATGTCGACTCACTCGAATGAGGCGGTCAGCGACCTGGATAAAGGCCACAATGCTTGCGCCAATAGAAATCGGGTCGGCCATTTGCGATTTGAGGAGAGAGAAACCTGTCCCAAATGGGCTGATACAGATCGGTGGCTCGATCTTTGTTGGTGTTGATGCCCGACACAGTCCAAGCAATCTGGTGAGGGGTTAGCTCGGCTCGGAATAACTTTAACACCGTAATGGTATGTGGATCGGTGGCTTGGCAGCCCTCCACCTTTATAGATTAGTTTTGCAATCACGGCGGCCATTTTTTAGATTCGCGCAACGCACAGAATATATCACCAGCTTTTTCCTGGAATTCTGATTCTGTGGCCCTCAATAAATGGTGGTTTTCCACTGCATGGTCCCGCTCTGCGAGGACCGGCTCCCTGCAAGTCAGATCGCCAGAATGGGCTAGAAACCATTGTATTATGAGAAGCCAGTATCATAGAATTGTAGCAAACTAGACTTACAATTACGTGCTATTACAATTACCAACAACAAGCCTATTTTCCCGCCCTCTGGTTTTACCTTACCTATCAGGAGACCCTAGAATCTTCCCAGCTCTAGCTGTACCTTATTTTTCGACAGAGCTCCGCCACTAAAGTTATGATGATATGCTCTATTTCGCTAGCATCCCCGCTCCTTGTGGATACCGAGTCTGCCGGTACACCAGGTCAAGAAGTCCGGCTACGCAATTGGCGCTCAGGCGTTCAATCCGCTAACTGCGCAGATATGTTGGGCGGCGGTTCGCCTGACCTGTCCTCGATCGCGAGCGTCAAGGAGTTGAGGTTCTTACGTCGAGGTGGTGGGTCGTGTTGCGTTGCGCTACGTTGCACGTCTGAGCTTTTGTGCGGCATTTTTGCCAATTTGTTAGAATACGCGAAGCCAGAGCGAGAGGAAACGAAAGGAGGAGGAGGAGGAAAGGCAGAATCGTGGCGAGGGACCGAGGCCATGAAAGTATTTATTGTCAAGAGTTGACCTCGCGATCCAGCAGCTAGTACGCGGGGGCACTAGGAATGAGGGATAAAAATTTGGGTTCGTACGCTGAACTATTGTTGGTGGATGCCACGGCCAGGCGAAGTGCTGGCCGACCAGTCAGAAAACGGAAGCCTCAACGGGAACACATGGATTACAACGCTGCTCACCTCCCATCCAGCACTCGGACAGCTCTATACATGGACGACTCTATACACACAACACCATCTCAAAGCAACCTGATTCCTCTGTGTCACCTGACATTTGGGTCGAGCGCCTAGAGCGCTAGAAAACCCGTGCAGCACGCGCAGCAGCCAACGACTTGCAGGAGTGTTTGGTTGGCGCCTGCATGGATGCATGACCTTCGTCGCAGCATGAACCAACAAATGCAGATTAATTAGTTCATTCTCGCAAGGTAATGGGCACACTGCTCTTCATTGGCGGGCTTGTGCTAGCTCAGCACGCATTTCCCACGCAATCCCACGCAATCCCATTCGTTGGACTCCAGCCCGTTCCTGCAAGATATATCTGGGAGTAACGTCTCCAGAACGGTACACTAAGAGCTGCCGTTTTAGCTACATCCGTTTTGACGACTTAACCCTAACCCTAGATTTACAAAATAATATTGTCTTAAAGGTCTATGGGTGGCTGGTCTTTCCGGCGTCAGATGCATCCCATTTTCCGGAACTCATCATCCCATTTCCTGGACTCCAGGGCTGCCAAATTCGGCATACTTTGCACCTACGGCCACGACCCATAGGAAAACTCATGATCTTGTTTCTACATAAGTAGGGCTGGTGGGGCCTGGTGGGGGCCGTGTGGGGCCTCAGTCGGGAGGATCTAAAAAAAGGGAACCGATGTTGGCCACCGCTTTTCTCGGACACCGTTACTGAAAGACGGAGGAACCGGTCTTCTCGGTGCCCCCCCCCCCTGCCCACCCTTCCGACCAACTCGCACACATGGCTAGATATCTCCTTTTTCACCCCTCTCTGTGGGTGACGGGTGAATAGAGAGCCGAGGTCCGAGAGTGCGTCTTATTTGTGACACGTAGTGGAATCGAAGGCTTCAACGATGGATTGAATTGCTCTGTCCTATTCTTTGGATTGAGCCGTGGAAGGCCTCTATATAATTCCTTATAGTGGGCCTTCTGAATCGCTGGCTGGCGCTAGCAATTGTGGTGAGATCACCACAATTGGAGGCTATCGCGAGGCCTGGATTCTGTGACATTATTTTATGATGCTCTTAACCTACCTCTTACGTGCTTGCAGCTTTCACTTGCACATGCTGGCGCGTGGCGCAGTGTGCTGGTAATGCATAGCCCTAATCTGTACAAGTGGCCCTATTACATAGACCTCCCATTGCAGGGAGAGCTCGCAGGAGCACCTTCCTCCTGCAACCTCCTTATTTTCCACAATACATTACTTTGCCACCAATCTCCTCGGGATTGCTGCCCCTTGTGACAGTTTTTCGTCGTTACGTAAGGAGACTACTTCTCGCTAGCGAACGTTAATAATACTAGCATTTTCCCCGCTTATTTTCTTCGTTATATGAGGAGATTAAGCTTTACGGCTTACCTTACCATAGTACTAGAAAGTAGAGTACTTGTAAGTAGAGTAAACGTTTATATTCGCTAAGCCTCTAAGCCCCTAAGCAGTTGCGCGGCGTTTGCGAGGCTCAGGCGCCTTTGCCTCCACACTGCTTGCGCGCCGCCTTCGTGATGCCGGCTGTTGCAGATGCCTTCTGTGGCCCAGAAGCGTTTCTAGCGCTTCTTCTGGTGTTGCCACTATTCACAGCGTTGCTGGCGCCCGCTCTGGGGGCTGTAGAGCTTCCTCCAGGGTGTTGGAGGACGCTGGGACTGTTAGGGTAGACTTGCAGTAGTGGGGTAGCCATGCTACTCGGGATTAAGTGGAGTCCGACGGTGTGATGGTTGACATTATATATGTCAACCTTCACACTCAAGACTCCCTTCCTCCCATCATCAATCTATATACCTTTGCAAGCAACACTTGCCTTCAGTGCACAGTACCACAATTGAGTGACAGATGCACTGTGAGGCTTCGCATTTACGATGACCTCCTTCTCACCGTCACAGGGGCTGCTCTACGACCACCTATCCGGGAAAAAATGCTGCAAACGATTATTTATCTTCTGGCGATGGATTCTCGCGCGCGTGCGACGATTTTTCGGTGTTGGTTTGTAAGGAAAGGCAGGTACGCCCGATCAAGGTGGTCACAATGGTGGCAGCGAGCAAGAATTGGCAAAGGGGTAAGATTTCAACCTGGCCTGAGTCGAGAGGTGGGCGAGGGCCGTGGTCTAAATACAAGGTGGTGGTTGGTGTACCAGGGGGTTGTGTGGTGCCCGGGGTGTGTGGTGTGGGCTGTGGTGTGATGTGTGGTGTGTGGTGTGGTATGTCAGGGGTATTTCCTTACATGGTTGATGGAAAAAGGTTGCAAATGGAAGCAAGTTCAATTGAGGTCGGTTTGGCAAGAATTGGCATGGTGTTGAAAATGAGGACTGGAAAGGCCGTCAGTAGCGACTGACAGATGGCGTTACTTGGCACTGGACTGCACAGACCCCTCTTCTCTGGGGGTCAAAGGCAGTCCCCGAGGGTTAGGGTTTTTATGGGGGTGCGCACGGATCATAGTGCAAAAGGTCATTTCATGATAGTGCAAATAGACAAACTCTTGTTGATATCCGCCATGTGGAGCGGGTTGATGGATCTGGGGGTGTTGGGTGTTCCACAAAGTTCCACCGAGGGATATGCAACCCAGATTGAACCGCTAAAAACCTGGAATACGCCCTCAATGCGATGGAAAGGGAGTGAGTTCTTCATTGGTGATAGTCTCAAACGCCGTTTGCCTTGCTAGACGGTAGCTCGACGCCTAGACATGTTGGCGAGATACTCTTCGACTGTCCACAACCTATCCGGCACCCAGCGACCGTTGCACTGGGCGCACACGCCAGCGACGGTGGAGATAAACCCACCAGCCCATCCACAGACCAGCTTGCTTCCCGAGCACGTTGCCACACCTTGACTGGGGCACTCGGTGATTCTCGCCCCGCACTCCGCTTGAGGTGATGTGATTTCGAGCTCTCCTGCCCTAGGATAGCGTGCGTTGAGATGTTGTTTTTGGCTGGCGGCATCTTCCAGGGGTAGTCCACTGACGAGTGGGAGGAGGAATGGGATTGCGTATTTGTAGAGCATCGCTTCGTTTGTGCTAGAGCTGGTGGTTTGATGGAATGCGGATGATTCTGAAGAGAGGACCTACTTGGAGGTCATCATCTTTTAAGCTACCCGGAATATGGCGGCGGCAAATATAGGCAAAAGATAAGTGCCGATGTTGGTCGCCGTGTGTAATAAAAACCGGATATATTCGGTGGATCAAAGGCACCTAGAGCTCACCGTGCCTTGGCGAGCTCAAGCGACCCCTCAGGCTTCGTCGCCGTAATGGCTACGTACCTCCAACGGCTATAGCCTCGATAGGACTCCACGCCGGCGGTAGTGTTTGTAACGGGCTGCGCCCTGTGTGGGCCTCGGTAACCCTCGGCCATATTCCCAGATTGTCAACACCAACGCACAGGCTCTTCCAGAACCTTCTCCCACGACACCGAGATTTTGCTTCTGTCTTTCCTTTCTTTCGCACTCTTCTCTTTCTCCTCAACCAAGGATTTTCGTAGTGTTTCGGTAGCGCAAATTGCAACACATTTCCGCCACCCCTTACAGTGTTAATGAAGTACCGCTCCAGCCTAAACAAGCGGACAGGAAGGTAAGGAATATGACCAGAAAGAAGAACAGGCAAGCCATCGGCTTGATATTCTTCAAGTAATCGCGAACCACGACATCCACGAATCTGGCGTCCTCGAGCATTTTCGTGAATACACCGGGATGCGAGCGATCATTCGTGGGCATGGAGGGAGGCAACGCGAGGATTGCCACGTAATTTCGGTCAAGGGTGTCCGTTTATTATGAGAACGCATCCGTGTCTATGGCCTCTGTCTCACCTATACTATGACCCCACCAAATCGCCATACAAAACCCTAACCCTGTGACATTCTGCGCCCCACGCATGCCAGCCGCCAACGCGATGTGGTCCGCGGCAGCTAGCTTGGTCTCTAGCTCCTGAACGCTTGTCGCCAGATTGTCGCGGTCTGCCTCTAGATAATCCATCTCCTTCCTCAATTCGGTAATATCCGGCAATCGTTACCTCCTTTTCTGCGTCCTCGTGAATCTTTTTGTTGCGATCTGCGTCCAGCTTCTCCTCCCAACTCAGCGATCCGACCTTTATCCCAGTTCGAGAACGCATTTTGTTCCATCATTAACTTTGTAAACTGTACATACTGTGCGCGCTCATCCTTCAACCGACGGTCCAGATCCCTTTCCGATGTAGAAGCTCGTTCGGAACGACGCAACTATAGGTGCGCTGGTCGTGTAAGAGTAGCCCCCGCATTATATTCCCAAGGGTGAGATTCAAATACCACCTCTTAAGGCAAACCTAAGCCGAAGTAGTGAGGCCCTAAGCAGGATGAAGATCATGTCGGTCGCGAGGTAGGGACATAGGTAACGAAGATTTAGCGGGCGGAAGGCAACGCGGGGCTAGGGAAGGCGGATTAAAGGGCGGCGCGGAGGGCGATATTGAGAGTAGGGAGCTCCATGTAGCCCACAAATGAAGAGGTCGGCTATTAAATTAGGGTGGTCAGTCAATAGTCGAAGGGAAGGGGGGAGCGAGGAACTGAACTACTGTATTAATTAATAGTCGAGCTATAACCAGTGCGGTAGCCTGAAGAGGGGATGACGTCGAGGCCCTAAAGCGTACCCAAGCCCAACACCAAGTTCCGTCGCATCGTCGAGTAAAGGCCGCCGAGCCAAGGAGATAGTAAAGACAGGCTTAAGCAGTGTGAAGCCGTAGGCACCCGTATGGTCCGCAACGCGTAGCCATCAGATGACGTGGAGTTGGTGTTGCCTTTGACCAACGCATAAGGCTCCAGTCCCTTTATATTAGAAAACTGTCACTTCTTCCCCAACCCCCGTCATCGTGTACTAGCAGTAAGACATGGCAGAAACAGCTCAGTTGCTTTGTGGTCCATGCGGTGCTTTCTGCCTCAGGAATCTGCGAGCGGCCTGCTTCCTTGACTGGATCTCATTCAGCAGCTGGTGGAAGCGATCCTTCTCCGGGTTCATTGTCGATTTTCGAGTACGGCTGAGCTTTTTGATGTACCGAGGGAGTGCCAAGGCTCTGCTTCGTGGCGCGGGCGTTTTATCGGGTCGCTGCAAGTGTCGTTTGCGTTCGGGGCGCGTCGCGGCGGGTTGTCGCGGGGCTAGCCCTGCAGACACAGAACAGCCTGGTACTATGAGACGAATCTGGCTACACAAAATTTCCTTTTAGTCTTCCGTATTTTGCAAAGCTGGAAGCTGGGTCGGATGGTGCATTGTCCTGGTAGCGGGACTCTGGTTGGAGATGGCGTAAACATGAAGGTTCTGTTTCCCCTGAGCATGAGCAGCTTAGCTGATCTTTACCTGTCTGGGGTCCCTGCAAGGACATGCGGCTGAAGCAGCAGAGGAGGCGCTATTCTTATTCTAGTTAGGCACTCGCAAATAGCAACGTTTCTCTGCTGCTGCGAATCCAGCAGCCCAACTCCAGACCTCACTGCCATCGTTGATTCGTTGGACTCAGCCCGTTTCTGCAAGATATATCTGGGAGCAGCGTCTCCAGAACAGTGCCAGAGAGCTGCCGTGTTACACCTCCATAGGGGTTAGAAAAGTTAGTGCGGACAAGAGTTTAACAAGGGTTTTTTGCTGTGAGCCCCCCTGCCCACGCTAACATTTCTAATCCCTGTGGATGTGTAGCTGCATCCGCTCTGGTGACTTAACCCTAACCCTGAAATTACAAAATAATGTTGTCTTGAAAGTCTGTGTGGGTGGTGTTTCCAGCGTCGGATGCATCCCATTTTCCGGAACTTATTATCCTGTTTCCTGCCCTCCAGGGCTCCCGAATTCGGCATACTTTGCACCTACGACCAGGACACATAGGAAATTCGGGATCCCGTCCGCTCTCCCATAGACAAGCCAGTGAAGGCCAGACTAGTAGTTGGGTCGGTGACGACCAGCGAATCCCTGGTGTTGTATGTTCTTTTTGTCGTTTTGGCGGTGTGGTTTCTCTTTGCGTTCAAGTTGCATGTTGTTTTGTTGGCGGATGATGCGAGACTCCGACTGCCTGTGGCTGTGGGGGCTTGGTTGCAGAAGATGCGACACCGCCAGGCCTAAATTCAGAGGCTGGGCGCTGCCTGGCTTTGCCTGGCTTTTGTGGGGCAGGCGTTTGGATTCCGGCACGGCTGTCTGGCGTCCCCGTGACCGCGCGCCAGAACCCCCCTAATTGGCGTCGCGGTTGCCTGCTCGACAGGACGCGCTTGCCCAATTGATCCAAATGGTCCTGTGCGGCGCAGAAATATTTGATGACGTGCAAAGAACGCCGGTAACCTCTTCACTGCTCTGGCCGCTTCCGCCAGAGGCCAATTGTCCCGCGCAAGCAGCTCCGGCCTCTCTTTCATTTGAATCTTCCGTTTTGAGCGCCAGCAAACTGTCTCGGCGTGCTTGTCTTCTCATCTCATCCTCAACTTCCTTCCATCCGCAATCGTAGGTGCGACTCGCCATGCCGCCAAGGAGGGGCAAGAAGGCCGCGGCAGCGCCAGCAGCACCGGTCCTGCCTGCGCTCGACAACTGCAAGATCGTCCTCAGCGGCACATTCGCGGGGTTTTCGCAGGCCGTCCTCAAGAAGAAGATCGAGGACCTGGGCGGAACCGTCTCCGCTTCAGTCACCCTCGACACCACCCAGCTGATTGCCTCCGAAGCAGACTACGGGAAGGGCTCGGCAAAGGTGAAAAAGGCCCAGTCTCTGCAGATCCCCATCGTCACCATATCATGGCTGCTCGATTGTGAGACGAATGACGCTCGGCCGGCAGAGGCAGATTATCAGGTGGGAGCTGAGGCAGATGAGGAGAACGACGATGCACAGCCCGCTGCTTCTCAGTCGCTGCCTGTCCGGTCCAATGGAAAGGCTTCCGCCAATGGGGCCCAGAAGAGAGCCGCATCCCCATCTGCGGGTTCCCCTGTTTCTGACTCTGAGCCGAAGCCCAAGAAAGCGAGGGGCCGCAAGGCGGCAAAGGTGGCCGATGACGTTGACATCAAAGACGAGGATGAAGATGCACCTGTCGCTGACCCCGAGCCGAAGCCCAAGAAAGCGAGGGGCCGCAAGGCCGCAAAGGTCGCCGATGACGTTGACGTTGACATCAAGGACGAGGAAGAAGATGCCCCCGTCGCCAAATCGAAGCCGGCCAAGTCGAAGCCGACGAAGCCGGAGCCTGCTTTGGGCGAGGGCCAAGTCGCCAAGCGCCGAGACATTCAGATCCCCCTTGATGAAGGATGTCCTCACGTGTCGTCTACCGTCTACATTGCGCCTGACGGAGTCATCTTTGATGCATCTCTCAACCAGACGAATGCCTCAAACAACAACAATAAATTCTACCGCATTCAGGTCAGTGAAACTGTGAAAAAGGTCCTGGATTTTGACTGATCGGTTGCAGCTTCTGGTGGACAGCAATGGGACGTACCGCACCTGGACACGGTGGGGTCGTGTTGGCGAGCGTGGCCAGACCGCCACCTTGGGAGGCGGTGGTCTCGATGAGGCCATGCGCAACTTTGAGAAGAAATTCAAGGACAAGTCGGGCCTTACTTGGAACCAGCGCGGCGAGAATCCCAAGCCTGGCAAGTACGCCTTTGTCGAGCGAAACTACAGTGTCGAGTCAGATGATGATGAGGAGGCCGAAGACACCAAGGGAAAGTCAAAGGCGGCTGGCTGGGTTCCGCCCAAGAGCACCCTCCACGATGAGGTTCAGAAGCTCATGACGTTGATCTTCAATCAGCAATTCTTCGCAGCAGCTATGACGGCTCTGAACTACGACGCCAACAAACTTCCTCTAGGAAAGCTGAGTAAGGCGACGATCACCCGAGGTTTCCAGGCCCTGAAGGACCTCTCGGCTCTCATCGACGACCAGTCTCTCGCCTCTAGCTACGGCGTACCCTATCTGGAAGCGGTCGAGAATCTTTCAAACTCATTCTACTCGCTGATTCCCCATGCATTCGGCCGGAACCGCCCGCCAATCATCCAAACCCAACCAATGGTGAAGCAGGAAATAGAACTTCTTGAAAGCCTGAGCGACATGAAGGATGCGGCACTCATCATGAAGATGGACAAGGCGGGTGATGATGACATCCACCCGCTCGACAAGCAGTTCCAAGGCCTCAAGATGGATGAAATGGAACCACTGGATCAATCATCGACTGAGTTCTCTCATCTGAAGGAGTATCTCATGGAGACCCGCGGACATACCCACAATGCTAACTACAAAGTGGAGTCCATCTTCCGTATTGAGCGACAGGGAGAGAAGGATCGCTACGACAGCAACTACGGGAAGAACGCCAAGAACCGCCGACTCCTCTGGCACGGTTCCCGAGCGACCAACTTTGGTGGCATTCTCAGCCAGGGTCTCCGGATCGCGCCGCCTGAAGCGCCAGTGTCCGGCTACATGTTCGGCAAGGGAATTTATCTCGCTGATATGTCATCCAAGTCGGCGAACTACTGCTGCTCGTTTCTCTCGGACAACACGGCGCTCCTGTTGCTTTGCGAAGCCGAGCTTGGCGACCCTATGCAAGAACTTACCAACGCCTCCTATAATGCAGGAGAAGATGCGAAGAAGAAGGGCATGTTGTCGACCTGGGGCAAGGGTAGCCACGGTCCCCTCAAGTGGAAGGACGCAGAGTGTGTCCATCCTTCGATGAAAGGCATCAAGATGGTGAGTTTTATCCGTACTGTGCTTGGGCTGCTGCGTCCGCCCGGGCTTCCTACTTGCTTTTCTCGTTCGATTCCGTGGCTCGTTTAATCCGATCTCGCTAACATGGTACAGCCCGACACGTCTGTAGCTCCGGGGCTTACCAACGTTCCTGGCGCCTATCTTGCCTACAACGAGTACATCACCTATGATGTCTCGCAAGTTCGCCTCCGCTACCTGTTCCGTGTGAAGATGTAGCTGACGATAAGTGTGTTGTGGGCTTCTGATTTGGTTTGGAACTGCCGGCGACATGTGGCTATTTGGAGCTAGCAGAAGACCGGAAGTCGGAAAAGTCGGAAAAGTCAAGTGATGGGAGCCTTTGATTCGCTATTAAGGATGGCGGCGTTATCGTGCGCCCGATGATGTACCTACCTCTGAGGTTGGCAGAGAATTGATCTTTTGTGTCTGTCTGCTCCATCTTATCCGTGAAATCGCAAGGGGCTGTCGGAACAGTGCATGCTAGGTAGCCACTTGCAAGATGGTCTCGTGCTGCTAGACGACGCCCATAGCATAGCCAGGTCTGTGGCTGTCGGATCTTAGACAGCAAGACTGCCAGATATCGTGCCCGCCGAGTTACTGAATGAGCTCTCGATGACCTGATCTCAACTTTAAAGTTATCCTTTGTCACATGCAGCAGCAATGTCACGCAATAAAAGTCTGCATCCTGTTGGCCAACTTGGTAAGTTTAAAGTCTCTTTTAAGTTACTCTATCGTGCTTATTCATAACGCTCATAACACTCATAACATGATCATCAAACTTTTGAAAATACATAAATACAGATTCATAGGTACTTCCTTTCCTGCCCCGTCCCGCAAACCACACTTCACCAAACCGAACCAACACCCTCTCAAAATACAGATCTATCTCCCCCCTCTCCCCAGTCCCAAAAATACACGTCTACCGCCTCCCACTCCCCATAACCTCCTTAACATCCCCGTCCCCCTCCAACTCCCTCCCCCCATGCCGCCCCGCAACATGCCTCACCAACCCCTCCAAACTCCCGCACACCGTGTCCCTTTCCCGATACCGCGAGCACAAATAACATGCGTATCCCCCACCCCCAGGACGATGGCATTTCGCAAGGAACCGCCCCGTAAGCGAAAACGTGCGCACCTCTACTAGCGAGACTTCCTCTTGGCGCGTGGGGTTGTATGAGCGGCCTGTAGGTGGTATGGAGAGGGGGGAGTCGATCTCCACGCGCCAAGGGTTGGTGTCGAGGGGAGCGGAGCAAGTGATGCATGTGAGTGAGGGAGTGAGGATTTTGTCGAGGGGGAGGGAAGGGGAGGTTTGGAGGGATGTTGCGGCGGGGCAGTAGAGGGTATTGCTGTTGCTGTCGGATTGTGATTGCGTGTGGGAGTGGGAGTGGGAGTGGGAGTTGGAGGGAGAGTTGGAATGGGAAGAAAGAGACGGTGCCGCGGGGGCTGGCGGGAGGGCGAGGACACGCATGCGGTCGTCTAGGGCGGAGGTAGATGAGATTCGACGGATGGGACCCTGTGGGCGGCGGGCGCGAGCGGAAGAGGAGGGCGGGGGCTCGAGCATGCGGCGGTATTGGTCGCGGAGGGCGCGGACGGAGCCCTGGCGGGCGAATTCGGAGGCGTTGTAGAGCTTGGAGATGTCCGGGGGCTGGCCGGTGTAGAGGGCCTCTTCGAGGACGTTGATGACGGTTTGCTGGAGGGTTATGATGGCGGATTGGAGTTGGAGCTGCGTGGTTACTGGGGGGACGTTAGTGAGGAAGGGGGAGAGGGAGGGTAGAGAGAAACGTACTGTCGCCTTCGGCATACCGGCTGCCGAGCTCGGCGTAGTGCTGATCGAACTCATTCTTGACGGTGCGGCCGCCGTACTGGAGGGACTGCCGGAGCCTGTCGTCGTTGAGGCTGTCGCTGCGTTGCGGAGGCCCGCGGTCCCTCCCGCCGTTGCCGCCATGATGCTCCTGAACGCGCCGCTCGAGGTCCTGGATCTTGGCGTCTTGGCCTCTGTCGAGCTTGCCCTGCTTGCGCTTCTCGATGATGCGGTCGTAGAGGTTGATGCCTGTCGTGAAGGTGCCCGCGACAGTGGAGATGAGTGTTGCGATGATAAACCCTTGCTGTGAGATGTTAGTACCCCTGCCATGTTCAAGTCACTCATCGTCGAATACGCACCTTGAGCTTCCGCTCCTCGATCATATTGGAGTAATTCATTCCTGCAATATCTTTCGACTTCTTTTTTCAACCAGGCTCAAAAAGTTCGATGAGTTATATCTAACGGATGTTCTGGAACACCGTGGGCCTTGAGAAACTCGGAAGTTTTCAACTGAAGTAGCAATAAGAGCGCGCCGATCACGCGTGCGTATTCAGATGCTGGGGACGGGGTGTGGTGAAATAGTTGAATTCTTGGCACGGGGTCTGGTCCCTGTGTTTGCGCTGTGCGTGGTGACATCATAAGCGGAATTCTCAACTCCCTTGATTGGCCACCCCTGCTCCGAGTTGTCCCCGTCCCACAAACGGGGTCTTCGACGGCAGCACCTCTTCGTCACTCCGGCCACCGACTAAAACCCGCCGCCTATGGCAATTGGTAGGGCCGGTTACTAGCTCGAAACTCCCAATCGGGTGCAGTTACACTCCTCGACACACTCATCAGCTTTGCGCCACGGCAGTCCTCGACGAGGCACATCCCAGTCACACCACTCCCAAGTAACCCGATATAACCCGACAAACTGTATTGATACCTATTACTGCTACAAAACCTGTTCAAACACACTCGCGTGAAACACAACTTGGTATCCGCTGGAAGACGAAGAGACAAACTTTTATGTGGCGCCGTTTTATGCAATCTGACCGCCATTCTCAGGGGGGAGACTTCTTCTCATCGGCCTGCCTTCGACAGCCAAATTACACCTTGTCGACAGCGTGCCTGGAGTGAGTCTTAGTCAACTCCTCTTCGGCCCGCACCTTGCTCTCATAGTTGGCCTCGACCTTGTGCTTGACGGCCTCGCGGATCTTATCCTCGTCACGGTGCATCCAAGTCTGGAAGCCCGAGTTGGAAAGGGGCCAGAGCACGCGGTTCTCATTTGTCTGGATCCACTCGTTGTTCTTGCGCTTGCGGTGGCTAGCAATGATGTCCATCTCAGCGGCAACCTGCGCGCAGTACGCCTCGAGCGGCAGGTCGTTGACGTCCTTGCCAAAGGGGTTTTCAATCTCGCGACCGATAAACAAGATGCCGAGTATTATGTATGCAGCTGCAATCGTGCCGGGAATAGTAATCCAATCGAGCGCATTAAGCAGTTGGAACGGAAGGAGCAGGATATACACCCAGGTGATCTGGGCGATAGCAATGGAATAGGCGATGGGCAGCGGTGTGTTGAGGACGCGGTCAACACCGGTGAGGATATCGTTCAGGGCCACAATGTTGTTATAGGCGATGGTTTGGTGCATCGGGATCTTCAGCTGGCCGTTCTGCACGAGCTCATCGGTGAAGCCGCCCAGGTATGAGAGGATTTCGAGAGGCAGGTTGCCCAGCGGACGTGTCGATTTCTTGAGCGCCTTGCGAGGATTACTCTCAGCGAACGAGACGCCGAGGTACTCGCCGGTGGCCTTGAAGAAGTTCGGCTTGCGGAGCACGTGGTGCGCCTTGTCGGGTTCAGCTTCCGTGGCAGCGCGGGCGAACGTGTCAAGATGGGCGACGAGATGCTCCATGTCGTCGTAGCAAGTGTAGGGCTCAAAGCGCAGCTTGTGCTTCAATGCCGCGGCAAAGGCCACGATGAGGTTGAGAGCGGTGCTGAGACAAGATTAGCAGCTGAAGACAACACCCAAGACAAGAAAACCTACAGCTTGGCAAGCACATCTGCCTTGCCCAGCTCGCCCTCTCGCTCCTCGGCATGGACCCAGTAGACGCGGCCTAGATTCTGCGACGCTAGGATGAGCTGGGCCCAGTACTTGCGACCCTCGGCGTAGCGCTCGTAGGCGGTGGAGCTGCGGAACGACAGCCCCAAACCGACAACGAAACCGAGGACGGTGAGGAGGAGAGGGTTGATGCCGAGGGGCTTGATGAACTTGGAGATGCAGGTGAACATGGTCGCCCATCCGCCAACCGCGATGAGCGGCAGAATCAGCTTCGGCAGGATGCTGCCGTGCATCTGCAGGAAGATGGGCCATTTCGAGTGCTTCGCAATGTCTCGCGGTCCAGTCTAGGCGGCGTTAGTGTCCTGATCGAAGGCTTGGATGAGAGTGAAAGCGGGTCTGTCTTACGAAATAGTCGTCGAGGTCCAAGGATGTGTTCTTGCGACTGAAAGGGTTTGGCGTGTTGGTGCGGGGTGACATGGGCGAGGTGACATGCTCGAGGGGAAGACCGTTGGTTTGGACCTGTGCCGGCCTCCCGCCATTCTCGCCCTGCTGGGCACCGGGGCCAGCGGCCGCACCGGCACCGCCCGCCGGAGGGGGAGGGGCCGCCGACTCGCCGGCAGCACCACCACCGCCGCCGCCGCCGCCTCCACCGTCTTCGCCAGCCATTTTGCAGGAGAAATGCGACGGAAGGGAAATTGGACTCGTCTCGGGATTTAGGTTGTGGAGAGTGAAGGCTAGTCCAGCTTGAGCCTCAAAATGACCGACAGCAAACGCAGGTTCTGTGGGTTCCGCAGGTTCGACAACGACGACGCAAGGAAGGAATGAAGGAAAGTGTTTGTTCGCCGAAGATGCCCTGCCCAGAGGAAAAGTTCGGAAAATGAGGATTCAGGAACGGCCAAGAGGCAACACGAGCCGGGCGGGCCTGGGCCTTTGAGCTCGTACCCGCGAAGGCAACGCGTTGACAAAAGAAGACAAGCCCCCCCTGCTGGCGAGATGTCAGGGGGAGGGGTGGCGGCTGGCAGCGGGGCATTTTTTGGGTCGCTGAAACGAAAGCTGTGCTCAGCGCGTTGGGCAGGGGGAAGGAGCTAACGACAGGGCAGCGCCGGACCCACCATTCCAGGGCGGGAACAACGCCCGCGCTTTGTGATCCGGAGGGGGACGCTGACAGCGCTGGGGCTGAACCGCACAGGGCTTGGCGGTCGAGATGGCAGGCAGTCAGTCCACAGGAAGTCGGACACGTGGACGCGTGATTTCCAGACGATCGAAGCCAAACCCCATATCATGGGCAGTCTGACCTTTCAAAATGCACCGGCCGCTTGAGCAGCGAGGTGCGGGCGAGCTCCTTCGGCCCTGAGAAGCCAAAGCCAGATGTTCGCGAAAGAATCTGGTCGGGTTCGAGGTCGCGTGCTCTCAGGTCGCCACCGGGTACAATGACGCCCTTTTCAGACTCTCAAAGACCATCTCGGCATAGCGCCGGAGAGCCACCAGAGATAGTTCGCTCATTGTTCCGAAGCGCTTCCCGGCGCGCTTGAGGGTCTGTACAAGTAGGGTTCATTGTCGGACCACCGCCTGTCAGAGCCATCTTTGACGCGCCAAGACGAAGCCAGTGAAGCAATCTGCCGCGCAGTGCGCTCCTTTTGAACATGCATCAGCGTGTCACCTGGCCAAGCTCTTTTTGTCGATGCCATCCAATAGTCAATGGGGGAAGCCTGGCAGCGGCAGTAAAATTGGTTGTCAATGGTCAGAGCGTGGGTGCCTCAAAGGGCCTAGCACGCATGTCTTTGTTCCTGCTTTTCGCCATGATGTGCATCGCTGCAGTCGAATTTCCTTACGTACGCGACAGCCAGGTTTCCCCCCCTGCGATTCGATGTTTTGAGTATTGCTTCCCGGGTTGGCAAGTCGTAAAATCTCATGATCTGCCGCTGGCGCTGATCATTGCCGTACGGACCAGAGACCAAAACGCGCCCCGTACGTAGCAAAGTGAGACGAGTCGCTACCGTTCAACCCGTCCACCTGCATCGCCCACACGTTGTTTCGGATTCAAGCTCGAACTTGGCTGTGCTTGCACACCACTGGCGGGCCGCTCTGGAATTCAGGGGTTGTATTCTTGGAAGCTGGGGAAGCTTGGATTTCGGGCCGCTTTGGCCCACACCACCTCAGATTACGTTAGCCAGGGTTCAACGAGCAAGGAATCACTGCTTTCATCGACGAAGGCGTGACGCTGGACCATCTGCTCGTCGATGGGCAACGCAATACGTGCGATATGCTGTCGCCCGTACGAGCAGACAAAACTTTCATGATTGAGATCTCCGCATCCACAAATTCAAGACCTGGGCGCAGGAGGTGCCGCAACCTGACTCTGGTCCAAGCTCCCTGAGCTTGGCAGGGGCAGCTCTGGAAAGAACCAGCTCTTGGACCGGGCGGGATGTGGCCGGAGCAGTCTCACGGTGGTCTCATCCCATATTGCTCCTACGAAGTCTATATTGATATCACCTGTCATCGATACTAGACTTCGTCGTACAAACAAGTCGTACGGGAATTGGTGCAGGGCGTACAGTGTGCTGCTGTGCTGCGTCGCATATTTCATGTCTGTCTGCCAGGGTTAGGGTGCCCACTGATTGCAAGCCGAGCACGGTTGCAAACCTGTGCCTGCCACCGGCTGCTTACCTCATCCTCAACCTCAAGACGAACCACCAGATGAACCACTCACATCAACCACCAATCAGATAGTCGTAACCAGCGAAGATGCCACGGCGGAACCTCCTCCTCTGCTTCGACGCCTTCGGGACGCTCTTCTCGCCACACCCCAGCGTAGCAGAGCAATACATCTCCATCGCCCGGCGCTACGGCCTCCAAAACCTCAGCATCGCCCGCGTCCAAGCCTCCTTCGACAAGGCCCTCTCCGCCCAGATGCGCACCCACCCCAACTACGGCAAAGCCAGCGGCATGACCTCCCGGATGTGGTGGGCCCACGTCGTCCACGACACCCTCATCCCCTTCGCCCCGCGCGACCAGCCCTCCCTCCCCTTCCACATGCCAGTGAACCTCGCACACAAACTCGTCGACCGCTTCGCCACCCGCGACGGCTACCGCATCGCCCACCCTTCACTTCCCTCCTTACTCACAACCCTCAAATCAAACCCCAACTCCCCCTTCCACCGCGTCGTCATCGGCGTCATCACCAACTCCGACGACCGCGTCCCGGGCGTGCTCGCCTCTCTCGGATTCAACGTCAGCCCCTTACGGTACGGCAGCCCGCCTATCGACACCACCCCCATGAATCCCCCTTCCGAATGCCCGCCGCCGCACCAGGTTGATTTCCACTGCATGTCGTACGACGTCGGGGCGGGGAAGCCCTCGCGCGCAATCTTCGATGCAGCGGAGTCACTGGCGGCCGAGGTTGTGTCCTATGAGGCTTCCGTGTCTGAGGCTGGCTGTGACCCAGCCGCAGCAGCGCGGGACAAGACGCCTTTGTCCGAAGTACTACCAGTAGCAGACTCAGAATCCACGTCGTGGCTAAAAGTGTACGTGGGCGACGAGTTTGAAAAGGATGTTGTTGGGTCGATGGCGGCGGGGTGGAACGCGGTGTTTGTGAAACGGGCGGACGAGGTGAAGGGGGCTGGTGATTTCAAGATGAGAGATTTGAAGGAGTGCAAGGAGGCATCGGTTGAGGAGGTGTTCCCGCCAAGTAGTGCGGAGGTTCCTGTGGCGTTGCGGGCTGAGGGGGTTGATGTGTTTGTGCGGTGGCTAGCTAGATAGAGATAGACATGGGGGATAACTGAGTTTAGTTTTTGTTTGGCGAGGGCGTTGGGGTTGGCTTTATTTTGCATTGTAACGAATCTCCTAGGGCTTGGAAGGTACTAAATAGTATGTTTCGGGGGTGTTGGTGAGAATCATCACAGAAAACCATGTCACTGACCACCTATTTCAGATCAAACGGCCTGGGCCGTACACACTTACTCCAGCGACTTCCCCAGACTACCTGGAACCGTTGATCTCGAAATCATCTCAACCTGGCAGCAGAAAAAACCACGATATAACAGATCTCGGTACACGATATCTACGATGCTAAACCTTTGGAGGACACCGAATTCACGTTCACTCAGGATATCAATTGGATCACAACGTGGTAGGCATTGTATTACCCCTATTCCATCGAGGCCCTGTAATTACCAATCCAGCGAGCTGGCGGTGATGCGGTTCTTCCGCATACACTTCGCGTCCTCGCCCTAACTCCGTTTCCCGGTCTCCGAATTACAAAATGTCTGACGAATGGCTATGGGGAGATGAGAGTGAGAAACCAGCAAATGGATAAAAGAAAATGTATAATGAAGCCGAGGCCCGACGAGAGGAAGGTGCCAGCAAGTACGGCTGGGATGAGTATCCAGAAGTTACCAGATATGACCATGTGTGATCATCTGGAATCAACTGACACGATAACTATGCACATGATAAACCGGAGCCCAGACCAGCTACCCAGGAACTTGATGTGTTATTCGAGGGTAAGGCATGATCTGTTGCCTGTGGAGCGGCCTGTCTGTCAGGTAGACCTAACCTTGGATTCGCAATTCGTCCTAGACCGGAAGCCCGTAGACCGAAGATCGGAAAATCGGAAGTAAAATGATGCTGGTGACAACTGAGAAAGAAATCGAGGCCAAATCGCTGAGGTATCGCCGCGGGTGTATCGAAACAGTGACTCTAACTCCGTGCTCCGGTGTTTTTTTCTTCTCTTTTGGGTTTTGCTGTTTATGCCCTTCTCTAAACCGTCTTTTCCATCAACCCCCCACTCGCCGATAAGACGCTTCCCCGCGCCCTTAAAGTCCCCCAGCCGTTGACAAAGACATTCCCACTCGTCTAGGACGTCTTCCAAATCATCAACGACATCTCTCGTTCCTGGCGCGTCCGCCCACTCGTCTTCGACACGCCAGCTAAATAGGTTGATGGGTAGCTAGCCCGTCATGTGGATGTCCTGGTCGGCGTCCAAGGGAGCAGTAGATTTCGCCTTAGGGGTGGCCCACATCGCCGGGGACGGTACTCGTTCTGAGTTGTTCGCGTTAGGCTCCGCTCCATTCTGATTCTCTTTGCCCAACATCGTGCACCATTCCTCGGCGCTCTTGATTGTCCTGTCGATAACATCGCTGACTTGCGTGATCAGATGTAGACCTTCCTTTGCGAGGACTAAGACACGTCGGGCGCCCTCCCGCATGGCCGTTTCTTGATTCATGCTGGTCGACTCCTCAGTCGACGCATCTCGTAGGGCGTGGGCCCGCCACCGTTGAGGTAGGCCGTTTATTTGTTCCCGAATAAGGTTTGACACGTTTTCGGGAAGAGCGTTGCCGGTATAGTTTGAAACAAGCTTAACCGTTGTTTTGACGCTCATAGCAATGCTTGATTTGAGCGCTTCCATCTGGCCCAGAAGGTAAGTCTGATCCTCGGATGGCTGGGATGACGAGGCGCCCGAGCCCTCGCTTTCGTCTCTGCTCTTCGCTGCATCGTACCGCTCAACCACGGTCTGAAGATTCGTCATTAGGGTTGTGACGCGGGAATTTGCATACCGCAGTTGCGTCAGACAGTACTTGAGGTTACGCAGGCTCTCTGATCGCATTGCGATGCCGAGACTCGATGTCGATACCACGATCCGTGTCTTCCATGGCGGCTGTTCCCCGGAGCTGGGCCTTGCCACCACTTGGCCTTTCGAGTCGACCTCTTCAGTGTATGCCGGCGATCTATGATCGTCATAGGCAGGCAAGGTATCGATAGTGCTGATCGAGGCGCGTCGCTCGTCGTCGACCTTGGGGAACGAACGATTGAGTGAATCTATTTCCTTAGCACTCAGCTTAGCCTTGCGTCGTTTGTGGTTTACGCTTGCTTCGCTGTCCGACCCCGATTGGTGCTTTCTTCCGCTTTTTCTTCCCAAGAACCACCTGACACCACCCTCGACCCCTGTCTTCCTACTGACATTACCGACGGCCCTGGCGACGGGAGTGAGATAGCCTTCGATGTACTCGGCGCTTGTCTTCAGATGGGGAGAGAGATCCTTGCTGGAGTTGTATGCTGAGGCAGCACCTTCGATAGTTGTCGCGACAAGCGGATGCGAGGCCGTTATTAACGATAGGAGGGGCTCGGGTTGCTGCTCGCTGCTATCTCGGGGCGACGCGCCAGCCATTCTCTGGTCTCTCGGGGTCGTAGGCAGTGGTGTACTGCGGTTGGGTGGTGATGACACGAAGTCTGTGAACGAGTTAGCTCCAGCTCCAAGACAGCATTCCAGCGCTCGACTCCTACGTGGGGCATTACATACCTGCCCTCAGATCGCCTAGCGCCTCGGCCGCCATCCGCACATCTGGATCATCCAGGCTGACGCTCGCGGACCTGCGGTCGCCGAAGCGCTCTGGTGATGCGGCGCTCATCTCGGCGCCCGAATGGCGGGGCGGAGGGGTCTCGCCGGATTGCGCATAGCTCGGGGTGTAAAATGTTGTGTACGGGTTGAGGCTGGGCCAATGCGTTGGGGGGCCCGGCTCGGTCGAGGGTTGCAAGCCGCTTGTCACGGATGACAGAGAGGGAAGCGTATGGTTTGACACGGAGGAACTCGTCTCGTGCTGCGGTTGGATCGGGGCGAGCTCCGTGGAGGGAGTGTCGGCAAACGACCGCGAGGCTGTCTGCTCGTGGGCGGGGCGCAAGGAGAGCGGGTCTCCCAAAATCTTGGGTTGCATGTGGAATTGTGGAGGAGACTGAATCGAGATCGATGGGCTCGCGCTCAGAGCGGCCGGGTCAAGCGGCCGTTGTGGCTCAAAGGCCGACGGCGTCGCGCCGGAACCGGCCGGTGGTGAAGTCAATTGCTCGCCATGGTAAGCCTCCAGCGGGCGCGGGTGGCCGCCTTGCTCCATGCTTATGCTCCTGCTCCTGCTTCTAGACTCTGGCTCGTCGTTCTCGTTCTCTTCGAGAAGCTTTGGATGAAAATCAGCGGAGTTGCTGCTGGAGGGGCGTCGTCATTTGCAGCGGAGTCTCGCGGGCGGGGCCAGCTCGTCCTCCGCCGTGGTTTCGGCCACTCAGCGATCGCTGCTGGTTGGATCGGCTTGATACCGTCGCGCGGGTACGTGCTCGCTCGCTACTGTGCTCGTGGTCCGTGGTGGTCGTCTGCGGTCGTCGCCGATATGGATGGCGAAAGTCGGAGGCCGAGGTGGAAGGGTGGGAAACCGAGGTCGGAAAGCAGAGTTGGGGAAGGAGGAACAGAGTGACTGGCTGGGGGCGACCATAAGACAGGGCCGACGATTGCACGGGATCGCAGGATGCATGGTAGGTTGGGTGCGACAGGCGACCCCAGACGAGCCAACTCCGGCAAAGCAACGCCGAAAAAAGCTGAGTGCGGGTTGGGGGCAGTCTCCGTTTGGCTGATTCACCCAGCGGCGGCAACAAGGCAATGTCTGGGTTTGGTTCGTGGGTGGGCATTGGCTCGTGAGTGGGCTTCAGCGGTCGCTATCATCCGCGAGGGCGGGCGAGGAAGGAGCGCTGGTTTGCCTGTTGAAGCCATGCCCCTCAAGCGCCCAAACCGCACTTTCGGGATGTCACACTGAGGTCAGGCGCCCCCAACCGCAGGGTCCGAGGCTTCACAAGCTGCTCTAGCCTGACATGGGATAGCTGGAGGCAACTTCTGGGAGGCTCTTTTACAGCTGATCCATCTACCTATTCCAGAACGGAAACTTGTTTGCACTTTTCCTTCTACGGCCCAGCAGCATCTGCGCCGCAAATAGAATGGCAGGATGCATCTCGGTGCCGGATCGCGCTTGTCGTGGACGGCATGAATACGGTGAGATGCGAGACCACCCACGGCCACCAGTGAGAGCCAAGTTGAGGCGACCAGCGAAGCACATGAAATTGCAACAAGCAAAAACGGAAGCGGATGGACCCCTGGAACCTGGATGAGAAGCATGTGCGAGGGGTCTTTCCCCATCCTACCGGCTGCTGGGACACACCCGCGCGCGCTGTGGGCACAGCGGGGTAACAGGGCAGTTTTGTCTGCTGGCAGGCAGACTCGGAACTCTGATGCGACGATGCGAGAATGATGACCTCGTCACTACTTTCGCTCATGCCTTTGACCTTCACAAGGACGATCTCTGCCGCTGTGGAGCTAAGAGCCAGCCACAAGAACGATGAAAACGCTCTGGGTGTCTGGATCTTGGTTCCGCGCGTATTCGAAACGTCGTGACGGACGTGGGAAGATGGAAGCACGTGTCAAAGAATCTGCTGTCTTTCAGCTCTCGGCCTTCGCCTTAGCAAGCAGTTTATCAAGCTTGGCGCGCCTATCACATGCCAAATGCCGTCGCTGACGGCGGCGGCGGACAGTCCTCCCTCCCCTGCGCAATTCTGGACGAATTTAGCAAATATTATTTCCACCAGCAATCCCCATCCGAGCCATTCAATCCCTCTCGCGGCACAATCCCTTTTCTCGGCGGTGGGTCGTCAGGGCATTGCTGACGGACGATAACTCGGGCTTCGCAACTTCGCATGATGGAGTTTCTGGGCGGTCCTTCAGCGAGCAGAGGTAGGACGGTACTAGAATCAGATGCTCCGTAGGCGTCATCACGTCTCGCAGAATAATGTGTTCACGTGGGGAATTGTGGGCGGCAGAGTGGCGAGATCGGCTCCAGCGCAACGACGCAACCTCACGCCGTCACACCACGGACCACAGCGATGGTGGATCATTACGCAGGGCTGGGAGGAGGCTCGAGGGATAACTGGTCGCGGGAGGGTATCGCCCGCATCATCTGAAATCATCAATCGGCTGGCCTGCCACCCGGTGACTGGAAGGCCAGCAAAATTGCAGTGGGTACATGGTAAAATGTTCGGTGCCTCTGACGCCGCCCAAGCAACGGTGATCGTGCCTAGACACATGCTCGGCCAGCTCTTATGGCACCGTATGGTTTTCCTCATTCTCCGCGTCTCGAAATCGCAAGATCATCAGGGCTACACGGATAGGATCCGACAGAATGTCGGTCCAAATGTGGGCAGGATGTAAAGCACTGTCTAATGGACGCGTTGAAGAGAAGAGAAAACCATCAAGGCGCAGAAATTTGCTGCTAGAAATAGTGCTGCCACGGCTGGTGGCCCGAGCTTTGCAGCCCCACCGCTCTCGGCGCCACGTTTGGCCTTTCGCCTTTTTGTTTCAACTCGACGTGGGGCAGGCAGCGGGGAGCTGGAGTGGCCCGTGCCCTGACGCCGCTCAATGTCATCCCGTCAACAAGTGGCATTTCGGTGCGGTGAGATGCGTGACGTTGAAACAGAGATCCATCTCGGCAGCGCAGTGAACCCGGAACAGGACGGCCAGTACCATCGCCTTGCGACACAATTGAAGCAGCACTGAGCCGGATCAACATTGTTTTTTGCGCCGCATGAGAGAGCCGCATTGCGACCAGTGTCTGGCGTCCGGTGCCCAATAACTATTCGTGTCCCGACCGTTCGTTCCCCTCCGGCGCCGATCCTAGCTTCGAGCTCCTGAGCCCCCCTCTCGATCGCTGCCCGCCGCGGGTCGCAGACTCGACTCCAACCCCAGCCATGGCGTCCGCTATTTTCTTCCTCGACCTCAAGGGGAAGACGCTCCTTGCACGGAACTATCGCGGTGACATTCCCATGTCGGCCGTCGAGAAGTTCCCCGTGCTGCTGAGCGAGGCCGAAGAAGAGTCCTCGGCTGTGCCCCCGTGCTTCTCCCACGAAGGCATCAACGTACGGTCCTCCCCCCTTCGCCTGTGCCCTCTCTTGCGACCCCCCGGTTCGTGATGCACCTGCTAACCGCCGCTCGCCCTCCAGTACCTCTACATCAGACACAACAACCTCTACCTCCTCGCACTCACAAAACGAAACACCAACGCAGCCGAGATCCTCCTCTTCCTCCACAAGATTGTCGAAGTCTTCACCGAGTACTTCAAGGCGCTCGAGGAGGAGTCGATTCGCGACAACTTCGTCGTCATCTACGAGCTTCTGGACGAGATGATGGACTTTGGGTATCCCCAGACGACCGAATCCAAGATCCTCCAAGAATACATCACCCAGGAGTCGCACAAGCTCGAGGTTCAGGCCCGGCCGCCCATCGCCGTCACAAACGCCGTGTCCTGGCGCTCCGAAGGCATCCGCTACCGCAAGAACGAGGTCTTCCTCGATGTCGTCGAGTCACTGAATCTGCTGGTGGCCTCCAACGGCACCGTGTTGCGGTCCGAGATTCTGGGCGCGGTCAAGATGAAGTGTTATCTGTCAGGCATGCCCGAGCTGCGTCTGGGGCTCAACGACAAAGTCATGTTCGAGACGACAGGCCGGACAACACGGGGCAAGGCCATCGAGATGGAGGATGTCAAGTTCCACCAGTGCGTGCGCCTGTCGCGCTTCGAGAATGACCGGACTATCAGCTTCATCCCGCCCGACGGCGAGTTCGAGCTCATGTCGTACCGTCTCAACACGCAGGTCAAGCCGCTTATCTGGGTCGAGTGTGTGGTCGAGTCACACAGTGGCTCGCGTATCGAGTACATGCTCAAGGCGAGGGCTCAGTTCAAGCGCCGTAGTACCGCTAACAACGTTGAGATTATTGTGCCGGTTCCCGACGACGCCGACACACCGCGCTTCCGCACCAATGTCGGCTCGGTGCACTATGCCCCAGAGCAGAGCGCCATCGTCTGGAAGATCAAGCAATTTGGAGGCAACAAGGAGTTCCTCATGCGAGCTGAGCTAGGCCTGCCCAGCGTCAGGGGTGACGACGAGCACGGTGGTGGTATGACGGGTGGTTTTGGCGGCAGCATGGGAGGTGTTGGTGCGCCTGGCAAGGGTGCGAAGAGGCCGATCCAAGTCAAGTTTGAGATTCCCTACTTTACCACCAGCGGTATCCAAGTACGGTACTTAAAGATTACAGAACCAAAGGTATTTCTTCTCTTGCTGTGTTCTATGACTCGTCTAACATCGTGGCAGCTCCAATACCCGTCACTTCCTTGGGTACGATATATCACACAGTCTGGAGATATCGCCGTAAGATTGCCCGATGCCGTATGATGGGAAGCTATGACATGGGAGGCTTAAATCCGTTGAGGCGAGCGGCGATCATCTTCCCTGGCGTGGCTTGGGAAGTCGAGTTTGTTGGCGCTCAGGTTGGAGGCAAGGGCCAAGGGGTGTACAGGATTATGACGAAGCGAATACAGTCAAGATGCAAGATGAACAACCAATTAAGATAAATGAACCAAGGTGCAGTTCCTTTGGGGTGGTGACAACTGATGCGGTGGCTAAGAGTGCAGATATGGCAGGAGACGGGTAAGAGAACGCCCCCAACGTGTGACCTTGTTTGCTGACGGCGTCTACAGGCATGTAGACTATGACAGCATGACAGATGGGAAAGCAATCTCAACACAGACCCTGGTGTAAAAGCCACTTGCATCAAAGTTACTCTGTTTCCTCTCTGTTTACACACACATCTCACATACATTTCCCGGTCCTCTCGAGCAATCATCACCTCCCAACCTCACCTCAACCCCTCCTCACCTTCCTCCCCTTCCCCTTCCCCACCGTCGGCCCCCGACTCCCATTCATCGGCGTGATCGTATGCACAAACCGCAGCTTCCCCCCCTCCAGCCGAAACTCATGGCTATCCGCCAAGCTCCCAAATGTCAACATCACATCCACCGCCCCCACCGTCTCATCAATCACATACCGCCGGTTCACCAGCTTCACATTATCCGGAATCCCCACATCACACCGATCATTCGCCCCGCCATTCCCCGTGTACGCTCCCCCCTCCAGCCGCGCGCACGGCTTCCCCCACGGCACCACCACCGACTTGTCACTGAAGATATCCAGATACGCGTCCGCGCCCGCCTTGATCACCGCGCGCGAATCGCGTTTCTCAACCGGAATCACCCCCCAGTCCTCCTTCGCCGCCCAGTTCAGCGTCCCCGTCGCATTGAACAGCCAATCGCCCGTCGTGGTCGTCAGCGCGTCAACCTTGGAAATCGTCCCGTTCGTAAACCACAGCTGGTATCCGTTCACATACGGCTTGGCGCCCTTGGCGGAGATGAACTCGGTGTACGTCGCGCATTGCGTCGTGTCGAGCGAGTGCCGCGTGTGGTCGGCTTTGATGGGCGTGGAGAGGATGGAGGCCGTGAGGGTGGAGGGTTTCTCGTTCTGGGAGATCACGGGGGAGGCGGAGAGGGGGCCGAGGAGGGAGGGGTTTCCGGCGGTTTGCGCGGCCAGGAGGGTGTTGGCCGCGGCGAGGAGGAAGTCGCGCGTGCAGAGGGGGTCGGCGGTGAGGGCGGGGATGGCGAGGGA
>Ga0247780_1000538_pt1 | contig 34787 bp, 21 predicted proteins | sample UWRJL079202R5_FD_179927 | JGI IMG/M metagenome (GOLD analysis project Ga0247780, IMG submission 179927) | Plant litter microbial communities from Arlington Agricultural Research Station in Wisconsin, United States - UWRJ-L079-202R-5 | ecosystem: Environmental > Terrestrial > Plant litter >...
CCTCCCTAACCGCCCTCTCTAGTCAACAAGCCCAACCCCCTCAACCGCGCCCAGCTCACCGACAACCCAACCTTCTATAACGCCTCCCTCTTCGAATTCCTCGCCAACCGCACCGGCCCCCTCACCCTCGCGAACGGCAACGCCCGCGCAATCCTCTCCCTCGCAAACCTCACCTCCTCCCCCGCCTCCCTCGCCGCCTCCATCACCTCCCTCCCCAACCCCCTCTCCATCCTGCCCCCCATCTACTCCTCCCATCCAGAGCTCCTCGCCGGCTACAACGCCCAACTCGCCCTCCTCCAGGGCATGATCGCCAACGCCTCCGCCGGAGTCTTCGAGTACACCTGGACCGGTGCCTCCGGGCCCGCCACCGTCCTCGATAAACCCCTGTCCCGCGGCACCGTGCACATCAGCGGCACAAATCCGCACCCCATTGACGGACTCTTAGCCTTCGACTTAGGCAGCTTCTCGCATCCGGTCGACATGGAGATTGCCCTGCTCGGCTTCAAATTCACGCGGCGATTCATGGCCAGTCCGTCGCTCGCGCCGCTGGAGCCGGTGGAGGTTAACCCTGGGTTGGGGGTGCAGAGTGATGAGGAGATTGTGGAGCGGATGAGGGCGGATTTGATACGGCCGACGAATGCGCACCCCGTGGGCACGGCGGCGATGATGCCGGAACGGCTGGGGGGTGTGGTAGATCCGGAGTTGAGGGTGTATGGCGTGCAGGGGCTGAGGGTTGTGGATGGGAGTGTTTTGCCGTTGGTGCCGATGGCGCATACGCAGGCGACGCTGTATGCGGTTGCGGAGAAGGCGGTGGATTTGATTAGGGGGGAGGGGGCTTGAGTTTGGTGGTGTGTGCTCTGATCGGAGTAAAATATGGTGGCTATTTAGGGGGCACGGATGGCTTTGTGAGGAGGCGTTGCTCTTGTGTTATTATCTCTACTTGGGTTCCTATGGGATTACAAAAGTCGCGTGGTTTCGGCGAAACCTTCTCCTACTGCGACAAAATATAGATCTTGTGTTGTCAATTTTGTCTACCTACTTCTGACTCCGTTTATTTCCTTCTCCGGGAAGGTATTCAACGTTGGTGCTCAGACCCTTTCGGAGATAAGCTTCGAAGCCCTTCAGCCACATTGCTTGACGAGGTGAATAAGCTGTTCTTTGTGGACGTAACCCTAAGAAGCCAACCTCCCAGTGCCGTTTCTCGCCATTTTCAGCCCTCTTGAAAATGCCACCCCAAGGCTCACTGGACGCCGGAAAACAGGGTTAAAGAGAACTGTCAAGCTCTTCTGTTCTCATTGCGCCTAAGGGTAAGTAATCATTCGGCGCACGATTTCCTGGGCTAATTGAGCATTTAGATGGCCGAAAACAGCCCGCCGCGCGATGGCGCGATGCAAGCCGACCCCGAGGTCGATGTCGATGACGATGCTATCTTCGAGGACCCCGAACCAGCCAGCCAGCCAACCAGAGGCCGAGGAAGTAACTGTAAGGGACGTGCTCGTGGTGGTGCTTGTGGTGATGCTTGTGGAGGCATACGGCCTTCTATACAGCGTAAGGCCTCCCAGTGGGAGGGGGTTGCTCTAGAGGGTAGCCAAACCACGGCCGTAGGGGGTGGCCAAGCCGTTACCACGCCTGTGAATAGTGGTAAGGCCACAGGTGGAACGAGAGGCAGAGCGAGAAAGGCCTCTGGATCCAGTAGGAATCGTCAACTGCAGGCATCACGAAGAACACACTAGGTAGTGGCCGAACCACGCGTTCCAGCCGGTCAGGTGACGCATTTAGTCAGCGAGTAGTTAATTGTAATTTTATTGTAGAATCGAGTGATTTGGGCCCTGTTCGATCGATCAATTGCGAGTGTTCAATTGAATCGCAGTCGTAAATGCGACCGGGCATTTGAACGTGGGCGGGGGTTAGGGTTATGTATGGCGTGGTGCGGGGTCATAGTGCAAATAGTCATTCTCTTCTTTTATAGACCTTTCTGTAGGATTCGACCTTTGTCAATACTTGTGACTCAGACTCACTGGCGTTCAGGAAGTGCCAGGCATCCAGTCAACACTAGGTTCAGGGGCCCATGAGCCCTGAATCTGATACTTTGTGATTAGCTATCCCGGGGATTCCCTACTAGGTAGATGCCTTAAGTTAGAGGTAGCCCCCTTTTAAGTCATAATAAGTATCTTTAGTTAAACTGCTTACGATCTGTATAATCTACTATCTTTTTTACCACTTTTTTCGACGCTTTCTTATCTATACGCGCCTTTCTTGTATCAACCCTTTTGCTATGGTTCGGGTTGCATAGCGTCGTTACAATTCCTTTCTTGATTGCTCTAGTAGTAATCACAACCGTAGTGGGGCGATTCTAACACAAGATCCAAGTGTAAGGACGCGAGGCCTGCGTTCATTTCTATTGGCTATCCCTGGGATCTATGTCCAAAGAAAGGGCAGACAGACAACAATACTGGACAATTCTTTTCTCGCACACACACAGGTGGAATGGTTGCCGCGCCCCCGACAGATTCTTTACTGCCTTTTCTGCCGGCAGAAGCCTAGTTCTCGACCCCAAGCCCAGATTTGGTTCTGTCATTGCGTAGTTTCTGCCGGCGGAAATCACCGATTCTCACATGAATGCTTTATCATTGTAAAGCTCCATTACAACTTATCAACAACCATTTAAGCAAAGGGGCGGCGACAATCACGGTCTATCTTGTAAACTAGCAATGATAACAGAACCGCAACTTCCTATCAGAGCTTTAAGTTCATACACCCGGAAACGGAACACTACCTGAAGCGGAACAATAGCGCCACACAAAACCCATAAATTCCTACCCCCACAACACAACCATTACTTAGTCAATTAAGCTCAAACTTTAAACATAAGTTCTTATATATAAGGGTAATATAAAAACAAAGTTTTGGATTTTTAGCATATTTTTCCATGACGAAATATTAGTTTTAAAGTCTTTAAAGTTAACATCTGTTAAGACTTGCATTATATGTATTATGTAAGTAAAGTAAGGTCTTTCTAAGAAAATAAGTATTTAAATACTTAAAAAATAGTATGTTGCTTTTTTTATTTTTATAATTAAATTGTATAATTTATTATATAGTTTTAAATATATAAGAAATTGTTAACTTTATAATAATAATATTATTAAAGTAAATAATATTAAGAAGAATGATAATATTATAGTTAAATTAATGTATTTAGAAGTAAGAAATATGTAAGTGAGAAATATTTATAAACTAGTTATTTTATTATTAATATAATTGGTTTTTTAATATAGGTATAGATATAAAACAATTAATAAACAAATCACCACAATTGTTATATATTTAGAAACTTATATATAGTAATATATTTATTACAAAATCTTAAAAACATTTTCCATTTTATTTTTACTACTTAATTTAATAATATTACTATTTTTAACTTATTGTTTTCTTTATATTTAAAATTATATAATATATTATACAATTTAGTTATAAATAAAGGAAAAGTAAAATGTTATTTTAAAAGTATTAAAGTATTAATATATATAAGAAGAACTTATCTTACGTACATAATATATATAATGCAAGTCTTAACAGATGTTAACTTTAAAGACTTTAAACCTGATATTTCGTCATGGAAAAATATGCTAAAAATCCAAAACTTTGTTTTTATGTTACCCTTATATATAAAAACTTATGTTTAAAGTTTAAGCTTAATTGACTAAGTAATGGTTATGTTATGGGGGTAGGAATTTGTGGGTTTTGTGTGGCGCTATTGTTCCGCTTCAGGTAGTGTTCCGTTTCCAGGTGTATGAACTTATATCATGACACCCTTAATTCCCGATGTATTAAGAATCTGCGACTCCCTAAATACCCACCCCGATTTCAGCTCGGAGACCGATAGTTTTACCATTCTATTCAGACGCCCAAAATATTCGTGTAGTGTCCTGACCTCTAGCTGTCCGCAGTGTCCTTCACTTGCCAGCAAGCGGGAGCAGCCGATAGGGCATCCAATCAAGCCGGTCAGGTTTGCCCGAGACCAAGACTGCAGTGATAAACTATTGGGCAATTTCTCGGGTGCGATCGGCGACTGAAAGCTCCAAAAGCTTAAACTACCTTACCATTGATCTGCGTCTTCTCGAGGTCAATTTGTGTAGTTGGTGAAAGGTTTTGAACAGGCGCCACTGTGGAGTGGCTTCTAACAAATATCCTGTCAGATTACCCACCCTAAGGCGTACCCTTATCTGTGGCGCGGCCCCACGCCAGGGGGTGAACACGCGCCTCAAACCAGAGATTTCCAGAGTAGTCTGGAGAGCCAGAGACTGAAAACACACAACAATACAAGCCAATCAACCCTGCCAACCGTGCAAGCGTCTAAATCCAACAGATCCCGTCGTGTATATCACACCGGCAGGATTGGCCAGGAAAAAGGACCGCTCGCTCCAAGTTGCTTGCTCGTAGGCGATTGGTCGGTTCCTCGACCAGAGGACTGGGCATTGACGGTTGTTGTGCCAATGTTGCTGCCTGGGGAAGCCCAAACCCCGCACGCACTTAGTTTAGACGGCTTCGCAGCACTGAATCCCAGACTTTGTGGTTTCCGCACCGGCAAGGATGAGGCAATTCGTTGTCAACGCTGATGGCCGCGCACCATTTGTCTACTCGCCGCTTGATCCGTCGAAGGACTGCATTCGACTGCTCTCCGTCGAAGCTTCACAGAACGTCACGGCCCCACTACGATGTCGGCTCACTCACGTCAACTTCAGCGACCGGCCTCGCTACCAAGCTCTTTCCTACATGTGGGGTGACGAATCCGAAAGGAAGTTGATCTTGGTCGACGGAAAGAAGTTTTACGTCGCCAGGAACCTATACAACGCCATCCATTTTTTGCGCCGCTGCAAACCCGACTGCCTTTTCTGGATCGATGCCATCTGCATCAACCAAGATGATGTGCACGAGAAAAACAGACAGATCCGCATCATGCCTCACATCTATTTCCGAGCTACTACCGTCATGATTTGGCTGGGAACCAAGAGGATATCCCCAGCTCTGGTAAGAGGCAATGCCCCAACTTGCCTGCTATCCGCTGATGTGCTGGCCTAGCTGTAAGAATACGACGGGGTGCTCAACCGCTTCAGCAGCACCAAGACTGACCGTTTTTCCAGATACAGGAACCTACTGCTGAGCGACATCAACGAGGACGAGGCGATGGAGCTATTGGTCATCAAGTTACTCTCCGAGGACGAGTACTGGGAACGACTGTGGGTGGTACAAGAGATCGGTAAGGCGACCCAGATTCGAGTATGCTACCAGATCCGTCGGTTCGGTTCAGACACGCCTGGTGCCAACGTCCCATTCCAGCCTCAGGATTGCGAACTTGAGTGGGAAAGCTTCATCCAGACCGTCCGTTCGTCAAAAGCGCAACTCAGAGATATTATCTGGGACAGCCATCTTCCCGAGTTTTCCCTGGAAGAAACCGGGCCCCTTCGCCTGGACCAGCAGCTCCGAGGAAAATACCGTGGCTCGCACAGTCTCCGGTCATTACTCGAAACCCATCACAACGCCTTGTGCCAAAACCCGCGCGACAAGATCTACGGCCTGGCTGGTCTTGCCGATGACTGTTATGGGTTTCCTGTCGATTACGAAAAGTCCCTCTTCGAGGTGTGGTCAGACACATTGAAATTTCTTGAAACCACCGACCAAACTCAATCTGACCTTCCTGGGCTTGCTCTGCTCATGATGAACGCTCTTGGAGGCCCAAGCGAGTTGGCGCCGCGTCCTAGTCTGACATCCAACGTGCAACTCTGGCTTCCCCTGAGGCTTGTAGGGGTGATCGCGCATATTGGACCGACGCCAACGCAGTGCATCGCTAGTCTTTCTGAGGCAGACAATTGGACAGCTTGCATGAGGAAGAACGGAAGACAAGGCGTCGACGTGGAAGCGAACGAACGGCTTCTTCTCACCTTGCTGGAAAGAAAACACCTAGAATCGCCCTGTTTGGGCGTTCTTTCCCTGGCTGGAGTGCCCTATCAAGCCGCCTATCGGATGAAGGACGATGCTCAACTCGCCTGGGGTCTCCAAAAAGCTCGCGAGCATATCTCCGGTGGCCTTCGGCACTGCCCCAAGGGCGAGAGTAGGCTGTACCAGTTGATGCCGCTGGATTGGGAGACCCACGGCTGTTCCCTGGGTGTTGCGAGGGGAAATTTGATGGTAATGGACATCATCTGCCGCCTTCCGGAAACAGGCATCATGCTCGTGCTCAGACGGACGGAAACAGGCCAAATGTGGATTCAGAGGGAGGAGGGCCCTGTTTCATCGAACTGTTACCGTATTGTTGGCCTGGCTGTGGATTATAATGACACACAGCTACCCACTGGGTCCTGGGCAAGGACGAGAGCGCTGGACTCTCCGGGTCAAGCTGTTTCACTTTCCGTGGAGGCAGAAGTACTCTACTCCCTCTTATCACCTCAGGTTGGAGATGAGGAATCCAGCTATCCAAGCCCCTGCGAGGAGGACTAATACGTTCTCTCTCAAGGCCTAACCAAAGCCAACTCTATCTGTCATTCCATCATCCAACGCACCCCCGTTCCAAAGACCTCATGATCCTTCACATCCAACATAATCATATGCCCTGGCGCATGCCCCATCACCACCCCCGTCAGTTTAGCTCCCTTGAAATCCATTCAGCTCAGTTGGCCACACTTTCTTCCTGCGCATTCCGGCCTTTGGCCGGGACCCCTACTTTCTGACACGACGCCCACTAGCAAAGGTATCTCCTGGATATCCTCAGTATCAACGACTAGTAATAGATATAAGAATTCCCAAGTGGAAGGCTGGACGAATTGTCAGTGAAGTTCTAGGTGGTGGCTATTGCGGGTGCGAATGTCCCAATTCTAGGCCCTTTGCTTGCACGGGACCATTTTTGGGCCCTTCAGCTAAAACTGCACCTTTTCAGAAGGCTGTGTTGTTTAAGAAGCAGATATTAGCCGAAGCCGAGCCGGGGCTGATCTGGACTGATCAAACGTGACGAAGAGTTATGTGACTATGAGCAATGGGTGGTTGTCGATTTTAGGGTGGTGAAATAACGTTTTCAACACCCTAAAATCGACATTACGAATTTCCATTTCCTTCTTCGGAACTGAGCAGCTGCCGCCTTAGGCTGAGCCAAACTGAGCGAGGGGGTTACTGTTCTGGGCTACCTCGGCTATAGTTGCCACAGTCTAAAGTGGCCGTGGAGCTGTGAGGACCCAAAACTGGGTCCTCGCACCACCACTCCTTAGCCATGCTTTCCTTCACTTAAACGACCGGGAAAAAAACTGCAACTTGAACATAATCTCTAATCCTATTGCTCCCAGGTTGGATTGTCCATTTTTCTCGAACAGACAACTGTCAGAATTAAGGGGTCTGGCAATGGCCAGAACCATAGATTTGGAACCATTGCCACAAACGCGCAATGGCTTGCCACTCGGCTTGCCACCATTCACAACTATAATGAATGTTTTCCGGCTGGGCCAGAAAGCCGACAACACAAGCAACAGAATCACGCAGTCCAACCCCTTCAAATTCACTGAATCTAGTGTGCAGCGCTTCTGAACCCTTGTGATCTGATGACTAGGGCTGTCCGAAATCGTTTAGCGAGAGGATGCTCCCCCAATTGCCCTCTTCTTGAGCCGGCTTCCGACAAGCAAACACACACTAGTACATTGGGGTAAAAAAATCCAACTGTTCTCTAGTCACCACCTACCGACCACAATATTGCATAAGGTTCAACTCGGTCAGCAACTCCGTCTTCTCCACACCCAGCTAACATGCAAATAATACTGTAGCCTCATAAACATAAGTGAAAAACCAAAGCTTATCGTAAACACTCGTTAAAGTTTTGCCTACCCCCGAATCTTTTAAGCCTACCTCAGACTTCCCACCCAGACCACTACAATACCGGTACTGACTAATACGCTAGTTATACTCTCCTCGCTACCTTAACCTCAGCTTTCTTTAAGCCCTCCCAATTCTTCTCTGCCATTGATGTTGAATACGACATCACAGCCAGGAGTCTTATCTGATACACCGCTGGAGTACGCCCGAGTAAGAACAAGTGCGTATTGAAATTAGTACTCTCTGAAACCAATGAAAGACTCTCTAGATGCTCTTAATAAAGATCGATTTCCCGGGGTGGGATGTGTCCCTAAAACTCCCTGCGGTTTCCTGTTGTTGGAAAGTCAACGTAAGCGAAACCAGCTCTGGTGTATCCATTTATAACTGAAGACTTCGATACGAGGACAAGCAAATATGTCCGGACCCAGTGCGTCGTCGTACCACAATCAGCAAGTGCTAGGGCCAGAACCCTCTCAGAAGACAAGAGAACAGCGTTCTCTGGGTACAGATAATCAATGAAGAAATTGTCGAACTGCAGCGGCAGTTCTTAGCGCTCAGGCGCGCAGGCGCCTTACCGCTCCAGGCTAGGCTGGAGCGTAGGAGCCTTACGTCATGTGCTCTCCTCACATACAGGGAGCTTTCTTTTATATTTAGTCTGGGAGCTTCACTCCCACCCTTTCTACCTAATCAAGTCACTTTACAACTGCACTTCCACTACTTTAATAAGCTCCGTACCCTCAGTGAAACGTTCCACAGTTATGAGCCCGGCTCTATCCAACTAAGCAAAGTGTGGAACAAAGCACTTGAGACACTCACGAGCAGCGCCCTCCGCAAAACCCTTAATAATGCGTAAAATCCTTTCTAACCTAGCAAATCTAAACCCATTCACTAATCCACAGGTCCAGCTTATTATAACTGAAAAGACCACGCTTTATAACAGTATCCCTGCCGATAGCTAGAAGCTCGAGAGCTTATAAGACTGGCCCGACTGGATTAAGACCCTTAAATATTATGTAATAAACTAAGGGATCTGGGACCTGATCAATCTAACTGCTTCTAACGTAACGAATCTATATATTAAGCTAAGAATTACGATAATCCATAAGCTTATAAGTGAATAATAGGAAATGGTAACTGTTATTTATAACTTAAGCACTGCGCTTTGGGAGAAAATGCCTAAAGCTTTAAAAGACGCTGTGAATAAGTTAAATCTTAAAATAGTTACGGTAGAAGAGGTTAGGGATAAACACGATTATCTAGTGGTTACAGCTGCTGCTTATATCACTATTATAACTGAAATAATTAGAGCGTATTAGTATATTTAGAACTGGGTTAACTATATAGTTAATAAGAGCTTTAGGGCGTTAGTAATGCAGTAGATGATCCAGAACGGTGGATTTATAATTTAAAGATTTGTACGTTTCCTGAAAGAACACTTTAAGCCTAGTTAAACCTTATTAGCCTCTTTAATACGTTAAGAGTATTAAGCGGTTATGGAATAAGTTAAAAGCGTTAACGTGTTAAAAGAGTAATGGATGAAAGATTAAGAGGTAACCTATTATAAGGTAGAAGGTTTTAATATTACGGAGATTAAGGGCCCCTTAGCTATTAAGGACTGGCTTAGGGTTATCCAGGTGCGTATGGCGCCTATATGGGCTGGTTTAAAGCTTACTAAGCTGGTGGAATAAAAAGTCCAGGGGCTCCTAATAAAAGGAGTTATACATTACGTTAGACTTATTTTAATGTTTATTAATAAAGCGAAATTCTTAACTAGAGGAGGTAATTAACTAGGTGGTGTGTTCTATATTAACTATGGAAGCCTTAGCTTTAAAGCACTGGAGAAACCCAAATAGAGCTTTAAAAAGGATTGCCCTTACGGAGAAAAGCACCCTTAACCACTTATTAACTGCTATACCTTATGTTTAACAGTTATTAGATTAGTTTTTATATATATTATTAAGTGCGTTAAGTAACTGATATCCGATGTTAAGGAGAAGGTTAAAGCGTAATTTGCCAGCTTTAAGTGGTTTAAGGTTTATAAAACCTGTCAGGAGAAGTAGGGAGCTGCTCTAACCGCTCCAGGTAAAGACGGCTTAACTGCTCTAATATTCTTAAAATCTATTAATGCTACAGTGATTAACACTTACATAATGGAAATAATTATTAAGGTAATAGGGTAATTTATTACTACTGGATTTACTAAGTACCTGCTTTTTAACAGCACCTTAATTAATAATTACAGAGTAATATACCTTATTAATTGTAAATTACTGTTAGTTAAGGGGAGCTTTTAATAAGTTAAAGCTGGAGATTACGTTTAAATAGGGACTAGCTTATTCCTAATTACTAGGTATAGTAAGTGTGTGATCTCTAGGGTGTTTATAAGCTCCGCAGGGGCCGATATTAAAGATCTAGTACTTAATAAAGTCACTGTAGTGGAAGGATTTTATATTAATATCATCTTAAAAGCTCTAATCGTTAAAGTAGGAGCTTAGTATTATAGTTTTAACTGCACACTTCGTTACGGTAATATAGAAAAGAACGTAATATTAAGGAAGTTAAAATATTAGTATAATTTAATGTTCCTTTAATACACTTTTATTATTACTTACTTAAGCTTCCCTATACTTATTACTGTAAACGCTGTAAGTAGGATGTTAATAATTATAATAATATAAGGAGTAAAGTATTTATATTAATAGCTACGCTTATAAGAGGATATAGAGAGCCTCTAACACACTTACACAGGCCACTTAAGACCAGATACTCTAAGGAAACTTATTAAGTAAGCACATAATGTAGTAATTACAGGTATAAAGATTATTAACTGTAAACATTATACGCTTACACACTTACATTAAGTTATTTTAAGGTGCTGCTTTAAAGGATTCTTTTACTACCCGTTCTTATAAGTTAATTAAGATCTTTTCTACTTTAATAAAATATAGGACAGATTAATTTACTTACTTATAGTTAAGGACGAGTATAACAGTAAGCTCTTTTACTATATATTATAGGATAAGAAAGGGCTAGAAGTGTTTAAAACTATTAAAAACTTTATAAATTGGGTAAAGCAGCAGTTTAAGCTTACTGTATATATTATACATTAAAATTAAGAGACTTCTGTAATTATAATTAAAGGATATATACTATATCAGCTCTAGGCGATTAAAAAGGGTATTAAGATTAAAGCCACTCTGTTACATACACACGAGCTGAATAATGGGAGTAAGCGTGCAGGTTAGGAGCTGATTGTAAAGGTTATTAAGATAAAAGAGGGAGTGAACCTCCTTAAATTAATCTGGCTTAAAAGCTCGCGTGCAGCTACTTACCTGTATAGTATAAGCTTTAATTACTAAAACGACTAGTTATTACCTAATAAGAAGTTTATAAAATAGTTTTATTAATACTTCCAGTAATACACTTTACTAAGTAAGCTTAGTAAGAGCTTAGCAGATGATTACCACCTAAACTAAAGTGGGATTTACGCTTACGGTTATTAAGCTTACGTTCTTAATAAAAGGTGAGAGGTAGAGTAAGATAAACTTAGTTTTAAAACTAAACCTTAAGGGTATATTAAGTATTTAATTAGCTATGTTACTTTTAATATCTACTACATTTAGTGCTTATAACTAAAAACGGTGCTTATAATACGTAACGTGGTGTTTAATAAAAAGCTCTTTTATAAAAAGGAAACTGAGGAAGTAAAGGCACTGCCAGTACAGATTACTTAGCAGCTGCTTAGTTTTATTAACATTAAGTAATAAGTACAGGATACTGTATCTGTGCCTAAGCTTCTTATTAACGTTTTAAACCTAGATGTTACACTTAAGCCTAATAATAACGAAACTTTAATTAAATTTAAAGATAAAGATACTCCTAAGGGTTAAAACTTAGGGGTAAGCGTGCCTGGAGATAGTATAGCGTTTCTTTAAATTAAGGATAAACTTACAGGGCTTAAATAAAGCTTTGTGAGCTTTAAATGAGAACTTTTAACCTTAAAGTAAACATTAGAGGCCGAATTACGGTTAGAAGCTTAGGGTGCGTTGGTTTACTTAGTTAGTAAAAGTAGTGTAAGATTATTAACAGGTAATTATTCACTAATAGGTAAAACACTATCACTAACGGGTAATAGGCTTAGAGAAATTAAAGAGCTTTTTAAGTAAGGGTTTAGATGATAAGAAACTCTAAAATAGTGAGATAAGGCATCTGCTGATAGTGTAAAGCTACACACAACTCTTAAGGAAAACGGCTACTTATAAGAGGATAGTAATGATAAGATGTTTATAACCTTTAAGTATAAAGCTTTAAAGGAGTATAAAAATGCTTTATTAAAAAATTCGGCTAAAGATACTATTATAATAGTAAAGTTAGAAGTACCGGAAACACATAACACGCGCCTACGAATTAACTACCCTCCTGTAATAAGATAAAGTAAGAGACTTTAAAGGTAACCAGCTCCCCTTAAAACACTTAGGTTAGTAATTCACGCGTTTACTGTTCAGATTTATAGTAAAGAAAGAATTAATTACCTAGTTTTTAATAAAAGCTTTATAGGCTTTTTTATAACGTTCTTACCTAATTAGCGAATGGTAATTAAAGAAGGGAGTAAAGCTTATAAGACGTTATATGCTGTGTTCTAAGTGGTAGTGCTTTAAGTAAAGGTGAGGTTTAACACTTCCCTAAGTATGCCTTACCTTAATTAAGATAATCTCTCTAAATTATAACTGTTAAAGTATTAGAGGGATCTTAATAACTACCTACTTAGCCTACAGTTTAAAAAGGTGTGCTGAGCTAAGATACGGCACCTTTTATGTAAAGGAACGTAACGTAAGATTAAGTGTACTACAGTACGTTTACAGCTACTCCCGCTTAAATAGGTGTTTACCTATAAGTTTTATAAAGACAGTACGCTTAATAAATGTAAGGTAAGGATCTACGTAAAAGGTGACTTATAAGAGGTTAATATACTTTAGAATACCTATATAGTAACTTTAACTGTTTACTTATTTAGGATAATGATGGCTTTTACTATTTAATAAGACTTAAAAGTCTGGTAGTTTAATGTGGTTTAGGCTTTCTTATACGCTAAGTAAGATAATAACTCCTTAGTAATATATAAGCTTTTAAATGGCTTTAAGGAAGAGGGCCTTTATTACAAGCTTAAATAAGTGCTGTACAACCTGTGTAACTTACCACTATTATAATATAAGGAGTTTACGTTAACACTGGTAGAGCTTAGCCTTACCCTATTAAATAAAGAGCTATACCTTACGTTTAATAAGAATAAGACTGTATATATACTCTTTTACGTAGACGATTACTTTATAATATTTATAAAGGAGCACTGTAAAGCTGTAAAAGTTATTATATAGGAGCTTTATGTAAAATATAAAGTTTATAAAAAGGGGCCGATTATTAGCTTTATTAGTATTTAAGTAATTAAAGATTAGAGCGAACGAAAGCTTTAGCTAATTTATAACTAGTATATTGAGAAGATCACTAAATAGTATAACCTTTTAAAGGGTGTATTCCTAAGTATCCCCCTCCCTAGCGTGGAACTCTTTAAGAATATAGGGAGTATGTTAAAGGTAGAGGTTAAAGAGTATTAAAAGCTTATAAGATCTATTCTGTATATAGTAATTATAATCTAATTTAACGTAACCTTTTCAGCCTTAATCCTTTTACAGTTTCTCACTAACCTAAGCCTAAAGTATTTAACTGTAGTAAAGCAGATAATTAGGTACCTGTACAGCTTATAATATGTAGGGATTAAATATAGTGGAGTAGGGTAAAAGGTTCTTATAATTATAAGTGACGTTTTTTTCACAGATAATACTAAGACACGCTGCTTATTATAAGGGTATATTATAATGCTTTTTAATAGTGTAATTAACTAAAGAGCTGCTTATTAATATATAGTTATAACGTTATTAACTGAAGCCGAACTGCTTACACTCACGTATATAGTTAAGGAGACTATAGTGTTTAAGAGGCTTATAGCCGATATTGCCTATAAGTTTAGCCTAGTCTGGAGGATCTTTTGCGATAATTAGTAAACGATATAGCTGGTAGTTAAAGAGAACGTGAGAGTGAATATTAAGTTTTAACACGTTAATATCTATAATATATAGGCTTACTAAGAGTACGTTAAAGGCTTATTTAAAATCTTATATCTTCCCACGTAACAGATATTAATAAATAGACTTATTAAACTACTTTTATAGTAGCGCTTTAAGCACTTTATAACGTTTATAAGATTAAAGGACACTGGTTACATAATAAAGGGAACTGTAGTAAAAGAGCTGTAAGATTAAAGGGAGCATTGCTCCTGTAGTCTCCACACATAAAGGTGTAGCGTTATAAGTGTAATAAAAGATGAAATAAGCCTAAAGGTAATAAGATAGTAAGCCAGATATAACGCTCTGTTAAATACGGGAGGCTAAGTTAATAAGCTTACTAATTATAACGATAGTATACTCCTTTAAGGAGCTAAAGCCCTAAATAACACTAACGTTACCAGGCAGGACGCTACTAGTAGCTATTATAATCTCTTCTTAACTTAATTAAATTAAAGGCTTAATAAGCAGCGCCTGTAATATAACTTTATGGTTTTTAAGCTCTTATTATAGGTAATTAGAGTAGAACTAACTTATAGAATACGGGAGATTTACAGCAGCTGGAGCTTTACCCTGCAGGGCTATAAGAAACTTATCCCTAAAGGGCTTAATTAAGAACAGGCTAAGTAATAAGTTAACTAAGCATGTAATTAAGTTTATAGGAAGAGCACCTACACCAGTATATAAGAGTGACTGCTAACATAATAGTGGTAACATGCTAAAGCGCTAACTAACTTATAGTAACGGCTATCGCTGTTACCAGTAATAGCGCTCTGTAAGCACCCTAAACAGACTTCACTACGCTTAGGTATAATTACCAGCAGGCAGGGTGACTTAGTGGCGTACGGCTTGTTTTTCCTGCTAAAAGCTTAGAGTTAGACATAAGCATTTACTACTGTAAAAGCGAATCTACTTACGTTAGCGTTATAAAAGGCTTAGCCTTCTCCTCCTCCTCTTCCTTATCCTCCTCCTTATGGGAGGGCGAGCGGGAGGGGGAGCCAAGCGGCTTAAGTGACAGGGTTAGGGTGCGGGCGTGGGGCTTAGGCTTTTTAGCACTTAAATTAAAGTCAGCCACTACTTTTAAACGATAAGAGTAAGTAAAACTTACACTGTAAGCGCTCTTTTCTTATTATGAAGCTTTTAACTGTAAAGCACGTTAGAACCAAAGTAGAAGAAAAAGCGGTGGAAAACTCACAGACAAGACTAATTACGCTTTTAACAAGAATTAGATATGTAGAGTATGTTAGTAAGTAGAAACAATAGTTTTTTCAAGTAGAAGGAGCAGGACTTACGTTTTCTTAAGGTGTGAGCCTGCAATCTTTATGTTAGTTATAGTAGCTGGGAGTGGGAGTGAGAATAGTAGTGTTCTTAATTTTTTATGTTTACCTAAAGAAAGTAAATAAACGGAGGGAAAGATCGTAAGCTCTTAGTATAGAGTTGAGAAGCTTAGACCACTATATAAGCTTACCGCTTTCGGTTTAGTGTATACCGAAAACGCAACTGCGCACTAACTCAAGCGGCATAATTAGGAAGTTACAGGCTAGATTAGCCTCTGGACCTCATTATTTTCTATCTATAGCGAACTTCTTTTCAAACGTTCAGGCGCTTAGAACGCAGTTCTAAGCACCTGGGGGGTGTATCGAACTGCAGCGGCAGTTCTTAGCGCTCAGGCGCGTAGGCGCCTTACCGCTCCAGGCTAGGCTGGAGCGCAGGAGCCTTACGTCATGTGCTCTCCTCACACACAGGGAGCTTTCTTTTATATTTAGTCTGGGAGCTTCGCTCCCACCCTTTCTACCTAATCAAGTCACTTTACAACTGCACTTCCACTGCTCCAATAAGCTCCGTACCCTCAGTGAAACGTTCCACAGAAATCCACTGGGTACCTGCCATTAATCTTTGCTGTGACCTTGACCTTGCAGGGAGCCATGTCTGGCACAACCGGCGTAAGACGTCCAGAAATTGTGATGAAACCTCGAATTATGGGACTGAATGCATTCGGATTGGGACCGGCATATTCTAGCTTGGACTTCTTTAAGGCGAAGTAACGGTCGGAAAGATAACGTTCGGTGTAATCTGGCCACCACGCAACGAATCCATCATGCGATGCCCATGACCTGGTAAACAAAATTAGCATACATGTTTGTGTGCAATTGAAATTCATGGAGAAGGGGGGATTTTCTCCGAGATTGAGTTGGGTCGGCCCCGATAATCTTGAATGAGCTCTTGAGGGCAGCCAGACGGAGTAGCACTAATCTTAGGAAATTCATAATTACCACGTTGGATTGCGACAGTTGTGCCCTTTTGAATCTGCCTCGCGGTTATGGAGCCGCTGGTCACGCAACCACGCGAGACCAAAGGCGAGGCTGGACCCCCAATGCCCTGCGAGATATGCGTCGTTAACCTCGTACTGCCAGACCTCGGCCAATCCAGCCAGAGCGACAAGGCGGTCTTGGGGTTTCGAGAATGCACGATAGCTATAATCTGTGCAAATTATTTTTTTATACCAATGTTGGACCGGGTCGATATTCTGTGTTTTCCTTGATACGATGAGCCCAGACATGGTCGACTCGATGATGCCGGTCGGGTTTGACAGTAAGTCCTCGGTCCGGTACATTTCTCTGCATTCCCAGACGGCTTGTGTGGGTGTGAAATGAATAGTCCTTGGAGAGAGCACGCGTTCCTGATAGACCCAACCTCGGCCACTTAGGGGCGAGTTCTTGAGCGGCAGCGGGGCCGACGACTCTAGTTGGTGGAGGAGGATGAGCGTGGATCTTGCCCCCGTTTGCCCCCGGGTCGTGATTTCAATGCTCTGCAATTCCTTCCTAGGACTAGGGATGCAGTCGTGCGTGATGCTCTTTTTATTGAAGCATCCGCCGGAGCTGTCTCCTTTTAGACTTGCCGCGATGGTCAGAAAGGAGTTGGTGTAAATATCCCCCATTTTGGCAATCTCCGCCGCCTTATCCTCGTCACAATCCTGTATGATGCAGAGAGAGTCTATCCAAAGGTAGCGTACTCCTAGCGTCCGGGTAATCTCTATGGCGTCTTTGAAGGTTTTGGTGAGACTGTCGACGAGGATGGCCTTTTTCCTGAAATCATAGTTTCGTAGCAAGGTCATCTGTTCATCCAGCAGCCCATTTCCCCAGCAGTGGCTGAGCGTCATGTACTGTGGGCAAAGCCCTTCGATAGTGGCGAGTCGAACATGGTCAGTCTTCGGGTTGTCTCCTAAGCGGAAGGCGCAGACGTCGATAAGTCTTGCTGGATGATAGGGGTCGCGAAGTCCATGTGGGCCGAAGAGATCGGCCCGAGAGAGATTGCATCTGTGCAGACGTGCGCAATCGTTAATGCATTCGCGGATGAACTGGAATGTTTCCTGCGAGCGGGTGTCGGTGAGTTGACGGTTGGCGACAGGAATGCCATATGCGGCACCCGGGTCACCAATTGGCACCGCAACGAACAGCTGGGGGACTACTTGGGCAACCTCCCCAGTCGAGCTGCCGCAGATAGCTGTGATGCCGAAATTGCCTGCCTTTCCCCTAGGGGGCGGCGGTCCTAGCTTCAGCCTCAGATTCGTTTCTCCGCGCAGGCGGGCGACGCGGAGGATATAGCACAGACTGCAATTAAGCCACGTATCTGCGAGGTCGTCAAGCCTGGGGACATGGTCGAAGCCGTGGTCGGAGGCTAGAGCGTCTGCCGTAATGAGTTGACAGCGGCCACACAGCGTCTTGCTAGGCCTGCCTGTAATGTCTACTGGGGCGATTATGGGTCGCAAGACCCATTGGGCAGCTTTTCGTAGCATCTCGACTGTGTTCGGGTTGAGGGACACCAAAAGCGGGGTCGCTGCCAGCCCATTGTGACATGGGCTAACGAAAGGTGTGATATATCACGTGATAGCCTTGGTAGGCAATAGCTGAGACAATAAATGGGTACCCAAGCAAGCGGTTGCCAAAATAAAAGACTGCAAAAGAAGAGGGCTGTGCCCAGTGGCTTGGCACTAACAACGCCTACCAATTTTGCAACAGTTCCAGAAGCACTATTTTAACACCCCTGGCTCGCCAGACCTCTCGCCTATTGAGAATTGCTGGCGCGCAGTCAAGCAGTTTATTCGCGTAACCAAAGCCTTTCAGGCCCTGGATTAAAGGAGCTTATTCTGGCTGGTTGGAAGCGAATAGAACAGTCAAAAATTAATCGGCTGGTGGATTCGATGGTAGTGCGAATGAAGGACGTGATAGCGGCCGAAGGCCAGATGACTGGTTGTAACGTGATGATACAAAACGGTACAAAGGAGGCCATAGAAAATTGCTAGGGTGGCAAGTAGTTTGAGGTACGCAGTGTCGTTTTTTTTTGCAACCGCTTGCCAAGGCAAAGGAGGCTGGTGATTATTTTCTCTGCTCGGCAGACCGTTGCAATACATGCACACGTTATGAAGCAATTGATGACGCTAAGGCCTGCAAACTAGGTAGATTTGGCTGCACTGATTCCAGTCATACCACGCCCAGCCTGTCTGACTGACGGAATTTGGAAGTGATTTAACTCAATGAATCGGAGACAGGCATACCTGAAATGAAGAGTAGTACCCAAGGCAGCTAAGGTCCTGAGTGTTCATAGATCCGTGGAATAATACAGGGATTGGCGGGCAGCGACATATTACGTCTTCGGAGTGCTAGAAAGCAGGTAACGGTGATAGATTTTCAGCAAGAATAGGTTAAAGAGAGAGAAGGTTACAGTTTACTGAGCCATTTCCGTCGAAATTTTTATGCGATTTTTTCATTCTTCCGCAAGCACTCTTCCAGTCAGCCTGGCCTACCAAAGTGTCTCGCCCTATAATACCCATATTTCTCCCCTTTCTAACCGCTTTATCCGGGTTTTCACAATATCCTTGGCTTCTCGAGGATCAGAGGAAGCGGACACAAACCCCATCAGTTATCTTTAATGCGTCATGGGAGAGATAAATGTTGGATAGGTGGAAGGCCTCTATTCTTTAATATATTCCATCTGGTTGTTCATTGCTGCGAGTAGAGGTGTTTTGAGACGCCGAGACCATCTCAATGTCCGAATCGGTGCGCGATGCCGAGCTGGAGCCGTGGTTGCTTAGTGTAATCGAGAGCACCTTGAAACTAATTTGGGACGCGAAGATGACGGCGCCCTTTTTTTTTCAGTCTGGATCTACGACTTGTGGACTCTGTTGTAAACTTTGCACTAAGTTGGCACTGCCTCCTGGACGGGATTGATATGTTCTCCTCGCTGTTGGCGGTCACTCGATAATGATGATGATGATGATGATGATGGTGGTGGTGCGCAAGAGTTGCATGATTCAAACAGGCTGTTGTGTGATGGGTTGTACCGAGGAGGGAGGCTCTTCCTCAGAGCGATTGGCGTTGAAGAGCTGTCTCCGTTTGATTTGATGATGCGCTTCAGGTCTGAGACTCCGATCCCGAGATAGTGTTTTCCAACGGGGACTGCGGCCCAGTCGGTGCATCCACGCGGCGTTGTGGCCGGTGCTAGGATCTCCAGGCCGGTCATCACCAGGTGAGCAGCTAGCCGCCCGTATATTAACAAGAGGTTACATAGTTCTGCGACATACATAACAATTAACCTTGGGCGTGCACTGGTATATCATAAGACATCCTAACATATACTAGTATACTATGGGACATCCTGTCAGTGCTGGTATATCTTATGCCATACCAAATTTCAAGCTGGGGTACCATATACCATCCCAAACTCTGAGCTGGGATATTATGCACCATCCTTAATTCTAAGCGTAGGATATCATATACCATCCCAGAGCATATACCGGTATATTCTAGCTAAAATTCAGGACCGTGGCCCAGGATTCGGGCCTAGATCCGATAGTTAGACTATCAACCATGCCTTAATTTGGGACCGTTTGAGGATTATTAAAATAATCATGTAGTAGTAAAGGTTAAATAGCTATACTTATTTAGATTTAAAAGGTGCGTTATATACTTCCCTAATAATAATTATGCCTACCTGGAAGTCTTAAGGGGGCTGATCTTATGCATTATAACTGTATTATCGCAGCTCTTACACTTAGGTAGCGGGAAACCCTAAAAACGATAGCGCTCCTCTTTAAGACTCTTTAAAAACTACTTGATAAACCCCCTTAATTATTTCTTTAACTTCCTTACCTATTTCCTATACTGCTGTTCTATTTAATATATTATGTCACACGTTAAACGCCCCTAACACCCAGAAAGGCCTAAACGCCTCTGATAAATAGAGCGGCTTACAGCTTATCGAATTTCGATGACTCTGGAGAGAGCTTATTAAGGTTTAAGCCCTACGAACCTTAGGCCTGCGCTAATTGAGCCGTATCGAGCCGTAATGACTAGAAAGGTTCCGTATTAACGCCATTACGGTTAGGAAGGTTACGCCAGTGAGCGCCTACAAGTTATTATTCAGAATGACAAAACTTCAGTCCTAAGAGGACCTTTATATTTAGATAGACATATTTAGCTAGTGATTAAGAAGGGTAAGGGCCTTTAAGGCTATAGTGAATTATTATGTTAAGAGTAGAGCTGTTTAACGCTTATAGGGTTACGTTCTGTTCTAAGCCGCTCCTATAGTGCTTATAGTTACCCCTTATCACATTTGACGAGCACTAAGGCTTTTAATTACAAAATACTCTTTATCTCCTAACGAGACCCATTAGTAAAGGCATCTCCTGAATATCCCTAATATTAACGACTAGTAATAGATATAAGCATTCCTAAGCGGAAGGCTGGACGAATTGTCCATGAAGTTCTAGGTGGTGGCTATTACAGGTGCGAATGTCCCAATTCTGGGCCTTTGCTTGCACGGGACCATTTTTGGGCCCTTCAGCTAAAACTGCACCTTCTCGGAAGGCTGTGCTGTTCCATGGGCAGATATTAGCTGAAGCTGAGCCGCAGCTGATCTGGACTGATCAAACGTGATGAAGAGTCACGTGACAATGAACCTGGGTGGCGTCGATTTTAAGGTAGTGAAACACCGCGTTTTGGAGGTCATACGTGATCTTCCCACAAGTTACAAACTTAATAAGACAGGGCATTATAAGAGGCGTATCATTAACCTCTTCTGGAAGCTGATACGACTGGATTCCTTAAGTTAAGTTTTCTTAAAGTCCGTAAGAACTTTATAGTGATATAGAGAAAGGTTGCCTAAATAGATAATATAATACTAAGTACGTATTCTACGTGTAAGAATAATACTTTAGACTTGGAAAGCTTACCTGTATAAAATGCTGACGTATTACGCCCTAGCTGTGATGCTATGTCGCTAGAATCAGTTTGTTTTGCCTATTTGACAATGATCTAGTGACTTGGGGCGTTTGTTCAGGCCGACCCTGTCGTTCTTTTTAGGCTCTGTATGTAATATTACTGTAGCCGCTTATGTATATAGCGATGCGTTCTCTGGCGCGTGCTACTGTTAAAAAGGGGCCGCGCTGCGCGGTTCTTTAAACCGCGCTTCTTTTAACAATTATCATTCTGACGATTTTCACCACGAAGACCTCCTATTGAAAGCCCAGTGACATTCTGGCCCTTCGATCGAAGGAAGATAACCTAGTCCACAGTTACGTTTCCTTTATTGTTCCATGCTAGGCTCCGTTTTATGTTAGGTACCGTTATATACTAGGTTTTGTTCTATACTAGGTACGTATCTGTTTTTCTATGTCAGTTATATTTATGTCCCTCTAATTGGAGGATTAGTAGCTTAGGAGTCGGCCTTTTAGGCTGATAGCACTGTTTTATGGTTATGGTTCTCTTTATGGTTTCTTCCCTGTTATATTACTGTATTAGTTTAAATGGGGGTTCTGTTAGGGAGTTACTTAGTAATTAAGTTAAATTAGTCTAAAAGCTCCTTAAATATAATAAAAATATTATTAATTAAAGTAAATATTAGTATTAAGCGATGCTTAATATCTTATTAAAATTATAGTGTTATAGGTTTAGCCCTATATGGTTATTACTAACAATAATAATAATAAAATGTTTAGATCCCTAATACCTGTTTACTATAAGGGTGTGCTTTATTATTGCTCCCTTCGATTAAATTACTGTGGTCTTTTGGAAGTAAGTAGAGTATGTTTTTAATATTTAGGAAGATTCTGTTAAACTAAGAATTTAGTGAAATTATAAAATTATAATTAAATATTAAAAGCGGTTATGTGTTATTAGTGCTGAAATACGTCTTGTTCTTCGCTGTTAGAGTCCTTTAATAGTGTTGTTCCTCTAATTAAACGGATCTGAGAAAGTGGGACTGGAGATTAGGAAACTTAACAGCTAGTGCTTAGCTGTAGCTTAAATCTGACTTAACGTTAGTTATCTAGTCTAGAAATAAGAATACTGTTAGCTTTACGATCTTAAAATTAGTTAAGAACGTTATAATGGTGATCTTAGTGGTCTGCCTTAAAATGGGAGTCCTTTTTAACAGGTAAATCAGAAAATAGTACGTTATTTAAGTAATTAGACTAGTAGTAAAGTACCTTTACGATAAAGGGATAGTACTGTTAGACTTAGAATATTAGTCTTCCTTTAATTGAATTAATATTATAATTAGGTTATAAAAAGGAAGCCTTTACAGTCGTTAAACGTATTAATAAGCTTTATTAGCATTTTTTATTAAGATGTTAAAAACCTTTATTAAGGAAACGTTAATCTTAATAACCTTAACGACTTTATTTAATAATATAGTCTCTTTAGAGTAGTCTCTTATTAATTAAAATATTATATTACTATAACAGTAGTTCTTAACTCTTTAAGATGTAAGGCTTAATAAGCTCTTTAATAGAGAATGTGTTATTAATTACTTAAAAATATTTGATAAACATTGTGAAGATTATATTAGCTTTACGGATAAGGTATGTTTCTTTAAGTGGATAAGATAGTGTAAGAAAGACGTAAAGGTGGAGATCTGTAACGAGAAGGAAAATATGGAATTATACTTATAAGATAGACTGAAGATTTAGATAAAGAAGTATTAGAAGTATTAAAACCTTTATTAGAAGGAGAGGTTAGTTAAAGCTTTTTACCGTTTTTATAACTGCTTTATCGATTAGAAGGCCCTAAGCTTTATTACAGCTATTTAAGAATATAGTTAACTCTTAACTTAGTTAAATACAGATAAGTATAAGAAGGTTAAGTAAGATATTACTTAATACTTTTATAATACATTTAATCTCCTTATTAAGAGTGTTATTTATTAGTGTAAGGATATATCTAATAAGGATATTAAGATTATCACTTATAATAAGTTTAAGGAGTAGTTTATTAGCTTTATATCTGATAGTTATTTAATAGATAGGGAGTTTACTTACTTACAGTTTCTTAATCCCTTAAAAGGAGTGGTTAAGGTGACTACTTTCTTAAAAACCCCTTTTATCCTTATTAAGGATAGTGTAAAGGATTTCCTTTTTACCTTAAAGGTTAAAATTAAAAGTCTTTCCCCTTTAATTAGAATTAGAGAACCTTACCTTATAACCCTAATAATGGAAAGGAAAGTAAATACCTTAATTAAGAGCTTTAAGTAATTAAAGCTGAACTTATTACATTTTAGTATTAATATCCCTTAATAGCTTAATATCCTTTAAGTTAAATTAATCTATGCTTAATATTAATAGAAGGCGGTACAGTTTACTAAAAGTGAGGAATTAGCTATAACTTTTATTTAATGATTAAGAAAGTAAAAAGATACTTATCTATCCTTAGCTTATAGTTAAGGGTTTACAACTCCTATATATTATTAATGTTTATAACTTAGTTATGTTATAATTACTTATTATATTATAAATTATTTATTACAGTTAGGATTAGTCTATTACACTTATAGTAATTTATACTTAAGTTTAATTATTAGTAAGTAAGGGAGATCTGATTAAGATAATAGACTTTTAAGAGAGGAGGTTATAAAGATAAAGGAGAGATTAATTCTTAAACCTTACGTTATTACAGTATTAGTATTATAACCTTAAAAGCCTTATTATATTAGGTTTAAGGAATAATATAGGTAATTTAAAGATATAAAGCTGGGATTTTAAATTTAGTGGAACTTAGTTAGAATAATAAGTGGGCTGGAGTTTAACTATAGGGATATCCCTAGTCCTTTAATTAAAGGAGAATTAAGGTTTAATGTTACTTAAATAGGTATTAACTACCTTTTTAATCTTAATAGGAGACTGGTTATTAATTACTTTAAGTTATGTAAGGTTAAGATAATAGTAAAGTATTAGTAAAGTGTTTAAGTTTACATTTAAGCTTTAAAGTTTCTTAGCTTTAATGTTAAACCTAATAGTAATTTAAGATTAGATATGGATTTAAGTGTATAGTGTGTTTTAATTACCTTTATTAAAAGAAGGAGAGTTAAGGAAGTTAAGGATAATAAAAGTTAAGGGGAAGGAATAATTAATACTACTCTTTTTATATTATAAAGTGTGTAGTTATTAAAGATTAGATTAAATCTTAAAGTTACACTTACCTTTAATTGTAAGAAATTAGCTTTAGATATATAAGAGATAAGTGAAAAAGTTAAAGAAATGTTAATAACTTCTTTAAGGATTAAGGAATAAAGGGTATTAATAAGGATTATTCCCTTATAAGGTTTAGCTTACAGGTAACCCCTAGATAAGGTTATTAATAAGTGGTTTAATCGATTATTAAGTGGTAAGATAAAGGAATTGCTTTTAAGACTGTTAGAACTTTCGCTACCTTTAAAAGTTATACTTACGTCTTATTTTAAAGACGATAAAAACCAGTTAATTCTTATATATTTAGGATCTGTAAAACTAGATAACGATATTTTAAGTAAACTCCTAATTAAAGTAAGCTATTTAAAGCTCTCTGATTAAAAGAAGTTTAAAGAGAATATAATTATAGTTATAATAAGTGTTAATAATAATGGTGAGTTATATTTACATTACGACAGGTTATAGAGAGATCTTAAGAAAGGGAAGGTTACTGCTGACACTTTTTAAGACCTTAGTAGAGATATTGTAAGGACTTTTACGTAACGGACTGCTTTAATTAGAGTAGTAAACGTTAAGGGGAAGTCTATAAGGCTGTATTTACTCCCTAGTCTTTACTTTAATATTGAGTCTCTTAGGTTGAAAAAGGTGTTAGCTCTCCTGGACTTTAGGTTAGAGTGTAATGTAATTGCGTATATACTTATAAGGGTATTTAATATCCTTATTTTCGACATAACCATACGGTTATAAGGGCTTAATGGTATAAATCTTATTCCTTTTATTAGAGAGATGAAGATATTGCTGTTCCTTTATAAAAAGCTGTGTTTAGTTTACTTCTTTATCTTTAAGTATAAGGTTATGGATTACGATTTACTTTTTAAGGTCCCTTTCTTTAATAACACTTAGTTAAACTGGGTACACTTTGGAGATTTTAAGGAACTTAAGTGTATTATAGCTGTTAAGGTCTTATTTAGTAACGTTTATATTATAGTATTAGTAGTTAGTAATTTTAATTAAACTGAAAAACAGTACGTTTAGTAAGTATACTTATATATTAAAGGGACTAACATACCTTATAGTACGGAAGTATATCCTTAAGTAGGTAGGTTTGGAGAAAGGTAAAGAACTTATTAAATTTTTAAATAATGAAAATAATAGGGTTATTTTTAACGACATTTTTAAGCGCTTTACCTTACCGTTAGTTAATAACTTATAATGCAGAGCTTTTTCCTTTTAATTATTAGATAATTTTACTTTTAATTAGAAGAAGATAACTTTAAAGGAAGAAGTTTGCTAATTATAGGAGGTTTTAGGGATATGTAAGTGTTATAAGAAGAAAGAACCTTATTAGTTAAATATAAAGGAACTGCCTATTTTAACTAAAAGTTTTACTATGTATAAGCGAGCCGATAAGAAGGTTAAATTAGTTAATATTATTCCGTTTAACAGTTTTATTCCCGAAGGAGATCTAGACTGGAAGTGTAAACGAATAGTTAAAGCAGAAAAGCACATGTAGTACAGTAGTGAGTTTAATAAGTATTACCTGTTAAAGTTTTCTTTAATTAAACGAGGGATAAAGTTAATAAAGGAAAGGTTATAAGATATTTTTAATAAAATTATAAAAGACCTAACCTTAAAAGAAGTTAAACTATTTATTTATATCTTTTATAATAGAGAAGTAACTTTTTTATAGGATTTTATAAAAAGTAGCTAGATTAGCTTAAAGATTATACCTTTATAAAAGATTAAGACTGTCCCTTATAAGGTTTAACAGTCTGGTTATATTCCTATCCTAAAGCCTCTTATCCCTAAAATTATTTAAGTCCTTAAAGATAAGGTGTAATAAAGAGTTTTAAAGGAGTCTTATATAATATACTGTAATAATTAGTTTATAGTTTAGAAAAAGGATAGCAGTCTTTATTTAATTAATGATACTTAAAAGATAAATAGAGTTATAATTTATAATACCTTTAGTTTATTAAGTGTAGAAGAGTTTAATAAGGAGTTTAGAGGCTGTAAGCTTATCTTACTTTTAAATCTTTTCTTTAATTATAATTACGTTAAGTTAAACGTTATAAGCAGAGATATAACGACTTTCTTTACTCTAATTAGACTTTTTAAGATATGTACTTTTTTTTAAAGAGTAATAAACTTAATAGCTTAGTTTATACAAGCTGTAATTTAAATACTTTATAACCTTATCCCATATAAGTGTCGGCCGTTTCTTAACGATATTTGTGTTAAAGGGCTACAGCACGATTATAGTAGAGAAGAGCTTAAACCTAATTTATAACATTATATAATTAAGTATTTAATAAACTTAAATGCTGTACTTATTAACTGTAAATTAATAGGAGTAACTGTCACCCTAGTTAAGTTATAATGGGTTTAGGTAAAAGCTGTTCTGTTAAGCTACCTGTGTTTACTAGATAGACGTTCCCCTAATTAAATAAAGGTTATTAAAGTAAATAAGTAAAGAACCTACTTAAATGTTAAGGAAGTTTAGTTATTTATAAGAATAATTAAATTCTATTAAGTTTAGATTAAGTTATTTAAATAAGTTACAGTATTATTATATATACTGATAAAGAAGGATATGTAATGGGAATAGACTGAAAGAGAGTAGATAACGATAAAGTTCCTGTAAAGGAAGGTTATTACTGCTCCGATCCTAACAGTAATAACTTATAATAACCCTTAATATAACCTTATCTTTATAGTTATTAATATTAGCCTTAAAGGATAAGGAAAAGTTATTAAGTAAATTAGGTTAAATGAGAAATGGCACTTTTACCGTTTTAAAAGTAGAATATAATCTAATGTTAAGAAACGTTACGACGTTATTAAGTGAGAACTTAAGGGACTGTTAAATATGTTAAAGTAAACCTGTTATTACCTTTATAGGGTTAAGTTTATTATTAAAACTGATACTTTTATTTTAGTTTATTAGCTAAACGGAGCTGTTAGCGATATGCTTAACACCTTTCTTATAAGATGGATTACTTAGATTTAAAACTTTAACTTTAACGTTAAATATATACCTGGTTTTAAGAACACTGTGGTTAACAGGCTGTTATAAAAGCCTACTAGTATTTCTAATCTGATAGCGCTTAAGCTTAAAGAGGATATTAACGACTTTATTAACGCTTAGATCTTTGCTTAGAAAACTGTTAATGTAGACTTTTAAACTGGATTATTACTTAATAGTATGTGGAAAAAGGAGTCTTACGATATTATAACTTATTTAACTAGCTTTACTGTTTTACCTAAGGTTATAAAGAAGTTACGTTTAGCGATTTAAAAGTGGAAAGCTAGGTGTTATAAGTATATTATTAAGTATAAGATCCTTTAGATACAGCTACTTAAGAGTATAAGTATCCTCCTGTAGAGAATTATAAACTGTTTAAAACTGTAGAGACAGATCTGGTTACGTCTTTATAAGCTCTCTGGTTATTAAGGACGTAAGGTTACTTATAATCGGATTATTAGGTATTATTACTGGAAGGGAATGTATATTATAATTAAGAATTAAATTAGAAGCTGTTTTAACTGTTAGTATTATAGTAATAAGTGTTATAAAGAAGGATTAGAGTATAATATATTATCCTTATAACTATTTACGAAGTGGACTTTTAACCTTTAAGTCTTTATATTTAAGCTTAAAGGTAAGAAGATATAAGTGATTAAAAGATAAGATAATCTCTTTAAGTATTTAGAAGTAAAAGTCCTTTATATTAAGAGTTTAAAAGTAATAAAAACTGTCGTAATAGATTATATTATTCTGCAGTGGGGATAGTTGCTGGAAGTCCTGGTAGACAGTGGTTCTGAGTTTAAAAGGTTCTTAAAGGAATACCTTAAGGAACTCTATATTAAATATATTATTATATCCTTATATAATTTAAAAGCTAATAGATTAAATAAAGGAGGTTATTACTAGATTACCTTAATGTTAGCTAAGCTTACTGGTAGAAACGTTATTAGATTTAAGAAGTGGTTTCCTTATATCCTTTATATTAATAGGATAAGTCTTAAAGAGAGTTATAAGATAACCTTTTTTTACCTAATAAAAGGTTTTAACTTAATATTTGAAATTAAGGTTAATTACCTTTCTTAATATCTTATTAAGTAGGATGTAATTATCTTTATCTGATCGGATAAAGGGTAACCTAATCTTAAAGTTAGAGTTACGTTAGTGGTTATTAAAGTAAGATACTTTAGTGAAGTTTAGTATAATATAAGTATTATAGTAGATTAAGTTACAGTTATAAGGTAAAAGTAAGTTAATTATTAAAAGAAGAAGTTTACGTATAAGTTTTAACTTTAATTTACTTTAATTAGAGAAGAAGACTTTATCTTAGTTTAAAATAGTGTGTGGGAGATTAATATATCTGTATACTGAAAGTTAACGTATTGGTAGTATAGCTTTTATAAAGTTAAGAAGGTTAGGTTTAAGTTAACTTACGTTTTTAAGATATTTAATAAAGTATAATTTAGGACTTTTTACCTATTAAAAAGAGTTAAGAAGTTCTTTTAAGTAGATGGTGTTTATGTAAAGTTTAATAATAAGGTTATTTTTACTTTTAAAGATCTTGATCCTGATAAGTATAACCTGAAAGATTTAAATATAAAGGATATTTTAACATTAATATTTAATAAGAATAGTGAACTTATTTTTAATTAAAAGGAAGAGGATACTGTGTAGAATAAGGAAGTTAAGTATAAGTAAGAAGTTATTAGGTGAAGTGGTATCTTACTTTTAGTTAATAAGGGGAAGTGAATTTAAATCTTTAAGTTAAGTGAGTTTAGAGTCGAAATTCTATAAGGGAAGCTTCCTGGCTTTTAGGATTGGAGGAGTAATGTGGGTTTCCTTTCCTAGGTGTCTTCCGCCTTTTTACTGTTAATTTTATATCTTAAGGTTATCTGTGTGTTACTTTTAGACTTTACAGTAATATTTAAGGGGAAGTATTACTATATAGCTTTAATAACTTACAGTTCCTTTAAAACAGTATAAGTATTTTAATTAAAGGGAGCTTAACTCCCTGGTTTTTTTTTTTTCTTTTTTTATTTTATTTCTTCCCTTTAATAGTTTAGGTGTACGTTCTGATATATTATTACTTTTATTATATCTTAAAGTAATATAAAGGAAAAAGGTAATAAGTTTATTTCTGTTTTATAAAGTATATATATCCTTTACCTTTATCTTCCTATATAGGATCTTATTTCCGCTTCTTCCCCTATTTCTTCTCCTTTTTAAGAGTTTCCTATTACTCCCGAACCTTATTTAAGTTAAACTTTAACTTATCTTTTAATAACGTAGTTATAAAGTTTAATAGAGAGTTTCTTAATAGTAAAGCTGCCTTTTATAACTTTACTTTTAAAGGAAGATTTTAATTCTTATAACTGTAAATACGGTTGTTAAACTGGCAGTTTTTATATTACTTAGTATAAGAATTATTATTAATATCTAGGTATAATAAACACTTAAAGAAAGGTTATATTAACTGAACCTTCTAACTGTTAATCTTATAAAACGAATGGTGAAAGGATTTTTTATATTTAAAGTAAGGGTTAAAGTTCTTATTAAAAAGACTTAATTAACTTATATATGTCTGATTAAGTAAAAAGGGATATTTATAACCTTTTAAATACTTAAATAAATAAGCTTTTCGTGTGCTTAAGATAATTAGTAACTTAGTAAAGCTAACGGTTAAGTAGGTTACTGTTATATACCTTAATATACACTGTGTTAGGTGGAGGAAGATAAGTTCCGTTAAGGAGCTTAAGTTAAGCCTTATAAAAGTTAAGGTAAGTGAAGAGTTTTCTAACTCCATCTTTGCTGTTAGGAATTAGTTAAGTTACATATATATCTAAGAAGGCTTCTCTTACTTTAAAGATTTTAAGGTACGATAATATAGTGAAAAAGTGGTTAAAGCTTATTTAAATTTGTTACAGTGTGTTATTAGGGATTGTTTTAATATCTTAAAGTAGAGATCTAAAGTTAAGAACTTAAATAAATTAGGAGGGTGTTATTATACCTTTTAATTTTAAGATAAGAGTAAGGTTTACAGGTCTGGAGGGTGTAAATTACATTAATGTCAGACTGTGTTTTAGTATTTTATGTATTAATATTAGACATTTAAGCGTCTTCTAATTAGAGATAAAGGAGAGTGGAGATGAAAAGTTTAAAGTTATTATTATAGTGGTAAGTGGTAGAAAAGTTAAAGGTTGTGAGAAGAAAAGTGGTGTTAGAAAGAGGAGGAAGTTCTGGAAGTAAGTTAAGTTTTATTTCTATAGCTATTATTAAGTATAAACACTTACTTTTTCCTTTAATTAGATAGAAAGAGAGCGTTTACCTTTTTAGTTAACTAGTTAGAATAGGTTAGTTTAAAAAGTTATTTTAACCCCCTTAACTACTTTTAACTTTAAACTTTAAACTTCTATTAAATTATATACTTTTTTAACTACTTTTATAACTTAACATTATATATACTTTACCTTCTTCCTATTATTCCCTCCTTCTAATTAAATAAAACTATCGTAAGATTTATATTCTTTTTAAAGTAAAACGGTGCTTTTCACTATTTAAAATGGCTTTACCTGCTTTATAAACCTCTGTTAAGGCGTATACTGTAACTTTTACCACTTTTACTAAGCAGTGTATTACTAAGTGAATCCTTACTCTTAATACTTAGTTAAAGCTTTTCCCTCCCTTAAGAAACTTCCTAAACCTTTTAAAAGTTTACTCCCCTTTCTCTAATTACGATTTTATTAAAAGCCTGAAGTTTAAGGGTTTAATTATGTTTACTATTAGTAATTAAACTTATTCTTTCTCTACTTTAATCTTTTAATTATACTATTAATACTGTGTTAAGCTTTTTAACAGGCAGTTATTAACACCTATAATCGTTCTAAAGAATTAAATCCTGTTATTTTAGAATTAACCTATCAATTACCCTAAAGCGGTAATCTGTAACTGGCTAATATTCTATAATCTAATTAAACTTAAGGTTAAGGATAAGATATATTAGATTCACTTTCCTAGAAATACTTATGTTTACAGTAAGATAGTCTTTAGAAAAAGGTAACTTACTTATACTTTATAGTTTTATAATACTTATATTAAGGTTAGCTGTGAAATCTGGTTAAACGACCTTAAGGTAGGCACTTTTATCGCTTATACTCTTTAAGGATTAGAAGATAAAGTTTAGATTGCTTTTAGGGGCGTTTTTACTTAATTTCACAACCCTATTTATAATTATAAAAAGTAAAAGTGGATAGCGTTTTAACAGTTTTAGTGCCTCCCTGTGAATGAAAATAATAAGTATTAGGTGATAGCTGTTTACGATAACTGTTTTAGGATTTTTTATAGTATTGATTCTCTTAAGTAAGGGAAGACTTTTAAGTAGTGGAAGTAAGTTACTTTTTAATGCTTTTATAGTAAAGTGGTACTTTAGATTGTGGTGTCGTTACTGTTAATTATAACGTTTAACGATATTAATATTAAGTAGGTATGGGTGCTGTAATAAGTGTATGGGTTAAAGTGTAGCTTTATAACTGTGGAGGTAGTGAGAATAATCTTATAAGAGTTAATAATAGTTAGTTATAACGTCCCTTAGATTAATGCCTTTATATCTTTAGTGTATTTTTCCTTCTAATTAGAGAAAGGGTTAAATGAAAAGAATATCGCCTTAAGTATACCTTAATACTGGGTAGAAGTTATCTTAAACGCTTTTTAAATAATTTTAAATGTTACATTTTATAAGAAGAAGAAGTTAAGTTTAAAGGATAAGGGGTTTGTTACTTATTATAACTGTGGCGATTATATAGTAAAGTATATGGCTTTTTTAACTGGAGGGAAGGGAGTTAGCTTCTTTAAGTTTACGGTCTTAAACGAGCTTAAATAAGCAGTTTATATTAAGGGAATAATTAATAAGGTTTTAAAAAATCTTATAGATTTAGTTATAATGTATTAACTTCCTAGTTTAAAGAAGTACTTTAATTAAAGAGTCTTAAACTTAGATACTCTGTCTGTTAATAAGGATTAGTAGGCTTTAAGAGCTGTTTTTAAGGGCGTTTTAATCCTTTAACTTATTATAGACTTAAAGGCTAAGATAGTTAAGTTAAGTGTGAAGGTTCTAAAGCTTAAACCTATTAAGAAGGAAACTGAGTCTGTTTTTAAGCTTATGAAGAAGTTTGTAAAAGAACCTGTTAAAACTATCGCTAATATATTTTCAATTAGGCTTTAATATACTTATTCTTAGTTTAGCTGTTAGACTGGACAGTTTAAGTAACAAGAGGAGGTTCTTAAGCCTAAGGAGCGAATAGGACCTTATTTCCTTTAAACCTTAAAACTGTTTTTACCTTTTACGTATTAATTGGATTTTAACAGATAGGATAGGTTATAAGAAGGATGGGAGGTACTAGAGGATTAGGTAAGTAATAAGGAGGATTAATTATTATAAACTGTTACGTTATTCTTATAACTGGAAGTCTTAAAAGGGTTAGTTTATGTTTGAGACTGTTACGTAGGTGGGACTGACGGTTAGTCTTAAGGGGAAATGTGACTTAGGGTGTTTGTTTAGGCCGACCTTATTGTTCTTTTTAAGCTCTATATATAATATTATTATAGCTGCTTATATATATAGCGATACGTTCTCTAGTATGTGTTACTGTTAAAAAGGGGCTGCGCCGCGCGGTTCTTTGAACCGCGTTTCTTTTAATAATTATCATTCTAACGATTTTCACCACGAAGACCTCCTATTAAAAGCCCAGTGACATTCTGGCCCTTCGATCGAAGGAAGATGACTTAGTCTACGGTCGCGTTTCCTTTGTTGTTCCATGCTAGGCTCCGTTTCATGCTAGGCACCATCACATACTAGGTTTTGTTCTATACTAGGTACGTATCTGTTTTTCTACGTCAGTTGCATTTGTGTCCCTCTGATCGGAGGACCAGTGGCCTGGGAGTCGGCCTTTCAGGCCGACAGCACCGTTCTGTGGTTGTGGTTCTCCTTGTGGTTTCTTCCCTGTTGCATCACTGCACCAGTTCACTAGTTAGCCGCTCTAAGAACCCGTTTAATTCCATCCAAGTACTTTGTTTATATATTGGCAGTAATGAGTCTTAGAGCCCCATCAATATCTTCGTGCAAATAGACACCATGTTTTTTTAATATGACGTAAAGTAGGACCACGATGGCCTCTTTGAAGGCTCTTGTTGACTCGTTGTTATCATGCTGAATGTTCTGCGCAAGTTCCGTGGCGACCTGAATGGGGTCCTTATCTGTGTAGATCGGGAGTGTCCGTATAAAGGAGGCGGTCAAGCTTTTGCGTTGGAGAGAAGTCCATGTCGAATACGGTCCACGGCTGCTTCCCACTTTCGCCGGGGTGGCGCATGGCCATGTTCGCTTGGGCTTGAGTTTTGGCTTGATGCCAAGTTCTGAAATGGAGCGCCCTGCTCCATAATGGTTGTTCCGTCACCAGATGGTGGAGGTTGACAGTGAGAATCCAGCCTGAGCTGCGCCCAAAAGCCTAACGGATCACGAGTACTACCAATTAACACCGTCCCAGCAAAACGGTGCCGGAGAATCCCTGTCCCGTGTAACCCCAGAAGCCGGAACGCGCGATGTCGTCAATCCTACTTCGCCCGAATTTCTACCAATCGCATCGGCCGCTGAATACGGAATACGGCACAGCCAACATTTCTTGGCAAACAGGCAGACAACGCCCAATCCAACACCAGTTCCCTCACACCCTCTTGGTCAGGCATTCTGGCAGATCGGCAAGGCTGCAGAGCGGGGAATGCAGCCATATAACAGTGCCGCATCGTCGCTCAACGTCGTCCCCATTCTTCCCCTAACAACAACCCCCACTCCTCCGTGGCATCAAAACCCCACCCGTCTATCACCCCGACATCACCAACCATGTCGCCCACCCCCAGCATCACCAAAGCCTCCATCCTCTCCTCCTCCCCCTCTTTTACCTCCCCTCCCTTTCCCTCCCAAACCTCTCCCAACCCCTCCCCTTCCCAACCCCCCTCCTCCCCAACCTACTTCCCCCCCTCGCACCCCACCCGCCGCCTGTACCTCCTCGCCCGCAGTACCTCCGTCGTCCTCGCCACCACCCAAATAACCCTCGCCTCCGTCGCATTCACCCTCTTCTCCCGCCGCCGCTGGCTCGACCCGTGCCTCTCCCCGGCTATCACAACGCTAATCTACTCGTCCATCGAGATCTTGGCGGTCTTGCGATGGGATGCGCGCGCGCACCACTACACGCGCGGGGTGTACGACGGGTTGATTAGCGTCGGGTTTGCGGTGGCGATGGGGTTTATGGTGAGGGTGGCGTTGCCTAGTATGAAA
>Ga0247780_1000540_pt1 | contig 34574 bp, 14 predicted proteins | sample UWRJL079202R5_FD_179927 | JGI IMG/M metagenome (GOLD analysis project Ga0247780, IMG submission 179927) | Plant litter microbial communities from Arlington Agricultural Research Station in Wisconsin, United States - UWRJ-L079-202R-5 | ecosystem: Environmental > Terrestrial > Plant litter >...
GTGTGGCATGCGAATGAATCCTATGTGGGGCCATACATAACCCTAGCCCTCGGAGGACTAGTGCCCGGCTAGCCAAACAACTAGTGCCCGTCTAGCAGGGCCCTCTGAAAATCCGAGGCTGAGGGCCCGGCTTTGCCGACAGTTGACTCGACTGCAGCCAATGTCTGTTTGATGTCGTCCGCCCTTCCATCAACGCGCTTGAGGATGGCGTCCTCCATAGCGCACATCATCTCATTGTTTTTGTTGAAGGACGTTTGCTCTCTCACCAGAACCACATCGTGCGAGCGCTTCTGCGAGGACTGGATCTTTACCAACTCAGCCATGACCTCATTGTCGCGCGCTACCACTTGTGCCGCGTTGGTCTCAAAGGCCTCGGCGGTCAGCGGGAACTTGGAAGCCTTTTCCTTGGCCTCTTCTGTGGCATCTTTTAGGGCCTTCTCCGCGGCCCTTTCTGACTCTTCATAGTTCGCCTCAGCTGCCTCTTGTAGAATCGCGGCAGTGGTCAGGTGTGATTCTAAACGTTTCGCCTTTGAGAGGAGCACCTGGGCGCCGATGTTGGTGTTTGGGAGTTTGTCGATCATTTTCAGGTCGGCCACAGCATGTTGGAAAGCCTTGGCGATAACTGCGCTACACGTCTGCGGGTTACCTGTGTCAAGCTGATCCATTTCTTGAGCTGATGTCTGCGCAATGATGGCGGGAAATCTCTGACGCAGTTGTTCCTGCAGGCAGTTGGCAGAGCTGGGGATGATGGAGACAAGAATGGGGTAACGGTTTGAGGAAGATGATAAGTTGGAGAGTTCAAGAGGGTGATAGGTTGGAGAGCTGGTCAAACTGAGCCTTGGAAGTTGGAGATGCGAACCTTGGCTTGAAACTCTGATTTTCTAAGCCAGGGGATTTTCTAAGCCCGGGGATGGAAGGTTCAGAGGACAGAAGCGTGAACGAATGACAGGAAAAGGTGTGGGTCACGATAAGAGGGCTTTTTATATGAGAACACATCTGTGTACTGTAGGTAGCGTCTCCGTGTACGCCCCAACCCTCCAATTCCTGACAGGTGCCAGAACACACGGCCCCCACGAAAATTTTCCACCTCCGCACCCACGGATCATCAACCCCGCGCAGAAGCCTCCATCACCAACATCGCCATCAACAACCACTACTTTGCAGCCGCGTAACCAACAACAACCAATCGCTGCAGTAAGCCGAAAGTAGTCCTAATTAATTGCCCTACTAATTCTTCGTAGAAATGAACCTCTCCGACGAAGAATTTAACAACTGGGGTGGCTTTAGCAACGCGCTGAGCGACTACTCTGATTACGACGATAAGTGCGACGACTCTAATAACGATAACAAGCTCGCTCACGATACTAACCCAGTGGCTCCGTTCGCAAATCCTCCGTAAGGCTATCTGTTACTTACTTATAAGTACACCTCCCTCAACGAGTTAGTAATAAATCTCTAAAAGTACTATACTAAAGCTCGCTTCTTTATCATTAAGCTACGTTTAGAGAACCCCATTAAGAACTTCGGGTACTTAAAAGTCACTTTTAGCTATATTAAAAGTAAGTATTACGACCTGCACCTGACACAGGCCTCGAGAGGACTGGCGCGGGTTAAGACAGAACGTATGGCAGGACGCCAACAGGTAAGGGGCGTTCCGAAGACGGCTTGTTAAGCTAGCACTCCTAGACGGGAGGGTTTAATGTCACTGTAGGTCGCTGTCACTATAATGCACAGAGGTGAGTCTGGACAGTAGGATATAAATAAATAATTAAATACTAACGTGAGGAACCAGAGTCCCTCACAGTGGTTATAAGTATAACTATAGCTATTTATACTAACTAACTGGAAGGTACTTCGTACCTTGCTTGTAGTATCGTAAGTGCTTATTACGTAAGCACTTTACACTACGCAAGCGTTCTGCTTGTAAGTTTTCTCCTACTTGCGATGTAAGCACTCAGCATACCGTAAGCAGCACCTTACTGGTCGTAAGGGCTTTGGGTCTTTGCACCCCTGGCCCAGTGCACCTGGACAGTATATACTGTCTTCCTGTATTGTTCCTTCTGCGGGGGATTTGTCAGGCCGCCCCGGCTTAAGTAACGGCCTGCAGGGTCGTCACACAATTCCCCCTCTTTAACGTTCTTTTCCTATAAAGAACTTAAGAGGTAAGTTTCTCCTTTCACCACTTTCACTATGTAATAAGTGTCCAGCTCCCAGGTCTTAAAATAGGAACAGGGTAAAAGCACTAATTGCTGCCTGAACCTTACAGCTTACATATATGCGTTTAGTAGCGAAATATCCCCTTGTTTTTTCTACAAGTCCGCTAACCCTCCGCTTATCTGCCAGGTTTTAGACCAGTCCGACAGTTACGATTACTATTTAAAGAGGCACTGGCTTTTCTAGTGTAACGCTTTTAGTGTTAATAAAGCGAAGTTAAAGGCTTTCTTTATTAAAAAGCAGAACTTTAACTTATAAGTTAAGTTTACTGCTTAGCAGCTTTATAAGGCTATTACTAAGCTTTAAGAGGCATCAGTACACTTAACGCGCTTTTATAAGTAGTAGTCCCGCCTTAAGGACTGAGCTGTAAAAGCGTTTAGTCGTAAAGCAGAGTTATTAGAGTTTTAAGAAAGCGAGGAAGTTAGGTTAAACGCTTCTCTTAATAACGTAAAGTCTTTTAACTAGGGGAACTTTCTAGTGGGGTTTCCGTAGTAAGCAGTTATTTTATAACTTAGTTTATAACTGCTTTCTTCAGTAAGAGGTTATAGGTTTAACTTTCCGTAAAAGTTTTAATGATTTTTTTTCTTTTGCTGACTTCTTTCCTTAACAGCACTTATTTTTATATAAAGCTTATTAGAAACTTTAGGGGCCCTTCCTCCTTACTAGGTCTAAGGTCTTTATAACCTATAGCTAAAGTTCTAATAAATGTCCTCCTATACTTACTAAAGAGTTTCCTACTGCTTTTTAAGTTCTTAGTCTTACAGTAGTCTTACTCTTCAGTATAGTAGTTTAGATATTAGATCTTATCTTATTTTTAATTCTTATCGTTAGCTTTAGTTAGTCTGGATTCTTTCAGTAAAATTCCGTAATTAAGTTTAAGTATTTGAGATTTTTAACTGGTTTTTACGAGTTACTTTTAAGGCTGTAGTCTAACCACTTAACGAGATATTTAAACGTGTTCTTTCCCTTCCGTAAGTTTATAACTTCTTTAACATTATACTTATCCTTATTAGTATCGATCTTAATCTTCTTTTCCAGGGGAACTCCCTTTAAGGCAGGTTCTAAAAGTAAGATGTAAAAAACCTTAGTCTATACTTTTATGTTAATAAGTAAGTTTAGTTTGTAATTAGAGGTAACAACTTTCTTTTTAATCTAGAACAGTCTGTACCTTTTAAAGTCGAGCTTCTTACTAGGTTATTTCAAATATAAGTTTTGTAAAAAAAGGTAAACGTAATCTCCCTCTTAAAGAGTTAATCTCTTAACTTATTCGCTATTGTAGTAAAGTCTTTTCTTAAGTATTAGTTACTTAGTTTGGTATTTATTAGTAAACTTTTTTATTCGTTTGTATATAAACTTAAGTTCAGCTTATAAGTAGTTATGTAGTTCTTATATCCAGTTTATATAGACTGCAGCTTAAGGGGTGCTAGTAAGCAGGCTTTAATAGAGCTTAAGCTCCTTACTGTAATTAGTAAAGAACAGTAATATACTTATTAACTCGATTAACGTTATGTTATAAGTTATCTATACTGTTAGTAACAGCTTAAGCTAATTATTTTATTTGAAGTTAACGTAAGCTTAGAGATACGTTATAAGTATTTAATTAACTTACTCCGTTTAGCTATCTGTTTATAAGTAAAAAGCTATTGAAAGTTTACTCTTCACACTTATTCTTTATATTAACCTTTACTAGAACTTTGATATAATTAGCTTATCTTAATCTGTAACGATGTTATTTAGCTAGAGGTGTTGTAAAATTACCTCTTTCTCGAAGATATAAGTAAGTTACTCCGCTATTATATCCTTCGAGGTTAGTAAGAAGTAGGCCTACTTTATTAATCTATTAACTATTATAAGGATCTGGTTATAAGTAACTCTTATAGCAAGGTCTTTAAACTCTAAGATCTTAATAATAAAGTTAAGTAAGATAAAGTTCTATAACGCTTATAATATAAAGAGTAGTTCGAGAAGTCTATACAGCTTATAATGTTAATTCTGCTTTTTATAACAGACGTTGCAGTTATTAACCACCTCCTTGACTAACTTCTTCATTCTTAAGAATGCGTACGCTTGTTAGGCTTACGTAAGAGTCTTAGCTCGGCCTATATATCCTCTAAGTTAAGACTTATAGACCTGCTAGATGTACTCCTTCCGTTTATCTAAGTCGTAAATATACAGTTTCTCTTAATATTAGAGCTTTACTTCTGGTTTAGGTATGCTGTCTATACTTTCTAGCAGCTGTTCCAGCTAATAACCAGTTTCGTTATAATTTAGATACATTAAACACTCTTTCTTACAGTTTTGTACGTGCTTTAAGAAGTCTCCTAAAGGGCATTTGCGCTTGTAAGTTCCTTCTGTTAGCCTTCTTACTTAAAAGTCCTATTATTGTTAATAAATGTTATACTCTATTTATAAGTTTATGTAGACGTTAATAATTTGTTTTAATATTTAGTTATTTAATACTTACAGCGTATGTTTTAATGTACTGTTCTTAGCTTTGTTAAATATAGTAATAGGGATTAGAACTAAATTAGCATCTTTATGGTCCTATCTCCAGTTAAGAGCATTAGCTTACCTATTATCTTTTCTTTTAATATAGTAAATCTGGAAGTGGAATAAGGTTATTAACTTTACTTATTGTACTTACTGTAGACTAAGTTCCTTTATTAAGAAGTATTAAAGGTTATTATAGTCTGAAAAAACCTAAACTGGCTCTTCTGTACCGCTTAGATACAGTACTTACTTAGTAAAGCATTAAATAATCGCTATTAGTTCCTTATTGTAGATTAAGTATTATAAGGCTAAGTTGTAGATTCCTTTCGATAAGAAAGTAATTAAGTAACGTTTCTTATCGTCTTAGACTTAGTTAAGTTCTCTGCCGATTACGAATTTTAAAGAGTCTGTCTTAACTTTAAAAGGCTTTAAGAAATCGGGGAGGGTTAGGATTAACGCTGTAACGAAAATATACTTAAGGTCTTTAAACGCCTTTTGCTGTCTACTAATCTACTTAAACGGCTTTCTCTTACCTGTAAGTTTGTAAAGTAATTTTGCGATTTTCGTAAAGTACTTAATAAAACAGCGATAGAAGTTCGTAAAGTTAATAAAGGCTTATAACTTTTTTTAGTTCTTTAAAGCGGGTTAATCCTTAATTACTTTTGTTTTCTCCGCTTACATTTTGAGCTTTCTAGGGGTTACTTTAAATCCTAAATAGTTCAGTTCTTAAACGTAAAAGTGGCTTTTCTCTGGGTTTACTGTTAGCTTTGCTTTTTCGAGAGCTATTAGAACTTATTATATATACTTTTAATATTCTTTTAAAGTTTCGGAATAAATTAAAACGTTATCTAAATATATAAAGATAAACTTATCGAGAAAGGGGTAAAGAATACTGTTAATAAGGCTTTGGAAAGTTACGGGGGCGTTTATTAATCTTATCAGTATAATACAGTATTAGTAATACCTGTTGTAAGTCTGAAAAGCTGTCTTATGTTCGTCCTCTTCTTTCACTTTAATGTAGTTAAACCTTATAGGGAAATTGAGGCTAAAAAACCAGTTTACCTTAATAATCTGTTCTCGCATTTCCGTAATAAGTAATAATAAGTAACGATTTTTAATCGTATCCTTATTTAACGTTTAGTAGTTAATAACTATACGTAACTTACTATCTCCCTTTCTTAAGACGAACAGCACTAAATACCTTACTAAGGACTAGGACTTTATAATAAACCTGTTCTTTAAGTTTTTATTAACGTACTCCCTTAAAGCTTTAGCTTATTAAGAGTTTAAGTAATAAAGCTGGAAATTACAGAGCTTTACTTTAAGTTTTAGCTTAATTTTGTAATCTTATAGTCTGTAATCCAGTAATTGCGGTATCTTTTTTTGAAATAGGGTAAACTTCCTATACTTAATAAGTACTTTAAATAAATCGACTTCTTTACTTATCTGTAGATCAGTTTCTTACTTCTTTTTACCTTTTAAATTGTTATCTAAGTAATATGGTAGACTTTCTAATCCTTTAACTGTCTTAATAAACTTAACTTAAACCGTACTTAGTTCTAAGGGTTTAGTGTGCTTCTAAGTGCTTTGTGCATCTCTAAAACAGTTTGGTACTTTCTTAGCTTTCTCTAAATAATAATCACAGTTAAAGGACTTATTAAAGGTAAGGTAACTACTCCTTTAGTTAATTATAAGGTTATACTTTTCCAGTTAAGGTAGACTTAAGATTATATTATAACCTGTAATTAATATAACGTTAAAGTCCACTTATTATTTATCCTTATCTACTTTGATTAGGAGTGGTAAGTAGTAGGTAACTTTGCTATTATTATACTAATATAGGCTTCTTTCTCTATTCTAAATAGGAATAACCTCTTTATACTTTTTATTAAGGAGTTTCTTTCGGTTAACTAATAAAGGGTGTATTAGGTTAGAAGTATTTCCATTATTAATCACTGCTCTTACCTTAAATAACCTCCCTTTTCTATCTGTTATATCGACACTGACGGAATAATGCTTATACTTTTTTATTATTTAAGTTATAGCAATTATCTGTCCTTAAGGTCTTATTCGGCTTAACCTTTAAGTGCCTCTCCTTCTTCTTAGGGTTTTTACTAACTAGCGAATTACTAGTTTCCGGCCTTTCTAAAAAGCCTACAGCCTTTTCCCAATTCCTTCTAAAAAAACAGGTAGCTTTAGTAAACCTAGCGGTTAACCTTTCTTAGGTTTTCGCACCTTAACGTCCAGTTAACTTTAAACGGTATAATGTTCCTAAAGTCCTTAATAAGTTAACAGTACGCTTTACAAGCTTAGATCGTAATAATGTCTTTTTACTCTTAGATCTGTTAGTAGTCTTCCTATTTCTACCATTCCTTAGCTTTTTCATTAAGATACAGTAAATATATTATAACTAAGTAGTTATTAAGCACTCTTCTACACTAACACGTAGCGGGAGCCTAATTAACTATAATAACCTTTCTTTTATTATTAGATTCTCTTATTAGGGAGTAAGAGACTTAGTAGTAGGTTAGTTCCAGCTCCACTCTTACTACTGCAAAGTCCTGTTTTTAAGTATTAGGGAAGTAGTTATAAAGAGCCTTAAGTTTATAATGCTAGTTAAAAGTGTAGTTATCGTACATATAGTTAACTTACAGTATATCCTTATAATTAGGGTAGTTAACGTTAACTGCGGGTACTGCAATTATAAAGTACAGAACGGAGGAAGTAGTGCTTTATTCTTTCTTTTCCTTTACTTACCTCTATATACGTTATTTCTCTTAAACCTCTTCCCAAAACTTAAGTAACAGTAACCTAATTTATTCTTCCACAAAATAGTCTTCTTTAATAAGGCGATATTTAAGTTAATTAGCGAAGTAAACTCTGTTATAGAGTTACAGCCTAATTTCTACTACTCTATCCTTAGATGTTACAGTAAGGCCTTCGACCCGTAGGTCTTCTATTTTATCCACTAACTTTTAATGTTTTTCCTTTAGTTCTTAAACCTTTTATTAGTATACTTACTTCGTGCCTTCTTAAGGGACCTTTAAAGTACCAGTCTAAAGTACATTAGCTTTAGTGTAAGGTAGCTATCTAAGCTGTCCTTCTTCTAAGGAGGTAAAGGTGCTAATCCACTTAATATACTTAAAGTGTTTAAGAGTTTTAAAAGGTACTGTTAAGAAGAACTTCCGTTTCTCTAATTTAATTCTCCTAATTTATTCTCTTTCACCTTTTAAGGCTTACTTTACCGTTTATATAGCCTAGAAGGCTAATTCTTCAACTCTTTCTACTATTTTAGTAACTTTTAAATCGGGGTCTTTCCTGGACTTCCTTAATTCCTAAGCTTGTAAGGTAAGGTTTTTAAAGCTTATAATAGCTAACTGGAACATCTCTTCCTAAAGTTGGTCTTTTATAACCTACACTTTTAGTAATTTTAAGTTTCCACCTTAAAGTTAATCTTCCACGACCTGCACTTCTATAGCTAACTCTTCTAAGATATCTTTAAAGATTAAGTATATTACGTCTTAAAGTTCTTCCTCTTCTTCCTTATCTTCTAAGTTACACTTATCTATCTAAATGCAGTTTTCTTCGTTACCTGCTATCCTAATATGGACATCTCCTAAGTTAAATTTAACGTGCTTTCCTCCTTCCGGGACAGGTTTCTAACCGACTTATTTTAATAATAAGCACTGCTGTACTATATAGCCTTTCTTATCGTAGTTAAAGTACTAGACCTGTAATAAGTCCTTAAGCTGCTTCTGCTGTTATTATCGTTAAGGTTTATTACAGTTAGGTTAATTCTAATAGTTCACTATACTAATATTTATTAGCCCAGGGTAGTAACCTGTCGCGGTCGACAGGTTCCCCTTCTTAAGCTTACTTAACTAAGGGGTTTATTCCTTTTAGAAGTTCTTCCGATAATAGTAGTTATAATACCGATTGTCAGCCTTAATAACTATCTTAACTAACTCTTAAAGGCAATCTGGTCAGTCTTCTCGATAAAGGTCTTTAATAATATACTCTTTCAGACCACTTTAGAACAGTATTACTAGGGCCTCTTAGCTAAGCTTAATCTTTACTACTTCCAGCTTAAAGCGTGTGGAGAACTTAAGGATTGAAGATATCTACTTTAAGGCTATAAGCCGTTACTTAGCCCGCCTTAAGGTGTCTAGTTCTTTAAACTCGGTCCAGAGTTAATCAATAAAAATGTCGAAGTTATCGAAAAGAGCTTAAGTCTTAAGAGCTTCCTTTCATACTTTATCTATAAAGAGGTTATTAATTATCTTTATATAAGGTTTATACTAGTAAACGGTTACTTTATTTAGTAAGGCTTTAGCGAACTTAACCTTTCCTTCTTCTTCGAAGAACTACTTATTATAATAAATAATATAACTCTAAAGCTAAACTATTTAGGATTCTAACTGCACAGAGTCTCCCTTAAAGCGTAACGGTAAGGGGAACTTCACTTATTTTTTCTGTAAGCCCTTAAGGTTATTATTCTCCAGCTTAACAGCGTTAAGTTAAGCCTAAAGTTTTTCGATAAGACCGATACGGCTCTTAGTATCTCTAGAGAAGGTTTCGTTAAGCTCCTTAACTAATCCTTACTAATTAAGGTTTAAGTTTTTAAGACGTGCAGCTAACTTGTCAATAATAAGGAGTTAAGGCTAAGCTTACGCCTCTTCGATTTCCTTACCTTTTCCAGAAGTTAATATATTAGTAAGGGAGAGGTAATATCTAGAAATTCAACAAATAGTGTTTAGAACTAGGACGTTAATATCGTATTACAACCTATACCTAATATAGGCCTTAAGAGGATTAGTGTAGGTTAAGACAAAACGTATAGCAGGACGTTAATAAGTAAAAGGTGTTCCGAAGACAGCTTATTAAGCTAATACTCTTAGACGGGAGGGTTTAATGTTACTGTAAGTTACTGTCACTATAATGCATAGAGGTAAGTCTGGACAGTAGGATATAAATGAACAATTGAATATTAACGTGAGGAACTAAAGTCCCTTACAGTAGTTATAAGCATAACTATAACTATCTATATTAACTAACTGGGAGGTACTTTATACCTTACTTGTAGTGTCGCAAGTGCTTATTACGTAAGCACTTTGCACTGCGTAAGCGTTCTGCTCGTAAGTTTTCTCCTGCTCGCGATACAAGCACTCGGTATACCGTAAGCAGCACCTTACTGGTCGTAAGGGCTTTAGGTCTTTACACCCCTAGCCCAGTGCACCTGGACAGTATGCACTGTCTTCCTGCACTGTTCCTTCTGCGGGGGATTTGTCAGGCCGCCCCAGCCCAAGTGACGGCCTACAGGGTCGTCACAGTAAGATATAACCTTTAAGAGCTTACTTAAAGAAGACTTCCACGTTAAAGGTTAGCTGTACTTAGGAAGGTATTATTAAAGCTTTATAAGTTAACGATCGGCTTTAGACCTTTAAGGTTAAGGCTAATTACGAAGAACATAAGAATCACAACTTTACAGACTACTAACTACTTAAGAAGAACTTTAACGACGAATAAGTAAAGTTTATTAAGTAATATATTAATTAATTAGCAGTTTAGAATAGAGAGCTTAATGTTAAGCTCTATAAGGTGTTTCCCAATATTATCTTCACAGTGTAGTAACTTTAAAATTATCAATACTATTTACAAAAAAAGGTCTTTAATAGTTATAAGCCTTTCTTAATAATTATAAAGATGCTTAAAGAAGAGAATATTCCCTATACTGTAAAGTGGGCAGGGTCTTTAAATAAAAGTAAAGGGGTTTATAAGTTAAAGGGTCTGTTTTAATCTACAGATTAATATAAGAAGTAATAGCGACAGTACCTTTAAGTACAGTTATATAATAATACTTACTAGATTAATAATAAGGGCTTAGCCTTCTTTTAAATTATCGCCTTTAATTATCTTAAAATAACCTTCTCTTACGCCTTTAGCTTTATAAATAACGGATATTAAGAAGGCTTTAATTAACTAATAGAATAAGTTAATACTTTACAAATAGAAATTAAGGCTCCAGAACCAATTATAACTATTACAGGCTATAACATAGCAATAAGGGGAGCTATAATTAACTGGTTTCCTAACGCTAAGCCTTAAATTTACATCTTTCACATTAATATAAACGTTATAAAGAAGATTAAATCTAAGTGGAATAAGGTAACTGCAAGCCTTATTACTGCTAACTCGGGGCGTTTGTTTAAGCCGACCCTGTTATTCTTTTTTTTAGGCTCTGTATGTAATATTATTGTAGCCGCTTATGTACATAGCGATGCGTTCCCTAGCGCGTGCTACTGTCAAAAGGGGCCGCACCACGCGGTTCTTTAAACCGCGCTTCTTTTAACAATTATTATTTCCCGACGATTTTCACCACGAAGACCTCTTATTGAAAGCCTAATAACATTCTAGCCTTTCGATTAAAGGAAAATAACTTAATCTACAGTCGCGTTTCCTTTATTGTTCTATGCTAAGCTCTGTTTTATGCTAAGCACTGTTATATATTAGATTTTATTCTATACTAAATATGTATCTATTTTTCTACGTTAGTTACATTTATATCCTTCCAATCGGAAGACTAGTAAACTGGGAGTCGGCCTTTCAGGCTAACAGCACCGTTCTGTAATTATAGTTCTCCTTATAGTTTTTTCCCTATTATATCACTATACTAATTTAAATAGGGGCTCCGTTAGGGAGCTACTTAGTAACTAAGTTAAACTAGTCTAAAAGCTCCCTAAATATAATAAAAATATTATTAATTAAAGTAAATATTAATATTAAGCGATACCTAATATCTTATTAAAATTATAACGTTATAAGCTTAACCCCATATAGCCATTATTAACAATAATAATAATAAAATGTTTAGATCCCTAGCACTTACTTGCTATAAAGGCGTACTTTATCACTATTTCCTCTAATTGAATTACTATAGTCCTTTAAAAGTGGGTAGAGTGTGTTCTTAATATTTAAGAAGATTCCGTTAAGCTAAGAACTTAGTAAAATTATAAGACTATAACTAAACATTAAAAGCAGCTACGTGTCACTAATGTTAAAATATATCCTGTTCTTCACTGTTAAAGTCCTTTAGTAGTGTTATTCCTCTAATCGAACGGATCTAAGAAAGTGGGATTAGAGATTAGGGAACCTAACAGTTAGTACTCAGTTACAGCCTAAATCTAACTTAACGTTAGCCACCTAGTTTAAAAGCAAGAATACTATCAGTTTCACAATTCTAAAATCGGTTAAGAACATTACAGTGGTAATCTTAGTGGTTTACCTTGGAATAGGAGTCCTTCTTAACAGGTAAATTGGAAAATGATACGTTACTTAAGTAATTAAACTAACAGTAAAGCACCTCCATAACAAAGGGATAACACTGCTAGACTTAAAATACTAGTCTTCCTTTAATTAAATTAACATTATAACTAAGTTATAAAAAGGAAGTCCTTACAGTTATTAAACGTATTAATAAGCTTTATTAGCACTTTTTGTTAAGATGTTAAAAACCCTCGTTAAGGAAACGTTAATTTTAATAACCTTAACAACTCCGTCCAATAATACAGTCTCTTTAAAGCAGTCTTCTATTGATTAAAACACTATATTAATGTAACAGCAGTTTTTAACTCCTTAGGATACAGGGCTTAATAAGCTTTTCGATAGAGAATGTATTACTAATTACCTAGAAACATTTAACAAGCATTACAAAGATTATACTAGCTTTACAGATAAGATACGCTTCTTTAAGTAGATAAGATAATATAAGAAAGATGTAAAGGTAGAGATCTGTAACGAGAAGGAAAATATAAAATTATACTTATAAGATAGATTAAAGACTTAAATAAAGAAGTACTAGAAGTATTAAAACCCTTACTAAAAGGAGAGGCTAGTTAAAGCCTTTTACCGTTTTTATAACTACCTTATTAATTAAAAGGCCCTAAGCCTTATCGTAACTATTTAAGAATATAGTTAACTCCTAGCCTAGTTAAACACAGATAAGTATAGGAAGGTTAAGTAAGATACTACTTAATACTTCTATAATGTACTTAATCCCTTTATTAAGAGCGTTATTTACTAATGTAAGGATATATCTGATAAAGATATTAAGATTATCATTTATAATAAGTTTAAGGAGTAGCTTATCAGCTTTATATCCGATAGTTATTTAATAAATAGGAAGTTTACTTACTTACAGCTTCTTAATTCCTTAAAAAGAGCGGTTAAGGTAACTACTTCCTTAAAAACCCCTTTTATCCCTATTAAGGATAATGTAAAGGACTTCCTTCTTACTTTAAAGGTTAAAACTAAAAGTCCTCCCCTTTTAATTAAAATTAAAGAACCTTACCTTATAACCTTAACGATAGAAAGGAAAGTAGATGCTTTAATTAGGAGCCTTAAATAATTAAAGTTAAACTTATTATATTTTAGTATTAATGTCCCTTAGCAGCTTAGTGTCTTTTAAGTTAGATTAATCTATATTTAATATTAACAGAAAGCAGTATAGTTTACTAAAAGTAAGGAACTAGCTATAACCTTTACTTAGTAATTAAGAAAGTAAAGAGATATTTACTTATCTTTAGCTTACAGTTAAAAGTTTACAACTCTTATATGTTATTAATATTTATAACTTAATTACGTTATAATTACTTACTATATTATAAACTACTTATTACAGTTAGGACTAATCTACTACACTTATAGTAATCTGTACTTAAGCTTAATTACTAGTAAGTAAGGGAGACCTAATTAAGATAATAGACTTTTAAGAGAGGAGGTTATAAAGATAAAAGAGAGGTTAATTCTTAAACCTTACGTTATTACAGTATTAGTATTACGACTTTAGAAGCCTTATTATATTAAGTTTAAGGAATAATACAGGTAACTTAAAGATATAAAGCTGGGATTTTAAATCTAGTGGAACTTAATTAGAATAATAAATAGGCTAAAACTTAACTATAAGGATATCCTTAGTCCTTTAATTAAAGGAGAATTAAAGTTTAACGTTACTTAGATAGGTATTAACTGCCTCTTTAATCTTAATGGGAGATTAGTTATTAATTACCTTAAGTTATATAAGGTTAAGATAGCGGTAAAGTATTAATAAAGTGCTTAAGTTTACGTTTAAGCTTTAAAGTTTCTTAACTTTAATACTGAACTTAATAACGATTTAAGATTAGATATAAACTTAAGTGTGTAATGTGCCTTAACTGCCCTTATTAAAAGAAAGAGAGTTAAGGAAGTTAAGGATAGTGAAAGTTAAGGGGAAGGAATAATTAATATTACTTCTTTTATATTATAAAGTATATAGTTATTAAAGATTAAATCGAATCCTAAAGTTACACTTACCTTTAATTGTAAGAAACTGGCTTTAAATATATAAAAGATAAGTGAAAAAGTTAAAGAAATATTAATAACTTCTTTAAGGATTAAGGAATAAAGGGTACTGATATAGATTATTCCCTTATAAGGTTTAACTTATAAGTAACCCTTAGATAAGGTTATTAATAAGTAGCTTAATCGATTATTAAGTAGTAAGATAAAGGAATCGCTTTTAGGACTGTTAAAACTTTCGTTACCTTTAAAAGTTACACTTACGTTTTACTTTAAAGACGATAGAAACTGGTTAATTCTTATATACTTAAGATTTACGAAACTGGATAATAATATCCTAAGTAAACTTTTAGTTAAAGTGAGCTATCTAAAGCTCTTTAATTAAAAGAAGCTTAAGGAGAACATAGTTATAATAGTAATAGGTGTTAATAGTAATAGTAAGTTACACTTACATTATAACAGGCTATAAAGAGATCTTAAGAAAGGGAAGGTTATTACCGACACTTTTAAAGACCTTAGTAGAGATATTGTAAGGACTTTTACGTAATAGACTGCTTTAATTAAAGTAGTAAACGTTAAGGGGAAGTTTATAAAGTTATATTTACTCTCTAATCTTTACCTTAATATTAAGTCTTTTAAGTTAAAGAAGGTGTTAGCTCTCTTAAACTCTGGGTTAAAGTGTAATGTGATTGTGTATATACTTGTAAGGGTACTTAATATCCTTATTTTTAATATAATTATACAGTTATAAAGGTTTAATAATACAGATCTTATTCCTTTTGTTAGAGAGATGAAGATATTACTGTTCCTTTATAGAAAGCTATATTTAGTTTACTTCTTCATTTTTAAGTATAAGGTTATAAATTACGATTTACTTCTTAAGGTCCCTTTCTTTAATAATACTTAGTTAAACTGGGTATACTCTAGAGATTTTAAAGAACTTAAGCGTATTGTAGCCGTTAAGGTTTTGTTTAGTGACGTTTATATTGTAATATTAATAGTTAGTAGTTTTAATTAAACCGAAAAACAGCGCGTTTAATAAGTATACTTATATATTAAAGGGATTAATATACCTTATAGTATAAAAGTATATCTTTAAGTAAGTAAGTTTAGAGAAAGGTAAAGAACCTATTAGATTCTTAAATGATAAAAGTGGTAGGGTTATCTTTAACGATATTTTTAAACGCTTTACTTTACTGTTAGTTAATAACTTATAATATAGAGCTTTTTCCTTTTAATTATCAGATAATTTTACTTTTAATTGGAAGAAGATAACCTTAAAGGAAGAAGTTTATTAGTTATGGGAGGTCTTAGGGATATGTAAGCGTTATAAGAAGAAAGAACTTTATTAATTAAATATAAAGGAACTGCCTGTTTTAATTAAAAGTTTTACTATATATAAGTAAGCTGATAAGAAGGTTAAATTAGTTAATACTACTTTATCTAACAGCTTTATTCTTAAAGGAGATTTAGATTAGAAGTGTAAACGAATAGTTAAAGTAGAAAAGTATATATAGTATAGTAGTAAGTTTAATAAGTATTACCTGTTAAAGTTCTTTTTAATTAAATGAGGGATAAGGTTAATAAAGGAGAGGTTATAAGATATCTTTAGTAAAGTTACGAAAGACTTAATATTAAAAGAAGTTAAACTATTTATTTATATCTTTTATAATAGAGAAGTAGCTTTTTTATAAGACTTTACAGAAAGTGGTTAGATTAGCTTAGAGATTATACCTTTATAAAAGATTAAGACTGTCCTTTATAAGGTTTAGCAGTCTAGTTATATTCTTATCTTAAAGCCTCTTATTCTTAAGGTTATTTAAGTCTTTAAAGATAGGGTGCAGTGAGGAGTTTTAGAGGAGTCTTATACAGTATACCGTAATAATTAGTTTGTGGTTTAGAAAAAGGACAGCAGTTTTCGTTTAATTAATAATGCTTAAAAGATAAATGGAGTTACAGTTTGTAATGCCTTTAACTTACTAGGTGTAGAAAAGTTCAGTAAGGAGTTTAAAGGCTGTAAGCTTATCTTACTTTTAGATCTTTTCTCTAGTTATAATTACGTTAAGTTAAACGTTATAAGTAGAGATATAACGATTTTCTTTACTCTAATTAGACTTTTCAAGATATATACTTTTCCTTAAGGAGTAATAAACTTAATAACTTAGTTTATGCAAGCTGTGATTTAAATACTTTATAACCTTATCTTATATAAGTGTTAGCCGTTTTTTGACGATATCTGTATTAAAGGGCTACAGTATAATTATAGTGGAGAAGAGTTTAAACTTAGTTTATAATGTTACGTAGTTAAGCACTTAATAAACTTAAACGCTATACTTATTAATTGTAAACTAGTAAGAGTAACTGTCACTTTAGTTAAGTTACAGTAAGTTTAGGTAAAAGCTGTTCTATTAAGTTACCTGTGTTTATTAGACGGACGTTCCCTTAATTAGATAAAGGTTATTAAAGTAAACGAGTAAAGAACTTACTTAAACGTTAAGGAAGTCTAGTTATTTATAAGAATAACTAGATTTTATTAAGTTTAGATTAAGTTATTTAGATAAGTCGCAGTACTGTTATATATGCTGATAAAGAAGGATATGTAGTGGGAATAGACTGAAAGAGAGCAGATAGTAATAAAGTTCCTGTAAAGGAAGGTTATTACTGCTTTAATTTTAGCAGTAATAACTTATAACGACTCTTAATATAGTTTTATCTTTATAGTTATTAATGTTAACCTTAAAGGATAAGGAGGAGTTATTAAGTAAGTTAAGCTAGATAAGAAACGGTACCTTTGCTGTTTTAAAAGTGGAATATAGTTTAATGTTAAGAAACGTTATAACGTTATTAAGTAAGAACTTAAGGGACTGTTAAATATATTAAAGCGAACCTGTTATTACCTTTACAGGGTTAAGTTTATTATTAAAACTGATATTTTTATTCTAATTTATTAGCTAAATAAAGCTGTTAGCGATATACCTAGCGCCTTTCTCATAAGATGGATTATTTAGATCTGGAACTTCAACTTTAACGTTAAACACGTACCTAGTTCTAAGAATACTGTAACTGACGGGCTGTTATAAAAGCCTATCGGTACCTCTAATCTAATAGCACTTAAGCTTAAAGAGGATATTAACGATTTCGTCGACATTTAGATCTTTGCTTAGAAAACTGTTAATGTAAACCTTTAAACTAGACTGTTACTTAATGGTATATGGAAAAAGGAGTCTTACGACATTACAGCTTACTTAACTAGCTTTACTGTTCCACTTAGGGTTATAAAGAAGTCACGTTCAGCGATTTAGAAGTGGAAAACTAAGTGTTATAAGTATATTGTTAAGTATAAGATCTTTTAAACACGGTTACTTAAGGGTATAAGTATCCTCCTATAGAGAATTATAGACTGTTTAAAGCTATAAAAATAGATTTAGTTACGTCTTTATAAGCTCTTTAGCTATTAAGGACGTAAGGTTACTTATAATTAGATTATTAGGTATTATTACTGGAAAGGAATATATACTATAGTTAAGAACTGAATTAGAAGTTATCTTAACTGTTAGTGTTATAATAGTAGGTGTTATAAAGAAGGACTGGAGTATAATACACTATCTTTATAGCTATTTACAAAGTAGACTTTTAACCTTTAAGTCTTTACATTTAGGCTTAAAGGTAAAAAGATATAAGTGATTAAAGGATAAGATAATCTCTCTAAGTACCTAGAAGTAAAAGTCCTTTACATTAAGAGTTTAAAAGCAGTGAAAACCTTTATAATAAATTATATTATTCTGTAGTGGGGATAGCTGCTAGAAGTCTTAGTAAATAGTAATTTTAAGTTTAAAGGGTTTTTAAAAAAATACCTTAAGGAACTTTATATTAAGTATATTACTATATCCCTATATAATTTAAAAGCTAACAGACTTAATAAAGGAGGTTATTACTAAATTACCTTAATATTAGCTAAATTTATTAGTAAAAACGTTATTAAATTTAAGAAGTGGCTTCTTTACATTCTTTATACTGATAGGACAAGCCTTAAAGAGAGTTATAAGATAACCTTTTTTTACTTAGTGAAAGGCTTTAACTTAATATTTAAAGTTAAGGTTAATTACCTTTTATAACGTCTTATTAAGTAGGATTTAATTGTTTCTATCTAATTAGACGAAGGGTAACCTGATCTTAAAGCTAGAGCTACGTTAGTAACTGTTAAAGTAAGATGTTTTAGTAAAGCTTAATATAATATAAGTATTGTAGTAAATTAAGTTACAGCTGTAAGGTAAAAGTAAGCTAACTATTAAAAGAAGAAGTTTACGTATAAGTTTCGATCTTAATTTACTCTAATTAAAGAAGGAGACCTTATCTTAGTTTAAGATAATATACGGGAGATTAATATATCTGTATATTAAAAGCTAACATATCGGTAATATAGCTCTTATAGAGTTAAAAAGGTTAGGCTTAAGTTAACTTACGTTTTTAAGACGCTTAACAGAGTATAATTCGGGACCTCTTACTTACTAAAGAGAGTTAAAAAGTTCTTTTAAGTAGATAATATTTACATAGAGTTTAATAATAAAGCTATTCTTACTTTTAAAGACCCTAATCCTAATAAGTATAACCTGAAGGATTTAGATATAAAGGACGTTTTAATATTAACACTTAATAAGAATAGTAAACTTATCTTTAATTAAGAGGAAAAGGATATTATGTAAAATAAGGAAATTAAGTATAAGTAAGAAGTTATTAAGTAAAGTAGTATCTTACTTCTAATTAATAAGGGGAAGTGAATCTGAATCTTTAAGTTAAGCGAGTTTAAAGTCGAAATTCTGTAGGGGAAGCCTCCTGGCTTTTAAGATTGGAAGAGTAGTGTGGGTTTCCTTTCCTAAGTATCTTCCGCCTTCCTACTGTTAATTCTATATCTTAAGGCTATTTATATATTACCTCTAGACTTTATAGTAATATTTAAGGGGAAGTATTACTATATAACCTTAATAACTTACAGTTCTTTTAAAACAGTATAAGTATTTTAATTAAAGGGAGCTTAACTCCTTAGTTTCTTTTTTTTTCTTCTTTTATTTTATTTCTTCCCTTTAATAATTTAAGTATATATCCTGATATATTATTATTTTTATTATACTTTAGAGTAATGTAAAGGAAAAAGGTAATAAGTTTATTTCTGTTTTATAAAGTATATATGTTCTAATATATTATTACTTTCACTATACCTTAAAGTAATGTGGAGGAAAAAGGTAATAAGTTTATTTCTGTTTTATAAAGCATATACGTCCTTTACCTTTATCTTCCTATATAAGATTTTACTTCCACTTCTTCCTTTACTTCTTCCCCTTCTTAAGAGCCTTCTGTTACTCCTAAACCTTACTTAAGTTAAACTTTAACTTATCTTTTAACAGTGTAGTTATAAAGTTTAGTAAAGAGTTTTTTAGTAACAGAGCTGCTTTTTATAACTTTACTTTTAAAGGAAGATTCCAGTTCTTATAGCTGTAAATACGGTTATTAAACTAGCAGTTCCTATATTATTTAGTATAAGAATTGTTATTAATATTTAAGTATAATAAACACTTAAAGAAAAGTTATATTAATTAAACCTTTTAACTGTTAATCTTGTGGAATAAACGGTAAAAGGATTCTTTACACTTAAAGTAAAGGTTAAAGTTCCTGTTAAGAAGACTTAATTAACTTATATATGTCCGATTAAGTAAAGAGGGACACTTATAACCTTTTAAATACCTAAATAAATAAGCCCTTTACGTACTTAAGACAATTAATAACTTAATAAAGTTAACGGTTAAGCGGGCTGCTATTATATACTTTAGTATACACTGTGTTAAGTAGAGGAAGATAAGTTCTGTTAAGGAGTTTAAGCTAAGCCTTATAAAGGTTAAGGTAAGTGAAGAGTTTTCTAACTTTATCTTTACTATTAGGAACTAGTTAAGCTATGTACATGTCTGAGAAGGCCCTTCTTACCTTAAAGATTCTAAAGTACGATAATATAGTGAAAAAGTAGTTAGAGCTTATCTGAATTTACTGTAATGCGTTATTAGGGATTATCTTAATATCTTAAGGTGGAGATCTGAAGTTAAGAACTTAAATAAACTGGGAGGGTACTGTTATATCTCTTAACTTTAAGATAAAAGTAAGGTTTATAAGTCTAAAAGGTGCGAACTACGCTAATATTAGACTGCGTTCTAATGTCTTACGTACTGGTATTAGACGTTTAAGTGTCTTCTAATTAAAGATAAAGGAGAGTGGAGATAAAAAGTTTAAAGTTATTATTATAGTAGTAAGTGGTAGAAAAGTTAAAGATTGTAAGAAGAAAAGTAATTTTAGAAAGAGGAGGAAATTTTGGAAGTAAGTTAAATTTTATTTCTACAGTTACTGCTAAGTGTAAATACTTACTCTTTCCTTCAATTAGATAGAAAGAGAGCGTTTACCTTTTTAGCTAGCTAGTTAGAATAAGCTAGTTTAAAAAGTTATTTTAACCCCCTTAACTACTTTTAACTTTAAACTTTAAACTTTTACTAAACTATATATTTTTCTAACTACTTTTATAACTTAACATTATATATACTTTACCTCCTTCTTATTATTCCCTCCCTCTAATTAAATAAAATTATTATAAGATTTATATTCTTTTTGAGGTAAAACAGTACTTTTCACTACTTAAAATAACTTTACTTACTTTATAAACCCTTATTAAAGCGTATACTGTAGCTTCTACCACTCTTACTAAGCAGCGCATTACTAAGCGAATCCTTACTTTTAATACTTAGTTAAAGCTCTTCCCTCCTTTAAGAAATTTCCTAAACTTTCTAAAAATTTACTCCCCCTTCTCTAATTATAACCTTATTAAAAGCCTAAAGTTTAAGGGTTTAGTTATATTTACTGTTAGTAATTAGACTTATTCTTTCTCTGTTTTAGTCTTTTAATTACACTGCTAGTACTATGTTAAGCTCTTTAACAGGTAACTACTAACACTTACAGTTATTCTAAAGAATTAAATCCTACTACTTTAGAATCGACTTATCGATTACCTTAAAGTAGTAGTCTATAATTAGCTAATGTTCTATAGTCTAATCAGACTTAAGGTTAAAGATAAGATATATTAGATTTACTTTCCTAAGAATACCTACGTTTACAGTAAGATAGTTTTTAAAGAAAAGTGGCTTATTTATACCTTACAGTTTTACGATACTTATATTAAGGTTAGCTGTAAAATCTAGCTAAACGACCTTAAGGTAAGTACCCTTATCACTTATACTCTTTAAGGATTAGAAGATAAAGTCTAGATTACTTTTAGGGGTGTCTTTACTTAATTTTATAACCTTATTTACAATTATAAAAAGTAAGAGTGGATAATATCTTAATAGTTTTAGTGCTTTCTTATAAATGAAAATAATAAGTATTAGGTAATAACTGTGTATGATAATTACCTTAAGATTCTTTACAGTACTGATTCTTTTAAATAAGGGAAGACTTTTAAGTAGTGGAAGTAAGTTACTCTTTAACGCCTTTACAGTAAAGTAGTATTTTAGATTATAGCGTTATTACTACTAATTATAATATCTGATAATATTAATATTAAGTAGGTGTAGGTATTGCAGCAAGTATACGGGTCAGAGTGTAGCTTTATAACTGTAAAGGTAATAAGAATAATCTTATAAGAGTTAATAATAGTTAGTTATAACGTCCCTTAGATTAATACCTTCGTGTCCTTAACGTATTTTTCCTTCCAATTAGAGAAAAGGTTAAACGAAAAGAATATTACCTTAAGTATACCCCAGTATTAAGTAAAAGTTATCTTAAACGCTCTTTAGATAACTTTAAATATTACACTTTATAAGAAGAAGAAGTTAAGTCTAAAGGATAAAGAGTTTATCACTTATTATAACTGTAGCGATTATATAGTGAAGTATACAGCTCTTTCGACTAAAGGGAAGGGAGTTAGCTCTTCTGAGTTTACAGTCTTAAGTAAGCTTAAATAAGCAGCCTGTATTAAGGGAATAATTAATAAGGTTTTAAGAAGTCTTATAGATTTAGTTATAACGTACTAACTCCTTAATTTAAAGAAGTACTTTAATTAAAGAGTCTTAAACTTAGATACTCTATCTGTTAATAAGGATTAGCAGGCTTTAAAAGCTGCTTTTAAAGGCGTTTTAATCCTTTAACCCATTATAGACCTAAAGGCTAAGATAATTAAGTTAAACGTAAAGGTTCTAAAGCTTAAACTTATTAAAAAGGAAACTAAATCTGCTCTTAAGCTTATAAAAAAGTCTGTAAAGGAACCTGTTAAAGCTGTTACTAATACACCTTCAGTTAGGCCTTAACATGCTTATTATTAGCTTAACTGTTAGACTGGACAGCTTAAGTAATAGGAGGAGGTTTCTAAGCTTAAGGAGTAAACAGGACCTTATTTCCTTTAGACCTTAAAGCCGTTTTTACCTCTTACGCATTAGTTAAACTTTAACAGATAGGATAAGTTATAAGAAGGATAAGAGGTACTAGAGGACTGGGTAAGTAATAAAGAGGATTAGTTACTGCAGACTATTACGTTATTCTTATAACTGGAAGCCTTAAGAGGGTTGGTTTATATTTAAGACTGCCACATAAGTAGGATTAACGGCTAGTCTTAAGGGGAAGTGTAACTCAGGGCGTTTATTCAGGCTGACCCTATCGTTCTTTTTTTTAGGCTTTATATGTAATATTATTATAGCCGCTTATATATATAGTGATACGTTTCCTAACGTGTGCTACTATTAAAAGGGGCCGTGCTGTGTGGTTCTTTAAACCGCGCTTCTTTTAATAATTATCATTTCCTAACGATTTTCACCATGAAGACCTCTTATTAAAAGCCCAGTAACATTCTAGCCCTTCGATTAAAGGAAGATAACCTAATCCATGGTTGCGTTTCCTTTATTGTTCTATGTTAGGCTCCGTTTTATGCTAGGTACCGTTATATATTAGGTTTTGTTCCATACTAAGTACGTATCTGTTTTTCTACGTTAGTTGCATTTATGTCCTTCCGATCGGAGGACCAGTAAACTGGGAGTCGGCCTTTCAGGCCGACAGCACCGTTCTGTGGTTGTGGTTCTCCTTGTGGTTTCTTCCCTGTTGCATCACTGCACCAGTTCACTGCTTAGATTAATAGCTTTAAGCTTGTAAGTACAGCTAATAAAAAGAGAAATCTAAATTAAGTATATAAATAAAGTGTTATTAATTATAATAATAACTTTACTAACAGCCCCTCCGTTTTAATTCCTAAAACCGTTAAGTACTTTATAGCTAACCTATATAAGCTTTAGCTTAAAGTTCTATACACCCCTATTATAGATAAGTTTCATACTACTTAAGATAAGCTTAAGTTATTCTTTCACTAATAGATTATTATTATCTCGTACCTTAAGAAGACTTAAATACTAATAGTTAAGAAGTAAGCTACCTGTTACTATATTAAACACTTTAACTTTAGCTAGCGTATTACCTTACTAGTAAAGTTAGTTAACTATTACCTTAAGTCCTTTATTATTATTAGTATTAATATTATTTATAAGTGCATTATCTAATCGATTAACATAGTTAAGGAGATAAAGGCTAACATTATAAAGGCAATTCGTATTAAGAAAGATTATATCTAGTATAAATTCTTAAGTAAAGAATAGCTAAGGACTGCACTGTACAGAGTCTTTATAAAAGTACTTAGCTTAATTATAGAATAATACAGAATTATGCTCAGAGCTATACAGACTTAATCTAATCTAACGTTAACCCTTTTAATAAAGTGTATTAGTAGTTTTACAAAGTATTACAGTATACCCTGTAACTATAAGCTCTTCTATCAGTATAAGGATAAGAAGCTATCCCTAATTAAGGAAGACTTCCACCCTTTCTAATAATTAGTTAAAAGTCTTCTTAATAAGGACTAATACTTACAATATTAGGAGTTTAACTACATTACTAATCTTAAAGGCAGACTGTGAGGCTTAAATGCCTTCACTAGTAACCCTAACACCTTAAAGCTTATAAAACTACTCCCTTAAGGCAGTTAGAAAGTTATTCTAGCTACTTAGCCCCCTTTACTACTTAGCTAAGCTAGCAGTATTATTATAGTTACTAACTAGAGTGTACAGAGCTTAGGAGCAATAAGGACTTGGAATAAAGGCAGGGTAAGATCTACAGGCTGTCAATCTGGCACTAACCCTAGCATTCGCCGCGTGCCCTTATTATAGGAGGGAATAGAGCTAAACTAAGCGTTAGCGACAGCTTTAAGCAGTACAAACAGTACTCTAACGTCTAGCAATACCCCTAAAGGCAGCAGAAGAACCCCTGCGAATAGAGGCAGTTTCGTAACAGCATCTAGAAGCCGTTAGGCCTTAGTGACGACAGCAGGAACGAGTAGGGTTATGAAAACTACGTAAACTACGCGTAACAGTACTTGAAACTCACAGTTGTAAGTAACGGAGGTAATTACAGAGGTAATTGTAGGCTAATTAGAGGCTGCGGAAGCCGCGGAGAGTGCTTAGTCAGCCGAATAGTTAGTAGTTATTTGTAAGATTATTGTAGAAATGGAAGAATTGGCCTTATTTACGCAGATTCAATTGTGTGAGCGTTGTTTGCGGTGTGGTTAATTAAGGGGGTTGAGTGCGGTCGCAGTTTAGCAGCTGTCAGAGATTGGGAGGGTTGGGGCGGTGTCCGGGGGTTAGGGTTATGTATGGCAGTTTTGGTGGGGCTACAGTACACGGAGACGCTGCCTACAGTGCACAGATGTGTTCTCTTTTATATTACAGGCACCTTAATTTGACGCGGATTCCATCTGGCTGTTGGACCTTGGTGCTCCAAGTGCATACGAGCCAAATTCACTCCTATCAGTCGAGATGGTACCTAGATGTCATCATAGACTGGCGCCTTTACTGGAGGAGTCTCAGAACTCAGGCTACCTTTCATCCTGTCATGATAGCACCCCAGCACAGGGCACGCGGGATGGCGTTGCAGAGTACGCCAAGTCGGTGCTCGCCCCAACGCTAACTTCACAAAAGCAACTCCGGCAGAACTCTTGAATTCACGTCATCTATGATCTCAACAATACCACCCAATGATATATCATTTATTTCGGTGTGCCAGGGAAGGAAGGGTCGGGTAGAAGGCCAGGCACCTGGATGATAGATAAGCGGCATATTCTGTCCCACGTTACCATCGTTCCGATGATTAATTACCCCCGGAGCCAGTCTGTTATCTAGGCCGGGCTGAGATGAGATGAGTTTATTTCTCCAGGGCAGCCTTTGGTTGCTGGGATCTGGCGGCCGGAGGTTCGCCTGCCCCCTGGGTAAGTAGGTAATCAACGAACAGATATTTTGTCACGCATGTTTCCTCTCCAGATTAAGTCGCCACAGACGCGGAGAAGAACTGATCAGTTTTGGCAGTAGATTCCCGCATGGTTAGTGACAACAAAACCTGTCACCATCCCGTCCAGGATGACTGTCGAGCACTCACTTTACACAAAGCGTGAAATGCTCACATACTCAGCCCTCATACAGTATAATTGTCCTACAAGTACGAAAAAAACTATACACCAACATGACAAGGACCAATTTTTCATCAATAATTCAGTAAATTTAAAAATCAGACTCTTCCCCTTTAGCAAAACGTTCCTCCCTTTACCACGGTAAGATCATCAGTTCTCACACGAAGTACTCTAACTTCTCCCTCTCGTATATGAACGGCTCAGACCCAGGGGCAAAGTCCGTCCCAGTCAGACAGTTCAGAGAACCCGTGACAAAACACGGAAACAGCCTCCCAGAAATCTTGAAAATCTCACTCGGCAACGAAATCAAACCTGAAAGCACGGAATGTTAGCAGTGTCTCTTCTCCAAAAGACATAACCCCTCTCCGGCGACTCACCAATTCTGCGGCCGTTCTTCCGGAAATACATGATGCCCTTGGCTGTATCGACATGGCAGCCAATTACATCGCCAGTGCCAAAACGCTGCGCATGTCCAATAGTTACACCCGACTTCTCAACGCGGCCGGAGGCGAAGTACATGTACCCCAGGTTGTGCCACCGCGGTTTCGGCTCTGACGGGTCGATCTCAGACAAAAGAGTGTCTTTGGTGCATAAGCCAATCGCAGTGCTGCGGCGTGTTAGTTTCGAGAGTCCTCCATGTCCAGAGGCTGTCTTTGCTTACCTCCCGTTTGTGCCTTCGCTGACAATCCGGACCTGGAAGTAGTATGCCCTGTGAGGCGGAATCGGGTGGTCTGCCCGGTAAGGGGCATACCATCCCGCTCTCCCCTTAGCAACTGGCACTGCGTACCCGTTAGATAAATATCTCACAAGTTCGGGTTCGTAGCTTAACACGTACTTGCCTCCGGGTCTGCGAACCTGCGACGGGCCGGCAGCTGCTCGGCCGTGGCGAGAGGGATCCATCGGTCAGGGTGGCGGTAGTGTTGATTAGACGTCCTCGTAATCTCTTCGTCTGACTTGTTAGAACAAAATATTTTGTCGGTGGCGTACACAAAATCCATCATGCTCCAGCCATGTTGATCAGACTCCAAGGAGTTGACACCTTGATCCACTAAGAACTTCACCACCTTGCCTGTAGTATCATTTCCAACAAGCCTAGAGACCCAAGGATCTCGGAGATCGATATCGGGCAACCGATCCAGAAGTATGACTTGTAAGTCCGGCTTGTGCTGCGCAGCCAACACAATCAAGTCCCGAGCGGACTCTCTTTGTAGTGACGTTGGAGCCGGCCAAGGAGCCATTTCAAGCATGAGGTTGACCACTTCATGGCGATTCTTCTCAATTGCAATCCAAAGGGCCGACCGGCCGCCGCGAGTGCGCCTCCCGATGTCTGAGTCGCCTCTCTCAAGAAGTGCCCTCACCGAGTAGATGGCGCCTGCCGCAACAGCATCGGACAGGGGGGTGTTCCCATAATTGTCTGCAATATCTGCGGATTCGCTAGGCCCAAGATGTAGTAATAAAATTTCAAGCAGCTCCCCATGGAGGATAGTCTTCTGATCAGGAGTATTCTTCTTGCTTTTCTTGACAGTGGCGGCATAATGCAGCGGTGTTCTTCCATCGGTATCGCGATGTAGGATGCTGGCTCCACCAGCAAGGAGCGCCAGGACGGAGTCCATGTAGCCCTTATGGATGGCAAGCCCCAGCGCCGTGACATTGTTTCGCCCCGTGGCGTCGACGTTCACTTTGCGGAGAAGTCCCTTAATGACATCAGGGTGCTTCCACGCAAGGTGCAAAAACGGCTGTCCGTCTCGCGCCGTGTTTTCAGTTACGTGCCTTAACAGTAAACCGACGAGGCTCGCATGCCCTTCTCTCAGAGCGCGCTCAAAAACATTCAGTCTCTCGGCTGGATCGACCTTGCTTGGGTCTGCCCCCTTTTGTAGCAAAAACCAGACAATTTCCACATGCCCGGCTTCTGCGGCTGAGCACATAGGGGCAAATAGCTTTGGTCTGCCTTGCGAGCGAGAACGAGTCGAAGCTACCAGAGTCTTGACAACTTCAAGATGCCCGTTTGTGGCAGCAAAGTATATTGGAGAGCGCTGCTGCGCGTCTTCGGAATCCACATTGACCTCAATGTATTTCGCCAGCAGCTCAACAACACCAATATGGCCATTCCCCGCGGCGTACGAGAATGCTGTACGCTGAGCATCGTCTGCTCGATCAATAACAATCTCGCTGACTTCGGTGATGAGTAGTTTCAGAACCTCAAGTTGACCGGCTTCGGCGGCGAGAATCAAGGCGGTCTTGCCTCGCAAATCGGTGCAGTCCGGATCAAGTCGGTCTGGGAAGTATTCGGAAATGAGTGTTTTCACCGTACCCAGATGTCCCCTCTGCGCGGCGTTATGGAATGCCTCTGCCAGTTCAGAGTCTTCCAAAAATCCCGCAGATAGTTGAAGGAGTTGCAATCCGATCTGGTCTGTTGCAGCGGAAGATGAGGCTTTATCGGCAGTCGGCAGGGCACCATATCTGAGGAGCGTATCAATTGCTTCTGTATGGCCAAGCTTTGCTGCGAGCCGTAGAGGTGTGTATCCAAAGCTGTCCACTGTGGTGATATGGGGGGTCATCCAAGACCTTCTTGCGATCGAGCGGACTAGCCTTTGATTACCCCCTTCCACAGCATAATGCAACACGCTGCGCTGATCCAAATCCATGATAGCAAGCTGGTTATCATCTGCCAGGAGCAGATTAAAGAGCGCCTCGTTGCCGTGTTTGGCTGCTAGCATTGCTGGGAAGCGGCCGCGTTGGTCGACCGTCCTCTTCAAGCTTATGTGAAACCCGTCGTTGTCGCTCACCGGAAGTTGCAAAACTTCCAGTGCCATTTGCTCATTTCCCAAAGTTGCGGCCTCATGGAGAGGGCCCCTGCCAGCCTCCACAGGAAGCAGCGATGCTCCATTGCTGGCGAGAAGACGGAACACATCTCTTTGTCCGTTTGCAGCTGCCAGGAGGACGGGATTGTCCTTGTTCTGGTCGACGGCATTGATCGGTGCACCGAAGCGAAGGAGATCGGTTACAATGGTGCTGTTCCCTTTCAAGCAAGCTAGATGGAGTGGCGTCTGCCCTGCCGAGTCTGCTGAAGAAATCAAGCGAGTGCCAGTTGCCTCCTCACACAGCAGCCAGACCGCTCCGTTATGGCCTTTTTCGACTGCAAGATGAAGAGGAGAGCGTCCCTGGAGATCTCGGCCCTTAAAAAGCAAGTCTTTCAGCTTCAGCGAACTTCCACACTGGCCATCCCATACGGCGTCGTGTGCAGTGGCCCTCAATAAAATTTCCTCAATACAGTCGACGTTTCCATTTTGAGCCGCGGTATGGAGTGCATTACGGCCGTCTTGGTCCTCCCTAAGAAGAAGTTCCTCCAGGGCGACTGGCCAGACACTCGCCATCGACCTGCCCCAGTAATCCAGGTAATGATCGAGTACGTGCCGAAAAGTCCTGATATCGCCAGATGCAATCGCCATATGAAGCGGTGTTCGGAGGCGTCTGTCCACCGGGAACTTGCTTTGGAGAGATGATAGCAGAAGTTCGACTCCAGCTCCGCAAGATGCGTTGCACGCGACGTGCAGTGCAGTCGACCCCTCGTAGTTCGAGGCCATCGGATCTGAGCCTCGCTTGAGAAGCTCTTGGATGAGGTTGGTGTATCCGTACTTGCTGGCGATATGGAGGGGAGTGGATCCATCTTTATCCTTTGAACGTACGTTCGCTCCGTCGTCGAGCATTTGCCGTACGATGGTGAGATCTCCTGTCTCGCAGGCGACATGTAGCGCGGTCGAGCCATCCTCATTTCGTATACCCCGGCTACTCTCTGAGCTCGGGTACTGATCTGAAGAGTCGTCTTCAATTCTTGGGGAAATGCCACTTCCGCCCCTAAGACAAATATCTGGCGCATGTGGCCAGTCTTCGTCGGAAGTTGGCTTGTTCATCTCGCTATCGACATCGATCTCCCGTTTCATGGAGTCACTGAATAGGCCATTGGCGTCCCGCTTGCTCGTCACGATCAGACGAAGTGGGTAACTGCGCTGGATCTCCTGAAGCGCAGAAAACCCGCACCGTCCAGAGTGCCTACCCTCCGGCACTCGGTCCACAGCGTCGAGCACCACGACGGCATTCTCTCTGTGATCCAACATCGAAGCAATAACTTTCCTTAGAATCTCGTCCAGCTTGCGCGTATCCAAGCTGCGAAGCAATTTGTCATTCTCGACGATTTGGCGAAACCTCTTTGGTCTCTGACAGAGAACCTGGTAAATTATAGCAGCAAGCATCTGCCCTCTTGGCATGCGGGCCTCAAAAGAGAATCTTGCGATCAGCGTAAAGGCTCCCTGATCTGCCACATACCGCGACAAATATGAAGCGATGTCGGATAGTTGCAGCCGGTCTGTCCCTTTTAGGTGCAAGGTGTCGTTGGTGGTTTGCCGCCAAGCCAGATATTCCGGATGTGATGCAATCCAATCAAGTCCTCGGCTCGTTCGGGGAGGCATCAGAAACGTATCAGCCAAGAAGAAGCAGTCGGCTAGCTTTCCTAAAAAATCAATGAATCGACGGTCGGGATCTAAATCTCGTCAGCAACTCGGGGTCGTTGCTAAGAAGCATATAATATAGTGGAATTACTTCGTGAGGCCTGTATTGCTGCAGCAATGAGCGACATAGTCTCACCACCTTCACTCGTAGATGGACAGACGAATACGGTTTCATTGGACTGAGAAAGCCCTATGGTGGCCGAGTATTCAGTGAGAGCCTATGGCGTGTTAGCAGTGGTGTTGTAAGAATAGAATGATAGTACTTACACCAGACGCACAATATCCGTTCCAAACGCCGAACACCCCAGGCAAAAGCTCGAGGTCTTGGCTGATACGCATCAATGCTTGTGAAAGTTCACTCCTGTTGCCTGAGTGTGAGGCTGTAGACAGAAGGCTTTCGGCTATTATCTCCCATCGAACCTGGGTTCGTGCTCTGTGGGGAGTGCCAAAGAACACCTGCGTATACCTGGTCAGCTGATTCCTGGTCAGCATCAGTGAAACTAGACTTTATCCTCTCACCAACAAGGAGACATGTCGGGCAACTAAACAGCCGCTATCGTGGATGGCACTCATCAATGCCTTGTGAAGTGTTAGCAACTTCACCGCTCCTAACAAGGGAGTGAGAAAGGATATCATACACGTTTGACAATTGTACCTCCAACTTCGTATCCGACAAGAATTACAGAGCGATTCTGTGGTGTGCGTTAGCCTATCTCTAGTATCTTGCAGCATCCGTTACCATCGCGGGCCACCGACCTTGTTCTTGGCTTCCTCAAGCCTTTTCTGAACATCTCCGAGGAGAACTTTCGCGGCGTCCGATATCTTACCCTCCGATATTCTGCATTGGTTTCTGAACGGGTGCCTATATTCAAAAACGGCCGTTGTATGAGGAGGTAGGAACTTTTTCAGGGTTGTCCACCAGTCCCTCCTCTTGGTCCCCGTCAAGCCATCGCCACCTTCTAAGCCATGCACCAACCAGACGCTGTATTTCGATCAGTCAACCTCCTCTAAGGGTGCGCATAGCTGAGTATCTTACTCAAAATCTGAGTCGACATGGGAGTTATCGACAGGTGCATTATCGACGCGGGAATCATTCGAGCGACGACGGGAATGGCGAGACCGGCGGCGACCAGGCATTTTTAGGTAGTTTGATGAGAGTAGTGGCACCAATTGGATTACTAGCCAAACCGATCGGGACAGAAGCAGGCACCTCCGACCGGTGCTATTTAGGATGTCCGAATTTCAAATCCGATACTGAGAAGAGCAGGGTGGTGGAAGGACAGCGCATTCTGCTGGCTTTATGCCCCGCGATAGTGACGCGGTCGAATTACAATGGCACAGAAAATTGTTGCCAAAGCACATCAAATGAAGGAAGAGAGAGGAGCTCAACAGGTGTGATGGCGGTGTCTCCGTCTGCCGGCATGGTCCGAGCTGGACAACTTCGGACGGAAACGCTTCTCATTCAAGTTATTGGTTTACAACTCAGAGACATACTCACGCATCTTCTGGAAGAAGATCTTGTCGCCCAAAATCATGGTGGGTCCGTCAACCAACGCTACCTATGGGAAGGCCGATAACAAGGGAAGGAATGACGGAATATCGGGGTAATCTGGCTGGCAAGCACATCTCAAAGACTCCGGCTCACAGGCGGCGAGCTTCCGGGTTTGAGCATGTTACACCTTTCAATTTAAATTACGGCAGACTCCCTCGGGTCTGGTTTCTCTTTGTTCACAATCCTTCTCATCAGCCACATGGTGCGCTTCAGCCTCAGACACGAACTTGGGTGTGTTATACCTCCGCCTGTTACCTGCAGAACTCCCTGTGGGTCTCCAAATATCGGCTGATTCCTTCACAGTTCAAGAATCTCGGAGAGCAAACTTGAAGTGTCGAAAGGGAGAAATCCGTGTCCGCTGCGCTTTGAAATGTGTTTTGTCCCTCGTAATAGAAACGTCGGGTAGTTATGATGAAGAACAGGGCAGTAAGGCCACTGGAACACCTTTTTTGCCATGTGTATTACTGTTGCAATTAAAAAACTATCGTATCACTTGGAAGCCGAGGCATTTTGCTCGACCAGCCGAGCGTTCACGTCGCAATAGAAGGTTTGTGTCAGACACGAGACTCTGGGGCCAAACAACCTAGACGTACAACGGGAAACCACAAGAGGCAAGCGTCAACGTCAGAAATTTCCGGTCATAGAGCATCCCAGTTGTGAAATTAGCAACCTAAAGGATATTCTAGAATGTGAGACAGACAACCAACCTTTTTCTGAATCAGGGGGGTGATGCGGTGAAGGGTGAACAGCGGTGTGGTGATTGAAGAAGGGTTAGGGTTGCATCTGGTCAAGGCGGTCAATGCTCGTGCGGCAGAAAGTGCCAGGATCACGGATCATGACGGGCTCCATCCCAAGAATCTGTCCCTCGACAACGACCCTGACAAGTCCCTTAAAGCTCACCAACCCGAGCTTCGAGCTCAATGTCGCCCCGCACAGCTTTGCGATTAGTTGTGCGCCCCTTACGAGGGGCGACGTTGCTCGACCAATTCATCTCCGCTGCCGCGTCGTCGTCACATTCGACCCGAAGCGCCTTCTCTAAGCTCCCATCTCCCCGCGTCCAGAGCGGCCTACAACCCTCAATATGCCTTCGCTGCAGCATACAAGCTCGCGCACGCACCCAATTCTACTCGACAATCCCGCCACAGAACTCCCCCAATGACGGCACTTCCCGGAAACCCTCTACGACCTCCGAGCCCTCCCAAGATGAAGCCGAAGCTCGTCCCACCCCCTCCGAAGACGCCCAACCCCCAAGCAGCTCCCAGGCACCCGACGAGCCCACCGCGAAAGAGCCCTCACCCCCCTCCGACGAAGCCATCCCTCTCCCTGCACCACCCCGTAGCCCAAGGCCCGAGCTCCCCTCCTACCTAGAAGACCGCCGCAACCACTTCTCCGCCGGTTTCAGCACCTTCATGGACAACCTCCAGTCGCGAGTCCTCAACGCCACCCAGGCAATCAACGATCTGACCGGCTACTCCGCCATCGAAGCCATCAAGGCGCGCAACACCGCCCTCGAGGAAGCCCACATCGCAGCACAGGAACGCCTCCGAGTAGCTCGCCATAGCTACAAGGCACTCACCTCCCACCGGGCAGCCACCCAGCGCGAGGTGACCACCCTGCTGGCGCGCAAGGACACATGGAGCCCACCTGATTTGGAGCGCTTCACGACCCTGTACCGCGCAGATCACGAGCTCGAAGCGCAAGTTGCGGCCGCATCATTGGAGCTCACGGAGGCCGAGACAGACGAGTCGCGCGTCGGAGCGGAGCTCAACGCCGGGATTCTTAAGCGGTATCACGAGGAGCAGATTTGGAGTGACAGTATTCGTCGGCAGTCAACCTGGGGAACATGGGGCCTCATGGGTGTCAACGTCCTGTTGTTCCTCGTGCTGCAATTCGTTGCCGAGCCGTGGCGCCGTGCGCGTCTGGTCAAGGGTGTTGCCGAGAGGGAGAAGACTGTGATGGATGAGGTGCGGCGCGAGCTGGGCGAGGTACGGGCCGCGCTTGAGGCGAGTGGGCTCAGGGAGCAAGAGAAGGTTCGGGCCGCCGAGATTGAGGCTGAGGCTGTGCGGACGGTCACCCCCGCTGAGGTCGCAGCGGAGGCTGAATTCCCCAACCCGGTGGCAGCCGAAGCGGAAATACAAGTTGAGGAGCCGATCGTCGAGCCACCAACTCTCGCCGAAGAGATATTCGTGCGGCCATGGAAGGAAGTCGTTGCAGACCCTAAGCTGATCAAGGAGGCAGTTCGAGACCTATGCAGCGAAAGGAGGATAGACGTCCGGATGCGCGATGTGTCGCTCATTGCGCTTGAAGGCGCAGTGGCGGGAGCCGCTGTCATGGGGAGTCTGGCATTTGTCTTCCTTCGCGGTAGGTAGCGATAACTCTCAACTCCCTCTCCCACACCCTCGACCAGGGATCAACCAAATACTGTATATACTAGTACCCTACATATTCCCCACAAAGGTTAGAACCGTAGGCATCTCGCCGCTGTATAAAAAAATATCACGCTTTCTTCTCGGAAGAGAGATGGCAAAATCCCAAGACAAGACTCAAAATTAGATGGTCGGATATTGAAACCAAGTCGGGAGCGAGAGAAAGATACAGTTCCAAAATGAATGGCATCTGACTTCTTTTTTCTCCAGCTTTTAAAAAGAAAGCGATACAGACATCTGTCTTGAGAGGGGAAAAGGGGGTCTAGGTTGAGTAGGAAGAGGGTGGTAGTCAACCTCCCCAGCATGCCCAGCACCCCCTGCACAGCACTTTCCAAGGCAAGGCAAGCAAGGTCAACGAGCCCGCACCACCGCACGACGGAGCGTGTCGCGCAGGTTTCTTTTTGTTTGTCAACCGTCCGAGTTCCCATTCTACGCCTCATCCCCGCCCACCACTCGGTCCATCGTGAAACGCACAGTGTCGTCCTAGTTCGTCATCATTCCCCCACATCCCATCCCGCCTACTTGTT
>Ga0247780_1000542_pt1 | contig 34542 bp, 42 predicted proteins | sample UWRJL079202R5_FD_179927 | JGI IMG/M metagenome (GOLD analysis project Ga0247780, IMG submission 179927) | Plant litter microbial communities from Arlington Agricultural Research Station in Wisconsin, United States - UWRJ-L079-202R-5 | ecosystem: Environmental > Terrestrial > Plant litter >...
TGTGCATTAATTTAACCCTCGTCTACTTTAGCAAACTCCAAATGTAGATAGGTTTTATCTTAGGTATGAGGTAACGGTTTGAAGATCGGTATAACTGAAAGATTTCGCTTCAGGGGGTTTTAGTGGACATTATAGGGGGGTAGCGAAAGTGGCCTGTGCACACAGACTTTTTGAGGGTCACTGTATGACGAGGGACTTGGAGGAGTTTGGGGTTTATCCTGCGGTGTGGTTGTGAGCGACGAAATTTTCAACTTGAAGCCGTTGACGCTGGCTTAGGGGGTTTTCCTTCGACCGAAGCTCTCGTGCGTTCCATGGTTGACAGTTCCAGTGTCACTGGGGCGTCTAGGCCCTTTCGGCTTTTGGCACGTGGAACGAATGGGGATGCGTCTGTCATGCAGAGGCAACCAGTTTTGTACGACAGGGGGGTTCCTGCAGCCCCCGCCCAGGCGAAAGAACTCCATTGGGTGAGCTTTTTGCTTTGCAGAATCTCAATGAGAACTGGACACCAAACCCCCTGCTCGGATGTCCCGAACCGTCGAACCGGATGTCTCCGCCGCCACGACAACGCACTATGGATACTCTGACACGTCCTGGGACCGGCCGCTATTGGCTGTTGGCTGGGTTCGGTACAGCTTGGGACAACCTTTCGGAGATAGCTGCATTCGAACCTGCACGGTCAGGACCGAGTTAGTCTGTACATGCGTCGAAATGCACTTCATTACAAGGATCTTGGGATTGCCATCCCATAATTACCAGCGGTCTCGCCGCGTCCCGAGCTCCTGGGCCCTTCACCGAGACATCTGTGTCTTTCCCACTTTCAACCTCGCAGTATGCTCGCTGACCTGGGTTTATCGCCACCCCTCGGGGGCTGGTACAATACAGCTGGCGTCATTGTCGTTTTGCTAACCGTATCACTCCTGTATCGACTCGGCCGGGACGATGGCGGACCGCCAATGATGGCGGAAACAATCCCCTTCCTCTCCAACATGATCGCTGTTGTGACGAAGCCAGTCCCTTTCTGGGATCGCGCCCTGAAGATGATGCAACGACTCAAAACCGACATAATCCGATTCCGGCTCGGCCGCGTCCCTGTGTACGTCATCGTCGGCGACAAGAAAACCAACGTGCTCTTCCGCATGAACACAGGCTTCTCGGTGAAGCGCGTCCACAACACCTTCGTTGGGGTCATGTTCGGGCCCTCCAAGGAAGACCAAGTCCGCTGGCTTGCCGACACCTCCGGCCGCGAGAAGAAACGCCTTCCAGAGGGCGAACACGTCGAGGACATTGACCGCATCTGGTTGCGGCTCCACAACAGCCTCCACGAATACCTCCTCCGCACCAAGCCCACCGACGATCTCGCGACCTGGTTCTTCACCAACTTCATCGCCCGCACCACCAAGCTCCTCCCCCTGGGAAAATCAACCGACATGCTCATCTGGGACTTCATCCGCTACAACCAAACCGACGTTGCCGGGCGCGCCCTCGCCGGAGACCTCGTCTTCGACATGAACCCCGGCTACATCGACACCATGCGCAAATTCGACGCCGCCCTCCTCCCCGTCGCCTTCGGCCCGCCCCGTTGGGTCCGCCCCCAGCCCCATATCGACCGCGAGGCCTTCCTCGCCATGAACCTGCAATGGATGACCAAGGCCCTCGCACTCTTCGACTGGGACAGTCCCGCGGCATCCTCCTCCGGCTGGGAGCCCATCTTCGGGTCCCCGCTCATCCGCTCCATCGTGCGCTGGGGCCTCGAAATCGGCCTCTCCACCCAATCCATCTCCGGCATCTGCGGCATCCAGCTCTCCGGGCAAAACGGAAACTCCGTCCCCGCCTCAGCATGGTGCATCCTCCACGCCCTGACATCCTCTGACCCCGACCTCCTGCCCAACCTCACCGCTGAATCCCACGCCGCGCTCAAAGTCGACCCAACCACCGGAGCCCACTCCTTCGACCTCCACAAGCTCATCTCCTCCCCCTGGCTCCAAGCAATCTACACCGAGACCCTCCGCACCAAGCTCACCCACTCCGTCATCCGCGATGCCGACATCGACACCACCCTTGACGGCACCAAAATCCCCAAGGGCGCAATGGTCTACGCGCCCATGCCCATCGCGCACAACAACCCCGTCTGGGCCGTGCCCGGCCACCCCCCTCAAGAATTCTGGCCCGGCGCCATCTCACATCCACCGTCAAACCCGAGTCTGGAAAGGAAAAGTGGGAGTTCGCCCTAGGCCCCGCCCGCAGCGGGTATTTCTTCCCGTACGGCGGGGGATTGACAATGTGTCCCGGGAGGAACTTTGCGAAGCAGGAGATTATTGGGACGCTAGCACTGTTTTTGACGCAGTTTGAGGTCGAGGTGGTGGGGTGGGTGACGCTAGACGGGAAGGAGGCGTCGGAGAGGGCGGCGGGGGATATTGTGGGGATGGTGGTCACGCAGCCGGATAGGGATTTGAAGGTTCGGGTTACGAGGCGGTGGTAGATGAAGGAAATGACAATGGAATTGGTCTTCTCTGTTACGTGGTTTGCTGTCGAATGAATGTAGATAGGTGGGGTGGTTGCCAATCGCGAATGCTGGCGTGTGCAGGGTCGTGACTTCCTGCCGCGCAACCGCAGCAAGCAGCAATTTCAAATCACCAGGCATCGCTCAGGTAGCCAGAAAATTGAAACAATTGGCAGAACTAGGAATTCTCTCAGCGTCCGGTGAGAGCAGTTTGGATCTGGAGACCCAAGGTCAACGTGGGTTGTCCTCCGAACCCTGTGACTGGCCTGTTGACCCTTTTCGAGTTTTGGAGCGTGCAGGTTGAGGAAGCTGAGCTATGAGTTGAAGACCATAGAAGTTGAAGGCCATAGAGACACTTCCCATGTTGCAAAGGTCCCGAAGTTAGGTAGTTGTACATGCCTCACAAATGATTTCACCATACATGTACCTATTTTAGGTGCCCGCCTGCCTCCCAATCGGGCTGCAAATCCCGAGTATATTAACTTCATCGACAACAAATCGCCAGCCGGGAAGTGTTGGTGTGGTAAAAGGGGGTGGAATGGCAGAAGGAAGAAGCGAAAAGGATTCAGGGCAGCTTGCAGTGGAAAAGGGGCTAGGATTATGCCTTTCATCCCAACAAAACTCATAGAACGTTGCCGAATGTCACAACTCCAGCCCTATATTCTCGTGTAACCAACAGTCAAGCGGTGGCTGAGCTGGATTCGGTTGCCATCTAGCTATTGCAAGACCCAAGCATGGAGAATCCGACCTGTAAAATTACCGGCATCCTCAGCGTCGCACCCGGGTTTCCCAGGCGACCAATAGCCGGGTAAACCATCCACACTACATTTGTATTGGCCAGCTGCCGCCGTAGAGAGTGCTGAAAGTCGTAGGGACGGGGCGCACGCTCTCGTATGTCAAGAAGGAGCCGCGCGGATGGATTCCGCACTTTGGACACGGTGACTGCCGTGAATTCTATCACAGAGAATCCTGACAATGCGAGATCAAGTCCGCATCAGCCTTCCCCGAGGAGATAAATAGGACAAACATCTTCAACATCCAAGTTCAGTTCAAATCAACTCACCCAAACTCAAACTCACTCAACACCCTCCCACTCATTTCGCCTCCGGCCCCGCCCGCGCAGGCCTCACCTCCCCCAACGGCGGCCACATCTTCTACCAATACCACAGCTCCACCTCGGGCGTGCGCTTCCCCGAATTTGGCGGTTAGCTCCTCACCGAGGCGCTGCAAGGGCCAGAGCACGTGCTCGGCTTCCGCATCATCGAAGCCCCCGTCTTCGGCGACAGGGAGGTCGTCGCCCTTGACGAGGGCGTCGGACGCGGGGGCGGCCCGGTTGATATCGGGACGCAGGTCGAGCCGTTTGCAAATTTCCCGCAGGTGAGCTGGGGGGTTTTGTCGGGGGTGAGGTTTACGTTTTCGGTGTGTAATGTTACGGTGCCGAGGTTGGAGCATGCGGGGGAGAGTTGGTTTTTAGGGGTGGAGTCGCTTATAGAGAGGGCGAGTGGGTTGGCTGTGCCGGAGGGGTGTGTACCGGTGAAGTTGATCCCGGAGTGTGTGGCCGGGGGACTGCATAAGGTGCCGGTGGGGTCGAAGGCGGAGGTGTATCATAAGGAGGCGTGGAAGGTCAGGTGCTATGAGGATGTGAGCAAGGTTGAGTGGGAGAAGTATGTGGCTAGTAACTGAGGGTTGGAGGCAAGGAAAGAGGAGTGAGGAGTGGTGATGGGACGGAGATGCTGTGGGAGTTTGTCTCGGTAATGGTAATATTCTTAGTGCTTTGTAATTTATAGTATAGAGTGTGGAGTGGACATTCTGTTAAGGGAACTGCGAGCTGTAGCGGCATGTCTTATCAACTATAAACGTCGGGTTTGACAAGGTTAAAAACATTTGTTTGCTCTGAACCCATCCCGCGCAATCGCCTAGGTAGCCTTATAATTGACGACTACTCCACGACTTCTCCCAAATAACGAAATTATACTACAAATTGGATTGCCGTTTCGTGGGTTCCTGCAAATTTCCCCAGCCTCCACCACAGGTTGCGACCTTCAGTCAACGCGTAAAGACCAGTTCTAGGCAGCCATGCAGGCAGCATATCGAAACATGCCGCTTGGACTCAACCTGCATCTTTACACCTACAATCATTGGCTCTCTTTACCACCTGTCCGTGCCGGTGGAGTATGCATTTGCGCAGCGCCAATTGAAAATTCCTGCCACCAATGGGCACTCCTTTGATCGTGCGCAATTGCGCAAACTTATCATAGCGCCATGCAGTTCGATAGGCGACTAGGCAAGGTACTTAGAGGGCGAAATTTGACGCCCCCTCGAGCGATCTATCATTTCTGTTCCCTTTCACTTGGATCTGCCAGTGTAGATAGGTTGCCTTCAGTCTCCGCTTCGAAGTTTACGTCTGACCACACTATCATCAAGCCGCCATTGGCCGTATATACCTCCTCACGAAGATTCTTCGGTACCTTATCTGAGAACCCGGTTTCATCGCAGTCATGCATCCCGAGATAGCATCCAATTCACTCCGAGTGGGACGCCCTGAGTTCCCACCCCCCAGCTTATTCACACCAGCCTCCCCGGTTTTCAGTCTATCGAGCCCAGCACAAGTTGCAGTACAGCAACCTGGACCAGCACTGCCTGCGCAACACCGTGCCTCTAGCGGCGCGTGGAGCCAGGAGGATGACCGAGCGATCCTCGCCTTGCGGGCAATGGGCAAGAGTTGGAACCAGATACAAAGGGAGGCTTTCCCGGGCGAGACAGAGAATGCTTGCCGCAAGCGTCATGAGCGCTTGATGGAGAAACGAGGCCAGAATGACTTTGATACCCGGAAGCTCGAAAGGCTCTCGAAGGAGTACATTTTGATGCGTAAGGAGATTTGGTCTCCCCTTGCCGCAAGGTGCGACGAGAAGTGGAACGTCGTGGAGGCACAGGCGAGTTATAGGCCCTTTAGATTCTTGGATTACAGTACCATGATCTAACATTTTTTTGAACGCAAACAACAGTGCATGTCCAATGGTCTCAAAAACATTTTGACCCACGCCAGGGCATTCGCTCGTAAGGAGCGCCTCGAAAGCAACCAAAGTCTAACTGGCTATGACAACGACAGCGGCATTTCTGGGATGGGACAAACAAATACTAGTATTGATGATATGGCTGAACATTCATGCTCCTCGCCATCCGACTCCGGTTTGGAGTCGGAAGGTAACGACGCTCTGCCAGACCTGGAGCCTGCCGCGCCTTTTCAGGGCCCTCGACGCTTGAGCGACATCATCTACCCATCAACTCTCATCAATTCAAGTAGGGGTGGAAGTTTGGAATCGAAGGAGGATTCAAGACTCGGAGAGGCTCTTCAGACTTCCGCATCAGTCACGAGCAGTGGGTCGGGCCAAATAAAGACGGAAACTGCACTTGAAGGGGATGCGTTGAGCTGCGGCCAAGACACCCCCTCATCTTGTGACCATCTCGGTCAATCCGATTCTGACACAACGGCAATTTCTTACTCGTTCGTCAGAATTGCAGCAAGACCGGATTGCCTTTCGGAAGTTGTGCTACGATGGTTCAAGGAATGGGTTTCACACCAGTTTAGAACCTGCGCCTCCGGTCCCTGCGATGGAGAAAACAGCTTGGTTTCCTGCGACGAATCTGGGCACACGAAATTTCCTTTTTCTTCTGTCATCCTGAGCTGGGGTGAGCTGTGGCTGATTTGTCCTGAGCTTCCCCTGATTCTTTCCCTGAGCTAGGGTGATCCCATTCGCCTCTGCAGCACAGCCTCAGTGGCCCCTTTTCAGTCAACCCGGCTAAAGTTTCCTCTCGATGAAAGCAGACGATGCGTAATCTGTAAGGGTAGCTCCCAGGCAACAATTCCAATTACGACGGCTAGATTTTGATGCCGCACAGATCTTTTCGCGCCGTAATCGCTTCAGGCTGCAGAGTCTGCTAAACGCATCTTCAGTTCTAGGGCCTTGACAAACTGGAAGAAAAGCTATAAACCGGATAAGACTGTCTATGTTTTGTTATTGCTTAGTTCTGTCCTGTCAGATAACCAGCAACTACCATAGTTAGGAAGCAATTAGGTTCCCCGGCTTTTTAGCATAATGGGTAGTCTCTAATAGGGTCTAAGTTGTATATCTCCATTCGAAGCACCCCGCAGCATAGAAATAAGGCAGATGTTAACTAAAACCAATGTGGGCTAACGATCATTCGCCCCAAGACGGTTAATATTAACAGTTTACAGTAACTAGCGCAAAAAGTGGGCCTGAGCCGCACCCGTCGAAAGCGGTCAGCATCCTGAAATGCTCATTAAGCGATAGGGTGTAGGCTTATCGAGAGGTTTGATAACTTCGGATAAACGCAGATCGCTTATTCCGAAAGTGAATCGTTGTTCTGATATTGCGTACTATCCCAGGGTATATACTGGTATACTGTAGGACATCCCATCAGTACTGTCCCAGATTTCGGGATGGGGTGCTATATACCATCCTAAATTATAAGCTAGAGTACCATATACTATCCTAAAATCAGAGCTGGGATATTATATACCATCTTAAATTCCAAGCTAGGGCTTTATATACTATCCCGGGGCATGTGCTAGTATATTTTAACAAAATTCGGGACGTGGTCTAAGATTCAGGCCATTTAACAGCCCTAATTTAGGCCTAACTTGCCCGCTTTTCAGGACCTGGGCCACTTTTAAGCAATAATTACATAGCTGGATTTCTAAGAGGTCATAAAATAGCATATACATAGAGGGCCCCGAGGCTTGATAATTTAGGTCTTATATATAAAGTTAAATTTTACTCCTTCCACCACCCACCACACTAATCCTTACCTGCAGCGCTAGTCTCTCTGTAGGACTTTAAGATCTACCTCTAGTAGCGTTATCTTAGGACTCGAAAATAACGATACTTTCGCCCCAGAGAGGAACACCGGTGTATTAGCAGAAGGCCGACCTCCAGAAGCTTACTGCCTTCACGTATCTACCGACAGGCAGGCTGTGAAGTTCAAAGTGTATACACCTGGAAGGAAAGGCACATCGGGAGTGGCGTTCTTAGGGCACGAATTGGTAGTGCTCCACGCCCAGCCTAGGCACGGGATTTTCGGTGGACTGAGGGCAGCGCGGGGTAAGGGAGTGCGGTTGAGGCGGTTGGGCATGGGGAAGCTAGCACGCACTAGGTATTGGGGATAGCGGTGTATGGGACGGCGGCGAAGCTCTCATCCAGAGAAAATTATAAGCCGTATACGGGCAGCTCCTCTTAAATTCTTAAAGCTAATTCGCCCATACCGCAGGGGGCGGTAAACGTTATTTATGTGTTATTTAATAATTGCTAAGCGGGGATCTCCCTTTTTTTAGGACATAATCGGGGCCTTGCGTTAGGCATTTAATGTTTACCTGAAAGCAGCTCTTAACAAGTCCAATCACCCACACCACTCCTAGCCACCCTGCTTAGGAACTACACAGTGTTCGACATCTAGGAAGTATCCTTAGGCCTAAATGGTAGCTTTTTGCAAGGTCCTAGTTATTAGCACACAGGTAGCCCAGAATCAACACACTCTCCCCGCCGCCCTTCCTCCAAGCTAGCCCAACCCTTTATCGCCCCTTTCCCATTCCTCCCAACTTTCATAGAGGTTACCGCCACTCACCCATCAGCCAAGCTAATATGATGGGGAGCGGGCAAGTATCCTTATATAGTCATGTCCGGTCTCCTATAATCGTTTCGCACACACAGTCAGTACGTCACCATTCCGTATAACGTTAGTATCTACGTAAACTAAAGCGTTATTATATATGTGTTTAAAGGATTGTGGGCTGCAGTTAAGTATTCTGACCACACACTGCTACTTTGGCCACCGTTGCCCGAAGGGGCTTATCCTCCGCTTGTAACGGGCCCCGAAGTCTCTGCGCCACTATCACCCAGAACTTGTGGGTCCTGCCAAGGCTAAAACAGTGCCGTGTTATTGCGAGTACCCTGGGACAGGAGTCTCGTTAAACCTCCGATGACCCTTATCGTCCATTTTAGTGTTATAAAATGACGTGTATGGGAGGCCCTGTGATGGCTCTGTCTTAGAAGGCGTGGTTTCCGCCTGGCTGTCTTCAGGCGTGGAATTTACTAGTCGGTCCATGTTGTCTGCCGGTAACAGAATCGTTTCAATACAGGCTCGGATATAGCTAATTTTCAACTAATGAGGTTTTCATTTAGCTGGTTTGTTAAATTTGCCTGAGTTATAAAGAGGGTGTCGTTGCCTGAGGTAGTGGTGTGATGCGTCTGCCACAGAGGCAGCCGGCGGGGCTGATTTCTTATCTTAGTTATCGACAGTAATACACTCCAACCCTGGTTTTATTGTTAGTGTGGTTCTTCCGGTGGGGCCTACCTTAGCAAAACCTTAACATGGCCGTTTCTCACCTAGGAAAGCAGTAATTACATGGAAAAAGCGACAGGATTAAAGGAAAGCTAACTAAGAACTTATCTAAACTATTTTCCCGTTTGAATCTGTAGTATTTGGCTGTTAAGAAAGGAAAGTTAATAATTACCAAGCCTTAGCAGTCCCGCGCTAATAATAAAACCAGGGTTGGAGTGTATACAGCCACCTAGGCAGAAATGCAGTTTGTGATGCTCATCGTTCCACCGCCTGCGTTTGACAAAATACACCGCACTGCAAAAGAGCGGTGGCCTGTGTAGACGATGACAGCCTAACAGGAATTCTAGTACATTCCCTCGGCGTCTATTAGGACTATATCGTCAGGAGATACAGTAGTGGCATAAGGGTACTTCGAGATACATGTCAAGATAAACATCTCCTTGGCAATACTGAAGTACTGCGAGGTACGCAGTGCGTTTTATTTTGTCAACTGCTTGCTATAAACCCGCCCATTCCTGAGAGCGTCGCGTTAGTTAACCTGGCATCAGGCTCGCCACCCACTAAGCCATAGAAGTAAAGTCATGCTTTTTTCTACCCCACCCCTTCCATATCCCCTTTTTTGCAGACAGTCTAAAAACTAAACCTACATAAATAGTCGGTTGCTGAAAAGAAAGCGCCGCATCTAAGGATAGTTAACCTAGAATCAGGCTCGCTTCACCCTCGGCTCACCCTTACTCGCCCCTAGCTGACCACACCACGAAATTATCAACTTAACGCGACGAGGGACAGAGTTTGGGCCAGATGGGATGGGGTGGACCATTTCTAGCTCCCCCCCCCCGGAAAAAAAAACCAAAAAACGGCAACTCCAAGAAATGGACTTAGTAGCCAGCGTATTCACTCTCCCTTTTAAGGTTCTGCGTTGGAGGAAATCGTGCGCAGCATAAAACCACACCTGCATCCGCATCTGCGTGTCCCGCTTATTATAGACATCAGTCAGTCAACTGCACTCACTTTAAAAGCTCCGACAGGCTACATAATATTAAGCTAAATGGGGAAGCCGATGTGTCTTTCCTAGGATTGTGGCTGTATTTACAGGCGAACCCGCCATTGAGAACATCGTCTTTGGGGAAGCGTTCTTAGCCTGCATGCGGCTAAACACACCACCTATGGGAGCTATTAACTCAGCGGCACTAGGTAGTCTTCCAGGTTGCTAGGCTCCCTCACTCTTAGATGATTAGCCACTAACTGGAACCGCCACAGCACTTGTAAATTTTAGTTCTTAAATCAGGTATATGACTGGACTATACTTTGGGGGCTTGAAGTGAATGGCCCTCCCACATGTTCGCTATCCCCTCATTCTCACCGGTGCAAATTACTTCACCATAAGCAGCGCTCTCACAACTATATTTACTCCGGATGCAGGATGTTGAGACAGACTATTCACTAAATACCCAGACGGCTATCATAATGCCGATCTTCTTCTCCACCAAGCGATACAGACACGTAGAATCGCAGGATGCCACCCCCCTGTGCGATACGACGCTTTTTCACTCTTCGCAAGCCCAGGAATATGTCCTCTGGGTTATTCTATCGATAAGTGGGAGTATAAGCCCAATTCTACCGGGAAAGGCGGTATTGTGGTCTTGATATCTACCCTGTTTGTGTCAGGCTCAGAAACAACGGCATGGTGTTGTCCATCGTAAGCGCAATTTAGGCACCTTTTATCGTCTACGCACCTACTCACATTCTGCCGCAGGGGATATAGCGAAATGTTAGTTGATAGCACGCTGCCAGAGTGTGCCTCTACAGTCACGACGCCGGTCACAGCCCTAACATGGGACCCCGATGTCACCCCCAACGACAGCCGTCTGACGTTAGTGAGCCCTTCACGTACCATTATCATGACTCCGCCTCCCAGTCTCGGCTTCCTTATACTCAAAATGGTCCCAATTCGGATCTCCTGGCAGTCTTCGGACCTCGCAAGACTCGAGACGCACCCAACAGATGCAGATCCTGCTTGACTCGCGCAGCCCACATCCACTGTGGGCGTGATCCCCGTTCCCACAGGCCCCGCCACAAGCGGTGTGTCTGGCGGCGGTGGCGATTCTCCCCTCTCGCATCCCGGAGCCATCGCTGCGGTGGCGCTCGGAGCGTTCCTTTTTGGTGTTGTCGTCGCCGGTAGCTGGGTTCTGCTCTACAGACATCAACGGCGTAAAAAGGCACTTGCATTAGGCCCCATGCAGGGCAGTAATCTTCCGGTCAGTGAGGTGACCAAGACGGACCAGAATGCTTAGCCAGCGTAAGTAGAACTCTCAGCCTGACGGGAATCAGAGCCAACTGCAGAGCTCTACGTGGACCACGGCCATAGGATAATGGCTTATGAGCTAGAGGCGCGCATGTTAGATGGGAAACGGACGGGCCCGTAATAGAGACTGTTAGAAGCACTGGCAGTCTGGAATCTATGGAATTAATGGGGTGGCAAATGCTTAATTGTGTTGCTTGTTCTAAACGTTGCTTGTTCTTATATAACTAGCTAACTAGGTAAAATAACTATTATGGAATTAGTACTTGCCCACATTAACTATTACCAACCTAAATCTAAACATATTAAATAAAGACGTTATCGAACCCATAACAACTTTTACCACTTACGTAGAAAAAGCTAATTTAATTGCAGTTCCAAGCCTTACGTCAGAACAATCCAGCTAAGTGAGCTTAGGATAGCGTACAGGCCAAAGTTGCCGGACCAAACAGCCAAGCCTACTTAACGATACCACACCATCAAGAAGCCACTCCAGCATCAGGCGGCACAAAGTCATTAACCGCTAGTACATTCGTCAGCCGCTCAGTACTCGTGGCGATCGGACGTTGTTAAAAGGTCCGGGACGTCACTCTAGGCTGGAGGGTCTTCTTGCGGATCTTGTTCTTAAGGCGGTTCATCGTGCCTCACCCCTCCTCTTCTTGCTCCTCCACAGACGCGTAAGGCTCAGTGATATTAGAGTACTCGTGCGACACTGATTCCATGTCTTAGCCTTATTAACGTACGTGGTTACGACGGGCTTGACCAGTCGTAACCCTCTACGTCTCTTCGCCTCGGTACCTTCTAGGTCAGGCAGGCTTGTTGTCGGGTCTTGTGTCTAGACGGGGGTATTTTCGACTTACACTACCAGGCTCTCTTCAATGCCCTCCCCCTTAGGCTCCCCTGGCTTCCCGCTCGAGCTTGGCGCATTCGGACCGGAAATCTATTCCGAATCTCCGTGCTCTTAGCTATCGTCCCGCAAGATACCGACGTAAAAGCTACGGCGGAACCATTCGCTTTCTGAAGACGGGGACCAGCGTAGCCATTTTTATATATGGGACCAATTTTGGGCTCGCTCGGCTACAGTTGAAGTGGTTGTGGATGCTGCGGCGCAGCCTTCCAGAAATGGCTCAGAGGGTGAGCAAGACTGAGCCAATCCTGAGCGGCCCTGAGCCGGCCCTGAGCCGGGGTGAGCGACGTTACGTGGATGCGGTACGAAAAAGGAAATTGTGTGTGCCCAGATTCGTCGCAGGAAACAGTCGGTCCTCAGGCGGGATACCGCGGTGTTCGGGAGTCGTTGCTGACAATGACAAACCAAGGGGGAGCGGAGTTTCCAGGGGGAAGCGGCCTGCCGAAGACAATTCATCGGATAGAGACGACTCGGGAAACGAATCTAGAAAGGATCCGAAAAGGTCGAGACCCAATAACGATGCTTTTGGACAGCGACCATTTGCTTGCCCCTATTTCAAACGCAATCCGGGACGATTCAAAGACCAGAGGACATGTCCTGGGCCTGGCTTCAAATCGGTTCATCGTGTCAAGTGAGCACAACTCTACCATCCATTCAAGTCGCATGTCCACGAGTTACAGGTAGACTAACAGCGGAAATTACCTAAGGGAGCACCTCTACCGGCGTCACATACTCCCGAAGTTCAAGTGTCCTCGATGCTGTCAGCCTTTCAAAGCCCAAGATGATCTTATAGCCCATCAACGATGCGAGACACCATGCCCATTGCGCTCTGAAAAAGCCGCCGACGGCGTGACTGAGTCACAGGAGCTCAAACTTCGAGCTCGAGCATCTGGTTCAAAGGATGAGCATCAACGCTGGATTGATGTGTACAGGATTCTATTCCCCAATGATGATCCCTCAACGATACCTTCCCCTTGTAAGCCTCCATTGCCTAACCCCCCTTTTTTTTGACGTGGGATGCTGACAACGAGCAGACTATGAGTTTACCTCCGACCAAGCCTGGGTGGCGGAACACCAGTGTTCACACCAAGCAGCCTTCTCTGGACTGGAGTCATACGTGCGCACAGAGGCACCACAGCTTCTGCAGCAGGAGCTCGAAAGTTTCGAGCCTGAGCTCAAGACTATCATCAACGAGAAGCTGAGGGAGAAGCTGTCAGAGCTGCTACCGAAGCTCCAGCTCAAACTCATCAACAACTTCCGCCTAGGGAAACCAGCCCCGCATCAACCCCAAAGCGCCGTCCCAGACGATCAAGCTCAGCCTCGAGATCAAGGTCATGCCGAAGTCCCCGAGAGCATCTTAGCACAACCCCTCGACTTTCTCGACCCATTAAGTTTTCTCGAGAACATGGACTGGGGCAATTTTGGTAAGCTCGACTTTGAAGTGGCTATCCTTCCACCCCATCAACAAGCAGGGGAGAGCTCCACGCCCGGGTCCTTGGCTGCAGGACTCCAAAGCCTTGGCGACGAGGGACAACTGTATTTCGGAGCACCGTTGAAAGGAACCCAGGATTCCGGCTACTTCATTTCCTTGTTGGGCACTGTGACGGAGAGTGAAAGTTCAGGGACGACGCCACCAGAAATGCGCCTTTTCTCTGGTCATGGGGAGCCATTCGATTTTGGGAGTCGCGGCTTGGATGTGGAGGCCTCACTTGGAGAATTTGCAACGGGGAAGGCGCACGAGCCTCAAGATGGTTGTTCATCGGGGACCGGGACTCGACTCCGACCTGCTGGTGGGTTTGAGTGAATGTGAAATCGAAGAAGTACCGACATGGTGTTTCTGCAGCGCCTTCCTGAGCTATGATTGGGCCGGCAGACGCCGGGATTCTCGGTGAGCTGGGCATCACCCTCCTGGTGCGGCAGACCCCCGCAGGGCGGTGCACGATATAGGAATTTGGAGGCGAACACTGCTATCTTGCCTAGCGCGGATTCAGTTCATTTCATCGATTCTGATCATAGAAAAAGAAGGCGCCCACACCTCTGAGGTGATTCGCGATATACGGCGCCGCATACTTTATTATTTCCAAAGACACATCGGTTGTCTTTAGTAGAAAGCATTTGAGACGTGAAGCCAGCCCTTTAATCGGACGGCTACATCGAGATTCGTTATCTAAGGTACCCACCTAAGCACGTCCGAGAGACCTAGGTTTATGCCAATGGGGCCGTCCAATGGGCCTCAGAATACCAGCGAGGGTGACGCACACAGCCACCACGAGTTCCCAGGTGCGTCACTAGCACCGGGCGGTAAGGGCAGAGCTGCCACCTGCAGCTGCTTTTGAACCAGCAAATGAAGACCACCGTGACATAAGAATTTCCTTCCCAACTCCACTCTCCCGGCTGTTTCCGCAGCTTGGCTCATCTAACGTCTTCTCCCACCCGGCTTAGAACCGACACAATTCGCCGCTATGGCTGAGATACTTGCGATTCCAGCATCTGTGATTGCATTAGTCCAAGCAGTCGAGCTAGCGCAAATTGCAGTCAGCAAGATTTCCGATTTGAAGAACGCCCCTGCAGAGGTGGTACGCATTGGGGACGAGCTCAACCAAGTCCTGACCATCGTCCAACAAGTCGGCAAGTATGCACAGGAAAACGACACGACGGCCACCAATGAGGCTGCAACGATGCTGCATGCGCAGATCTCCACTCTGAAGTCGGACCTTGATCGCTTTCTTGGTGTCGTGCAGCCCCACCTTTGTCAGGGGACGACATGGGCTCGACTCAAGACTCGCACCAAGTGGGCTATGGGTTTGGATAAGCGGCTCGCTCAGATCTCGAAGCGGATATCGGCCCACGGAGGACGCTTGCTGATTGCGCTCTCGCTGTATTCCAGGTGCGTATCTACGTTTATTGACTTTCCGGACCGATCACGCTAGAAATTGAACTGTGGTTAACAGACGGCGTAGTTATGAGTCCAGGACATCATCCCATCAGGTAAAAGCACAGCTGGATTCTTTATCGCGGGCACAACAAAGTCAATTCATAGCAGGGTCAGCAGGGTCATCAAACGAAAGCACACTCGTTAGTCCAACGGCCACCACCTTCGCCTTTGGATCCTTCGAAATGTCCAAGCAGCTTCTGAACGAAGCAGCCCCGGTTATTTACAGTCTTGCCATGGATAGCTCGGCCATGGTGATGTCGAGGCAACGGTGCGAATGGGCCTTGTCACAGGTTTACGGCGTTCTCCAGGACCTATTTTCTAGAGGGATAGAATCGGGCGACAGTGACAAAAGTTCGGGACTCCGGTCACCCAGATTTGTAAACCAGCGCGAAGACAGACACAGTATGGTCAACAATCGCCAACTCCTAGACTTGACATCTGTCAGACGATTGCCGCACAACAGGGAGCTGGGTCTTGTTGATGCGGCGTCTGTTGAAGTCAAGGACGACCATCAGCGAATGTGGCTCACATTCCTCGAATACCAACAAACAGCCCCGTCTGTCACGACACAGCCTTCAAAAACAAACATTCAGTGTCGGCTCTATGTCGAATCATCCGGGACAGTCCCAGCAGCAGCCTGCATTGTCCGGGTCTCCGAGTTACACGGGCCGCAGTACCAACTGTTCAAGACCCTGAGCACTTGTGGTGTCCATCCACGGGATTCACCAGTCTTCCGGCACATGAAGAACGGAGACACTGCAGCCATACAGGGAATGCTTTCACGACGTCAGATTTCACCAAATGATCGAGATGAGGATGGCAATACGCTTCTATGGGTAAGAGTTGGCCCTATCTCTAAAAGAAACGGTGGGGTAGCTCCTGAACTGACACTGGAGTGTTAGCACTGTGCTGTGCCTTCGTATTATTCCGACATCAACTACGAAATCTGCGAGCTACTCCTGCGGGAGGCGGCCGACCCATCTGACTGCAACAGGTAACAAACAATTTCCTTCCCGTTTGCTCGTGATAGAAACAAACGTAACTAACCCTGGCCAGAATGGGCGACCACTTACTCGCGGTCCTCGTCTACGAAATCGCAAACCTAATACACCTCAGGAACGTGGAAAGCGAGCTGGGTATGGTCAACTTGCTGCTCAAATATTGTTCTGCCAGCGAAGCATTCCGCCACCTCCGGTACAAACGTCGGAAAGGAGTCGAGTTTGCACCCGCAAGCCTCCTTCACTGCGCCATCTCACGTTCTGGGTTCATAACCTTACCCCACCCTCCCGTTTTGTTCAGCCGGCTTATTCGAGCCGGTGTTGACTTGGAGCTGGCCGACAAGAACGGCAATACACCCCTGCTATACAGCCTGTTTTACCACCCGCTATTTACCGCTACGTCGTTCCTGTTTGATGCTGGAGCAGATCTTCGAGCAACAAACAAGTACGGCGAGAATGGACTACATCTTTTATGCCGTCGACTAAGTGCATGCAGCGTTCAACAACCTGAGGAATATGAAAAGGGACGCATTATCAGCTTTTTGGCACGGCTCCTCCAAGGCGGACTAGATCCTGTTGCAGGAAACGAAGTTGGTTGGACCCCGATCGACGCTGCAATGTCTCCTGTGGCATGGGCCTACCTGTGCAAAGCAATGAGACAAGTCGGGCGGAATATGAGGGACGAAGTTCGGCGACTTGATCTCGCGGTGGACATCGAGCTTTCGGAGGCTGAAATCCAGAAAAAGCTGTCTGAGACAATGGAACAAGCAAGTTCCCCAGCCGAGGATGTCAATTATTCGACTCCTAGCGACCCGGGGGGCTGCTACTTGTGTAATGAGTCCTTGATACGGCCTCTTTACAGGCAACCCCCCTTTGACGAGTTTTACTCCAAAGTCGCCAGAGAGCTGGATCACCACATACACATGATGCTATATAACCACCCATGTGAGGGAGAGTGTCTCGAAGTTCTTGAGGAGGATTCATGCTTTACGCTCGACTATTTTCCAGCCAAGATGTCACAGGAACGGCTGAAGGAAAGGAGCTGGAGGCGACATGTTGCGGCTATTCTCGAGGAAAGGGGTTTCTTATCTCATTACTGACCTTGAAGCTATATGCCACTATTAGATCTCCATCATTGATCGCGGTTCTCCAAGATGACAAAAGTGCTCAAACATTTCAACATCGATGGTATCACAAAGGCCTAGCAAAGTCAGATGCTTCACAGTCTAAGGGACCGAGGCATAAAGAACCATAGTGCACCTCCCCTAAAACCATCCGCCCCACCCCACCACAAACTCCGCCCACAACCCAACCTCATAACAACTCGACGCCGGATTAACCCCCTGATTATTCCCCTTTAGCAACACAATCCCATCCTCTTCACAGAGCTCCAGCCTAATCCTCACCGACAGATCCGCATTGCCCACCAAAATCTTTCCGTCATCCTGCCGCACATTGAACTGGTACGCCGCCCTGTCATCGATGGGCAGCGCATTGAACAGTATCAGATTGTGCGAGTCGCTGGTTCGATACCACCCTGAGCCGTGCTGTGCGTAGAGGGGGGAGTCGGCGAATGAGAGGGTGTTGGTGTCGAGGTGGAGGGTGAACTTTGCGGTGTTGGCGGGGGAGGAGTCTGGCATGAGGAACGAGTCTGAGTCGTAGAGGTCGGGGATGAGGGTGCGGTGGAGGTAGAGGCAGTTGCCGGCGAGGTCGACGGTGAGCATGCGGAAGGTGGTTTGGAGGGGCGGAGGGGCGCTGACGACGGTGGTGGTTGTGGCGGAGGAGGTGAGGGTTGTGGCTTCGGTGGTGGTGGTGAGGAAGGTCGAGGTGATAGTGGAGGTGGAGGCGGTGAGGGTGAAGGTGCTGGCGATGGAGAGGATGGTTGGGGCCGCGAGGGTCGTGGTGCCCTTTTGGTGGCACTTGGGGAACGTGAAGCAGCCGCACGCGCTGAAGATGGAGTCGGCGGGGTATTGTTCCAGAAGGGGGGCGAGTGCTTCGCCGCGGTGCCGGAGGTACTTGAAGCTGGTGGATTGCAGTGGCGGGGAGATTCTGCTGGTAGCGGTGGACACGATGGTTGTCTCGTACGATATCGCGTAGCTTGTCTCGACGTCGGTGATGGTTGTTGATTCGATGTGGGTCATGGTGATTGTCTCGGTGGTGGGGGGATATAGACGGGCTCGGGCGTAGCGGTGGCGATGACGGAGATTGACGGCTCGATGTTGAGGAAGGAGCGACAGAATGGGTTGGCTTCATGGCGATTTCCCTTCAGCAGACGGAGCAGACCGTCCTCAACGCAAGATGGCACAGGCGCCAGGACCGAACTCAATGGGGCTGCTGAGCTCGAGATTGCTGCAGAGCTGCTGATTGGGGGAGGGATTGCCAAGACCAGAGAGCACCTACAATGAGCGCTGGGAGCAAAAAGAAGCCCATGATGTTGAAGTTGAAGTGAATAAACGAGAGGAAGGACCGTGGCCCAAAATTAAGACGATGGAAAACAACGAGCGACTGCGCCAAGGGCGAGAATGAAGCAGACGCGGAGGACGAGGAGGACTGTCAACTTTGTTGTTGATCTTGGGTCTGGACTGGCCCCTGCAGGGGTAGTTCGCGCTACTGAGACGCTAATAGAAGCTTGTCGAGATCTATTTCCACCCTGGAATACAGGCAAGCTGGAGGTCAGCTGCGGCGCGCTAGTGGGCTGATGGCGTTCTAAGCGACAGATCTAGCTGAGAATTGGGACAAAGTGATTTGACATTTCCCTTCTTGGACTGAGCTGTCCCTTTTCAGACTCAAACAACACGTTAGTTTGCAAACAGTTTGAGGAGCATGCCTTTAAAAACCGCTGTCCAAATCAATGCCATTGTTCTCTCGCTTCCAAATTGATGCCTTCAATTGGTTTCTGAGTTCGGCTTCACGGCCGGGTCATTGTAAGTACCCAACGGAAACAAAGACATTGTTGATTCGTAAACACAAGTCCACCGAGATTAATTGAATATTAGGAACTACGTCATTGTCATGAATTATGTGTTCCGTCATTGATGTTAGTGTTCAACAACCACGACAATTGTACCATCACACCTAGGCTGAGCTTTATCCCTGGCTAAGAGAGATCACCACATAAAAACCCGGGATGTCTCTGATCAAATTTGGTTCTTGTCATTATCATCCGGCCATCGTTGCTTGACTGATCATCAGCGATTTCGAGATATCTTATTAACCCTGTTGTTTGATCGACTAGCAACATTCAAGGTATCTAGCCGCTAAAATAGTTGCTTGATTGACCAGCAACCGCTTGACGATCTCTAACCCGACTGATCTGCAACCCAACAGCCCATCACAGAAAGACATTACCAAAGTCGCCATGGCTTCATCCACTTGCCAGTGCAGCTGCGGCTGCACCCGGACTTGCACCCTTCCTGGAGCATGCGTTGACTGCCAAGTCAACTGCAGCGACGGCTCGAAGTCGACCTTCTAAGTGACCAGACGCGAGAATGACGCTCAAGTGATCGTAGGTGCCCTACAGCGGTTTTGATTGACCAAACCGGACAGATGTGCTCTGTCCGAATTCGACGTGCCGCTGCTCTGTGCTGCTGATGACCCCGAATACGGTGATAGGGTGTAGACTGACTAGAATGATGCCTAAGCTCATTGACTTGACAACAGCTCTATGATTTACCCTAAAGTTGCCCCTAACAATTTCCATGTTCGTACGTGACCCTGAGCCGCTCCTGGGCTAAGGTGAGCTATGGGTGAGCCTAGCCTGCACAGCCGTGTGGCCCAATTTTGGACCCTCGACTAAAGTTGCTATGCGGAGATTCCGGTGCGTTCCTCGGTTTATGCTAACTATACCACATAGGGCGCAGCCACGTCATCGGTGACTTTAGTCGTAAAATATAATTCTGTTGGTATGTATTGCGGCCTGGATGTTTGACTGTATCTAGTGAGGTGAAGCACGGACAGGGGCGGAGAAATGTCCTCGATCCCAGCCCGCCCCTAATTTGAAGCTTTGAGTATCTTATTGCTCTCTCGAAGTATGATTTCCCCTTCGTATTCTAGGAAGTTCCGAACAACCTAAGAACCAGCCGTTTGCCTCGGTGATGATTTATTTAAACGTACTCATCTTTTCCTTTCTGTCTTTCTCCACCTCTTCTGTCTTCGCCAGAGCGAACGTTTTTGGTCAGCAATTATGACGCCCCATCTAGATACCTATATTACCCTAAACCGCCCTCTCTTTGCTCTGCCACCTGTCAACGGGCACGTAATCCAGGCGTATCACGCACAATAGAATTGATAGAATCATAAATTCAATCGCCAGAAAGTTGCTTGATTGATCATTCTTCCAACCTTGATTGACCATCTAGTTCTTTGACCACTATCGCCAAGAACCCCTCTTTCCGGCCTAACTTTCCGTTGCCCACCGACACCACCCAGCACATTAGCCAATCCTCGAAGTCTTACCATACAGTCACCCTCAGCGACCTATCAGAATGCCGCATCGATGTGGGTCTTTCTACGCTCACTAATTGGCTATATTAGGCGGTGAGCACAATCCAGGTGCGGGGATCTCGACAGTCAGGCCGTAGACAGCAGGCATCCTCGCCATTAAAAATCCTAGCATTACACCTTACAAGCCTAGATATCACAGAACCCGTCTGGCCATTCCTCAGGTTGCCCCCTTCCTTCTTACTTCCTCTACCTCCGTTCTTCTAATGGTTATGTACGACTACACATTAGACCCCTCGGGGGACGCTGTCCTCATTCTGGAGAACCCGAATGCCCCGTTCGCTATATGGCATGGCGTTAGCGGCGACAAATTGCGGCCTTCTAGAGCTAGCCCCGTACCAACTGAGGACCAGCCCGCAGCAATCCATGAGCCCGTGGCCTTTCTTGTCTCATCACGGCACCTCATTCTGGCGTCGCCCGTGCTGAAGGCTGCGCTAGACGGAGGGTGGAAAGAAAGCGCCCCTCGCGAAACAGATAACCTACGCGAAGTAAGGACCGAAGGGTGGGATGTGCAGGCAATGGTTATCTTCATGAGTATCATTCATCACAAATGGTCGCAAGTTCCCCGAGACGTCGACCTAGAGCTACTAGCCAAAATCGCCGTCGTTGCGGACTATTATCAGACTTACGAAATGGCCCAGTTTATAGGTACGCTATGGGTTGGACGTCTACGAAAGCCCCTCCCGGCTGTCTACGGCAGGGAGCTTGTACTTTGGATTTGTGTCTCTTTAACGTTCAGGCACCATGGAGCGTTTCGGCATGCCACCAAAATCGCTGTCAGAGATTGTCGTGGGGATTTAGAGACGCTAGAGCTTCCGATCCTGTCTGCAGTTGTTGGTATGAAGCGCCCAGTTTGTATTGATAAATTCCGCTGGCAGTACCATGCTAACGACTCGCAGACGCGATAAATAACCGACGACAAAGTGTCGTTCGCAAGATTGCTCTGTATCTTGGCTGCCTTAAACACGAATTCCTTTCGGGCGCGGGCAGTTGTAATCAGGTGTGCAAATCTATACAGCTAGGGGCTCTGATACAGAAGTTGCACGACCTCAAGCTACTCGACGGCGATGTAGATCAACCACTGCAAGATGGCCTGAGTCTTTCGGATTTGTTACAACGTGTCCGAGAGATAGAACCCCCGGATTGGCATGGTAACACAGGTTGCACCAGCTCCCATGGCAAAAAAACCTCCTGGAACTGTTCTTGTCGGACTCCTCACAACTGCTCCGAAACACCCTCTAAAATCGCCCGCAAAATAATGCTTGGAGTCAAGACCGGTCAAGCATCCGAAGTGGTATTTGGCAGAGAGGCCCCCGCCACATCCGGGGGGATATCGGGGGGAGGACTGGTTGGCACACCGGCCGCTAGCGCGGCACCTGCTACGCCCATCTACACATTTGGCACAACGGCCGCCGCCACATCCGGCCAGGCACCAAGTTGGGGTTTATTTGGCCCACTAGCTGTCGTCACCACTCCATCTAACCTCGGCGCACCAGCCGCTACTACGGCCACTACTACTAGTGAGGCTGTTGGAGGAAGTTCATTTGGTGAAACGGCTCCGAGTCCATTAGGTGAGGCATCTGTGGAGAAATTATTTGACAAGCCGCTCGCCAGGTGTTCGAGTGTACTTAAGGAGAGCGTCCAGTATTTTGTACTGGGAGCTGAACTCGAGATGGAAGGATTAGAGCTGAGCAGCTACATTTAGCCTGCCGTTATCATGCCATAGTCATAACCGAGGGTAGTGTCACGGCTGGGCATTTAGTACTTAGACACGCGGTATGTTATGCAGCTTGATGTTTCTTGAGACGGATGCGTTGGATGGCTAGTACGGTGCACAAGTCTTGTGAAGCCATTATTTGGTGCTCGAACGATAGAAAAAAGAGAAGAGGAGTGCCCTTTTGAACAAGCTGAAAAAGAATGTAGCACTACAACAACCGCCACAAGGACCTCCAGGGCGCTAACAGTACGAACAACAGTCCGAATTGCGGCACTGAATAATGAAGGGGTTTCTTTCCGTCGAAAGCTGGATATCGACATAAAAAAGAGAGAAAGAACGTGAAGATGGAGCACGTTCAGGACAGGCCGCGTACCTAGCTATGTAGCAGTCAAACTAGGTGCTGATTGACAGAACTAGAGATGTTCTATGCTCATGTCTAATGCCGTAGTACTGCTCTTTCTGCTAATGTTGTGGGGCGCCAAGGCCCCACAAGGCTTGGCATTTCCAGGCCAACAATCTCTCTCATCCAACACCAGAATTCATCACCAGTTTTCTGTGCCTTCCACCGCAACGCAGTGGCCCAATAGCTAATGGTCATTGGCTTTGCTTAGAGTGGATGACAGTATCCACCAATGTGTTTTTTTTTCTGAAATGCGAAGCTTGCGACACAGCCACCATAATAAGTGAAGGCGTCAAAAAGGGCAATTACCGCGTAGCGCCAGCGGACAAGATGCATGCACTGCCACTGGAAGCGACCGCCCAAAATGTCTTGGTGGCCCCACACAGCTGTCGCTAACATCACGATGTCACGGGACTTGGCTGTGCGGTTGCTCCCGTCAAGCGACATCTCCGGCGCACACCGCCAAGCAACTCTTCCAACACCCGACAACCTGGAAAGCAATCGGGCGCATCAATCCAGGCGCCGCGCCGGCTGCCAAGATGGATCCGCTCAGCATCACAGCGGGTGTCATTGGCATTTTGGACTTCAGCGGCAAGGTAGTTGTCGCCTGCAGCACGTACATCTCAGCGCTGAAAGACGCCCCAAAAGAGCTCTTCCTCATTCGCGCCGAGGTTTCCTCCCTCCAGGCCATTGTCAGGACACTCGACCTGCCGCCCGGACCTGGACCCACATCTCCCGGAAATGCGGACAGCTTACGGGCCCTTCGCGCTCCAAATGGGACTCTTGCGCTCTGCCAAAAGTCGCTACAGGGGCTGCTCGCGCTCTTGGTCCCGCGCGATGCAGAACCATCAGCGACAGTGCCGCAGGTAGGTCACGCCAAAAAGCCGTCACGACTTTCCAAATTCGGCGCTTTTCGGCTTTCCTCGCTGCTGTCGTCGAAAAAGAACAAACAAGCCCGGCCTTTGTATGAAGAACTCGGCTGGGATGCCCTCGACCTCGCGACCTGGCCTTACAAACAGAGGAAAGCAAACGCATTGCTGAAAGACATCAGCCAGCACAAAGCAACCATTACACTTGCATTGGAGGCCGACTCGAGGTAGGCATATCCTTTTTTCTCCTGTTGAGCATCAAGCTTACGCAGATTCTCACAAAGGCAAACGCTCTGGCTCGTTTGCCAGGAATTGAGTCAAATAAATCCCAGCCCAAAGGATCCTAAAGCCGCGTTCCTCGACTGCATCAAGGCTCCCGACACGGCAAAGAAGCATTCGAGTGTTATTGCTGGCCGATATCCTGGTACCTGTTCTTGGATTTTCGCCCACGAGTCCTACGAAAAATGGTTGACGCAAGGAGGCATGCTGTGGATGAACGGAATTGGTACGTACCTTGGTCCTCGACTTACACATGAAAGAGACTGACATTCCACAGCCGGTTACGGGAAATCGACACTCGTGTACGTTGTTTCAACCCGTGTCTCAGCGGTGTGATGTCTAACAGTTTGACAAGGTCGAGTATCATTCAGCAGCTCCAACTCATCTTACCAGCCCAATCGAAGTTGCTCGTGTATTTCTACTTTGATCGGGATGACAAAGAGATGTCCACGACGCATGCCTTTCTCCACGCCGCCATTGCTCAACTTGTTCAGCAAGTCGACCTCGATAATAACGAACTTGCTTCACTGTGTGGAACGGCTACTGGCGCTGGAGGCGAGACACTCCATCCCCCGACATTTGATGCCCTTCAGAGTATCTTCCTTGAGACAGCACGAAACTTCAACATCTTTGTTGTGTTGGATGCGCTGGACGAGTGCGACGACGTTGAGGGACTATTTGGGCTGGTCGGCCAGCTGCGGCAAACCTCCGTCAATATTTTGCTGTCGAGCCGCCCGTCCGCATCGATATCAACAAGCTGGAAACAGCTGCGTGGAGACAACCCGTCCAAAATTCACGAAATTGCCCTCTCCTCGACTATGAACAAGCAAGACATTGAGAGATATGTCACTCAAACTGTTGAGTCAATGATCTCGAACGAGATCCTGGTCCTTGGCAATCCAGGACTCAAACAAAAGATCATCGGCACTCTAAACCGCCAGTCAGATGGAATGTAAGACCTTGAACGTCAATCTTGATACGTATATGCGTGGAAGACTAAATTCAGGTTATCAGGTTTCAATGGGCTGCAATGCAGCTTCGATGTCTTCTAACTCACCATACCGACCACGACATCTCAAAGGCTCTAAAGGAGCTTCCACGCGGACTAGACAGGACCTACAGGTACATGTTGGGACAGCTCATGTCCTCTTTAGAGTGGCACAACTTGAAGCTCTGCCAAAGGATGTTCCGGATGCTGACGTTTGCCCATCGCCCGCTCACCTTGCCCGAGTTGTCGGTAGCCATGTCTATTCAACCCGGGTCAACCCATCTGGACAAATCTTCCGTCTTGACCAGCCCGCAGGCCATCCTTTCACTCGGAGGGCCACTCGTCGTGTTCAATCCGGAGACCAATCTGGTTCAGTTCTCGCACCATACCATTCGCGAATACATTCAATCAGCAGGGCATGAAGCTTTGTTCCCTGGGACCAGCCAAGAGGATTGCCACAGGGAGATTTCAAGAATCTGCTTGACATACATCCAATTATCTGACGTCGTCGAACAGCTCTCCAAAACGTCCAAGTCCGACCTTCGTCCGGGAGAAAAATACGATGGTACGCTCGCTTTCATGGACTACGCCACGGGATACTGGATTCGTCACGCTCAACAGATCAGTGTAGGGGACAGAGGACACCTTAGTGAGGACATTTACAAACTCTTCTTCCTAAACCACTGGATCTTCTCGATATGGCAGGCTGCTGTTGAACCCCAGTGGCAACAACTTGACCAGCCAAGCCTAGGGGCGAGACGGAAGCCGCATCCAATTCAGCATTTGTACGCCTCCGGCCCCGTTCACGCCGGCACACTAGCCGGCACGGTGGTCTCTTTCAAAAGAGAACCAATCTCAGCGCCACTCCCACCACATCACTTAAGGGGATCCCCGAGCGGAGCCAAATCCGGTGCTTCTACCGACACGAATGTCCCTAGCCTTCACGCCTTTCACTACCTCGCCATGCTTAACGAATCGACCTGCCTTTATCGGGCGCTGAATGATCCCTCCGAGTGGGGACTGGCAGGGAGACTGACCGACATGATCGGCGGGCCTTTGAGCACGACAGCACTCCACATTGCTGCGAAGCTTGGCGCAGTAGAGTTTCTTGATGTCTGTGTTCACCACCCCAGATCCAACGTGGACATCAACGCGGCTGACAGCATTGGCTGCACAGCACTATTCTACGCTAGTCAGTCCGGATGTGTCAAAGCGGTTGATCTACTCCTCTCCAAGGGCGCCAATGCATGTCAGGCCGACTGGTATGGAAGCGGGCCATTGCACGAAGCTGTCCGATGTGGACACGCTGATGTCGTCAGCTCCCTACTGTCCAGTCAATGGAGATCCATCGCCAACATAACCGACAAGGCCGGCGACGCGCCACTGACCATTGCCTGCCGCCAAAACAGGAGCGACCTCGTTTCCGTTCTCACCAGGCACTCAAGTGGAGGTACCGTGCTCCTTGCGGCGCAGACCTGCGCTCGGGTGGACAAGACGAGTGTGGTTTCGAAGACACTCGCCACCAGTTGCTCCAAGGTATCATGGAATGCTAGCAAGGCGCCTCTCCAGGAGCTCATCAGGAATGGGATACCCGGCGTAGTGAGAATGTCGCCCAAGGATGTCATCGCCATCTGCGAAACTCTCCTAGAAAATGGATATCCCATCGATCTCAAGGATGCCGATGGGAATACCGCCCTTACCTACGCTGCGAGTTGTCTGCAGGACTACGTAGCGGATTATCTGTTCCGCAGGGGGGCACGTTGGTCAGATGCTCTACGGAACCTGTCCGACGATGATAAAGCCGAGTTGATCCTAGCCGCCCTGAACATCGGCGGTTTCAGAATTGCACTTGGTCTCTTGAAAGGGGGCACCCATTGGGACCCAGAAACCTTCATGGCTTCCTGGACAAGGGGAGTCGCTATCTCCAAGCCAGGAACAGCCGCAGGCTCTAGACGATCAAAAAGATTTACGAACAGTATGACCTCCCCGCAGGCGGCATCCCCCTCAAAGGACACAACGACCCCCGCCATCTACGTTCTACGAGAGGCGATTCGACAGGGCATGGATATCCACTCGCTCAACGCCAACGGAAAACCCCTCCTGAACCTCCTATGGGAAACCATCACCGAAAATGGAGCAGGCGTTCCAGAATTCCGATGGATCCTCGACCACGGCGGCGACCCAACACTTCCAGACAGCCAAGGAATGACGGTCATGGACCGCCTCTGCGAAAAGGTTTTGGATGGGAAAGCCGCCAGCGAAGACCACCAGGTATTCGTGCTCTTGCTCTCCCATGAATCCACCCGAAAAACCATCAACGACCTTGTCACCCCGCAAGGCACCCTCCTTCACACCATGGTCCATCACTGCTTCTCCACCCATTCTACTCAGTCAGATCTGGAACCCTTCGCGAGAAGCATCCTTGACGCGGGCGCTTCCATTTCCATCCGCAATAGCAAAGGCGAGACACCCCTCGCCACGGCACTGGCTGCATTGCCACACGATCTACCCAAGCGGTGGCATGATAACCAGGCACATCGATCAAGTAAGCTCTGGGTGGAGTCGCAGTCTTTTGACCTTCTGGACTTTGCGGACAGCAAGTTGACCTCCAAGGATAGAAAGGAAAATGATCTGCCAGATGAAACAGGGGATGGAATTGTCAAGGCGCTAGTTGAAATAGCGGATGCGTGCGGGGAAGACTACCGGTTGAAGGTGGTGTCGATTGTGGGCAAGTTGCATTTTACTGAGCGGTTGAGGGATGTGGCTTTGCGGGGGATTATGGGGTCGGAACGGTTGAGGTTTGAGATGTATGACTTTGGGGAGGAAATACGGGAAGCTGAAAACGGTCTTGGATAGGGTTTCGCGCGGTGTTGGGGCGTCATTCTGAAGGAGCTTCGTTTCTGTTCTTGCAGGCGGCGTCTGGATTGGACACTATTTTGAACATATTCCATTCCCTTCAAGCTTTCGCCATCTGCCTCCAAATCACAAGGCCACCGAGATACCCACCGGCACCCCACCTCATCAGCGATTCCCCTTCAGCTGCTGCGGCCAGTTCGCCGGGCAACTCCCAGTACACGTCAGCCCCATATCCGCCTGGTTCCTGATATTCGAACAGAGCACCTTCGCCGTCCCACCCGCTTTCGGCTTGATGTCGATATTCTCAAACTTGAAATTCTTGCACGGCGCAGCCGCCGAGCAATGTATCCCCGCCGCGACATTATACCGACTCGTCCCCTTAATATTCGACCACGTAATATCCTCAATCGGAAGTCTCGAGCTGTCACACCCATTCCCGGAGTAAATACACGGCGTGACGTAAATGGGCTGATCGACGTCGCTGAACTCGAAATTGCGGAAGGTGACGTTGCGGACGCGGCCTTGGCCGGAGTAGGTCTTGATCCACGCGGCGTTGGAAGAGTGGTTGCATTTGAAGTCTTGGAAGAGGACATTGTCGATGTTGTCGGGGCCGTTGCCGTTGCCGAGGGATCCGATGACGGCGCACCCGGATTCGTAGCAGGTTACGTTGCGGACGTCGATGTTTTTGCTGTTGCCTTTGACGGAGATGCAGTCCTGTACCGCACGGCATAATTAGGTAAGTTCTGGAAACGATGGAGTTAGGCGAAAGGGGGACTCACGTCGTAACACTCAACAGTCCAGTTGCGGAGGGTGACGTCCTCCGAGTTCCAGGTGTCGATGCCATCGGTATTGACCGCGGACCACTGCGAGTTGCTTCGAGTTCCTACCAACCATCAGTCAGCCCCCTTTTCACCATCCCCTCGAAGATATCGTACTCATATCAAGATTCGTCATCGTGACATTTTTGCTATACGCAACAAAAGTATGCCAAAACTGCGACTGCCGCCAGGTAATTCCATCCACCAGAACATTCGTCGCGCGCCAGATGGTCAGGTTGATCGGCCTCCCCTTGCGATTGCTCCCGCCGCGATTCTCATCCATCCACACCTGGCCATTTCCATCAAACAGCGCTTTCCCATGGCCGCGCAGCGCAATGTCCGTCCCTCCCAGCTTCCAGCCGGTGTACAAGCTCGCGTACGTCACGGGCAATGTGTTGCTGATCCAGTACTGCAGGTTGTCGGCGCTCCAGACCCACTTCCCGTAGATGTCGATGCTGACGTTCTTGAGGTTAGTGAACTCCATGACCTGCCGGATGTTGTATGTGCCTTCCTGGAAGATGATGCGGCTGTTTGTGGCGCATTGTGAAAAGGCCTTTTTGATTTGGGGGGTGTCGTCCCCTGAGCCCATCGGGGTGACGGTACATGTCGAGCCCTCGAGAACTACTTCGGCGATGGTGCGCCATCCGAGTAGGAGGCAGATGGCCAGTATGGATGTTCTGAGGAGCTTCATTTTCTCTTGGACGTGTTTTTCGAGCGGGGAGTGGTGATGGAAACCCCAAGCCACCGACCGGTAAGTATCGCACGAGCATTACATGGTGTCTTATACATCACCCCGCACATCGAGGACGCATTTGCAATTAATTATGAGCCACACACAGCGCACACCGGTAGTTGCTGGATCGCGCCTAATGCAGTCCCCAAATTTGAAGGGCTTGGTTGCGATTGGCGCATTTTCTGGCATTCCAAAGTTTATGCCACGGAGATTTATCTGACCCACGCCGATCATGTGTCGACATCCCAGCACCGCACTGGCCGGCCTCGGCTTTTGAGACCCGAGCAGTGAGTAGTTCATGATTGACGTACAGATATAATTCCCACCCTTGTCACTTGGAATGGTGTCGCGAGCGATTTGGCGTGATCGAGGTCAAAGTGCTTCCTGCCTCAGGCTGGTCGTCTCGGTCACGGAAATTCGAAACAATGTCGCTGGCTAGGCGGCTTCAGTGGTTAGGTACCTGGGTAAGGGTTCCGACGGCCAATTTCACTCAGGGAAGGAGACTTTCTTCTAGCCAGAGGCTTTGGTGAACGCTGAGATACTTCCTTTACTTGTATGTTGGTGTACGCTGTGACAGAAAAACATATGCCAAAAGGGTTCGGCGCCTTGCCCGACCTTCGAATGCGCCATGTCCCTACTCTTCCTCGCCATCTCGCTTCTTCTCGTCTCCTCGACCATCATGACTGATCGAAACCACCTCAGTTATCCTCGGGCTCAGCCTTGATATCGTCCTCTCCCTCCGTTAGCTCCTCGGCAGGGCCTGGGCCATCGTCGGCTGCATAGTGTTTGTTGGACTGGCAGCCCACTGTGTAACCGTAATCACCTCCGCAGCACTTGTATATGTACCTAAAGATGGGCCCGACCCTTGTATTCCAAATCTGCTCCGGAGGTCCAACTGAAGAGTTGTTGTCAGGCCGTCATCCAATATGTTCCAAGAAAAGATTGGAAACCAGCGGGGTAACTCACAACGGTGCCACCTGCAGGCCTCCTGGTCGTTCGCATCCTCGTCAAACACCTTTCCGCATCGTTCGTACCGATGGAGCCTCGCCATCTTCTCGGACAAACCGTATTTCCGGTCGGCCATGACATCCCAGGCGACGTCGACACCGCCTGCGTACCGCGCGCATATTGCCTTCACCACGGCACGTAGGTCGTCCGTGTCTGCGACTAGGAGAATCTCGCTCAGCTTCGCACCTGGGTCGAGCCCGGGAGTTGCTGACGCCATTTTTCTGGTTCAAAAAGGGGCAGGATTGCGTTGCAGTGACTCTATTGAGCTGTCGCGCGGGTTCGGTATGTCGTGTTTGTGCGTGGGAAAATTCAGAGATCAAACGACCGGCGAAGTTCGGTCTAAATCGAAACCCATGGCTGCTTCCTCCAGTTCTCGGAACCACTTTCCACCCGGGTCGGTCGCCTCAGATCGCCCCAGGACCCGAAACAGCACCACCACTGAGAAGGAGCATCGCCAGAGCTCCCGTCGATGGAAGGTGCCGAGTCTCCCAGCGCAAATGCCCGTTCCCGTTCTTGCAGTGGCCGCCATATTCCTCCCCCTCATCCTCGTTACCACCTCAATCGCCAGAACTGTGCCGGTAAAACACCTTGCTGCATCCTGAAAACGCCCTGCTTGGGGCAAACACGATGACGCCCGCGAAACATCTGCAAACGCGGTCACGCGTGTCCTTATCTAATGTGCAGAGAACCTCGAGAGCGGCATTTACCCGGTCCTCTGCCCTGAAATGTTTTGGAATCTCCAGACCTCAGCAGCTCTCAGGTCCAGCCTCCTTCTCATTCTCATCATTGCCAATCTCGATAGCGTCCTTTGCATCACCGCCCTTCGCACCCACTGGCATCCGCCTCACAGCAGCTTCCGCTTTCGACGCTGGCGTAATGTCAGGCTTTGGAACTGCCGCGGGCGTAGGCGTGGGTTTGGGTTTCGGCTCAGGTGCGTCATGTTTTCCAAACTTGCAGCCCTTCGAAGCGCCATCGCCCCCGCAACATGCATAGCCCCATCCTTTAGGGTATGCCGTGATGTTCTTCACCTGATCTTGGCGGCCGCGATTCCAATCGTAGCAGTCCTAGGCCGCATGCCGATCGGTGCGGCAGTCGATCATTTCTGTGTCTGGTGTCAGACAACGGTGGACTCAATTCTGATAGGAAAGACAAGACATAAAATAACAAAAAAGCGAAACATACGGGTATGCCACCGACAGAAAGTCTCTGTATTCTTCGACTCGAAGAAATACGCCTTGCACTCTGTGCACCGGAGCTTGGGCTCCCCCGACGGAGCTCCCTTGGCTTTCTTTGCGAGCGGGGCCTTATCGGCTGGGTCGATGTACTTGCGCTTGCGCAGAGGTTTACCGTCCTTGGACCTAAACAGGTCATCCAGAACCTCGGCAATGAAGCTGTCCGATAGTGGCGCTGACATCTTTTCGACTTTCGTCTTCTCATCGCCTTTGGTATGATGGTTTGAGGCGCTGAGAAAGAAAGATGGGAGATAGGGAGTGTGAGCCAGAGACGCGTCGTGCGATTTGTAGGGTTTGTTTGCAGGGGCTCGCGAACCCCTGACTGTCAGGAGAAAAAGCAAAAATGATCATTTCCAATTTCCACAGGCGAGAGAACAGATGAGCAAAACGACAGCATGGCTCCATGAGACACCCTACGGCATAGCTCCCCTCTTAGCACTTGACATCCATCCGAATCTGCATCGCCGCAATCGCATGCGTCTCAACATCCGCAATGTCCGCCCTCAGAGCATCCAATCGTGCATCAGCCGTTTCGACACGCGGGAGCATGTAAATCTCCCTTGTGCATCTGACCGTCTCGCCCTTCGTCCCAAAGTACCGCTGCGACTCGAAGCTCCAGTCATCATTGCCTCGAACCCAGTACGCCAAGCCGTCAACGTACTGGCTGATCTGGGCATCGATCTCGGGCCCCCACGATGGGAGGTTGGCGCGCGCCTCTAGGAACTCGTTAAGAATTCCGTCGCACCAGTTGCCGATCCAATTTGCTGCGGCCTGCGGACCGAGATCAAGCTGGTGCATCACGATTGTGACGAGGTTGTGGAGGGCGTGACCGCGCGCTCGCTCAACGGGGTACGAGTAGAGGTCATTCCCCGCACTGATGAGATACAATGCGCAGTCTCGCATCCTCTCCAGCAGCGGATGGCAGTAAATCTCCTCGGGAATGTCGAGCTCGAGCTCCATAAGGGCGAACGAAGGCAGACATCCGCTCGAGTGCTTGCGGACGACCCAGTAGCTGTCGATGGTGCGCAGACGGTCGTGCATACGGTCTTCGGACTGGAGGACAACGGCGTCGACGTATAGCTGCATGGTTTCGATGAGATGGTGTTCGGCCATGGCTGAGGATGTCTTTCGACCGAGGGCCCAGAACTGTCGTGCCATTTCTCCCAGGACAAATTCTCCTTGTGGGCGAGGCTTGTTCGGGTTCCGCAGCCCGTCCATGACCATGTCTGCCATTTTTTTTGTTACAACCTCGTCTTCCACATCGGTGTATTCGTCAAAGACGTAGAAGAGTGTCATCAGGTCGGTGCTGGTGCGGCATCGAGCGAGGTCGCCGTATCGGTAGGCCAGCATCGCCAGCCTTGCTGGTGGTTGTTAGTGAGCGGACACCTGACGCAGGTGATAAATGAGAGGTTGTACCAAAGTCGCATCGGTTGAATGCATCTTGTGACTTGGGGTCGAAGGCGTGGAAGCCAGCGAGCCATTCGAGACTTGCTGCCTTGGCCGGCTCGTAGTTCTCATTCAGGTGCCTTTTCCAGGGCCAGGCCCTGAGAAGATCCGGGACTTTGACTACTTCCCCAGACATGATGACCAGAAACCAACTTAAAGCTGAGGACAGGTTTATGGAGGATGATCAGAGCAACAGGTTTGACGGAAACGAAGGGTCCTGCTCTTTGTACATTGTCTTTGCAAATAAAGTAAAGCCATATGGATACATGTACGTGCCGTACTCAGCAGCCGAAGTCATCGGTCCTGGGAAAAGATTCCCACCTTGTACCGGTATCGAGGTAGGTAAATGGTGCAATTTCCACCGCCATCTTAGTAATCGGACCGTGTATAAGCAATGCGCATGCGGATGTGAAGACCTCGCGTAGGTGGTGCACATCGGATAGGCTGCACGTTGTCCCTAGCGTGGGGGAGACCTCCCCTGAGGGTGTGCTGAATTCTGGCGATAAGACCGTTTTGAGAAAAGAAGTAACATTGAAGATAAACACGGACACTTGAAGCCACAACAACGTTGCATACCAGTGCGGCAAGGTTTGTGGCCGAGATGGCTGCATTGACAGCGTTTTAGTAAGATGGTGTTTTAGTAAGGCCCAACCAATATTAGACGGTCGCTTCCACGTCTAGACTCAGATTCAAGGCCGAACCGGAGCGTTGACAACCACTTCGCCGTGTTTGGTGTGTCACATGTTTCCCGCGCACACAACCCTTCGAAGCACCGTCTCCTCCGCAGCAAGCGTTGTAGAACCCATTCGGATATTGCCTGGTATTCAAGATGAAGCGCGACTGCGATATTTGGCTGCCGCGCAATTTCACTGGCGACCAGGGTTCCCTTGGCTGGCCAATGGCCCGAGCTACTACCTCCCTCACAAAACCTGCCGGGGAACATGCTATCGATTGTTAGTGAGATCTGTGTGTCTTCTCCCGAGAAAATGAATCCGATTGGCTTCAGCGTCTCTTTATCAACACGCCGTTCTTTCCGGTTCCACGTGCGATGTAAGGCATACCAAGGGGTCAGCGATCATATAGTAATTATAACTACCCAATACAACCCGTGCGATGCCAATCCAGGTCCACATACTGGTCGATTTCTCCTAACTTATCGCTGCCTCACTCCTCGTCCAACATCTCGTCTTCCTCATCAGAATCCATCTCCGGATATTCCTCCCCACACCTTATGTCGCTAGATTCTCTGTGTAGCCAAACCACACAGCCCTTCGAGGTACCATTCTCATTAGAGCATTAAAAAGTGACTCCCTTAGGAAAGACTCTCGGCTCTTTATCGCTAATACAGACACTAATGCTCCCAGAGCCTCATAAAACGGCTTGCAACTGCTCAGCATCTGTGGTGTGGCCAGATTCTCGAAAGGCATCGCCGAGGCGATTGGGAAGCATCGGTAAGAATCGATCATCACGATTCATCTTTTGCCCAATGGGTATCATGATGCCGACGCCTCCCCCCACGCAGCGTGCCCCGCAAAGATCACTTGTCACTACAGGTGCTCAATCATTGTCTGACTTTAGTCAGACGGAATATAAGCGAATGGATACCTCTGTTACTTTCAGTAGGACTAACAGCAATGCGGTCGAGAGCGTATAATCTCAGTGCCCCATAGCTAGGAAAATGAAGCTAAACGAGT
>Ga0247780_1000543_pt1 | contig 34513 bp, 41 predicted proteins | sample UWRJL079202R5_FD_179927 | JGI IMG/M metagenome (GOLD analysis project Ga0247780, IMG submission 179927) | Plant litter microbial communities from Arlington Agricultural Research Station in Wisconsin, United States - UWRJ-L079-202R-5 | ecosystem: Environmental > Terrestrial > Plant litter >...
GGGGTTGAGTGAGGTAGGGGAGGTGGGGGGGCCAGTTTTTGGGGAGAGTAGGGGGCTTAGGTTTTGTGGTCATGGTGATGGGTTTGTCTCGGTAAGTGAGTTGAGTTTTGGTTGAATATCGTAGGAGTTTGGGTTGGTTGTATTGCCGAGGCTGCGTTGTTGATCAAAACTTGTGGTGTTTGGTCGGGTTGAAAGTTGAAAGTTGAAAGTTGAAGCTCCGCAGTGCGGGGCAGCCAAAAGTTCAAGTGAGGTGGGAGGATTATTCATGCTGGAGACACCCGACAGCTCTCATCTCAACTATCCCTGCCAAGACTATACCAAGCAAATAACACCACCTGAAGGTTCAAGCCTCATTCATCTCATCTTCATAAATCGTTAATCAATGATACCTGTACATATCCAAGGTCACTCAACGACAAACCCTCCCCCCAGGTCGTCATCATCAACAACTAGAAACCCGCCCCCCTCGCCGTCATCTTCCATAAAATACTCCTCCGACACATCACTCACCGCCCCAGCCATATCCATATCCTCATCCTCCTCCTCGTCCCTAGCAACCTCTTTCCCCTTCCCCTTGCCTTTCCCTCCCTCCTCAACCACCTCCTCCTCGCCCTCCTCCTCCGCGTCTTCATCAACCCGGGCGTGAATCCTCTCCCTAATCCTCAACGTCTTCAAAAACCGACTCCACATCCTCAGCGCCCTCCTACTCCTCCTCTCCTCCTCCATCTCCTGCTCCAAGTCCCTTAACCCCTCAATAACAGCCCACACCCCCTCCTCGCACTCCTTTGGCACAACCGCGCCCTTCAGCACGGCCGTCCCCTTCCTCCCCTTGAACTCAAACCCCGTCAGCGCAGGCGCGTAATCGACCCCCAGTATAAACGCTGCGTGCGCGGCTCGTTCATGTAAAATGTGAACACCCCCTGCGGGAACCATGCTGGGGACGTAGACATCTAGATTCCCGAAGCGATTTCTCGGCACCCGCCCGTTCACAACAGGCGGCGCATGATAGAGATCCGTCTGCTCCATCATGTAGATCGGGGTACCGGCGACTGCTTCGCCGAATAACCCCACTTTATCAGGATCGTCGTCCTCTTCCTCGTCGTCGTCGCCGAAGCGGGATTTCCGCCGGTGTCGTTTTGGCAGGATCTTTACTGCTTCTTCACCGGGCTTGATGACTCGCCCGAGGCGGTACCATCTCTCGCGGGAGCGGGCGATTCGCACGTCCCGGCGGCGGTAGATGCGTTCTAGAGGGGCTTTGCTCCCGGCGCCGACGGTTCCTGAGGACTGTGCGCCGGGAACGAGGACCTCGTAGCGGCGGAGGTGGCGCTCGAGAGCGTAGACGGGGTGGTCTTTGAAGTCGGCGACGTTGCGCGGCATAGGCTCTTTGGCTTCCTCGGCGATGAGCTCGGTCACCTCGATTTGGTCTAGGTCGCTGTAGCCGGTTGGGCGGCGGTAGCGACGCAGAGCGCGACGCCACCAGCGCTCACCGGGATTGAGAGGGAGTCGGCCTTCGTTGGTTGTTGGGGCGATAGGGGTGCGGTTGGCGGGGACGCTCATGCCGTCGATGCGCATACGCTTAGTCTTAGAGTTGTAGGCTTTAGCATACCGGCGAGTTACATCGCGTGCGCTACCGTCTGCTTCAAAGGCGACGACATATGTCATGCAATTCTCGCGGTCGTTGGCAGGGGGCTCAAGCGCGCGCGGCCGCCACTGTGTGCCGGTGACGATGGCGTCGATGGGATGCCATTTTTGGTGAGATATGTCGAGTACCTCGACCCAGAAGACTGGGAATGGGGATTCTCGGATGCGTTTAGGGGACTGGGCAGCTTCCCGGGATGGAGGTGGAGGGGCGAGAGACGGGATGTTGTAGGCGGCGGCATTGGGGTGGCCGAGCCGTCGGCGTGGTGATGGGTTTGGGACTGCGGTCTCGTACTTGGCCATGGCTGCTGCGTAGATCTCCCCCTTGGAGCGCTTTGCAGTATCGATTTCTGTTTTCCGCTGCTTCGGCATGGTTGGTGCCCCGGGAGCGAAAGAGAGTGGCTGTAGGGAGGAGACAAGCCGGGCCTCAACTCCAGCGCACCGGAGGAGGGCGCAAAATAACTGGGCACCGACATCGCGCGACCCTTGAAGAGATTTCGCTGCTTCAAGGAAGTCGCTCTTCTCAAAGGTTGTCTCGGTATCATCCGGTAGCTTGTACTGTTTATTTTGTCAGCCGACTATCTTGATACAGCCATGGGAAGGTACTTACATCTTTGAGTTGTTCCTCGTCTTCCGGCCAAAGCGCTCTTCGTAACCCCCTTTCTGTGATTTTGAACTTCGGTTTAAACATGGCGCTAGTTTCCAAAAGACCATTTTTCAGGGACTCCATACGGCCAAATTGAATCAACGTAGGTCGAGGATTCAATAGACGGACCATCTTGTCCGTCAACAGGGGGCGAAGGGCGTCCTGGACGGCAGCATCGTTACACCACCGGTTCCTGCGCTCCACGTGAGATAGCAGGCAGAGAAGATGCATCTTGTGCACTTCGACACGACGCTCTTTTTCTTCTCTGCCGATGACTTTCCGTCGCTCGGCGGCGCGCCGGGTGGCCATGGCGTCCATTTGGATGGTGAGATTCAGACTCAACTCCCCTGATCCCTGGGCTACCGGTACGGCCGAGGGAGTGTCGGGGTCAACCCCCACGTCTTCAAACTGAATGTCATCGTCATCCTCCTCCTCTGAGTCCTCTCTAAGCATGGTCTGAATAGTTGGAGTGGGTATGACGACATCCTCAAATTCGAGGTCGTCGTCATTGTCGCTGCTGTCATCAACATCTTCGTGGCCCTTTTTAGGTGGACTCTTCGGTTCTGGTTTCTCCCCTGGCCGTTTTCTCCTTTTTGGCGGCGGTTCAGATGGTTCATCATTTTGTCTGGATTTTGTGGCTTTCGCCTCCGACAGCATCTCCCGAAAGACGTTGGGGACTGCATTTTGCGACTTTGCGCTGGCAGTAGCTCGGGACCGTGTGGCTCGGGGACTACTGCGAGTTGGCGCGCTGCGCTTTCGGCCCGCCATGACTTGGGGGCGCGATGCGAAAAAGGTCAGGATGAAGGGTCATGGGGAATCCCGTCTCGTCGCGGATATACCCGGATTGCTGATATTCATTTGACCGCGGGGGATTGACGCGGCCTGGCGGCGAAGTGTCGCGGGGTCACGTGGTCTAGAGTGCTCCTTTCAGGTATAAGGGTTAGGGTCCTCGGACGCCTCCGGAAGGGCTAAAATTGCAGTGCAGTGAGCAGAGCCTCACCGACCGCATCAGCGTTTATTTACCATTTCCCTGCTATAATTAAGGAGGAGCCAGGTAACTACGATGGTGCTGGATGGTAGGCCCGAACATTGTGAAGACTCGTCATTCTCCAAATCTAATGGGCGTTGTCTGAGGCCAAGAGCACGGCACCTCCGAGGAGCACGTCGTTGCCGCTCGAACTTCAACCAACTCAACACAGAAATACCAGGAAATACAAAGAGACATCCTTCCAAAAACCACTCCAAAGCCAGCCTCAACAACCAAAGACATGTTCAAAATCCCGAGATGTCACCCCCCAGCTCCTTCTCCACCTCGTCCACTTCCATCTCCTCCCTCCTCTGATCGCGCTGCCGCCACCAAATGTCATCAAACACATCACGGTACTGCTCCCCCTCAGGAGTTGCCACAAACGCCTGAAATTTTTCCCAGGCAACGTCCAGGATGGTGCTTGCGCGTTTCTTCTCGTCCCACTTCCCGCGCAGCATCTCGTCTACCGTCTCCCTCAGCTCCGGCGTGTAGTCAGTCAGCGGGCCGTCCTTCCCGAGCATCCAGTTGAGGTCGATATCGGGATAGCAGGCATGTGGGCACGGCACGTATTTCGGGTCTTGGTCCCCCCAGGTGACATGGTTGCATCCGCACAGCATGCAGTCCTGGCCCTTGGCGTTGTACTTGCCCGCCACGCCGGGGATCGGCTTCCCGGTCATCATGTGGTAGAGGATCGTGCCGAGATCAAAGATCTCCGCGCCTCGCGTGAACGGCCGCTCGTTCTGCACCATCAAAGTCAGCAAGCATCAACCAAACAGCCCCCACCCCCTTCCCCTGAACTCACCATCGGAAACCTGTTCTGCGCCTCCCTAACCCCCCCCTCCTCCTGATCCCAACACACCTTATCCCAAACCTTCCACCCTCTCTTAACCTTCCTCAACATAAACCCCCCCTCCACATCCTCCTCCTTCCACGCCACCAACGGCGTCTCCCTGCTCCCCTTCCCCGTATCCGGATGGCCCGACACCTCACACCACGAAAACTCCCCCAGCTTACACGCGCCATACGTCTCGATCCCCCGCGGCTGCATCAAGAACACATTCTCCGGCCGCACCGCCATATGCAGCACGGGCATCCACTCCCTCTCGGGCCCCAACGTCCCCCTGATCCTGCTGCACCGCCCCTTTACCGAGCCATAATCCACATCGTAAATATCTCTCACCCCCTCGTGTAACCACTGCAGCGCGCGGAGCATGTCCAGGAGGACATGCCAGACCAGACTCTCCGGGAGAAATCCCGTAGCGGTCGCCTTGACAGGGGGATCATCCAATAGACTCGCCACGGTCCCAGCATCGCAGTAGTCCCAAAGCAGGTAGCGCTTCGCGGTGGTAGGGCGGGTGTCCACGCCGACGACAGGGAATTGGATGAGCTCGGTGTGGATGTTGACGAGGTTGGGGTGGTTGAGGAGGGAGGCGGCGGCGGCGAGGGGGCCGCCGGGCGCGAGGAGCTTGGACAGTTCGGTGCGGGAGTTGGAGTTGATGTCCCAGGGCTGGCCGACGAGGGTCTCGCCGTCGGAGAGGCGGCGGACGAGGACGCGGCCGTCGATGCAGGTTTTGAAGATGGAGTATTCTTCTTTGGGCATCTTAGTGGTGGGGGTGGGTTACTTGCGGTGGTGGGAAGAGGCTGTTTGGTGTTGAGGGGTGGGAGAGATAGGTATCATGGGGGAAGCTCTTGGATATCATGGATTTGGGATAGCTGGAGCTTGAAAGAGAACTTCGTTTGGCGTCCGGAGCCTGGAATGTTTGTTCCGGGTAGGTCCTCCTTTGTTCGGTGCGCCACCATTCCTGAGTCCGGACAGCTACCACAAAGCAAGCGGCTTTGTTCTACGCATTCCATCACTACACGGGGTACCGTCAATACACAGGGAACCGTCAATACATAGGGAAGGCTGTTTGAACGGATAGATTGGCCCATTCGGAACAAAAATCTGAGAGAATGTAAGCCCGGCATCGCTCTCTGTGTTTGGGAAGTATGCCTCAATGCAAGGGCCAAAGGGATCAGGCTTCCTTTTGACCAGGGCCTTGGTTCATAACGAATCAGTCTTACTACATATCCTAAATTCACCACAATGTCAATCAATTGTGGAGACTTCAATTGTAGTATTATTTGCTCACTTCTTAATGCAGACCAATTACCGCCGGGCCTTGTTGTTGCTCGACCGCAGATACCAAAAATCCAACTTCAATGTAATCCAAAAGGGCGGAGTTAGAGTCAAACCGAGAACATCTTTCCGAACCACAGCTTGCGTCAGAAACTTCCATTGGAACAGTGCCTTACACCCCTCCTCCATATGATCATGCCGTTTATATGACACTGTCTTGTCCCGCGGGTGGGATGATCTGTGCCACCCCAAAGGCAATCATCCTGAAATACTGTTGATACCAATTAGCAATCTGCTCCCAAGAGTGAAGGGGAAACTCACATCGAAGCTCGCCACGACGGCACTTCCACTTCCAAACTTGCCCATCAGTGGCAATTCCTCCACCGGCTCCCATGGCGGTGTTATTGGTGATTCTGATGACAGCGGCGGTTTATTCCCAGTTCCAAGCATGTATCCAATCCATGGCGACACATGTAGTCTCCCTAGGGGAGTCTGAGAAATCACCTTGAGCGCCCTAACAGCATCGTCATCAACCCTCACTCTGAAGCCAAAGAGCGCCTCGCCAGGGTGAAAGTGAACCAACGACTCGGACTCTGGCAGGATATATCCAAAATCCCGCGGCCCGCTGCCCCCTCTCAAAAACAGCCGTAGTCCCGACACATATTTCTGTCCCGCCATATCCACAATCGATATCCCAAGCGCTTCAACGTTACCGCCACACCAATCAAGCGGCAGACACATCGTCTCGCACTCCCGCGGTGTACCGTCCCCTTGTCTCATTAGCGCAGACACGCATCCGACTTCTTTCAACACCAAAAACACATCCTCCTCCCTATCCAATTGCTCCACCCACGCAAACTGCTTCCCCCTCAGACTCATGCCCTCCCACCGCTCACAAAACCTCACAACCTGCCCCAGCCTCTCCCACCAGTACTTCCTTTTCTTCAACCCTGCTACCACTGTTGTCCCATTTCCGCCGTGCGCTCGCACTGCCTTCTTCACCGCAAAGTATAAACCCCTCCAATCTCTCTCAACTCCCTCATCGTCATCTCCGTCCTCGGGTTTCGCGAACCGCATCTCAAAATCGGAATCAAACCGACTCGCCCAGAATGTTTGCGGCAGCGCGTCCACTCGTGCCGCACGTGCCATTGCTTTTGAGGCGAGCCGTAGGTTGGGAATGTCAGGTGTGGTAGTAAAGGAAAGGACATGCTGGAGAACAGGTGGGGGTAAAACAAGGAAGATGTCTGAGGATGATTGCTTCTTGGTAGGGGCAGTGGGAGAGGGGGTGCTCATGGGCAGGGGATAACGGTCTGGGATGTTGACGCCAAGTTTGGAAAGGGGGGAGGTGCTGAAGGCGGGGAGGCCCAGTTCTCCAGCGAGCCCGGAGAAGGTGGAGGGTTGCTGGAGGGATGCGTGACGGTGATGAGTTTTAGTGTAAGGGGCTTTGTAAGGGCTTAGAAGTAGACGGGGAAGAGAGTAGTTGTTGATGTTGTGCTGTTGTGTGGGGGAAGGAAACGACCAGTCCCAGTTGAGCGAAACGAGGGCCTTGCTTAAGACCGTAGCGCATGTTGGTGCGCGGATGCGTGGCGTCAGAAGTTCCCAGCAGTCGGCGTGGATAGGAAAGGTCCAGAACGGGGAAAGGGGGGAGCGGCCCGTAGTGGTGACCATCTCAACTTTCTCGGGAGTAAGGGGCAGGTAGGTGAGGGAGGCGGAGATCCGCCGGGGGACAGTGAATGCGAGCCTACTGGGCGCATCGGTGGGCACGCGGTAGCCAATGCCTGACACTGCGGATGAGTGGGTGAGGGGGTTGAAGGCGAGAATCCGACAGATTGAGGGACGATGGCCGCGGAGCTTACCGGACCGGGAGACCTCGATCTCGCGCCGGCAAAGCCAGCACATGTAGTCCGGCGTATTGGCGATGGCATCGGCAGGGGTGAGCATTGTGACGGCGGTGATGAAGAATGTAAGGTAGGTACCTAGGTAAGGTAAGGTAGAATTCGCACGGCCGGTTCAGAGTGACAGGACCTAATCGGACGTTCCTTCCCAGCGTTATATGTGCATTTTCCATCTCAATAAGTTCTTAATATGCCTCATTTCTCGGAGCATCTCTCGGATCATCTCCAGGAAAGAGCCATCTCTAGACTCGGAAAGATCCCCCATCTCGAATACCAACAACCAGCTCAGCCACAGCTTTGTGGATGTTGACCTGCAGCGAGCATCGCAACCTTTACCAACAAGTTAACCTGCATTGGGCCTATCCGGGTCCCGCGTTGGCTCTGTCGAGGTCCTTGCCGCCGGCCCCCATGCGATGTCAAGTCAAGGTGCATCATCACATCGATTTCGTGCGTTTGTTTGTCCAACACACCGACGTCGACACCACACCCGCGGCTGCTGGTGGTTGCCTTCGCCAGCAGTGGTTGGTGGACGAAGCGATTCCCGAGCGGCTACGCGGCTCCGTCCGTCGCGGTACTCGATTAGCGCCCCTGGCCTGATAAGCAGCCCTCCACCATTGCGAGCGTAGTACGAACGGGCGAACCGGCGGGTGGGCCGAAACTTGGCAGACACAAACTCCAACCTTCTACACGTCACGCCAATCGGAAGGCCTTCAAATCGGCACGCCGTGCCACCACCTCGCGACTGTGCCGCACAAATGCCGACAGCCATGAAGTCTTCGAAATGGCCGGCCCCCAAGCCGACCGTTCGTCGCGGCATAACTCCCAGGAGAATTCGCACCAGGCAGTCTCACCATGAAGCAGATCAATCACTGCATCCCTCCCACCAACAACCCTAACCCCCACCCCCCTTTTTGTCATCCAAGGTTGTTTACCCCAGCAACCTGCGACAGATCGACAGTCTGCCGCAACGAGACGAAACGAGGATCGGATAAAACGCCACTCTGCCCGACTTTCTTTCTACAACAGAAACCCGCCACCAACCGGTTCACATTGCCCTTTCCCCGTTTTGCCCACCAGCACAGCAAGTCTAACCCCGGAGTTCCCAGGCATATCCACCCGCCTTCTGCTCCCCGTTCCAGAAATCGTACCACGATGCGATGCAAATGTCCGCTCTCTGGTTCGCTCGCTTATCACAGCAGAGGTCACCGTCTTACCGTGGTGTGTTGCATTCGGAGAAAAAAAATAAGAAAGGCATGTGTCCGCACAGATAGGCTCAAAACTCCCGAGACGAACCCGTCGTCACATCAGTCTAGAAGCAAGATGGAAAACAGGAAATTCTCCTAATTCCCGTTGCCGTTGCTTCAGAGTTTATTCTCTAAAATGCACTGCCACCCCCGTCTTGGCTTCTCCGGGTCCGGGACTGGGAGCGTTTCCTCCGTAAATAAGGTCGGATGCCGTGCCTGCTTTTCCGGTGCTGGGAAGAGCCCGGTTTCGCCATTGTTAAACTCGACGTCGCTCGTCAATGCTTTTTGTGCATGTATAAAATTGATCACGAGAACGTTTGGTCTTGCCATTGTAAAACGAGAGCTGACTTGTTATCCTGCCGCATTTCAAGGGAGACCGCAGTTCAATGAGTTAATTTTCTGTCAAGCAGAGTTCCATTCTAACTTCGGGTATCAAAGAGTGTTCTACTTCTAGTATACATATTTCCATTCTAGCAATGTGTGTATACCCATGGTTCTATCATATACAAGCGTACCCATTTTCAGGGGGCTGTAGTCCTTGTCATAGTCTTCGTGACATGCAGAGGGTCGTAAATGAGTGTGTTCACACCAAATGGGTGTCTCAAGTTCACCCGTGACGGGGAAGGAGAAAGGTTGTGGGAAAAGAAAGCGAGAGAAGAGAGCTCGGATTCAGGTGTGAGAGATAGAGAGAAAAGGAGAAGACTTGTCCGTCGGTCGCGTTTGTCTCGCCTTTCTGCTGGTTCCAAGGTGTGCCCTTCTTTCGGTTTCTGTTTCTGTTTTTTTTATTTCCCCCCATCAACCCCTGGCCGCATCGCGGCTTCACATACAAATACATTGATTTCCCGACCGCCTGCGTAAGCGGGCCGAGCCGGGGGCGCTTACTCCGAAGCGCCAGGCTATATCGCGACGAGAGAATCGTGCAGATGTAAGCCCGAGGCAGTTTGGCCACCTCGCACATTCGAAACGGCCTGTGCAATCGGTTGTTTCCTTTGCTTGTTGTAGCCCGCAGTTTAGGCAAAAGCGCCGACGATCGACATGGCAGCGGCTAGATTTCTCGTTAGTACACCTGGCTCCTGTTGATAGACAAGCGCCATCCACTTACCTCCAAGGAGCACAAAGCCAAATGCCATTTTCTTGTCCTTTCCTCTGAGGGTTTGCTGTGCGTCCTCAGACAAAAAGTCCTCGGCGAGCAAATCGACGAGTGCGGCGTAGAGCAAGAGACCGGAAGAGCTTGTAGCAGTTAGCAACGAGTATTTGTCACTGGGGGATAGGCAAGGCTCACATGGCGTTGAAAACACCGACGATGATCAGACCAAATGCGCTGTTCGGATCGTAGGAGTTTCGGAGGAAGAGACCGATAGCTTGTCCGATAGGTGCAGTTGTGCCGAAAGCAAAGACCAAAACCCACGGGCGGAGGCTGCCCTTCTTGTACGGAACCTCCGCAATACGGGAGCCGAGGCCGAGACCTTCGAACATCTGATGGAATAGAATGGCGACCAGGAGAATGACGAAACCCTCGATAGTGATGCTGATAGTCATGCCGACAAAGACGGAGTGGAACAGAATACCACCCTCGAGCAGGGTGATGTTCATCGACATCTTCTTGAAAACCATGGGGTCAACCGGTCTGCCGGTCTCGGGGTCGAGGTAGGGAGAGTCAATCGTCGGTCCATCGGGGATTATCGTCATACGCTTTTCTTGTTGATGTTGATGTTGATGCTGAGTGGGCGAGCTAGCCTTGATCATCTTGACCATCTCGAGGCGTTGGCGGACGTATTGCTCGTAGAAGACGATGAACCAAGCGGGCATCTCGGAATGCGGGCCGATCTCGTTGTTGTCGCCAAATGGGTCCTGAGGATAGACCTGATTGCGAGAGTCCTCCTCATACATCTTCTGGGCCAGCTTTTTCTCATAATCCATATCATCAGACTCGAAGTCGTTATCGACTGTATACCTCGGGGGCCTGGGAGGAGCGTTGCCATAGGCTGGAGCCGCATGCGCATGCGCATGGGAGCGGGCAGCAGGCGACGGCTTGGAATCGAAGCCCATAGGCCCGCCGTGGGAGTGACCACCTGTCTTAGAATTGAGCCACATCTCCATGACGAAGAGGCAAAACATAGAGCCCATCATGATGACGCCGGGCATAGCCGGATATTGGGTGGTGAACAGATCGGGAAGGCATGGGTTCTGCAGGTTTCCAAAAGCAACCGGGAGCAAATGTACGAAGGCCGTTGCAATGAGCACGCCGGTTCCAAAATGTTTGCACATAAAGAATGCCTTCTGCGGTACCTTCAACCACGAGACCTTCTTCGCCGCCACCGGGAAGCCAGCTCCGAATAGTGAAGCAGCCAAGACCATGACTGCCAAGACGTATTAGCCAAGACCGAAGCTCGAAGATCAGTCATCTTCATCGGGAATCTGCGAAACTTACACAGTCCAGCTACATGGAGGGGAAGATCGTATTCGCCAACTTCCTCCCCGCTGCCGCATTGGGGCTTCTCGCTGTCCGACATGTTGACGTTTCTTCTTCAAGGCCGAAGCGTATCTCTTGTCCAAGCAAGCCGAATTCCAGTTCGTCCTCCTCAAAGGCAGAGCAACTCCAAGCTGCTACTCGCCCGGCGAGAAAATCGATCTATTTTGAAGGAAAAAAAGGAGCCGCCCTGCGGTCCCGAAAGAATCGAAAAGAGAAGAGAGAGGGGGGAGGAAAGGAAGAAAAGAGGCGTAAAAAGGAGAATACGAAGTGAAATAAGTCCTCCAGGGAACAAAATGAACAACAACACGAGCCAAGAAAGAAAGGTCGAACAACCAAGAAAGGCCAAGAGAAAGATCACCAAGCCGGGACGCTCTCCTCTTTAGTATGCATGATCTTGGTCGCGCCTGGCAGGCAAGGTTTGGCGAGAGTCGTGCACGGGGTATGTTGATGACACTCCCTCCACTGCATCCAAACACCATCAGGGATGAACGGCTGAGAACTGATATCTCGACTGGGATTGGAGTGCCAAGACTATCCTCAGATCCAGAGCCAAAACCAGATCGCCGGTGGTGGACAGGGAAGGCTTGGGGTAACTGCCGCCCCAGCGCCCTTCTGACAACGGTGAGACCTTGTTGGCCCTGTTGCGGCGCATCGTCGACAGAGAGCGATCTGCCATCGACCAATCTTTTGCCCTTGGCAAGGAATCAACTGGCGAGCGAGCGCGACATCAACCCAGGGACCCCAAGGTCGCTCGTCGGAGAGTGAACACATGGACGACGCGGCTGTCCACTGACAACAGGCTGGAGCACGCGGCTGCATCAGGTATCGCCAGGGATGCTTGGCAAAGCCGAAACAAAACATGACCCCCCATTGCGAACGGGAACGAGAATAGAGTCCAGCGCCGGTGGGGCAAGCCGGCACTGCGTTTCCCTTTGAGAGTTCTGGAAGTCGAAGCCTGGCGCCGCCAGTCCCTCAGATGCCAGCTTCGAGCGCCTGGTGCGACTCTCTAGAGTTGTCGTTGCGTTGCCTTGGTCCCGTGATCGCCGTCAGGGTTCTCGGGTCTCGGCGAATTCAGTGAGCAGGAGGTTGAATTTGTCAGTGTGAAACGGACCCACCATTCTGCCACAGTGGGGTAGCCTGTTTAGAATCAACACCTACCCTGTCGATGCCAAATGCGCCGTAACGCTTAACGTTATCTCGATTGGCGCCGATATGATTCCTCTTTTTGACATCGCAGGGTGTTTCGGCCTCGGCTGCCAAGTCCCGCCTGCAACGTTGAAAAGGCGTCGAGGCCCACCACCAGTCTGCAGCGATGTGAGCTTGGTGAGCTTGAAGAGCTTGGAGACAACCCGATGTCACCACCGCATCCTTTTGCGATCCCCACAGGTAGGGTTGGTGCGGTGCTGCGAGACTGTGCATCGGCCGCGAGCCAAGAGCCGCTCAGTGGAGGCGGAGAACTCTTCGTTGGGATGGGAAACCAAACCAGTTGCTGCTGGCGGCCCTGATCGGCCTGCCAAACGCCGCGACTATCGCGAGATCCAGGCACGGCCTGCGAGAAGCAATACACATCCAGCCCTTTGCCAGCACTCTACCTACTCGGTAGTTTGAGGCAAGAATTCGCGTCAGGGATGGTCGAGGTGCGGTTCATCGGCAAATTCGGCGGGGTTGGTCTTGGCATCACTGGCTCGGGCCTTTGCCGGGCAGTGGGGTCGGAGCATGCTCCGCAGACGTTCGTCGTTTGTGTCGTTCGCCATCGCTCGCGGCGGCTACCGGCATACCAGCACAGAAACACCCAAAGAGAACAGAAGGAGACTGGAAGGAGAAGAGAGAGCCCGGGATGTGCAAAAAGAGCCGTCTTGGCATGCGCCGTATATACAATTGTGTTGGCCCGTCCATCGTCGTGGTCGTCGTCTGTAACCCTTGGCATTGGCGCAACCATGGATCTATGTGATGGTGCAGCAGACTTGCCTGGGCTCCGCACCTCCCGTGCCATCGAAACAATCGAAACATTGCCCTGGCCAATGGCGGAGGCTCACACTCGCCTAAAACGGCTTTGACCGCCATCGTGACCACGCGACGGCGCTGGCTCTGCATAGAACTCTTCGTCGACAGGCCTGCAAATCCCGGACGGAGCCTTCTTGGCCCCACAACTCTCGGGACCCCGCCAAGCCGATGTGATGCCGCACGGTGCCTCGCGGGCCAGCGAGGGCATGTTTACACGAGAAGGGCCGCATATTCCTGCCATACCCGCCGTGTCCCGTGTGTTCCTGCCGTCCCAGCGGGTCTGAAGCACGCACATCGTGGCTATGCTGCGCGTGGTTGACAATCTCGACTGCAGTAGTCGTTGGAGACTGGCCCCTGGCCGGGCACTAGATATGCCTCCTGCAGTAGAGGGGACCGATGCGACGGCGCAAAAGTGGCGAAAGCAAGCTCAGAACCCCCCCCGTGTCGTAGGGCTCTCATAGGAAGTGGTATAATAGAATTGGCGCTCGCTGCTGGCTTGGATTCGTCTCACAATTCGTGCTTGGTGCCCTCATACATCCTCGCCGTTGCTCGAATAATAATAGCTACGCATGAGCTTCGGATCAACAACGACCCACAATGGCCATCAACAACTCCACAGAGGCTGCTGCCCAGCCAGCCGGTACGTACCATCAATCCGATTGTTCTGTCGCAAGTCGTCTCAGGCGCTTCTGCCTCTGGCTTTCATGATTCGGCCTGGGCCCTTCTGAATATCGTGGCGTCTTGTCGTGGAGTCTTGCTGACGCCAGTGGATAGCCACCGCTACCCAGTACCCTTCAGTTGCGCCGGCCGCGACTGCAACAGGTCAAGATGAGATCCAAGCTGCCACCAGCGGGTCGGACAACAACACCCTGGCCGCGTCTTCCGCTGCTGGTCAACCAGACCCCTTGGGGTTCGGACAACACAGGCGGACAAACACCTCCAAAAAGCAAATAAAGATCGACCATCCCAAGGGAAACAAGAGAAAGATCAAGAAGTACTATACCCGACAGAATGAGCTCATCGACAAGTTCCTCGGGGCGGAAGATGAAGAGGCAAACAAGATCGAGGAAGATATCAAGTATAAGCCAAAGATCAAGTTCGCCGTCAATGCGTCCTTCGCCGTCAACTTTTTCTTGTTTGTCATCCAGATGTATGCCGCCATCTCAACTGGGTCGCTGTCGGTTCGTTACATTGATCACACCGGGCACCTGGTTCAAGAGTACTGACGTTTGAGATAGCTCTTTGCAACTGCAGCCGATGCATTTGTAGGTCGCCGTACTGAAGATCGGATGCCAAGGGCTAACCCTGGTAATAGATGGATCTCGTATCGTCCTTCGTGATGTTGATCACGTCTCGAATGGCGGCGCGGGCGAGCGTATATAAGTACCCTGTTGGTCGGACCAGAATCGAGACGCTGGGTATCATCCTGTTCTGCGCCTTGATGACCACTGTGGCCGTCCAGCTCTTGGTATGTTCACATCGGCGATGGATCGTTGATCGAGTACCTTGCTGACATGCCCCCAAGATTGAGTCTGGGCGCAACCTTGCTGGAGGCGCACATGAATCCGACGAGCTCCATATCATCCCGATGGTATTCGTCAGTATCGCTAGTGAGTCGAAACCTGCAGCTGACCGTCGCCGGGGTGCTGACCAATATCACAGTCGTTGCCAAGGGCACCCTGATGCTTTACTGTTTCCATTACCGCAGGTTCCCGTCGGTCCACGTGTTCTTCATCGACCATCGCAACGACATCGTTGTGAACATCTTCGGTTTGGTCATGTTCGTTGTCGGAGACCGATTTGTGTGGTATCTCGACCCGATCGGTGCCATGCTCATTGCGCTTCTGATTCTCTTCTCCTGGGCCGCCAATGCCTTCGAGCAGGTGTGGCTCCTCGTTGGATTGTCCGCACCCAAGGAGTTCATTGCCAAGCTCATCTACATGTGCATGACACACGACGAGAGGATTCTCAAGGTGGACACGGTAGGCACCCTGTGCCGCTTCCCCACCCTACCGACCCAGCTGACGGTGGAAATAGTGCCGCGCATACCATGCTGGCCAGAACTATTACGTCGAAGTTGACATTGTCATGGATGAGAACTTGCCTTTGAGTGTGACCCACGACGTCGCCCAAGAACTCCAGAGAAAGATCGAGGGTCTGAGCAACGTCGAGAGGGCGTTTGTGCATACCGACTACGAGCACTACCATGACCCCCACGAAGAGCACAAGCCCCTCTACGAGAAGCATCATATTGTGCAATCGAAGAAGAAAAGTCTCAAGGATATTCTGTTGTTCAGGAAGAAGGCAATGCAACAGGGCCAAGCTGAAGCCGAGCAAGCCGAGAGGGCATCAAACTGAGGCTACTGGTCTCAGAGGTGGGGTGAGGGAAAAGTAAAGACGAAACAGGCTAGAACTGTGGAAGGTGATTACGGCGTTCGTAGCTGGAGGCGGCATATTCTTTTTGTGTAATAAAACTGTAAGGACGGAAGACTCGCATAGAAATCAGGACAATACCCATGTCCGACGATCCTAAAGAAGGCCAGTGTAGAGAACCTTCATGGAGTTCTTCTGGTGGGGTTGGCGGTACAATACCAAATTTATTAGCATTATTTTCGATCTTCTCGGTGAAGTTATCGGTTTGCGGTCATGCCACCAGCCAAGATACAACCTAAGCGCTAGCGATTAAGGGCAGTCCGTAGGTATGGTCAACAAAATGGCTTCAAGAATTTGCCGCAATACATAGGCTGAAGCAGAGATGAGAGTAGGTTGGTGGAGCCATGTACGAAGGAGGTATATGTTAATTGGTGATCCAAACTGTGAGGTCTGGCTTGAGTCCTTGACCGAACATCAAAAACGCGAGCGCGAGTGTTCGTGTTGGCGGTCCAAAGTTGGGGGCGGGGCTCACTCCCGGGCAGGCAACAGCGGCAGCCAATCACAGATGCTAAGCACGGCCGGCCGGGAAGCGGCTAACATTTTTTGGGGCTCGACCTCAGCTCTTGAACCACCGACAGCTCCCAGGTTGCTTCATCCCCAGCTCCAGCTCGCGAAGTCCGCCATTGATTTGCGCAGACTATTCGCATGGCGTTCTTTCAGGTTGGGCTGCGCAGGGCAGCTGCCCAGCTATCTCGCTCAGCGATTGTCCGCTGTCAGTGCATCCAAACACAGAAGCTCTCCTTTCCATCCTCAAAGATCGTCAGGCTTGCCAGTGCCGCAACAGCCGCTCGAACGTATTCCACCCCTTCAATCGTTAGCCAGCTCCCCAAAAGCAACGCGAAAACCTCGAACCCAAAAATTGAGCAGACCGCTGGCTCCGAAAAGAAATCATGGTTTCCCGAGCAGAACTCCAAGTCGGTAGCCTACTGGCTTCTTGGCAGTGCTGCGAGCGTCTTTGGTATTGTCGTGTTTGGCGGTCTTACACGACTGACAGAGTCTGGGTACGTGTCCCGGCAGTACAGGAGGTCTATTCGAGGTACTGGTAGCTAAACCGGTGTGTTGCAGACTCAGCATCACGGAATGGAGGCCCGTTACGGGCTCGTTGCCACCCCTCTCCCAGGCCGACTGGGAGTCCGAGTTCGAAAAGTATCGTGCCTCGCCCGAGTACAAGCTCATCAACCCACACATGGACCTGGCCGAGTTCAAGAAGATCTACTTCATGGAATGGACCCACCGGCTTTGGGGCCGCGTCATAGGCATGACGTTTGTGATCCCAACCATATATTTCATCGCTCGTCGTCGGGTAACCCCTCGTATGGCTGCAACGCTGGTTGGCATCTCGGCTCTTATCGGCTTCCAGGGCTTCATCGGGTGGTGGATGGTAAAGTCTGGCCTGAAAGACGATCTCTTTGCCCCCGGTTCTCACCCCCGCGTTAGCCAGTACCGTCTGGCAGCACATCTTTCTGCCGCCTTCGTTTGTTATTCATGGATGCTCCTAGCCGGACTTAGTGTTTTGCGCGCCAACAAGGCGCTCCAGGACCCCGCCGGCGCAGTCCAGGCCTTCAAGAAGCTGCAGTCACCCGCACTCAAAGTGCTCCGTGGCTCTGTTGCTGCTTTGACCGTGTTGATATTTACGACCGTTCTGTCGGGCGCCTTGGTTGCCGGTCTTGACGCAGGTCTCATCTACAACGAGTTCCCGAAGATGGGCGTCGGGTACAAGCCCCCGAACTCGGAGCTGATGGACAAGTTCTATTGCCGCAAGGAGGACGGCTCGGACCTCTGGTGGCGCAACATGCTGGAGAACCCATCCATGGTCCAGCTGGATCACCGGATTCTAGCCATGACGACCTTCACCGCTGTTCTTACGCTCTTCGTATATAGCCGAACAGGCCGGTTGAAGGCGGCGATGCCTAAGGATGTCCGTAAGGGCGTAACTGGTCTCGTTCATCTCGTCTCGCTGCAGCTAGCGCTAGGGATCAGCACCCTCATCTATATCGTTCCGATTCCCTTGGCCGCGGCCCATCAGGCCGGTGCCCTGGCGCTCCTCACAGGGGTGTTGGTCCTGGGCCAACGCCTACGGATACCCAAAAGTACGTTGGCTCTGGTACAGAAGAGGCTCGTCCTAGCTTCCAAACGACCGACACGGTGAGGCTCAGAGTCCAAACGCCACAGCCGTTTGTAATAGTACTGTATATACCCACGAGTCCCGAGACATGTCTGTAGGATAGGCCGGGGGAGTCCACGGGAATATTCGACTCAATATTTTGACGATTTCGGCATTGCTATACTGCTGTCAGGTTCCGATCAGAGAGACTTCCACCCGAACTTGGCCTCAGGAAAAGCTCGGCTTTTCCGACCTGTTTCATGACTCGCAATCTAATCGCCAGTTCCCAAATGAGATGCCGTGCAACGGTTCACGGGTACCACTCCCGTACAACATGTGCTATGCGTAGCGCCAATATATATTCGCGGGGTGGGACAGGCACCCTTTGTGCATACCGTATCTGCGCTGAGGTGTTTTGTGGGACGGATGACAGCTTCCTCATGCCCTTGCCAATTCTTCAACACATGCTGAGTCAGAATATAGTACCGTACCTCCGTACCTGACCCCTCCTCTTGAAGCAAAAATATTGAATTAGCGGGGATACCGACATTTTGGCCCTCCTCATCTTTCCTGCTCGCTCTGATGGTGTGAACATGATTGCTGCTGCTGAGATTGGCCTGCTTGCGGGCATGGAATCCTGTCACGCATATGCGTGCCGTGTGCCCCAGCATCCCGCCGATGTACAGGGGGGCCCCTTTCTGGGGAAAGCGCAACGGAGGAACCTGATCTCGACCTCATCTCCCCTCACCGACCACATCTGTCAACTGTCAACCGCCAACCGACAACCTGCATACACACGATACCTACACACTTTCGAGCATCATCGGTGCCACCAAATGCAAGAAGGGTTCTCGTGCCTCACACCCGCCAGGCCCTATCCTCGTTGAAGCCGACACTATCATCGAGATCGTCGAGTCGCCGCGTTGCCTCCACCGCAACAGCGTGTGTCACGGATATCCGTCTGCAAAACGTTGTCTGTTTTTGTGCGGATCTCCTCGAACCAGCACCTACACAGACACGCGTCCCTCGCTCAAGGTGCGTATTGGATCAGGACAGGCGCTAGTGTGCCGCCTTAGTTCCCTACAAATTCCTCATCACTCAACACATGCAAACTACGGTTTCTTTCCCGTCTCTTCATGCATGGCTGCAAACATGGGCGTTCTTGACCAAGCCCGCCCCGGCCATTTCCTGTTGCACAGCTTGATGTGCAGTCAGCCTGTCTCTCTATCGATAGGGGATGCCGGCTGTGAGATCCCGCGGCTTTACTATTGTCACACGTCGCAACTACAGCTAGTCTAGCCCCAGTATGCCACCCTTCGGAGCACCCATTAGGCGCATGCTATGCAGGTTTGCGGGGAGGAGAGGCCCCCCAATCCCAGGCTAACCTCCTCTTTATTACGCACCTCTTTCCCAAGACAGAACGGTCAACTGCATGTCATTTCCTTCACGTTGCCGGTGCCGGGCATGCCCCCAAAGAGGGCCGACAGAGTTACACGCCTCTTCGCGGCGCTCAGTGGACGCCTCAACGCCGGGACTCGGGACTTTGGCATTGTGAGCCACGTTTGCGGCCATCCACACGGCTATCGACAGGGGCGACAAAGAGGATGTCGTACTTCAAACGCCACGGCCAGGGCCACGAGGGCGGTGAGACACATGTTCTCGGTGCCCCGGTCCGCGTTCATAGATGGGAAATGGAGATGGCCTTTATAGGTTACACAAGCACACTTCCTCGGTTGGCAGGTTCTCCTAGGGGCCTTTTACTATCTTTTTCCTCAAGCTAAGCGGCCAGAGTATCACAGTGAAGGGTGAGAGGGAAAATATGAGGAATCACTTCTTGGCTGATCGCCATGTAGCATTTCAATGCCAGCTGCCGGCTGCCGGAGGCGATTCCGCCTCTTCCCTATGCTATGGACTAGTGGTCGGGACTCGGGCGGGGGAAAGGGGTTGCAGATGCGTGTGTTTGCTTCGAAGCGTACAGCACTTGGACACTTTTCACGCCTTCCCACTCTGCCTATCGTTATAAGGCTGTTACCACCGCCCCTTCTTCCCATCTTTTGTTTCTGTTATCCCCCCCTCTCAACGAAAGCGAGCTCCTAGTAACCTCAAACATACGTGCGCAGTGGACGATGCCCGGTACAGCGATTCGTTGACCCGCGTGCGGCGCCGATGAACCCTTGCTGTTACTAGACAGCCTGTTCTCGTGTGGTCTTTGACGAATGTCCGTTATACCTTTCGAATTTTGTTACGTTCACCTACCATCCTTGGCTCGGATCTTGCCGTTTTCTCTGCGGACGCTTGTATCCCAAACAAACCCCACGAGAACCCGGAGATAGCGATCCTAGGAACTGAAGGCGGAGACGCTCAGGCCCCTTTCGCCTCCAACTCTACATCCAGCAATTCACGACACTCTGCCAGGACCAGGACTCTAAGTAGGTCTCTGACTCGCGAGCCTCAACGGCACCCGATCCGGACTTGCAAGCCGAGGTCTACAAAACCAACCGGGACAAAGTCTAGAGGCTTTCGCACATAGAGCTGCCATGTGCCAGCAAATCGACTTTGTCTGGGGCTGTGGCCACCGCAGCTTCGCTAAGTTCGATAACTGTATCAACTTTGGGCGAACCTGCTATGGTGCCAGTGGCAACCATGTCGATCGGGCGGTGCCGGGAGATTGCAGGGAGTGTGAGATTCGCAAGATGGACCCGAACCCGACTGCCCGGCTCAACGACCCTTATCGGAAGAGGCTACAAAGAGGGGGCAAGCGATGAAGGTGCCGGCGTCGGGGCCTCTGCTTGGTCGCCGATGCTGGATGGATGCAGGGTTTACCGCTGAGTGGATACGGGTGGGTAAGTTCTCGTCTACTTACTGCGTCTCTGTTTAATGCTGCGTATCTACCACATATGGGAAAAACGTTGATGACTGACTATTTTCACAGGAGGAGAACACACAGCGCAACAGGGGTCGATTTCCGCTCTACAAGGGCCTATTCCTTCAATTCTAGTTGATAGATGTCATTGCCGCAGTCACTTGCTCGCCTCATGTCAAAATCCTCGTGGCTGAAAGGACTGCAGACGCCGAAAGGCGGTGGGGGTTGGTTGGTTCTTTTACAGAGTACCATACAGAAAAGTAAAGTACAGTACATTCTGATTCAAGGATAGATACGTTACACTACATCCTATCCCACCTCACACCTCCGGAACCTTGGTGATACCAACCCACTACGTGGACAGCTGAGCCCCTTGGAAAACGAGGCCTTTAGATCTGCTGTCGTGCGGACATCGAAATTTGTTTGAGGTTTGAGCAAGGGCGTTGTGTGAGCATGGGACGGGACCTGCCACGGAGCAGTGTACAAAAAGGGGCACATAGGGTCTCGGTCTCGGGCTGACCCGACAGTGTGGTCCTGTCCGCTCCATGGCAGGACTCCCACCTGTGTGTGTGTACTCGGTCTGTGTGTGTTGTGTTGTGTTGTGTTGTGTTGTGTTGTGTTGTGTTGTGTCTGTGTCTGTGGACCGACAGACAGATGCGGACATAAGGACAAAAAGTTGGGGTTCGTCCGGGGATTGAACCCGGGACCTCTCGCATGTTGCTGTTGGGGGCTGTGAAGCCCTTGAGCGTTACTCAGGATTTTACCCTAAGCGAGAATCATACCGCTAGACCAACGAACCGATCCTGTAAGGAATTGATGCAAGTTGTTGTGGGCTGTTTGCCTTTTGTGTGTGTGTTGTGGTGGAGTGTGGTGGAGTGAGGGTTCAATGGGTGAGGTGGAGTACTGGGAATGGTGGAGGTTCTGATGGCGGAGTGGTGAATGTGGTGGAGGGTGTCGAGGATTGTGGAGGTGAGGTGGAGGTGTGCGGTGTGAGTCAGGATTATGGGGCTCTTGGACTTAGAATCATGGGGAGGTAGGGGTGTGTTGGCAGTTGGTTTTTGTTTTGGTGGTTTGCTGTTTGAGGGATGTGCCATAGGCTGTGATGGAGAGGGTGACAGAGCGTAAAGGGCAGAAGGAGAGTGAGAGAGTGTGTAGGGGGCATAGCAATGGATGTGCTCGATCTTGCTCGATCATTTCGTCCTGTGTGCCTCGCTCAGCTCATAAGCAATTTTACCTGAAACTGTTAGAGCTAACAGCCCAATATGGCCTGACGGTACGATAAGGGTAACAGGATGAGAAGTCTTGATACGAAGGATGCAGGTGCCTGACTGCGTTGTTGGTAGCCTTGCCTAGGAGCTGAGTCAACAGAGACCCAGCCTTCAGATCCGACAAATATGTTATCAAAGATTGAGGCAAACCAATGGCCATCGTACAAGTCTCGCTGTCATCCAAGAAATGTATGAGCTGGAGCGATGGCCATGGCCATGCTCGCCATCGATTCAGTATCAGTCGGCTCCCACGATCTGCCAGTTTAAGGAGACCTAAAGGGTATAATAAGGCTTTGCGTCCTCACAAAAAACCTGCTTCCTCCTGCTGCAGCATCAACCAAGCAACAGTCTCCTGCCCTGCAAGAATCACAAAAACATCACAAAGACATGAGCATCTGCCCTGAAAGCTCTCTCTCAAACAAAAGCCACTCCCGATCCACTTGCAGCAAATCTTGACCATCAACCCAGGCAAGACGAAGGCAGACGTCCACAACCCAGCCAAATTGGCCAATACTCAATTCTAGAAGCTAGTGAGCCCCGAGCTCAGCAACAAGGTCGAGAACCGTGAGACGGTGAACAAGCGGGAGAAGACGCCCCTACCGCAAAGACCGGCGCCTAAGCCACCTGTCAAGGACGACTAGGTCGATCAGCTCCCAAGATCCCTGACCTGAGAGAAGTCCCGGCTTGGAGTCGTAAGCGCGACAAGGAGCGGCATGGCAGATAGATTGGGATTTGGTGCTGTGAGATGGTGGGGTTGATAGAAGCCCTATTCTCGTGAGCGGTCATGGTATTGCGTTGGTGGTTTGTGAGGAAGGAGCGGAATGGTCTTGAGTTGATGGGAACGGGATGGACATGGTACCTAACCTAGGGATGGGGAAGTCGGGTTCAGTGCTTCTTTGCTGCAATTGTGCGATCTGGCCAATAAATCAAGTATTTTGTTCTAGTTCGCACCAACAATAGTAACCATAGTGAGTTATTGTGGCTTATTGACTCACCTACTCTATTGTGCTATTGTGTGTTGTGCTCAGGAGTTGCCAGCTGCGTGTAAGTCGAGCACAGTGTCTATTAATGTCCAATACTGTGCGCTACCGCCCGATTTGGGCGGGTCACACCGTGCGAATTTTCACCTATAAATTCTTAGCACGTTGCTTCCTCCCCCCACCTTAACTTTCTTCAGGCTTCACAACAACCACAGAAGAAACCGCAAAGATGTGCACACAGGGCATATTCAGCTGCACCTCTAAGTGCTTTGGGGTAAGTCAATTTCTAGCAGATCAATTATCACACAGACTTGCGATCACTACGCTCGAGCCACATTGCGATAAGTGAGCGATAAGTTCCCGCTGTGGGGTGCTGCCGCACAGTCCACATGGAACTGGAGCCGCTCTGCCGCTGTGGGCTGTGGGCGCACCTTCCCTGAACCTTCCCCTCCAACCTCGTCTCCAATTCCAAGCCTCAAACCGTTCTTCAAATCCAAGCAACTCAGAGCTGACCACAACACCACGGCAGGTCTGCGTGAGCCCGCTGCGCACTTGGATTGGCAATCTCTTCGCCAACACCGACCCTGAAGCTGCTCCACTCACTTCTGGCATTCGGGAGTCTCTCCTAGGTTACACCGTCAACGACGACGACTCGGACGATTCCTCTCTTTACACCTACGTCCCGGTCGTGCCGCTTCCGCCCAACATGGTTCCTCCTGCGCCCGGCATGTTGCCTCTTCCCCCGCCGCTCCTCCTCACCAAGCGCGTCACTGCCTTTCTGCGCGCCAATCTCTCCGACCTCCTTCGCGCCGCCGTCCTGACCACTCCCGCCGGAAACCTCCTCGTGCACGCTAGCAACCTGCCCGCAAGTGTCCTCCGCCGCCAGTGCGCCGTCGCCGCCTCTCTCTGGGAAATGCGCAGCCCGACCGCGACCAACCCCGCCAACACCAACAACGGAGGCGAAGGCAGCAGCAGCGGAAGTAGCCCCGCCGGCGGAGGAAGCGCCACCGGCGCAAACAACGGTACCAGCGCCCAGCCCCCCACCGCGACCGTCCAGCTCGACAGCGGCACCGTCTTCGTCATCCGCCAGCTCCAGTGCGGAATGCTCTTCATCTGCATGGGAGGTGAAGAGAACCAGGTTCCGGCTTCGGCCCAGGGAGGAAACACCACCGCGGGGCCCAGCACCGCCACGCACGACGAGACCGGAGAGGATGCCGGCGCAGCCAGCGCAAGCGGCAGCGCAGCCGTGCCCGGCACGGGCAACACCACAGCGGCTGGCGGAGCGTCCCCTCTGGCGTCGCCCTCGGAGGTGGACAGCGTCCACAGCGCGGCAACGACGACGAACCAGGGAACGGCGGGCACTGCGGCGGGCGGGCTGTCGGAGACCAGCGTGCTGTGCCTCCGCATCCAGGCGGAGGAGCTGGCGCGCTGGCTCGACGCCCGGCTCGGCTCGCTGTACGTGCCCGAGATAGGAATTGGGGCCGGCCTGGGAGCTTGAGATGGGGGAGGAAGTTGGGGTATTTTTGCGCCGCGGCGCCGGCAAGGGCATGACTAGCAAGGCGTACGGGCCGTGTGGGATTATTGCGATTTTGCTTTTTATAATGGGACAAGGCCTTCCTTGAAAGGAAAAGGGCGTTTGGGCGGCATCGCGAGGGCATAAAGCCGGGTACCGGGCATTTTAGGCGTCAAAAACGGGCGGGCCTACGGGCCAAAGTCATAAATCAATTGCGTTGCACATCACCTTTGCCCCTCTATACGAATGTGACATGTGCGCAAGAGATGAAGTGATGTGTTGCCGTCGAGCGGTGAGGTTTGTGTCTTGGTGCCGGTCCGGGGGATAACTCCGGCGAGTTCGAATCGGCGCGGCGTCGGCAGCCTCCTCCTCCACAGCTCCCGTGCAACATACAACTCTCCTGCAAGTTAGGCAATCGTAGCATCCATGTATATAGCGCCTCTCCAACAGACAGGGGACAGGTGTAGGGGCCGTAGTAGCGATGTTTATCGGGCTGGCAGGAAGCTCTGCTATCTGGGGTGATGATGTCTAGGATCGATAACCGGAGATGGGATATGGTGATGGATCATGATACGGGATTTTTCGAAATCAGCGAGACTTGGAAGAGGACGTGGGGAGACACTGGGGAGAAGTTCTTCTTTGTGAGGCACAATGTTATTAGGAAGTGGTATTCTTGTACTTGGGGGGCGTAATTAGGTGTTAGATTATTGCAACATTCTTCAGGGGAGGGAGGAAGGGTTGAAAACAAAACTGGAATAGTCTTCCAGCTTATGGACGGCAGTAGGATATTCTGCTCTGCCATACGTATAACTCTGCCTCACACGCCGACTATTTGTGGATGAAAACGGTGTCACCATGTTGGTACATTCGCTGAATTGCCAACCACCTACCTGTCCCCGGGGCAACTACTCTTCGTACTCAGTACAATTATGTTGTTATGTGAGACAGAGACCCCGTTGCGAGCCACTCTACACCCCATCATCACATCGACACCGAAAACTCACTCTGTTGCAATGAACATGTCCCATAACCAAAGGCTTTCCATTCTTTCCCTCTCAGCTTAAAGCTGAACCCCTATTATGCTATCAACCTGTATGCCGGCCAGCCCATGTCTCCATCCCATGACCCGAGTTGTAGAGGATATTATAATGCGCGCTTGTGATCAACCCCCAACACCAATAATTGCGAACCCGCAACTGCGTCTCAAAAGCAAAGCCATTCTATGACAGGACAGGTCATAACGTCGTGATCCGATCTCACTCGATACTCAACCGGGTAATCCCATCGTTGGTATCCACCATCCCCTGGAAGCCGATTCTGCCTTTAGCTCGGCCGCCGCCAGCCCCACTACCGTTTTCACTTGGTGCGCCACTTCCGCTGCCGCTTCCCGCTTTCCCGACCGTATCTCCCCCGACGCTGCCAGGCCGTGACCCCGTCCCCCATGGCGCATTGTCTCGCTGTAGAGGGCTTTGCATGATAGGCGAGTTGTGCACACTCATGCCGGGGCTGACAGCGCGGCGCTTGAAGCTGACGGGGTCAAAGTCATCATCGCGCCGTCTCTTGCTGTTGATGCGCCGTGTGATCTCAGCCGCGGTGGGCGGGCCGGGCACACCAATGCCTGCGCCCGGAAAACCGCCCACGATACCAGTTGCACTGCTCTGGCTCGCAGCTAGCGGCTGCGATTGCGGCTGTGGGGTGCCAGTGCCCGAGCTGCTGGTTGTGGTCAGGGCACCACCGGGGAGCGCGAATGGGTTCTGGCTGTTCGAGCTCGCCGACGGCGAGTCCATGCTCAGATCGTCCGCGCTGAGGCCTGAGGAGGAGGCACGCGCTACACCGAAGGTTGACGGGGGCGGTGTGATGCGCGGCGGGGCGCCTTCTGGGAATGTTTCCCAGAAGAGTTTGCCCTTGGAGTTCCTCAGCGCTTGCCGTTTGAAGCTGCTCCCTGCTAGCCCGAGGCCATTGCCATTGCCATTGCCATTGCCGTTGCCGTTGCCGTTTCCGCTGCTAGATGAGTCCATCATCATAACATCGTCGGCCAGCTCGTCGAGTGTGTCCTGTGTTGTGAGGTTGGGGCTTGACAGGGCAGTGGTAGCAGCGGAGTGGTTGGTTTGTGCGTTTGCTAGTCGAGTTTCCAGGTCCATATCACTCTCGCGCACCTGGCGCACGACTTCGGCCTCGCGGTGAACCTCGGTTTCAACAGGCGCCGCCTCTTCGGCGAGAGCAGCGCGAATACGGGCGAACCCTTTTGTCTTGGGCTATCGCGATGGTGTCAGCAGGTCCGATGAAGTGATAAAGAATACGAAACTGGGTAATACGAACCAACAAATTGCCGCGGCGTGTTACCGGTCTCCTAATGACGCCCGGTCGCGATGGACTGTCCATGCCATCAATTTGTCGATTAATATTATCGTCGCTATCATTGCCAGAGATGTGTAACTGGTTGGCAGCCCAGCTGATGCTCTCTCTTCTTGTGTGGGGACTAGACATTTCCTTTGGGATGGCAAGATTGCCTGGTGGGGATCTGGACATGGGACCCGGGCCAGCCGGAGAGTGAAACCCAACACCAATAGGTCCTCTCAGTTTCTTCTTTCTGTTTTGCTTCCGTTGGCGTTGGCGTTGTTGGAAGCTCAAGAGGCTGTTGACCGCGGGAGATCCTCCAGGCATCCAAGGTGCGCCGCCCAGAGGTCCGATCGGCATGCTGGATTTCGATACCTGAGGCGTAGTGACGTAGGCATCATCCGTGTCCTCATCCATAAAATCGTCGTCGTCGGAGCTCGACGAGGTATCGGACATGATGTGGTTGTTGCTTCCCAGCGAGCTGGAAATATGCATCTTCTCCTGGTTGCCCATCATTGACCAGAGAGAATTTGTCGTTTGCTCGGCAATTCCAAATTCGCCGTTTCTCCTGCCTGGTATATTCATCGCCCTCGATCCAATGGTTGGAGACGAATCCGGGGAGGCTTGCTCGGCGAGAGTTGAGTGGTGTAGGCTCGTTGCGGCGCGGGAGAAGTCGAGTCCCCTCGATCGCCTTGGGAGAATGTTTGTCGGGGACGCATATGTGTGTGAATGATCCAACTTCGGCGAAAGTGGCGCGGGCTGGGCGTAGGATGGTTGCTGAGCAGGTGGTGTCTGGTCTCGCTGAGGCAGCTGGAGTGACAGGCCTCGCACTGAAAAGCCAGCTCGGATGGGAGTTGATGGGGGAACAGGCTGGAGGTCTCTTTCCTTGTCCCTGATACCGATGTCATCCTTGGATTGATGCCTGCTCGCCTCGAATATGTGGGGGGAAGGCGAAAGTTTGGGTGTCCCTCCATCCGACAGTGACCTCGTCTTGGCCACGGGGGATTTGATCTCCCCGGCCACTGCGACCCCCTTGCCGTCGTCTACCACTGCCACCGTGTCGAAATCGCCGTCGATATCCGACATTCTAGATATATCTTCTATCATCACTTCGGGGAGTATGCAGCGCAGCAATGTCTATTCGCGTTTACGCTCTGAGCGACGATTTGCGCGTCGCGCGCCGCTTCATTCGTCTCCAACTTCTTCGATCGGCGCGTGGGAGCGAGCAGGGGGATAGCGAAAAGAATGCGCTGAGAATGTTCAATCAGGCGGAAAACATCAGATCCGCTTCATTTCAAGTAACCACGGTGGTCTTGTGAGTGTCGGGTTTTGTTGAGAAGTTACGGATTGCATCGCTGCAAAAAAGTTGAGAAGACGGACGAGAACCACCAGGTATTGATGTCGTCAAGCGGCTAATAATCGATAGGCTCTCGCTTCGCTGGGCGCAACAGCCAAGAGCCCACCAAAACGGTGCGGTCCAGGCTCTTCCCGCGCTCGGAACCGAGGCGGCACGCGTATCCTTGTCCCCAAAACCATTACGGCTTCATGGCTATTCAGCATTGCGAGTTTTCAACAAATTCTCGTCCACGGGACTTTATCTTCATTGCGATTTTGTATAAGAGGCAGCTGACGGCATGCACATTAACCAATTCAGGCAAGTGTAACCATCGAGAGTATCCCATGATACTGATCTTCTTTGACTTCGTATCTTATCGATAACGACGATTCGCAAGAACCCCTCAATTGACCCACCGGGTGTGGGGAGCCGGGGCTGGGGTCCATGGTGGGGTCAACGGGTGAGGCAAACCTGGTCAAATTGATCCCGGAACCAATCTCCAACATCGATGTGGTCTCGAAACCCGGATTCGGTGTCACCCCACCAGCTTTGCGGCTCCGAGAGAATTCCGGAAGCGGATGAAAACTTCCGATAAAAAGATACTGCCTAGCTTTGAGGCTTCTACATGGACAAGTGGTTTTCAACTCACTCCTGGCCCGATCAATTCGGTCAAGAGAGCAAGGGGGCCCAAAAAACAGTACAGCTGGTCACAAAAATCAAAACAACATACAACACCGGGGATTCGCTGGTCGTCACCGACCCAACTACTAGTCCGGCGGTCACTGGTTTATCGATGGGAGAGCGGACGGGATCCCGAGTTCTCCAGTACCTATGGTCGTATGTATTCATTTGTGCTCTCGAACAAATATTTATTGTTCGTTTGACAAAGTTCACTCTGACAAGAAGCTCCCCTTTCTCAGTCCAAACCGGCACACAACTCGTCCTTATTTCTTACCAAACGCCTTGTTGAACCCAACCAAAGTGAACCGGTAATGTACCTTGTTATCTTTCACCCTCTCCACGGCCTCCTTACAACCGGCCTCGGAAAGTTGCAATGTCTCCACCATCGGCTTGATCCCTTTCTCCGCCGCCAGCTTCAACATTTCGTTCATCTCCTGGTTGTTTCCGAGGTGGCTGCCCGATAGCTTGGGGGCGTTCGCAGTGAAGGCCATGGGCGCCATCTCGGGCAATGGGTGGTCAGGAATACCAACCATGTGGAACTCGCCGCCAACCTTGAGCATCGACATGTATGTCTTCATGTCGAAGGTGTGCGTCATGTCGGCGCAGTTGAGGAGGAAATCGAACTTGAATGCCCACTTCTCGGCGAAGTTCTTCTCCGTTGTGACAATAACGTCCTTCGCGCCGAGCTTCTTTGCGTCCTCGGCCTTGTTCGGCGAGTGTGTCAACGCGTATGTCTCGGCTCCCAGCGCAGAGGAGTGGTGCCGCGTCCTTCGACTCAATAGCGTCAGGAATCTTGAAGGTGAAGTACTCGTGGGCCCGGATGTGGCTTGCCCAACCGCCGTGTGCCGAGCTCCCATCGGAATACTTGGCGTTGTAAGCGTCGACGAGGTGAGGGCAGTAGTTCTCATTGGCACTCTTGCAGATCTCGCACTTGAGACACGCCCAGACCTGCGCGCCGATGCCAACGCGGTCGCCCTTCTTGATCTCCTTGACATTCTTGCCGACGTTGACGGCTCTCCCTACAACCTCATGGCCGACACAGAGGGGTCCTTCAAAATCACCCCAGCCGCCGGTCACGGTGTGGACGTCTGACCCGCAGACGCCGCAGCACTCGATCTCAACATCGATGTCGTTATCCTCAAAGGGTTTCGGCTTTAGCTCTTGCTTTTGGAACTTGTTCCATGTCTTGGGCGAGTCCACACAAAAGCCCTCGAATGTGTCCGGATAGCCCATGGTGATAATGTGAGACGTTTTTGAATGTGTTGATGTAAGTGGAGGTGATCAAATCTCGAAATACCCTTTGAATTCAGGAGTTTACTTTGCTCAATAAATGATACAATTAAATGGTGAGCATCCCACCACCACGCCCAATGCCCATGAATCATCTTATACCACCGCGCGAGCGCTCGTTCCTGACCGCGGGAGCCGGTTCCCGTAGGGGGCGGTTATGACGTCTATAACTCTAGAACTACGGTGCCGCCTCCACCAAAGGTCGCCAATGTGGTCTGCGCCGAGTAGTTTCTTTGTCAGGGACTAGCGTAGGGATGAGCGTCATACAGTACAAAGTTTGAGCAGATATGGGATGACGTGTGTCAAAAATCGCCGGGACGAGCCTCGGATGATTCAACAGAGGTCGATGGGATGGGAATGCCGTGATGATGGCCCTGACCCTGGATTGGCAAGTTGGGATTTACTGTGTAGGTATCGCGTACCCTGTAGCCACTATGGCATACCCTGTACCTACGAACCATTGACCTATCGGTCGGGACCAACTCGGGTTATTAACAACTTCGCATCAGCACCAATTCAGATCAAACAACAACATAGTCAAACTAATACCAAATTTCGAGCTTCCCGCACAATTCACATCAATTCTCGTTTCAAGATGCAATATGCAAGATGCAAGATGCAAGGTGCAAGGTGCAACACTCAGTCCAATTCCAATTACAACATGCAAAGTTCCAAATATCCAAACCATCCCAAATACCTACTTCCCAAACTCTTCTTGCAAGTGAGCACCACCCTACAACCTCACCAAACTAACATTCAAAATCCCCTCGGCCTTTCGCAAGTCCTCCAACACCTCATTGTTCACCTCTCCATCCACCCCCAAAATCATCAACGCCTCCTTCGCCGGATGCGTCCCCGCCCCAGCACCCTCACTCTCACTCCCCTCCACAGGCCCATCCGCAACCGACGACGCAGCCGTCGCCTCTGCCTTCAATTTTGCCTCCCTATTCAGCGCCGCGACCTGCATAAACGTGATATTAATCCCATGCTTGCCCACCACCAGCCCGACATTTCCAATCTTGCCCGGCTCGTCATAATTATGCAGCACGAGCAGCGTGCCTTCGGGATGGAAGTTTGCCGTGAAGCGATCCAGCTTGGAGATGAAGATGGATTTCCCCGAGACATAGCCCTCGATGACCTGCTCTGCGGACCCCGTCTCGGAAGTCTGCAGGCTGCGCAGGGTGACTGCACTGGCGTGGGCGCCGCCGTCGTCGCGGACGTGTTTCTCGTCGATGGCGATGCCGCGATCCTTCGTAATCAGCGTTGCGTTGACGATGTTGACGTCGCGACCGCCGGCATCGCTGATGGACGAGACGAGGCCTTTGACGAGGGCGGCGTAGAGCGGCCGGGTGTTGCTGATCCCGGCGAGTTCGCCGTGGTAGGAGAGCTCGAAGCGGCGGCCGCCGACCATGCCGCCCCGGCCGGCCACGAAGTGCTGCGTGTAGAGGGAGCCCATTTTCTCGACGCTGTAATATCGGGCATAGCGCCGGTTAGCAACCTTACTTGAACACACCCATCCCGCACGCCAAATAGACAGAGGGGGCAAAAACTCACAGTTTCACAAATGGCTGCAACCGCCTATACTCCTCGGGCAGTATCAACGGAGCATTCACCGCCGCCGTCGGCAGCCCACCCCTCAAAATCTCCAGTACCTGCGTACACACATCCATACTAACATTCTCCTGTGCCTCCACCGTACTCGCGCCCAAATGCGGCGTGCTCACCACCTTCGGATGCACCGCGAGCCTCGCCGCCGCCGACTCCGCCGCCGGCGGTTCTGACGTAAACACATCCAGTCCAGCGCCCGCAATCAACCCCTCATCGAGCGCTTTGAGCAGCGCCTCCTCGTTATACACCCCTCCGCGCGCGACATTGAGTACCCTCGCGGTCTTCCTCATCTTCTGGAGCTCCGCCTCCCCAAGGAGATTCAGCGTGCTTGCTAGCAGAGGGGTGTGAATGGTGAGGAAGTCCACTACCGGCAGTAATTCCGCCAGCGAGCCTACAAGATTCACGCCCGCTTGCTTAGCCACGTCGGCGCTGGCGTATGGGTCCAAGGCCGTGACTTTCATGCCGAGCCCGATCGCCATGCGCGCGACCTTCATGCCGACCTTGCCGAGGCCAATGATACCGAGGGTTTTGTGGCCGACTTCGACGCCGACGAGCTTGCTGCGCTCCCACTTGCCAGCCTTGAGGGAGGCGTCGGCGCGGCCGACGTTGCGCGCCGTGGCGAGTAGTAGGGCGATGGTGTGCTCTGCGGCGGCGACGATGTTGCCCGCGGGCGAGTTGACGACGATGATGCCGTGCTTGGTGGCGGCGTCGACATCGATGTTGTCGACGCCGACACCGGCGCGCGCAACGACGCGGAGCTTGTGGCCGGCGGCGAGGACTTCGGAGGTCACTTTTGTTTCGGAGCGCACGATCAGGCCGTGGTAGGAGGGGATCAGGGCGAGGACCTCCTCGGCGGAGAGGCCGGTGCGGGTGTCGACTTCATAGAGGGTCTTGAGGAGGGCGAGGCCTTCGGCGGAGACTTTCTCTGGGACGAGGATCTTGGGGCGGGTGGTTGGGGAGGGAGGGGGGGAGGGGGAGTCGGCCGAGGGAGCCATTGTTGGATTGTCGCGGCAAGGTAAGCGGAGAGAAAGGTGTGATAGTGTCGAGAGTGTATCAGGGTGAAGAAGCTGGGAATACCAGAGGGCAATGGATGAGGGGACAGGAGCAATGGCTACGAGAACGCAAGGCACGGCGGACTTATAGTCTCCGGCATCGCAGTCAGACCAGACTTCCCACTCGGATTTGTCTACCTGCCTTGGGTAAGTCTGGTCGCAGCAGGCACACGATGCAGCCGGCACCCGCGCCGTCGTATAAATCCAGGACTGAGAGGTGGGAAAGTGCAGGAACGGGGCGATGCAGTGCAGCACGGGCGTGGGCGTTGGCGTCGTGTCGTGGCCGACGTGCAGGAGATCGCGGGCAGCCAAAAGAGGGGTCCGGCCATTAAGGATCCCAGACAAAGAAAGGTGAGCAGGCACGAGCAAAGGACCTCCTCGGGCACACTTGCGCCGCAAGGAGGGGATCTAGGGACGAGCGAAGTCGGCGCGAGGCCGCAGTTTCAACACCCATTGGTAAGGGGTGCTGTCATAGCATCACCTAACAGGGCTGGGTTCGAACGCGTGGTTCACGTGTACGAAGTACTCATAGCCAGGGAGGGCGGGGAAGGCCAATTTACCTGAGGGAGGCAGGTAGGCGTGTAGGTAAGCTCGAGGGAGGGAGGGAGCCTTGCACTGCAGGCGATTCCTTCGGCTGTCTGGACTGACGATCTTCGTGAGATGGAATGGGAGGGACGGAACGTGGGAACGGGTTGGCTGGTTTGGCTTACCACTTACACGGCCAGATTGGGACTGGCATCGGCACCTCCCACTGGGACTAGCCCCCTCCGTCCCTCTCCGCAGTCGTCTTCGGCCCCCGCCTTTCTTCACTCCCTTGCCGTCCCCCACGTTTGGCTAATGCAGTCGATATGCATTACCCGTCGAATGAGAACGGCTGACCCCAGCGTCCATGCAATGGTTGGCTGGTAAGTAGGCGAGAGCGCGTGCAAGTCATCGCACCCATTGTCTGGGCACCTTAGGTCAGTGGCTCTCTCGGATGAGGGAGATGGGGTTGCCGGGAACGGCACTGCCACCGGCTGGGCCGGGTACGGGGGGTGTACATTTCCTGCAGGCAGTTCCAAGTCGGCTACATCATCTGAGGTCGGGTGTGGGCGAAGGGGTCATGGAGATCAAATACTGTGAGACGGCCTGGATCGGTGCGCAATACTTTCTGTCGGATTTCCAGAGGGGAATGGCTGGCTACCTGGTTAGACGTCTTAGAAGTTGTCCTTGCCCGTGAAGCGCTCGTTCTGGACGATCTCGACCCAGTATCCATCAGGGTCCAAAACGAAGGCGACATTCTTCATGCGCCCGTCTGCTAGTCTCTTCTTCCAGTTCACACTGAGCGACTCGAACCGCGAGCAGGCGGCGTCAAGGTTGTCAACTGAGACGCCTTTTACGAAAAAAAAAGTCAGCATTTGTCTCCGTGTAAGTGTCCCGTCTCGACTCACAGATATGGCCAAAACCCTGGGGCTCTTTGTTTCCATCGTGGTAGCTAAAGGCTTCGTCCTTCTCTGTCCCATAGTTCCACGTCAGCTCCAGTAGGCCCTCCCGATCCGCGGTACCTCCACCCTCAGCAGGCGCGGGTCCATATCCCAAGAAATACAGGTTGAATTCTGCCTTGGCGTTCTCGTGGGTTCTCAGCAGCGTCATGCCAAGCACCTCCTGGTAGAACTTGAGGGACTTCTCCGCATCCTTGACACGAATCATGGTGTGGTTCATGCGGTACGTCTGCAAGTCCGTCTCCTTGACGCCCTCGGTCGCCTCCAGGGCCTTCTGCCCAACGATTTCGACCCAGTAGCCATCGGGGTCTAGAGCGAAGGCAATATGCCGCATGCGCCCGTCAGACAGCTTTTTCTGGAAGGAGTAGCCGGCGTCCTCGATGCGCTGACACGCGGCCTGGAGGTTGTCGACGCTGATGCAGGTGTGGCCAAAGCCGCGGTGGGGCTCAACATTGCCGTTGTTGATCTTGTAGTCGGGGTCGTTCTCGGTGCCGTAGTTGTGCGTGAGTTCGATGAGACCC
>Ga0247780_1000544_pt1 | contig 34512 bp, 38 predicted proteins | sample UWRJL079202R5_FD_179927 | JGI IMG/M metagenome (GOLD analysis project Ga0247780, IMG submission 179927) | Plant litter microbial communities from Arlington Agricultural Research Station in Wisconsin, United States - UWRJ-L079-202R-5 | ecosystem: Environmental > Terrestrial > Plant litter >...
CTTAGATAACCCCACGAGACGGGAGCTTCTCTCACCGAGAGACTCTCGATGAGCGCCGGATCGAATGACGGGTATCATAATCGATTGCACGGAATGCCCAGGATCGTCGCTCCGGCTTAGAGGACGGTCATTCCTGCACTCATGCGGCCGCCCCCGCCTTTGGGCTGCCCCGCACCGCCATAGCGGCCGTACATCCTATACGAAAGGCTCCGGCCAAAAGAAAGGGTCCCCTCAGTCGGTGCGGAAGATGCCTTCCTACTGTACAGACCACCCATAACTTTCGTTATTCCAGGCCATCTCCCATTCCGAAAACACCTACATTAATACTGAAAAGGCCTTTCTGCATTCTAAAGAGGCCTTCCTACATTCCAAAAAGGCCTTCCTGCATGTTTAAAAGGCCTGTGGTGTGTAAGCTAAGGCCTTACCGTCCTAAAACAAGACTGTGCGAGAATTCTAAGACCGCATTTTCACACGGAGATAAGAGACCCTTTTTTTTGGCCCAAGCCTTCGTACCTCACCTTGTGCACAGTATGCGAAGACATCTGGTTGGGCTGACTTGTTACCTGACGCCAGTTACCTGCTAACGTAATACTAAATATCTCAGGTAGTCCACATCACTCGTGGCTCGACTTCCCCGAAAAGCTGAGGTGGTGGCTTGCGGGGCTTGTGACCGTGCGACTTATAGGTTTGACCTATTTACTATAACGTGAGGAAAGCTGCTTTGCGCTGGAGATTGCGCATGATGAATGAAATACGTTGTTTCCCAGTGGTGGTATAATAAATACACCGATCCTTTCATTTTCATGGCATTCGCATGGGAGATGCCTCACGAGATAGGTAGACAGCTCGCCGCTACAGCAACATGTGTTGATGCCTGGATTAGAAAGGAATCGCTTTGTCTCATAACCAACGAACTGGCGCGGTGGCAGCTATCCACCTGCGTCATAAGGAACTGATCAATGTATGGGGTATTTATCTCAAGCGCATTGAATGGTGGAGCTGGCTGCTTCTCTTCGAGGTGGGCTGGATCCGGGGAGAGGCCCCGGAAAAGCTTAAGGGAGCGCGGATGGAGGCACGTATTGGGTGGCTGTCCAATCGAAAGAGTCTCCTGGTTGTGCGAGACAGGCCAATGTTGCTTCACGGAGCGAAGGGCGGAGAGAGTGTCGTATCCGTGCCTGGCCGGGTGTTTCGAATAGCGCCAACAGTGCCAGGGAAAGTTAGGCAGGGTGTCCCTGGCCTCATCATCCACGGACATGGACGGGAGGTTGGACGGCTGTTCGTCAGGTGAGATACCATTGTTGCAACGCTGACGTCCAAGCCGAGGGACAGAATCCGGTATGTTGGACGGACCACGATCCTGTTCTCACACCTCGCCTGAAAGCAAGGCAGTTGTAGCCAGCGCTTATAAGGGAACCGAGCGCGCAGAGCCTCTTTCCATGCGAACAGCCCATAATCAAAATTGCCCTTCATCATTCTTGGAGGCTTGGTTCGCGAGGTGGATCTTCGCGCGCTTTCAAACCAGCGAAAAGTTTAACACGTTCGCAGCCGACTGGGCCCGCTTCGGGTGCTTTGTTCGTGTCCCTCTCCCTCTTTGCGGAGCCAGACCACGAGGTTCCAGATTGCTGCATGACGGAGAAATCTATCTCCCGTCTTCTCTCCCCGTGGAGGTCGATGAGCATCGAACGCGGACATTAGTGAGAAGACAAAACTCTCTCAAACTTGGAAGGTGCGCGAAAACAGGAAATCGACATTCAGTCAATCGGCAACTGGCGTCTCCCTGGTGGCGGTGGATTGAGACGGCTCGGTGGACGGTCGGGCTCAACCCAGGGGTGCTTCCCTGCTGCGGTCCCCACCCATAACATCATCGAGCCAGGACGCAACGTGGGGATACGCCAAGCCTGAGCGAATCTCAGCTCCCGGCTGTCCTTTTGAGTCGTGCATCCGCCGTTCTCAGTTCAGGGACCTGCTCTACCTTTCACTCATCCCACCATCCCAAAAAGCAGTCAGGGCACTTGTCGCAACGCGCAACGTTGACTTCCATTCACATTCCGCACCTGCATTTTTCGACCGGAACTGTGAGCGCTGAGAACACGAGTGGGGCCCCCGCCCGCCACTGTCAATCTCTTGACTGCGGCAATCGCCCAATCATAATCCCGCACTTCGGAGTCTCCGTCACATCAGCTCCCCGCTCCTGCGACTCCCCCCAACGGCCAGGGCAGCTTCGTTCGCTATTGCCCGTAAGACACATATCCTTCTAGCTAGCTCTCGTACTCCGTATCCGACAATCAGCACAGATACGGTACCTAAGACGGAGAGACGCCTGCTGAGGCCCGCGACCGCCCCAAATTCAACCCCGCGCGCGGTCGTGAAAGATGATAGATTCGCAATTCTCCCGCCGGCGACCGCCTGTCGATCAAGCCCTCAACCCGCCGTATTCGCATTCGCGAACGAGAACAACATCGTCGAATATTTTCCCCGCCGCCCCTTATGAGCAGCAGCAGCCGCCCTCGAACCCATATCCATACCATCAGCAGCACCCACAAATGCACCTAGCTCAGCCTCACGCGTTCCACCAGCGCAGATCGCCCAGTGTCAACACGTTCAGCACAATATCCAGCGGTGGGATGATGCCCCCCGCGGCTTACAAGACCTCACCCACAACCGACATTAGGAGATCTACTTCGAGCCGCTCAGGTGGTGGGGCGCCCGGGTCTCCCCAGGGCTCCAGCTATGTCGCTCTCCTGAGGAAACAAAAGGCAACAGTGTGGTCTGATCGCGCGCAATACGAGGATCCTAGGCTGGCAGCGCAGCAGCGCGCCGCCAGGATGAGAGCACAGCTCGAAGTTGTGGGGTCGAATAATGGCTTGAGCGTAGGGTCGCTCACTGCTGCTGGGCGCACATCTACTGGGCTTAGCTCTGCTGGTGGAAAGGTCGCCGCCAAGATCAGACATCACGGTAAGCCTGGGGTGATCGGCTATGCTCCGGACAGCAACCTCGCCGGCGTCGGCGGCGTACCGCTCCGCCTGAGTGCGACAGAAGTTGAGGGGGGGGACAGTGATGATGACGAGTTAGGACAAAAACCACACCATCGCAGGACGGGCAGCTCTAGTCGGAGCAGCACTGCCAGTGGTAAAAGAGGACTTGGCTATCGCGGCTCTGTGGTGCTCGGCCCGTCAAACTCGCTCAGTGGTAGCAGGAGATGGAGTCCGGGCGACACCCCCGAGCGTTCGGGCTCTTTGGTTGTGGAGGAAAACGAGGGCGACACGAACTACGCCGCCGACGATGCAGCGAGCGCGACGGCAAGAAGCTTCGGGAGTGGGAGTAGCGGCGAGCGTCTCGACAACGTTCCCGACCTTAGCACCCACGGGCAGCGCCTAGCGGCCAACAGCCAGATGCACGCCACAGTAACGCGAGAAAAGAGCGTCAAGTCCGCCGACGATCTCAGGAGGCGAGGCAGCGTCGACGAGCGAACCGTATCGCTCAACACCACCGGCCGGCTATTTATTGCAAACCCCGATTAAAGACAGCTGGTCCCGTCGTTTTTGTTCCGTATGCAGTGCCAGAAAGAATGTCCTGGCTCTGCTCACGCTGTATCATATTTTGCAAATTATTTTATCTTCCGACCTGATGTCAGGCAACACCTGCCAATATCTCGTGTTAAGCGAAAGTCCCTTGACCCCGAAGTGTTGTGAATTGTCTCTCTAATTGCTCCATGTCTATATTTCAAGGCCTAATGCGCAATGTCACTCGACAAATCGGTGGACACCCCTTTTTGTATTTAAAAAGAAACTGCTTCTTTGGCAACAAAACTCAAGATACTATCCCCCAAAAGGGAATTGGAGACGGTTTCCAGGATTCCTCAGGACGGGGGCTGATGCTACGGAACCCTGTTTCGGCTCCGCCTGTCCCAAGTTCTACAAATGACGGGTTAAGGCTCCCATTATACCCCCCTCATTGGTAGAATGACGCAGGCTCAACTAACCATGGCTAGGATTCCCGCCTCCAGCTCGGGTTACACAGTAATCAACAACCCACCTTCCCGCTGAATAGTAAGTACCGTACAGTCTGGTTGTCTCAGTCGCTCTGACCACCCGCGCGACCCAAAGTGCTATCTCATACTTCAGGTATCTTCCTGGCCAATTCGCGCGCTGAGAACTTTCATGGCTATGGAGGTTGAAATTCGAGGTCAGAACCTTGACTGCTCCTGAGTGGTGATTGGCTCGTGTTGAGGGCAACGCAAACATGGTGAAGGCATGTGCATAGGGTTAGGGTTATAGAGTCCATCACACGTCTCGAGGACTCGATATGTTGATCACAATGAGGCTGGAAGGAGCAAGCCAATTCTAATACGTTCTTTCTATTGTTGTTCCCAGTGAATAGCCCTACTTTCTTTGCTTTTATTCACACAAATCAACCTACCTACTATTGCGCAACCTTCAATTCAATAATGTGGGGCACTCAAGTAGGTGACGCGAAAACGCGCCAAACGACGCGAACGCGTTCATTCATTTACCCCAGGCCAATCCTGGCCTCAATTCTACCTAGGCTAGTGTACTAATCGTTTCCTCCACAACCACTCACTCCACAACCTGCACCTTCAACCCACTTCTGAATTTCACCTCAATCCACTAAATTTACCATTGCTGTCTCGGCTCTGTCTTACGGGCATGATAATGCCCTGCGAGCACTAATTACCTCTTGTCACCTTTCTTTCTTGGGTCGCAACTCTCACCAACCACGCGCACTGAGTGCGCAATCCCGCCACACAACATGCCTCTCGCTGAGATCACGAACAGTCAGCTGAACAGCCAAGAGCTGGATTCGGCGCCGAGGAAGCGAACTATCGCTGAGTTCTTCGTCGAGCGGAAGAGCGATGATGCCGTCTGCAACAACTCCGCGCGCGGCGCAGGCTCACCAACGAAGAGTAGTCCTGGGCTGACTGCCTCTGGCAGCAGTCCTCTAGAGAGAAACTCGCCGTCGCCGAACGTCACTCCAAAACGTCTAGCGAGCCAGGAGCTTCTCAAAGACGCGCAGAAGTTGCCGGCTAGCGAGCCCCCGGCGAAGCGGAAGAAGACCACGAAGAAGGCCACTCCCGAGGAGGTTGCAGCCAAAGCAGCAGCTGAGGAAGCAAAGAAGAAGGAGAAGGAAGCCAAGGATGCCGCCAGATTGGCAGTCGAGGAGGCGAAGAAGAAAGAGAAGGAAGAGAAGGAAGCCGCCAAGGAAGCAGCCAAAGCAGAGAAGGAGGCTATCAAAATCAAAAAGGCTGAGGAGGCCAAGAAGGCCGCCGAGGAGCGCGAGAGAAAGCGCCTAGAGAAGGAGGCCAAGAAGTTAGGCTTGCTGCCGAATCAAAAGAAGCTCACCGACATGTTTGGGATGGGCCCGTCGACGCCCAAAAAGTCACAGCCTGTTGTCAAGGCTGAGATCGCGGAGGATGTCGCCATGACTGGAACGCCCGGGAGCCCGGCAATGGAGAATGTCTCTTATCGTAAGCGGTTCCAGCCGTTTTTCGTCAAGGAACATGTAACACTGGCAAGTTACCCTTACGAGATGGACGAGGAGACGCGGGAAGCCAAGTCGAGAATCCTGTGCGAATACGTCGACGGCGAGCGACAAATCAAGGCGGCATCCTTGAGTGAGAACGTTTTGGATCTTTTACAGATTCCATCCCGTCATCGTCGGGGCCGCGTGTACCCCAGCGTCAGAAGTATCATGACCAAATACCATGGCAACACATCTTCCAACGCTATCGATCTCACGAGCGAGTCGCAGAAAACCAAACAGATCACCCACACCCTCGAGGCCTTGAAGGCAGTTCCGGTCAAGTCTCTCAAATTTAGAGAAGATGTGAGACCGCCGTACATCGGAACAATCAGTGGTTTGCCACCCGGCGTGAAGAGTCTCAAGGTGATTGCTCGGCACCCGACTGCCAGAGTCACTGCACTCAACTACGATTATGATTCGGAGGGCGAGTGGCAGGAGGATGACGGCGAGGATGTGGAAGATTTGGATGATGACGAGGAGGATGCCGACGCTGACGAGGAGATGGAAGACTTCTTGGACGACTCTGAGGATGTTGGACCTGCGCGCCTGGTATTCTCTGGAGGCATGGAACCCGAGAACACCGGTCTGTGTTGGGAGAGCCGCAAGCGGCTCAACAGCCCCGCTAGGTTGTACAAGTTCCGGATGGAGTTCATCCTCGGTAAGCCTCTGCTGAAACGTTCCTTGATGCAGAATGAGAACATGAGCACTAACCTGTCTGGCAGAATCACTTCCACATCACCACAGCGTCGACCCATTTTCAGATTCGTATTGGAAGCCTGCCGTCAGCGAAACAACCACGGTTCATGCATCTGAGACTGTTAAGCCTCTGCTGGCTTCCGCTAAATCTACGTCGCCCCGTACGAAGCCGATGCCAGCACCAAAAGATGCCCTTCAGGCGCTCACACAGACAGCAGCGGCAGCCAACAAGAAGCTGCCAAAGCCGCTTTCCGCAGACTTGCATGATAAGCTCAAGCAATACCTGCGAGATAATCCGACCATCAGCAAGGTCGGTCTCATCGAGTTCTTCTCCGGACAACATGATGGCTGTGCGAAAGCTTCTGTCAAGGCATCTTTCGAGCTCTTGACGGTCATGGGAGGGCGTGCTGGACGCGGCAAGAAACAGATGTGGCAGCTCAGAGACGACGTCTGACAGCCTCTGAACTTGAGTGGAAACGGCTTTACGACCACACCAACCGGATATCGCATCGCATCGCAGGGCGAGGTTGGTACGACAATTGGCTTTCTGGAGCGAATTTGCAATTTGGGGGTCTCGCATCATGGGTCGACTGGGTCTCGTGGCACGAGAACGGGACTGGGGCAAACGTCTCCGCTAGTATGGAGATAAAAATGATCTTGACCGGGAGGTAGTCTTTCTCTGAGAGAACACTCTCCGTTTGTATGTATTGGCAAGATCAGATATGGGTAGGACGCAAGGGGTGCATTAGGCTTCGTTGTGCTAATATGGCGCTGGGGTAACGGAGCTACGGGGCGTTTTCGGTAGATATCTACCTCAGGTAGAGCGGGATGCCATCGCCGGTTGTTACATGTATTCAAGGAATTCAATGTCTTTGGTCAAAGACAACCAGACAATCATCCGGTACAGAACCTACCCCCGAATCGCTTTATAACCAAATTAGAAACCGTAACCAACCAGCATTCCTCTCAGTGAATTTAACGAGCTCGTCAACATGACGGCCGACGATCTCGAGGCCTGGCTCGAGGTACGAAACTCGTCCGACTTGAACTGAACAGTGCGGTTGAGCGCTGAGGTACCACCCAACACCCCACAGACTGAAGCCTCGACAGGTTCGGGATGTCGCAAAGACGACGGCTCAGGTGAGAGCGTGGGGCACGAGAGCGGGCGGCAGATTGTTGAGATCCTGAGGAAGAATCCGGACAGGAAAGCAGGTGAGTAGTGGGCGTGTGGCATTGCATTGTGGTGCCAAAGAAGACGGTAGCGGCTGTGGCGTGGGGTTTGTTTGAGCCTTGACTGACGATGGGGGGAAATGGGTATGATGAGGACGATATGCCTCATATGAGGAAGGTTAGATGTTCTTTAGAATTATTCGGACTACGGGCCGAGTGGTTGACGTTTCCTAGGTTGTTAGTTATTGCAAACGGCACCTCCCACAGGAATCGAGCGCAAAGCAAGACACCGACAGCAAGAGTTACAAGAGTTTGAAGAACTGGGGGCACGACGCTTTGAAAGAGTAGATGTTGATGTGGCAGATTTTCGGAACCAAGCTGTATAAAATGAAAGTCTCGTTTCTCGGTCATTATTTTCGGTTCTTCCCAGTTCAGTAGATCGTGGGTATCATTCAAATTCACAAATGCTAGCCGTCCCCAAACGCCCAAGCCACCGAGTACGTTCAAGCCCAAGACGCAACTAGTTGCCGAGTCTCCGCCTAAAACTTGCTGGGGGTAGGAATGAAGTTCCCTGAGTCCGTTCGTTGCTGAGCGAGATCCTGAGGAAAGGCCGCAATGCCTGCCAAAATGCCTCCCACCATGAACAGCAGGGAGATGATTGACCAGATGACACCCCAGCACTGGGACGAGCCTCCATACCGCTGGGCAAAGACACTCGCATCGGAGCTGTTTACCTTTCGCAGGATCAGGTCGTCGCACTACCACACCCGGTTAGCAATCACATATGAAACCATTTTCAGGAAGGCTGCTCACAATATCCCAGACGCTGTAAAGTGAGGACATAACACCGATAAAGAGCTAGCGAGAGAGTTAGCAAACAACCCACCGGCCACAAAATTAGACAAGAGACTTACAATCACATAACGCAAGGCCTCAGCCTGCGCGATGAACCAGCACCCAACGACCAGCCCGACGGCGAGCAAGACGGTCATAATCGTCAACCAATCTCTCCGGCCCCACCATAGAGTCAGTAGGAAGCACACGCCCACCACAATGCTAGCAACCTTGCTGGCCACAATGTTGAAACCGCAAAAGATGAGCAGGGCACCGATCAGCGAGGAGCCCAAGTAACCTGCCGGCAGAGTGACCGCGTTTTTCCCGCCCTGCATGTGTGTCACGCCGCCCTCGCGGGGGTCTAGGGAGATGGACTTGACATGGCCTCCGGTCAGGACACAGGTAATCGCGTGCCCGAATTCGTGAAATGCGATGACAAGCATCTATCAAGGTGTGGTGTTAGTGATGTTGACGGTATGTCGTTGGGATTAGGGTTACGTACCTTGAAGGGCCAAAGTATCCATTTAATGTATGGGATATTCCAGAGCAGCGCGATAGCGACCGTATAACCAGCGATGACGCCCAGCGTCACCTTCTGCGTATCGTTGACCGTCAGGGCCCGCCGGGTGAGCACGGCTGTCGTGGAGTAGCGGACGATGTGGGGAGCGGCGGCGACCAAAAGGTCCCGCGTCTCTTGCAGCGGCGCCATCGTCGTCGTCTTCAGTGTCGCTGCTGGTGTCGAACGATATCGCGATTTAGGCGCTGGTAATGGTAATGGGTACGCTTCCCTCGATGTCGCAACAAGTTCAATGCGAAACAGAAAACAGAAATGATGACAGCGGGATGGCTATGGTTTTGAGAAAACCAGCCCCCTTGTCGTCCGTCGCCGAGTGTGGCGCGGATCTTTGTCGCAGCCCGAATTGCGCGTCCTGGCGCTGGGGTCGCTGCAAGGCTGGGCTTGCTGCACCCTCTGGTTGGTCCCCTGATTCCCGCGGGGCGGAGGCTGTGACGGGCGCTATTTTTGGTTGGATGCAGGCCACCAGTGCCGGCGATCAGGGGACCATGCTCCACACTGCGCAGCGCGTTCCCCTTGTCGGGCAAGCTCGACAGATCCCTGCGGCTCAAGCTGGGTACGTGAGGCAACGTCCGTCACCTCAACAGACCCTGGACCCTGATGAGCTGCATTTCGCCAACGTCACCTCCACCATTTCCCCTGTAAGGATTCAGTCTGTATCGGACGATAGATCTCACCATGGCACTCGCATCAGCACACCTTCGTATTGCGCGCTCAACGAACAATCTCGAGGCGCTGCTACCGTTTTACCGTGATGGGCTGGGCTTCGAGGTTGTGGGCCGATTCGCCGATCACGAGGGCTTTGACGGCATCATGTTGAGGCTCAAGTCGGTAGGATATCATCTAGAGTTCACACAAACTGTCCACCATGACGCCGGGAGGGCTCCTACGCAGGACAACCTGCTTGTGTTTTATCTTCCGGATGCCAGCGCTTTTGCCAAGGCTGTGAAGCAGATGGAGCAGGCCGGATTCCCAGCCGTTGCCTCGTTCAATCCATATTGGGACCATTGCGGGAAGACATTTGAGGACCCCGACGGATACAGGGTCGTGCTGGCCCATATGGCATCGCCCGTGTAACGAAGGGAGGAGAAATTCAGTGGTCTACGGCTAGAGGCAGCCCGCGCGCGGGGTACATATGGGTAACAAGCACATCCACCGGCATCTCGAAGCTGCGGATAAAGTAGAATCTGGGCAGATCGGCAATAATCAGATGGGATATGCAAGGCACGGAGAGGGGAATTGGTGTCGTACACGGCAAACAGGATCTGCAATGTGATGTAGATCTACGATCTCATCCCTCCAGACGATCTATCTAAAATGGGACCTGCCCCCCCGCTCACGCCGGCCTCCCTGAATATCTACGGCAACCTCACTTCGTGACGACGCTTGAGCAGCGATGAAGCAGTCTAGACTTTGGTTAGCGGCGGCGTCGGCGGTAGCTGTCAATAGCCAAGAGCAGACTGGGAACCACGTCGACTGGCCTCGCTGGTGTGGAAAGGTATACGAGGCGGGGTGAGCATACATTGTGAGTCGCTTGAAGTGCGACAGCCATTGACCATGGATATGTTTAGATACCCAAATTTTGACCCTGGAGGCCAAATCGAAATTCCAACAGCGGTTACTGGCCCACCACTGGTCCATGTACAGTTTTCGCCCCGGTTCAGTCTCTACCTGGACAGTGAGGATAAAGGCGAGTTTATCGTGAATGCTGCTTTCTCACAGTACCATGGCAAGGCCTGGCCCAGTGCAAACACTTCGCGTGCCGACAAGTTCATCTTCTCTATCAATGAAGTTGGGAGCGGGGATCCCTTGGTCCAAAACCTCGTGACCATCAACAGTACGGAGAACATCTTCAGCTTCGATTTGTCTCTCTTGAAGGCAAGCCTGGAGCCCATCCAGCTTGTACTCTATGGTGCCCCTGAGGGAGGAGATCCCACCTGGACCGCCACGAGTTCGGTCTTTTATCTTCCTGAGAAGCAAAACGGAAGTGTGACGAGGATCGACAACCTGAACGGGGGACTCTGGTTCCGTAACAGCGCCTCCAAGCAGAAGTTCGAGCCGCTGCTTGCCTACGGCTTCTACTCGTCGTATGATGGTTTCCTGCGCAATAAGAACAACAGTGAGATACAACACTACGCCGATCTGGGGCTTAACGCTATTACCCCTCTTACTATCTACAACGACTCGGCCGCCGAATTCGCTTATATGGACAGAATCAACCTCAAGTTCATGTACAATCTTCGGGAGCGCTACAAAAACTTGACCGAAGTTCATGACAACGTCATGGCTGCCCGCGATGCAGAAGCCATTTTCGCGTATTGGAGTGCAGACGAGTAACAAGCCCCATCTTCCTCATCTCTCTCGAAATTTGGCTAACTCATTTCAGGCCCGACGGATGGCAGGACCCCTTCTCGGCTCCGACCCTCGCGTACGATCTCATCCGCTCCCTTGACCCCTATGTGAGCGACATCTCCTTCGGGCCCCCTTCAGAGGCACGTTCTCGAATCGTTGCTGATAACATACCTTAGCATCCCGTGGCTGTAGTCCTCAACTGTCAGAACTACTACTTTGCCGAATACAGTGCAGCAGCCGACATCCTCATGGCCGATGTCTACCCCATAGGCATAAACGCTACCTTCTGTATGTCTAATTTCCGCCCTTACTTCCATCATCAATCACCCAGAACCGGCTCATGTGTTTCATATCATACACAACACCGCTGCCTACCAATACACAACCCAACTAACACCCGCAGCAAAATGGGGTACCGCTTGCAACATCACCCATGGTGACTGCGGCTGCGACAACTGCGAAGGAACTGTCTTCGACGTCCCCTCCCGCCTCGACGACCTCGCTCGCTACGAATCCTGGCTAGGCCGCTGGCCCAAGTCAAAAGTCTTCTCCCCCCAATCTTTCCACGGCCAAGATTATTGGATCCGCGACCCCTCCCCCGAAGAAGAATACGTCATGGCCGTCCTGGCACTCAACCACGGCGCGCAGTCCATCATCTCCTGGGTATATCCCACCTCCGACCTTCTTGCCCGCGCGCACGGCGCCCTCGCAAAAGTCATCTCCCGCTCACCGGTGGTGAACTTTCTCGTGGGCGGCGCAAGGCCCCAGCGCGTGGAAGTGCGTGCCCCGGGTACGGACGTCGTGGATGCTGCGTACTGGGTTGTGGGGAGCAAGATGTTGGTGTGTGTTGTCAACGGGGGCTATGCGAATGTAAACCGAGCGGTAGAGGTCGAGGTGCCGAATGCAACGGGCATCGCGAGCACCCACTGGGGGAGCGTTCCGTGGCGTTTGGATGATCAGAGGCTCAAGGTGTCTGGGTTGCGGGCGCTGGAGGTGAGCATTGTGATTTTGGATCTCAAGACCTGAGATTTTTGTGCCAATACGGTACGGCCTATGATATCCAAATATATGCATGGTCTTGGGCGCGGTTGGTTTTATATGTGAGATGAAAGCGGGGTGGAAGAAGGCTTTCGCGCAAGGAGACATTCTCGACAGTTTTGTGCGGTTTATATGAAGTATGAGTGAGTTCCATTTCTCTTCTCATGCAGGGAAACGTGACGACAATGAGTGCTATATGCTGTCATCCGCCTCCGTATCTAGCTATATATCTCTCTCTTCTTCCCTGCCAGATTATCCCTATGGTACCGGAGAAAAAAAGGGTATCTATGTTGGTACTTTAAGCTGTAGCCTCTGCGATCTTCGCGTCTCTCTCTTTCTGCCTCATCTTCTTGGTACCCACCTTGTTTTGTAGCTGCTCCCGCCTTTCCTCCTTCCTTGACTTTCTATCAATACCCCCGACAACTACTTTTTGCTCCGTGCCCAGAGGGTACCTCTGCAGGGCAGCGGCTTCGTCCTCGGGGGTCCACTCAATCGGGAGCGTGGCGAAAACGAGATATGAGGTGTGTGTCTTGATTTCGGGCTCGCCACGCGTAATGAGACGGCCGTCCTGCCACGGGAACTTGACCGAGGGCTGCGTTGGTGCTTCTCCTTTTCGTTTCCCGTTTGCGATGGTTCTAGGGACATCCCTTGCCTCTTTGGGGGCACCCTCCTCTCCCATCTCTGTATCTTCTGCTGTGGCTCTGGGCCGTGCGTTTTCTTTGAACCGCTCCTCAATGTCCGTCAGTCGCGCGATAGCCTCGTCGACGTCCCGCGGCGAGTTGTTCACGCCTCTGTCGATCTGCAGGTTCAAGCCTACGCGATCGCGGAGCGTATGCAGCTTTCTGTTCGCAATTTCCACCATCTCAATATCGATCCAGCCTAGGCGACGCATGGCTGACACCGTCTTGGTGACCTGCTCAATACACGGCGAAAAGGAGCAGATGTGTGCGCTCTTCTTAGGATGCAGTGGTGAAACCCACTCGGACCATTCGCTTTGCTCTCCAACGTCCTTCTTCGGTTTCCTTCGTGATAGGTGATGTAGGGCTTCCCAGGGTGCCGGTAGATCAAGGAATACGGCATCGGCCTCGGGGCTCTTGCCGTCTACCAAGAAGCCGCCCTTGTAGACATCCCGGTGGGTTAAATGGACGAGACCTTTTAGGCCGTGCTCTGTAATCTCCTCCTGCATCTTGTGGTACCGATCTTCATTGTACTCGAAGCTGATGACTTTGCCTGTACGCTTACCATCGGCAGGGTAGCCATTGTAAACAGCCCGCACAGAGGCGTGCGTAAAGCTGCCGCTTCCGGCACCTGCCTCAATTATCGTCGACCCAGGCTTGGCACGAAGTCGGTATAGAATATAGCTGTAGTCGGGGGTGTAGACGACCTGGGTGCGGTGGGGCAGACTTGTCGTCCATATCTCGGGGGTCGGCGGAAGAATATGGACGAAGCCGCTGGTGTCCGTCACAGCCTGTTTTGTCCCATTTGCGCTCTCGGAATTGGGATGGCTGTCTTTTTGGCTCTTGCCGGTCTCGTTGGCTTCTGAGCTGGCGCCCTCGGTCGCATCGTCGGCCCCCTGGTGCTTCCTCTTGCGACCCCGGGATCCCGTGTCGACTTTGGAAGCTCGAATCTGCGAACCCCAAGGGACGTCTATAAGAGTAGAGTGCGGGAAAGAGCCGAATCTGGTGTTGAGAACGGCGCCCTCGGCATAGCCATCGTGCTCGCCGTCGACATTTTTCAGGTACACGGGCACGAAATTGTCGCGAGAGAGTTGAACGACAGCGAGTGAGTTGGGCTTGGTCAGGGAGCCTGGTTCCAAGAATGGCGATACTTTCTGTCGTAATGTTGGCGCCATGGCAAATTGTCGGGGCTGAGTTGTCCCAGCTTCAAAATCCTAGATGTTGAAGGCCAGGGCGGGCAGTGGTGGTGAATGACAATACGCGACAAAAAAAATGAGCTGGTGCGCCACAAATGCGGGGAAATAATGGGTCGCTGTGGCTAAGGCATATATGTGGAGACAGCCCCCGCAGACGCTTCCCCAATCCAAAGTTTGGAGCTTCGTTGGGGTTGCTGGTCATCACGGAGCGCTCCGAAATAAATGACTTTATCCCGCTGCCACCTTTCTAGCCTGATCACCCGAATTAGCCAACGACGACAGCTCGAGGGCGAGTCAATACAGCAGTGGCAACGTGATTGGTGCCCATCCTTCTGGAACATCTGCCGACCCCCAAGCTGGCGCCTCATGAGCTTCTCCGCCAAGTTTATTACATTTCATGGGGTCGACAAATTGGCGTGGCGGTGGGGTGGATTCCGAGAACTGCTCTGGCCTGGGAATTCTCTGCCAATTAGGCTCCTATATATACATGCCGAAAATTGGGAGTAAAGGCACCCGGGGATCCAGAATGCGCGGCCTCCCTACATATAGTGGCCTGCTCCTCGGGCTGGGCGACCTGGTGGTGATGCTGTACCGAGATACCCACCTAAAACCGCTGAACAAATGCACACTGTCAAGATGCTGTCGACCTCGATCCTTTTGGTCGCCCTCGCCGCGACGGGCTTTGCCCAGGTCACCCCGCCCGCAGGTTACCGCAAGGTCTACATGACATCCAACGTCAATGCCAAGTTCGTCGTTCAGCCAAAGACACCCATCAAGGCCGGCACGACGCTTGTTGTGCAGACGCTCACCAGCAAGCCCGAGCAACAGTGGTGGCTCCAAAACGGCAAGACCAAGATCCAGCTGGTTGATACCACCCTCTGCATGGATGCGGGCCCTACCAAAGCCACCTGGAAGGACATGGCCAGCATCGCGTTGAACAACTGCTCCGATACGGCTGACGGCCAGAAGTGGGAAGTTAAGGCCGATGGCCGAATTGCCGTTGACCTGTCCCCCTCACCGCGTGAGACTTGCCCCACCCCTGAGCGGCCCTCCAACCAGGCATGCTGACCCCTGAAACAGAGCAGTGCATCGACCTTCAATACATGCGCGCCACAGCGAACAACCCGGTCGGTCTCTATACCTGCGCGGGCCTCGGAAATACCGGCGCAGCAGATAAGGGCATCAACTGGCCTCTCGTCAACGTCACGGCTTGAAGCGTGGGGGAGCGGTGATTCGGGGTGTCCAAGATTCCGATCGATGTTGTGGGTCCGCCTGTCAGGGGTTAGCACTGCGATGAGAAAACAAGCATTTGCCAAGCAACAGGTGGCTTCCGCGCTATGCAGGCAGGGTTCTTCAGCGGTTGGCGATCATCCCACCCCCGGGCAGTAGGTCTCCCCTGGTCAGCATGGTGGACGCCGTCAACACCGTATACGTAGCGGTTTTTTGTAGAACCGCGGAATGGAATTCAATGATGGCCACTCACGGCGAGCCCTTACTGGATCTGCCTCCTGCATGATTGTGATTCAACGCGGCCACAGCGGCTTTGCAGAGCGAGCCAACAGGGTCTCCCGCGCTTAATCAGCTTCGGCGAACAAGCCGACCGGCCTGGGGCGGGCGTAGGACGGGCGTAGATAATTGACGCGTTTGACGTCAAGCCAGAAACTTGTGCTGGTCCGGAAGCCATGGAGGCCTCGGACTATGTGGTTGGCCTGCGGTATAAATGCTCCCCTTTGAATCCTTCCCGGTGCCTGCGATCTTAGCGTTCCTCATCGACATACCCAGCCAGACTTGCACGAACACCAGAGATCCTTTCCACCATCGTAAATTGTGTAAACTCCCAGAAGCATCATATGCAAGATGGGTTTTTTTGATTTCGGTACGCTCCCCTGCGATTATCTTTCCCCTATTCCGCTCCACTCCCATCAGCACCCCTTATTTCTCGCCCTTCCCTTATCCCCCCTTATCATAACAAGCCCCCCCAACCACCTTCCCACCCACCCCCATCCAACCAACTAATCCCTCTCCACAGACCAAGCCCGCGACGCGCGCGATCAAGTCTACCAGCCCACCGAATACAACGACGACCACCGTGCTAAATTCTCCCACGAGCTGGTTGGCGCCGCCGCCGCCTTCGAGGCCATGCACGTCTGGGAGAAGGAGCGGCGCGACGAAGGCAAGCCCATGAGCCACGGCTTCGCGCGCGAGGCACTAGCAGCCCTAGCGGGCGCCGAGGCCGATAAGCTGTTTGAGACTAAGGGGCTGGACTTTGTGGACCGCGAGGAGGCGAAGCGCCATGCGAAGAGACAGGCGGAGGATCTGTATGATCAGCAGTATGGGGGGAGGGACAATTATGATCCGTGAGTTTTACCTTTTTTCTTCGTCTTCTTGAGTGGGTTGTGTTGAGGGGGGAAGGGGTGCTGACTTTTGAGGATAGGAATGCGTATGAGTCGCATGAGTCGATGAGGAGGGAGAGGTATTAGGAGGGTGATGATGGCTCCTTCTTGGAGATAGGTATGGGAGGTGCCTAGCAATTTGGTATGGATATAGATATCAAAAAGTTATTTATCTAAACTGTTTACGTCCTCCTACCTTACTACTTAGTGACTTCCAATCTGTTTACTTTTTGTGCTCACTTGCCATAAATTGCGAAATGTTGTCATGTCATCCTAGAATCAACTTTTGGTAGCATATGATTTGGATGCAATGGTAAGCCGGGTAAGCCGGGTAAACAGGTTCCTGTGGTTCATCTAGGTGAACTCGAAGTTGGTAGAGACAGATAATCTCAGACGCGCGTTATCCAAGCATAAATTTAATGGGCACAATAAATAAGAAACTCATTCTCATATTGCTTTTGACACCACTTTGTCTTGAACACTTATCAAGCAGTACAACATCATTCCTCGTTATCTCGTCAAACATCCAACATAATCCCATGGTACCTAATCAAACCGCATCACTCGTAGAATCGTTTTCCTTCGATCGCCCTAATCTCCTTAGTCGAGCCGAGCCAGTTCCACTTCCCATGCTGGATATCCTTTCCAAACGCTCATCTAAGGCACCATGGCTCTCTGAACGCTCCCCGGGGGATTGGCCGAAGGACGCCAGCCGCATCATCGCGCCATCCACTCGCCGATTTCGATAGATGTCCTGAAAATCCATGCCCACTTCCACCACCGTTGCCCTACTATTGTTTCTTCTTCTTCTAACAATCTCTGGGAATGCTTGCGGGGTCGGCGCCGCCGGCGCCGGTGACATTTCAGATGGAGAGTGATACGAGGGCGGCGGCTGGACCTGCGGCCAGAACAAAGGCATATCGCGCATACCTCCAGGCTGCACGACGCGAGGACCTTCGATGCCCATCTCGTGCATCTGGTGCATTAGCTCAACAGCAAACCGATTGTGTCGACTGAGGCGAAGTAGCTCGTTCTGATAGTTACTCTTGTGGAAGAAGATGATGTTCATTGTGACGCTGTAGACCTCGTCGATGGTCTGTACTTCCGAGAGAATACGAGGTTCGTAATCACGCTTGTTTTGAAGACAGAAGGCCGACATACGGGCCTTGAGCTCCTCGATTTGCGTTTCCGTGGTGCCGAAGCGAAGCTTCAGGTTGATGGGATCTGCTAGACCCTCACTGCACCTCTGATTCAGAATAAAAAGGGTGTTCAAAAGCGAGTTAGGCGCCTGCACAACGTGTCCCTGCATCTTCTTGAATTCCGTGTAGAGGAGACTTCCAATACATAATAGTCATCACCCATCATCGATGAGCCCGTATTTCCATAGATGGTGACGCGGTCGCCGACATCGAAGGGGTGCTTGACGAAGACAAAGATGATCGACTAAGAGTATGGTGAGTAGCCACCCACCATCTGTTGAATGCTGATTTGGAGATAAATACCTGAAGAAACTCTTGCGCTGTTGCCTGAAGTAGCTAAGACAACCCCAAGACAACAGTGCCTGCAGAGGTGAGGGCAGCGGCTGCCGAGTTCGATATGATGCTAATAAAGACAATAATCACAATTATGACAATAACACACATGAAGACTTCGTCAAGCTTTCGTATAACAGAGTCAAGGTCCTTGAGTGAAGCAGCAATAGCTTCTTCTCCAGATGGATCTCGTTGCAAACCATCTCGAGTTCCTCCATCGATATGTCCCCATTGAGATCTTTGTCAAAGTGGCTGAAACACGCTTCAGCTTCCTCAGATGACTCGAATGCTGGGAGAAGATCGTCCAGGGAGAAGATCGTCCAGGGAGATTGTAGACATGTCGGGCTTGACAAAGGTGCGATAGAACACCCGAGCAAGAGTGTAGCTCGACCGAGTGTTGCGGAGGAGCTCAAGGACGACCTTGCGTGGATGGTCACCCTTGAGAATTCTCCTTCCGGTGAAGTCACCAGCCATACGAGTGGCTGCACCCTCCACCTTACACCAAGCTTGCCGAGCGTTTTCCTTGATTGTCTTCGTTGGTGTCCGAGTGCCAGTAGAATGGGGGGCAGTGGTAAAACCAGCAGTTACAGAAGAGTCCCACACGGGGTCTTGAGCCTCGATCTGGGTCTTGGCGTATTCGAAGAGAGCGACCATGAAGTCGATCAGCATCTGATTTTCTCTAATGCGGTGAGAGTAGGTACGCAGATGGAACGAAGTGGCGATCCATTGTATCAGTATCTTCTCGGCCAGGTTCAAAGTAGCCAGCGTGAACGCGGTGATAACGATTTTGAAGACGATTTCAATCCATGGGATATCCGGAGCGGGACCCCCATCGTCGGGAGGCTCCTTGTGAATCTCTAGGACGGGATGATAAGAGACCGAGACACCTAGTAACCACAGAAAAATAGCGGCGGGAAGTTTGAGTGGCGTCCAATATCTCTCCACTTCTTATCATTGCTTGACCTGGTCGTGCTCGCGATGAAGCCAAATAAAAACGGCATGATCGAGGCAACTATGCGCCCGGCCCAGAGTGTAAGCCAGACTATCTCGAGCCATATGCCGAACCAGAGGAGCTCAACACCACCATCTCCACCGACCGGCTCTGTGCCTTGGTCGTAGGCGAATAAGTCCAAGAAGATTGGGATCAGAAGGACAACAGCGGCCGGCAGTGCGTAGAATATGTAACGTAATACCCGAGGAAACCTTTTGAGAGATGCCCAGAGCTTTGTGAGCCACGTCTTCTTCTTTTGCGGTGCCGATACCGTAGCGGCTGCGGGCGACTCGGTGTGGAAGGCGTCCTCTACACGGTCTTGGTGGCTCCTGTTCCTCGACCGAGAGTGTCGCGGGCCGTTCTCTTGGTGGGAGACCATGCGCTCGGCGCGGAGGAGCTCTAGATCGTCATTCAGTCGGTTGGCCGCTTCTCTCGATTCCGTCGGGCTGTTGAGAGTATCTGCGCCCAAGAAATGAGGGTCCTGCTTGACGGTAGCTTGGTCGGCCATGTTGTAGCCTTCGTGAGATGGCACTTGGGCATGAAGCTGGGGCCGCAAATTCGGCGATATTGGGGTGGTCGCCATCTTGCAACATCAGAACAGCACAAACAGATCTTTGCGGGTGGGTTGAAGATGGCCCGCGGGTGCCTACTACGCCCGAAATTCTGCACCATCCTCCCGACCTTCGACCTGTATATCGATCGGCGAGAACGGGGTGCAGGACCCGCAGCATGTGCAGGGCGTAAACTCCCGACTTGGGGCGATCGGCCTGACATCGCGTGTAGCGGCCTTGGGGTAGAGGAGTTAGAGCACCTAGCACAACTGACGGGAGTATACAGTGGCAGTTTGTTTTTATCCAGTCACTCTCTTGGGGGAAGCATGGACAAGAGGTTGAACGTGGACTTCGATTCTTTGGCAGCTTCCATTTGCCAGGGTAAACATGATGATCTTGAGATGAGCGACCAGTACCGACGACGGGGCTATCAAGATTCAAGCTGACAACTCAGGATCCCCTGGAAAGAGGGTCCTTCCGTTCTTGGTCAGTGAGACCGAAGCCACAGACCCAAGTGGGGCATGATATCACTGTGGAGTCCTCGGCCATGATGGAGGTCGTTCTTCAGCAACACGACGGCTCGGACAGCTCGGACGGCTTCTCTGCAGCTGGGATTTCTGAAACAGAGCTGGAGAGCTTCGAGAACGTTGGGGGGGGGGGGGGTAATCAGCGCCAACATATGTCGATAGAGACAGCCGAAACTCCATACAAACGCGTAGGTTTCCGTTCTTGTGGCGGTCGGCTAACGCAGTCTTCCGTCAATGAGATTGAGGAGTTACACCGAGCGAAGGTATGTGATTGGTGGTTACAGAACCCCCACGCCCTCGTCTGGTCCTTCCCGCCACTGAGTCTGGGGACAAGTGAGGTTGACATGATGGCAGGATGTGCCGCTGGCTGGGGGTGTTTCGGACAGTTGAACGTCCATCTTACAAACTCGACAATTTACAGTCGGTAAGTGACTGTGCTATTTTGGGGTCTGCGAATTGGTTGGCGAGGTGAATTTGGACGGACGGACCCAGGAGATGCGGGGGAGTCGAGCAGATGCAAGAAGCTTGGGCCACCAGGGTCAACGACTCCCGGCCTTTGTCTCGTGAGTTCCCTTTCGAGCTAGGGGCTGAGGTGCTTCATCTGATCTGAACTTGTTCCAAGTTGTCCTAAGGCGGATAATTGGTGTAGGTTGTCGCATCGTGAAGATCTGTTGCGGCACTAGTGTAAGCTGCGTTCTAGTCCCTGCCTAAGCAGTTGGGCGCTGTTCCTAAGAACGGCTGAAGACACCCATGGAAAGCCATCGCTTGGAATTCCTGTGTCGCGGTCGGGCTGCGTTTCTGACTGGTCATCAATACCAATTTCTGATTGGCTAGTCTGATCTCGGCAGCTCAGCCCAGACCTTCTCTGCATACAGCTGCAGGTTCTGAATGCTAAGTACAAAATCTCCCTCTTGCGGGCTTGGATCGCGAAGAAAAAGAAGTCGGAATCCTAGTACTAATGCCCCCCTAGTAACATTATACGATACTGGATTTGTTGTCTCATCGCGGGTGATGGTAATTGACTGCCGTTTCACTGGGATGAGAACACCATTCTGCTGCAATATAGCAGCAGCCCGACTCCGGGTGATCGCTCCTTGTGGACTCGAGATTTCTTCCTCCCATTTCTCTAGCAAAATGTGGTGTTGCTGTTCGTTAAATTTCGCCAGAATAATAATCTTGACCTCGTGGTTTGATGCCTGAAACCACCACCGCATATCTTTGTGAAGCTCGGGTAATGTTTCGGAATGTCCAGACTTAATAACTAGTGTTGGCTAATTACCTGCTCCTGCACGTTCCGGCTATGGACTGCCTGTCAAATCACCTTCTCCGCTATCTCCTCCAGGATGACTATGTTCTACTCGAAATGTAGCTAACCTAATATCTTTCCAACTTTCCTCCCTACCATTCCGGACAAGCTGGCTATAATACCGCATATAAAGCCCCAGGTGAAGGACCTTGTGTAGATCGGTTGGGATTGTGATGATCAAGATCTGGGAATTAGGATTATAGCGGTGAAAACGGAACTTTCGGCATCGTTTCTTTTACCTAGTCTTTCGCCCAATGTCTCGCTCATGCTTAATTTCGGTGAATTGATCAGGAGAGACGTCTAAATAATTAGTATATTATATAGAAATAAAAGGGTAATATCATACTTGTGACGGCAAAAAAATCCCCAGTAATGGAATTAATGACATCGAAGAGATCTTGCGTATTGGTAAATCGCACGGTCGGGGGATCGCTATCTTTAGTCGAATTTACCGAAGTTAGCATGGTAGATACCGACGGAACTGCCGATGAAGCCGATACCGACGTAGATGCAGCCGATGGAGATACCGCCGGCGGCGGCCTCGATGCAATTGATGCCATGGCGAAGTGTTGCTGAAGCTGGGATCCATGAAGCGGGATGCGTGTGGGGAAGCTATTGGAGGGGTATATGGGTGCTCAAGCTTGTTGAAAATGGCGGGTCCACAGTAGCCAAAAACGGCACCCAAAACCGCGACACAGACACTCACGGTGGAAATCCTTGAATTGATTGGACGGTGAGATTGGCGGCTCAGCTGCACGCAAGTGCTCAACAGCAGTCCTGCGGGACAAATGGTCCCGGCCTAAACAATTGTGCCGATGTCTCAGATGGCCAGAGTCGAGTCTGCTCGAGGCCAGGATTGCGCCTGCCCTCCTCGTCGCCCTTAGCATTGTTCACCGAGACTTCTCGACTTCCATTCATCGCCGACCTTCTTTATGCGACGGCTTCGGCGTGTACCTACGGCATATCCCGTGCGGGCGCGTTTGGTGCATGTTTCATTATATCGACAGCGGTTGAGCGCGCAGCCCGGCCGACTTCCGTCGCCAACGAGCCGAACGTCGGCGATTGCACCGCGACTGGCTCCGAAAGATGACGTCCCTTCCGGAACACTGGGAGTCGGATTACGACGGCAGTAGATGGTTTTACCGGTACAGGCCGACGGGAATCATCCAGTTCACCTTTCCCAAGCCCGGCGACGAGTATCCCGAGTACATCGATGCCTTTGCCCCGCCCCTCGACCTCCCGCCCGAAGAGAAGCTCGTCAGCCAGCAACAGATGAAGAGGCGGAGCACCGCCGAGCGAAGCGCAAGTTTGGTCTCAAATAAAGCGAAGGATGGCTCGGACGAGGTTACGTCGGCGACGCTCGCGAAGGGGGAGGGCGGCTTCTGGTTCCAGCCCGAATACATGTACCTCGGCGATATCAGCCCGTTGCAAGAGGAGATAGACGAGGAGCTCCGGCTTGTAAGCGAACAGCAAGCCAGGGAGAAGAAAGCCGCGGCCGCGGGGGCCATCCAGGCATCTCCCGGGCAGGACGGAGCGCAGCCGCACATCTCGCCCTACACCAGCGCAGGCACCACGCCCCTCACCGGGAACAGCAAGCCTGCTACTGGGACGCCCGAGATCGACGGCGCTGCGATTGCTACCCGTGACAGCCCTGGCAGAGCGGCCACTGTCCAGCCGACACACCAGCCTCCTCTTGGTTTCGTTGCCGAGCTACCCAGTGAAATCACGGCGAAATGTCGAGAAGACACTCATCCGACGCCAGTAGAGTTGCCAGGTCACCGAATGGTGGGAGAAGAGACCCCATCGATGCATTATGTTGATGCTTTCGAGATCGCTCCTGTTGAGCTTCCAGCTCAAACGGCGCCCGCTGGCCGCCGTGAACAAAGTGGAAGGGCAAGCCCGCGGCTGGTTCAACCGGCCCAACCATCAACCCGACAGGTCTTGGCTCCCCAGCATGAGCTTCGCCCGCAACAGCCGTCCCGTGATGTTTCGAGGTCGCCGGCTGCTGGCGGGTATCAGTACCAATCTTACAGCACGAATCAACGCGTTGTGTCGGACTATGATTCCAACCGGCGGTCTCAGGTGCTGAGCTATCACCCCGTGCCAGACTCTCAGGATGGTGACTATGCAGGCGCCAGCAAAAGACATACCATGGCCGGTGCCAAAGCCCCAACCCAACCACTAGATGTCCCTTCAGTATTGAGACCGCCACAGCCCCCGCCAAAGCGGCCTCTGGAAGAAAATGTTCAGAAATCGTCGAGGACCCCATACCAGGGCATGGCTAGTGCTGGTCCTCTAGATGCGGCACGTATCCCATCTATCCTCCAGCCCGCCCGTGGCCGGCCTAATCTTCCCCTCGACACTTCGCAAGACAACCGTCAGCCATCTCCACCAAAAGCATATATGCCGTACAGCCCCCTGCAGGAGCGGCAGGGAAATGTTATTGCCGGCGCTGAACACCTCTCGAGGGCTGGGAATCACCAAAGAGCGGAGTCTGCACAGCCACGGCTGCCCCCTCCTCAGAAGCATGCACAAACATCACAATATGAATCACGACCTATCGCTTCGAGAACGAATACCCTCCCTTCACATATGCATATGCCTTCCCTCCCGTTCATGGGGTTTGCAACACCAACATCTGCCTCTAGACCCAGCCATCCTGCTTCTTTGCGTCCCGAGCAGCCCCCCAGAGCCCAGAGTGATGGCCCACCTGCAGTCGCGTCACAAAATGGGGGAGTCAACTCTGTATCGAAAGAGGAGGTCGATTTATCGGCGTATATGAACTATTCAAACCCGATCCTGCCCGGCGACCCTTACTTGCCAAAGCCTTTGAATGTAGCTCACAGACCGGCTGTGGCTGGAAGGGTGGCCGAGCTGGCAAATGCCACCGCTTCCTATGAACTCCCTGCATCGGCCTTGCCGGACAGATATCAAACAGCCTCCCCTGCATCAACCCAAGAACCTCTACCAACAGAGAGGAAAATGCATAATGTCCCGCCTAAAGCGCCTGAAGCTGCCTCTACCTTTGAGAGGCCGCCCGGAAACAGGCCACCATCGGCAGCCTTCAGCGTAGTGTCGGACTTCAGTGTCACGTCTGAGCCTGTACCATCAACAGCCCCTCAGCGGAGCTTCAAAGATAGAGTCGAGGCCAGCAAGTCTCCTGCACCGAACGCACGCGGACAAGACACCAAAGTACCGACTTCTGATTTCTCGCAGTCACACCACCTACCTTCCGCAGCGTCTGCCCACCGCGTTCCTTCTGGTGGCCCCCAGAGCCAGCAATATGCTCGGGGTCCAGGGACGCCACCCTTAGGTTCTCAGGCTCATCAGCGGCCGCAAAGCAATAGTCGGAGTCCTCATTCCCGGAATTCCTCGCCGTTAGTACAACGGGCATCTGTGTCTGGCACTCCGTTAGGAGATTACAATCGAAGGCAGTCCACGCAGTCACAAAGCAGCGCGCATTCTGTATCCAGCCAAAACCAAATTCTTGCTACGCAGCCACCACGCCAACCATCTGGTGGCCCGCAGACGCTCACAGGGCAGGCACCCCCGAGGCCTTCCAGTGTTTCGTCGTCCATCAACTCATCATCTGGCCAAACCCACGCACTTTCTGCGTCATCATACGGCCAGAGTAGCACCTCAAGACCACCAATACAAGACCAAAACTCACACGGGACTCCACGGCCTGAAGACCTGTGGGCTGGCCAAACCGTGAACCCCTTTTCCAATGTTTCCCAGCAACCACCTGCATCGCATCCGCAACACCAAGCATTTCAGCATCAATATCAGGCGCAGCAACCCCAACACCGAGTTTCAGAGGGGTATGCGACACCATCTGCTGGCTGGCAGCCCCAAATTCCGCAGCATGCACAAAAGCCGCCAAACCCAACGATATTGAAAACAACAGAAGCCAGTTGCCCGCCTTTACGTCCACAGAAAGAGCCCCTCCATTCCCGAAACTCACATACAGACGCTACCCATGCTGAAGCGGCTCGGAGGCATTCCGCATCGGTAGGGCAGGCGATGGTGCCCCCTACACAGATGTACGTACTCGCCCACGTCCAAGCGGCGCCACAGTACCCTTCTGGGCCATACGATGGGGCAAACCAGATCCCGAGGCCTGGGTTGGTGCCTGTGAAGACTACCAATCACTCGATGCAGTCTCAGCCCACAATACCTTCCCATGTGTTGCCAGGTCCCGGGGTACCACCATTTCAGCTAGGCTCTTCATATGTTGGCCAGCCTGGGATGCCGGCACAACCGCAGGGCCAGGCATTGCGACCACACACTGTACACCAACAGCCTGTCGCTCAGGCCAGCAATACCGGCCAAAGTCTCGCTGGTCCGCATTTACAGGTGGACGTATCAAGTAAAGAGAAACGGCGAAACAAACTCCAAAAGCCTGGCGCACCAGGAACGAAGCAGCCGCCCCCGGTGGCTGCCTTGTCCGCCCCTTTGCAGATGCTGAGCAAGCCGGACCCGAGTGCCCAGTTCAACAACTCGACCAACGAAACTCAGACACCCGGCTCATCTCAGATGTTGGGTAGTCAGACGAGGCCGGTACAGTCCATGGCAACAGCTGCTCGCCTAACGAGCTCACAACAACCGCAACCGATCTCTTTTGCAGCCCCAACTCAGCAGCCAGTAGCTTCACAGGAGGCACAAAGGCCATCCCTGAGCCAGCAGGCAGGAATTCAGGTCCCCATACAGCAGCATCCACCACAAGCTTGGATGATACAGAACCGGCCTCATCCCGCTCTTAATCCTGGCCCGACTCCTCATCAGCATCAGGCACCAGCGTACCCAGTGGCATACGCCGTACAGGGAACGCAAGCAGGACAACAGGGTCGAGACGAGCGGAGGCAGTCACAAGTAGCATCCATGCCGCAGACAACCCTATTGACTGGGCCAAGTATGCCGCCCAATCAATATTCTACACAGAGCTCTCAGCCGAAGCCTGTTCGGCAGGAAATCCACCAGCAGCAACCTCCCCAGCAGCAACCTCCCCAGCAGCAACCTCCCCAGCAGCAACCTCCCCAGCAGCAACCTCCCCAGCAGCAACCTCCCCAGCAGCAACCTCCCCAGCAGCAACCTCCCCAGCAGCAACGTCCACAACAGCAACCGCAGAAAACCCCTCAGCCAAATTGGGGAGGGCAAGTCGGAGTCCAGACTGACCAGCCACCCACACACCAGGCTGCGAGGCAGGAGAAACCCCATCGGATTTCCCAGCCAGTCCCGCTGCAACAGCCTCCTGGCCGGGGAGGACTCGACAAGGACTCGGTAGTTCGACCTCCTGTTGACCCTCCCGTCGACCGGTCTACCCAACATAGGCAGAGCGCGGGACAGATTAAGTCTATTCCACCTACTACAAGCTTCCCGCAGCAGCCAACGCAACATGAAGTGTCATTATCTGGGATCTCGGTCAATCCGCAGCCCGGTCCGCCTCACCAGCATGAGCCAACACGCCATTCTCAAAGCCAGGACATCCATTCTCAACATGCTCGACCCGTGCGTACCGAGGTTCAATCTACTCAAACCCAGCCTGTGCCGGCTCTATCCTCTTACGCCCAACATGCTCCGACTCACCAGGCTTCGGCTCAGGGTTCTGAAACTCGGCATCCTCAGATCCAACATCCGGCGCAGAACCCCCCAAGCCACCGTCCTCCAACAAACAATGTCGAGAACCCATATGAACAGCACCGTCAAGTCACAGAAAAGGCCCAAAGGAAACCGTCTCCCTCGCGGCAAAGTGTGGAGATACTGGCTGCGTCCCAGTCCCAAAGCGCTGCTCGTCCATTCACTGATCACCGGCAAAGCCAGCCGAAAAATGCGCACCGGCAAACAACGACCCAGCCGCAAATGGGCCAGAATCAACATCGGCAAGGCCAAGAAATCAGTAAGGGAGGGCTACCACAGCCGCAACTGTCACAGTCGAAGCCTGCAAAGCCAGAGTTAACGCAGCCCAAGCCAACGCTACTCCAGTTGGCGCAAGTACAGACGCCACAACCGAAAGAGGAGCAGCGGCCCCAACGGGTTTCCGCGAGCGCATTCGGAGGCGTTAAGGACAAAGCTGTTCGCCCTCAGACTCAGGCCCAAGCTCAAAGTCGAGAAGTTGACATTAGTCATACTAAATCTGCTCCCGGTCCTACTAGCTCCCTTCCCGCAAGTCAGCCTAGCACTCTTACGGACACTAAGGCCTCAGCCGAGCCCGTTAAGAAGTCAGGAGGATGGGGTGACACAGCCGGCTATGACGGTTCAGGTTGGGGGGACGACGACGATGATTATTACTAAGGACCTGCCTCCAATATGTTTCTTCATCTTGGTTTAGTTAATACCCGCCTGTCTCGACGAAGGACGTTGGTAATCGCAGGATATAGCCGAGTACATGTCTTAATTTACATATTGGTATCATGCTTTATTTCCCCCGCCGAGTCACTGGACGACCCGCGGTAGGCGGACATGGAGCTATGCCACCACCTCTGCTTTGCAACTGCATGTTATTTCCTCAGCCTAACAAGCCCCCGTAACCTCCCCAACACCCCAGCAAACCACGGCGTCGCCCACACGCTGGCCACAATCCGCAACGGAAGCAGCGCCTTGGTCAAAGCATACGCCAAAGCCACCTCCACCACGATTTTATATCGTCCATCCTCTCCCTCCCACCGCCTCAGAACATCCCCTCCCTCCTTTCCATCTCCAACCGCAACTCCCCTAGCACCCTCCCCCTCCCCTTCCCCAGTATCAAACCCAAACCACCCCTTCCGCCGAAAATACCTCTCGAATCGCCCCGCCCCCTCCCGCACCCACGCGCCATAGTGCTGAACCACATACGAAAGCGGCACAAACTCGGTATAATGGAACACCCCGAACAGCGCGACCAGCGGCACAACCGCTGTAACCTCATGTAATATTAGAAATGCCACGATGTGCGAGAGGGGCGCGTTGCGCAAGCGGATAGTGTATCTCCGTAGGGGGCGCGGGAGACGCGATAGGATGCGCTCGACGCGTGAGGTCGAGGAGGCGTCACCGCCGGTGTGGACTGTTCGGGTTGTATTTTGGCATTGTGGCCGGCGAGGGCGGGGAAGAGTTTGGACTTTCCCTCGGCTGGCGAAGCGGGTGAGAAGGTGGCGGAGTGGCATGTTGTGAATGAGTGTTGAGTTTGGGGGGCTCTCGGATGCTTTGCGATCGGAGGGGGATAAGCTGCTTATCGATAAGGCGCGCGTTTTACCGGATTGTTATTATCGGTTGTGTATTTCCCCTTTTCTAGGAGTGAGCCATTCTAGACACAGAGCGGAGACGACTAAATACCTAGGATTGATACCATATCGGTACTGTTTTGGGGTGCTGTCGTAGCTATTGTAGAATTGCTAGACATCGTAGCAAGTCTCTAATGAACCTCAAGCTTCACCCTTGCGGGGTAGGGGTCGATAGCTGGGCAACCGGGAACTCTGAAAAGACGTTAAGACTCCTTGATATCCAATTCGGAGATATGCTTGCTCATAATTCACTCATCATACTGGCAGATTCAGTTGAGGCGCATCCGTTTATTTATTCTGTTCTTTTCATGGGAGCAATCCAGACATCTAACTGTCAACCAATCAAATCCACGAATTCAGCCACAAGGTGCAACATTCTTTCAGCTTCCGCTTACTCGAAAACCCAAGCCTCCTGAGCGGACTTGTACGAGTTCAGCTCCTCAGGCTTGAACCAGAGTGCAATCTCCTTCTGAGCGTTCTCGACGCTGTCGGAGCCGTGGCAGACGTTGCGGCCAACAGACAAGCTGTAATCGCCACGGATGGTGCCAGGGGCAGAGGCAAGGGGGTTGGTGGCACCGAGGATGGCTGGAAAGAGTTTTTGTCAGTTAAGGATAAAAGTTGTGAGGAAATGGTTATGCATACCGCGGCCAGTCTTGACAGCGTCAAGACCCTCCCAGACCATGGCGACGATGGGGCCGCTGTTCATGTCTATGGCGCAAGTCAGTAAGAAGCTCTGCTGAAGTGATTAGATTACATACACTCAACCAGGCCGGCGAAGAAGCTCTTGGAGCTAAGGTCGGCATCTAGGTGATTGTTAGCAGTGTCCGGTAGTGTTGCCAAAGGGGTTGGTGTAGGGCAACATACAGTGCTTCTCGAGGTGCTCCTTGCCAGGGCTGACGAGCTTGAGGGCAACAAGCTTGAAACTTCGCCAATATGTTAACACGGTAAACTCTTCGACGAAGTGTTGTTTGGGCAAAAATCTCTTACCCGCGGTTCTCGAACCGGGAGAGGATGGGGCCGATCAGTCCACGCTGCGAGCCCGTTAGTCGCGAGCTCCCAAAACACAGAAAAATAAACAACATACCTGGACGCCATCGGGCTTGATGGCAATGAAGCTACAAACAAGTCAAGTCAGTTAAGACTTCCATCATAGCATGGGGCTGTTCGCGGGGTGTTGAAAATTGACAGATGGCGGGGTAATGGAGGGGTACGAAATCGAAAGCGCGATAGGGTGTGCTCACGTCTGCTCAGTCTTGGACATTTTAGCGGTTTTAGGTAGTTGAGAAAGTGGTTGAAGGACGGGCGGTTGACTGGAGATCTGGACGGAGGGAGAATCTTTGTGGTATTGGGAGAAAACAGGATGGTATGGTAGAAGCAGGTAGAAAAGGACGGCAGCCACGAGGATGCCCCAAGTGGTCCCGCCGAAGTGAGGAAACGGCGGGGTCCTTTTTTTCGCTCCCGTTGGCTCGCGCTCTGGGATTTGCGGGCCTGCCGGGTCAAGCATCGTTGCTCGGGCAGCTCTGAAGCTGGCCTGATACCCAACAAGGCACCTTTGCTTCTAATTCTTGGGTCTAGAGTCAGGAGCACTCTTCGTAGGCGGAGAATTTCAGATGTCTTATTTTAAGACCTCTAATGCCTTCCTTTTTGCGCGGTTGGAGAGGTGCGGACGGTGTTGCATCAGAGGAATTTCCGACACGTCTCATCAGAGGAGAAGCCGACCCAGCTCATGAGGCCTGTGTCGTCGATGTTGAATTTTCCGGGGCAGATATTGTTGTCGTTTTACTTCTGAAAAGGATGCCCGATCGCGGGTTTCTGTCCGTCAACTTCAAGCCTGGAATGAGATGAGCTGTACTTCAGTACATAGAGTCGTAACTGCTTCATGCACAAAGAAGAATATCAACGGCTCAATGGCGGTTATGCATGTATTGAGGCGTCGTTAGAGGCGTCGGCTAAAAGAAATTGACAGGGGTTGCAAAGGCCACCAGTGTCGTCTGTTCATACCCCTGTTTGAGACTCGGAGCTTATACATTGGGACAGCTTACCTTTTGCTCCCCCTCAACGAACTTAGTGAGCTTCCATTCTACCACCTCACGAACACTTCCACGGCCCTGGAGGTTTTCTGGATGTGCAGGACGATTTATTAGGCGTCCTTATTTTTCTTCAACTTTGAGCTTTCCCTCCCCCACAGCGTGTTTAGCGAGGGGCCTCAAGATGTTGGCCTCCGGCCCGCTGTCAGGAAGATGGACGACATACGTCTGTCTTCTCTCGACTCTTTCCACACTATTTACGCCAGCAGGTAGGCTATACGACCGATTTCTTGAACTAATTGCTGTACTTCAGGGTGTGGCGCGCTGACAATCCAACAAAGTCTCGGTGAAGGAGCACGACTTCAAGAAGTGCGATCAGTCTGGGTTCTGCAATCGCAATCGAGCATTTGCCGACCACGCGATCGGATCGAGCGCATGGCAATCGCCCTACAACGTGTTGCCTGAATCCGGCGCATTCAAGGACGGCCAATTCCAGGCCACGATCCTGAAGATCATCAACGACCAGGGCGAGACCGTTAGGTTGCCGATCACAGTCTCATTCCACGAGTCCGGCACTGCTCGCGTCACAATTGACGAAGAAAAGCGGCAGAAGGGCGATATAGTGTTGCGACACGATAGCAAGGCCCGGAAGGAACGATATAACGAGGCTGAGCAGTGGGTTGTCGTCGGCGGAACGGCTCTCGACAAGGAGGCGAAGGTCGCCCACGAGGACAAGACACAGATCACGGTTCAATATGGCCCCTCCTCCAAATTTGAGGCCGTCATCAAGTTCTCACCATTCACGGTTGATTTCAAGCGCGATGGAACCAGCCAGATCAAGTTCAACGACCGGGGACTCCTGAACGTTGAGCATTGGAGGCCGAAGATTGAGCCGGCACCGGAGCCCGAAAAGAAGGAGGGCGAGGAAGGCGAGGAGAAGAAGGAAGAGGAGAAGAAGGAGCAACCAAAGGGCGAAGATGAAAGCACCTGGTGGGATGAATCCTTCGGCAGCAACACCGACTCGAAGCCTCGCGGCCCCGAATCAGTCGGGTTGGATATCTCGTTCGTTGGTTACGACCACGTTTTCGGTATTCCATCCCACGCGGGTCCCCTCTCACTGAAGCAGACCCGGGGTGGAGAAGGGAACTACCAAGAGCCGTATAGGCTCTACAATGCGGACGTTTTCGAGTACATCCTCGATAGCCCCATGACGCTGTATGGTGCCATTCCGCTCATGCAAGCCCACCGCAAGGATTCCAGCGTTGCTGTCTTCTGGCTCAACGCTGCAGAGACATGGATTGATATTACCAAGGCCAAGGACTCGAAGAACCCCCTTGCCCTGGGAATTGGCTCCAAAACAACCACCAGCACCCACTGGTACTCCGAGAGCGGCCTTCTGGATGTCTTCGTGTTCCTTGGACCGACGCCTCACGATATTACTGAGAAGTACGGCGAGCTCACAGGCACCACAGCTATGCCCCAGGAGTTTGCTCTGGGCTACCACCAATGCCGTTGGAACTACAACTCTGACGAGGATGTCAAGGACGTCGATGCCAAGATGGACAAATTCAAGATGCCCTACGACGTCATTTGGCTCGATATCGAATACACGGATGATAAGAAGTACTTCACGTGGGATAGCCACAGCTTCAAGGACCCCATTAGCATGGGCAAGCAGCTGGATAACCATGGCCGGAAGTTGGTCACTATCATCGATCCCCATATCAAGAACGTCGACGGCTACTCCGTCGTCTCGGAGCTCAAGTCCAAGGAATTCGGCGTCAAGAACAAGGACGGCAATATCTTCGAGGGCTGGTGCTGGCCAGGCTCGTCTCACTGGATTGATGCCTTTAGCCCTGCCGCTAGAGAATGGTGGGCGACTTTGTTCAAGTACACTTCTTTCAAGGGTACCATGGAGAACACGTGGATCTGGAACGACATGAACGAGCCGTCTGTCTTCAACGGCCCGGAAACAACCATGCCCAAGGACAATCTCCACCATGGAAACTGGGAGCACCGTGATGTGCACAACCTCAATGGCATGACCTTCCACAATGCCACCCACCACGCCGTCAAGTCTCGCAAGCCAGGTGAGCTGCAGCGTCCGTTCGTGCTGACACGAGCCTTCTTCGCCGGCTCCCAGCGTGTGGGTGCCATGTGGACGGGAGACAACCAGGCTGCATGGGATCATCTGAAGGCTTCGATTCCGATGATTCTGAGCCAGGGCATTGCTGGATTCCCCTTTTCCGGTGCCGATGTGGGCGGCTTCTTTGGCAATCCGGAGAAGGACCTCCTGACGCGCTGGTACCAGGCGGGCGCCTTTTACCCTTTCTTCCGTGGTCATGCCCACATCGACGCTCGGCGCCGCGAGCCTTACTTGGCCGGTGAGCCGTACTCGACCATTATCGCCTCCGCTCTTCGCCTTCGTTATAGCCTGTTGCCTTCGTGGTACACTGCTTTCCGCCAGGCTTACTTGGACGGTACGCCGATCATCAAGCCCATGTTCTATACCCATCCGTCCGAAGAATCCGGGTTTGCTGTGGACGACCAGTTCTTTGTCGGCAACACCGGCCTTCTTGCCAAGCCCGTCACCGATCAGGACCGGGAGATGGTCGATATCTGGATTCCAGATGACGAAGTCTACTATGACTACTTCACCTACGATATTGTCCCCAGCTCCAAGGGTAAGACGGTGAGAGTTGATGCGCCGATGAACAAGATCCCGCTTCTTATGCAGGGTGGTCACATCTTTGCGCGTCGAGATCGCCCCCGCCGCTCCAGCGCTCTCATGAAGTGGGATGACTACACTCTCGTCGTTACGATTGGCCGTGATGGCAAGTCTGCTGATGGCGACTTGTACGTGGACGATGGTGAATCGTACGACTTTGAGAAGGGCCAGTATATCCACCGAAAGTTCGTGCTAGAGGGAGCGAAGACCATCTCGTCGACAGACGCCGAGGGCCGCGATTTCAAGAGCATCAAGGAGGGTGACTGGCTGAAAAAGGCGCGCAATATCTTGGTGGACAAGATCGTTGTCGTCGGCGCCCCTGCTTCGTGGTCGAACAAGAAGGAGGTGACAGTGGAGTCGGGCGGCAAGACTTGGTCGGCCAATGTTGAATACTCGCCAGCCGCCAAGGGCCGAGCCGCATTCGCCATCATCAAGAAGGTGGGAGCGAGTATTACGGCTGATTGGAAGATAGTCGTCGCATGAGCAACATTTTTGGATATGTAGAAATAAGTGGTTGTAGGTATGATATCCTGTGTGGAACGCGGGCGGGATAACAAGGAGCGCCTCAATATACTTAGTCCGACGCAGGTCTGTCCAAGACTGCAACTGTTTTGCATAAATGTGGCTCACGGAGCTGGATTCTATAACTTTGAGTTGCTTGGGTTTTAGCCGTCTTGGGGGCCAGCCAGGCCCCGGTGTGGCCTTTTCGGAGCCAAATTATTGTCCGGCCCAGAACTTTCCATCCCATGTGCCTGTTCCCGCCAGGATTCCTCGGCTGATCCCGATTCTTGGATCGACAGGGCAGAGCATCTTCGCGACAGGACACGGAAAGCAACCACAGCGATCGACTTTGTTACAGGCCGATATTGGAGTATATATGGCGCGTCATAGGTACGTATTGTATCTGGAAGGGGAACAGGTGTCCAGGAAGGCATTCCCTGACGGCAGACACCGCAAAATATGCACAACACGACCTTTCTGACACCCGATCCGGTGTCCCAACGCTTTCCCCGGCCACTTCGCAGTGTAGTGTAATATAATATACCGACCGCCGAGGCGGTTGATAACAATTGACGTTGCTATAGCTGCTATTACCCAACTGAACCGGGGTTGCTGCCAATAA
>Ga0247780_1000545_pt1 | contig 34378 bp, 28 predicted proteins | sample UWRJL079202R5_FD_179927 | JGI IMG/M metagenome (GOLD analysis project Ga0247780, IMG submission 179927) | Plant litter microbial communities from Arlington Agricultural Research Station in Wisconsin, United States - UWRJ-L079-202R-5 | ecosystem: Environmental > Terrestrial > Plant litter >...
ATCCATCACGCCTCACCTATCCTCAGCTGGACTGTTTCGATGTATTCCCCCAGACTGTCGATGTTCCGTACGTTCCCCATCCCCTTTCTATTTTTGCTAGTACTCTCCCCGGCTAATGCTTTCTCTCTTCCAGGAAACAGTGGTAACCCACGGCCCACAGCCACAACGGTAGCCGACGAGCACCCTGCTGGCTTTCGCTGCCCACAATGCTCGAAAGCGTGTCACAACCAGTGGAACCTGGACCGTCACATCTGGATCGTGTGATGGTCGTGTTTTAGCGGCCCCTGCGATCGGGCTCTCGCACTGCGTTTCTGGTCAAGGAAACATCGTAAAAGCTATCCCAGAAGGAGGCCGATGGTTACGCTGGATGGTTGCGTCCCGTGGGCTTCCTTGTCTGTGGTTTTTTTGGGCGGCTTTGCTTCCATATTGGAACGGCGAACGGGCCTAATAGACGTGTTGGTGCCTGTTCTAATCTCAGCGGCCACAGTTATCCATGCTTGTGCGTGAGTGGCACATAAAACCTGCTATGGCAAATGAAGCACCTGTCATTGAGGACGAAGATTTCGTTCGTCCAAGTTCATCTCATACTAACAGACTGTTTCACAGCCGAGAAGCCGTTATTTAGAGTGAAAATTCCATTTGAATAAGAATCTTTTCTGCGTCTCTATTTCCCTTAATCCAAAGACTCACTTACCAAAACCATCAGCAGAGATCGTGACTGTTAAACATCCAACAAGAGAAACGATAGGACCTGGCCCCTTCACAAACGAGGTCTAATCTTGGAAATCTCCTCACTGTTCCAAATCTCACTCCCGCCAGCAACGACCGAAAAAATCCCACTATCCCCAACTTTCAGCACCGGATCGCGCAGAAAGTTCCTCGCCGGAATCCCCAGCGTCAGCAGCGGAGGCTTGAACCCATCCGAAATTTCCAGCAGCCCCGAATCTTTGACCGTGGCACTCACCGTCGCCTTTGGCTTCACCTTCGGCGACCACTCATTCCTCTTGCGTCCGTTCTTCCACCACGTGACGGTACCATCTGCGTCCAGATCAAGCCAGTGTTCCCCATATAGCGGGCTGACGAGCGGCGTGCCCCGCTTCCAGGTCTTGCCGTACTTCAACTCGCTAGCTGCAACTGGCTCAGGACCGCGGGCGAGGTAATACACATACCACTCGTCGGTGTTTCCGGTGCCGCCTCGCACCAAGGCGGCGACCGTGCCGTCGTTGCGGACTTCGAGGGCCGGTTGCCCTGTTCTCCCGCGGGGGTCGTCTTTGACAGGGGCAGGCCACTCTTGAGAGCCAATGTAGTTGAGGATTTGCACCATGGGCTCCCAACTGCGACGGAAGGGGGTGAGGAATTTGACTTCGCGACTGCCGGCGCCGATGTAGTAGTACGTGGAATTACCGTCTTTATCCCGCACGAGAAGGTTCCCGGTCTCTTCGAGACTGAAGCTGGTTTTCCCGTTGGGGGCTACCAGAGACTGTCCGATGGTGAGGTACTCGTCGTGCTCGAGCTTGGATGGTCGCTTGCGGCCGGCAGCAGGGAGCTGGCAGTCATGTTTCAGCACACAGAAAAAGGTCAAGGCACAGGAGAAAGGATAGGGAGACGGAAAAGGACGCACATTTTGCCTCCGGGACCACACCTCGTCCGAACGACTCTCAACCCCCAGCCACAATGTCCCGTCGTCCTTGAGAATCAGGGTAAGCGGATCCTTATGCAGCGGCCGATCGGTTTCGGTCTCCCAAAGGAAATTATCACGGGCGTCGATGTCGGTTGTGAGCACCAGGTTGCCCCTGCTCCGCAGCACCAATACTGCGTTTCCGGCGCCCAGGTGCCTCAGCGCCGGTTTGGAGATCCAGAAGAGACCTTCCTTGTCAAGCAAGCCCCTCTGGCGAATGGCGAGATAGGAGTTATCGACGACTTCAGCTACCCAGCGGCCGTTCTTGGATATAAGCTGGCGGCCGTCGGGGAGATATTCGTCCGCCTTCAGCCTGTCACTGTTTCGGGCAACAGGGGAGGGTGACATGGTGAATGTAAGAGTCAAGTGCTGGACTATGAAAAAGGGGAGTCAAGTTGGGAAGCTGAAGGTATTGAGCCCAAGATTCTCTGGGAAGGAGAAATCTCTACGCCCCTGGGTCTGGGGCGGCAGGAAGGGGCGAGTTATACATTCGTTTGGGACCATATGCTCCGAGACTTGCAACAGCCATACGATTCAAGAAAACTACCCCGCGGTCACCGACGAACGCCCGCATATGTGACTTGATTGTTTAACACGATCTCGGCATATTGGCGCTGGAAAGACGACTAAATCCAGCCTACCAATGCTCGAAAATCATGTTCCACAGCGCGCATTGTGGCTGGCTGACCCGCAGCTCGAACAACGCTGAGTGGGTGACCAGCTGCCAGCTGTAATCGGCTGAGCTGCACAGCGCTGCAGAGCCCGTCTGACTCGAGCCAGTTGTCAGAGTCTAGGCTTGCTCTGCATCAAATGTGGCTTGGCATCTGCCATCTTCAGTGGTTGTGGGAAAGTGGATGGTTACATTGGCATTCTATGCAAGAATCACATCATCCCCGACACCTCGCGCTCAGACCGAGGAGACGGTGGCGTACCGGAGGATATTTCCGGTCTTTACGCATGATTGGCAGTTCCGAATTCGGGAACACAATGCATGTATCGGGCTCTCAACCCACGTTCCCCTCACCGTGAATTATGCCAAACTCCGCGATACCGACTCTCCAGACACGTTATTTCCCTTGCTGGAGCGTTATTGGAGCTAGGAAATAGGCGGCTACTAGACGGACACCCTTTTTTTGTTACAGGGGCATCCTCTGCAATTTTTTGGTAGAGGGGCACCCCCTTCCCCACCAAATTCTGTATGCGGTATCACCTACATTCTCCTTGACAACTAACATTGCTGGCACTAACGCAGTATCTTTTTCTGCGGTAATCTACACCTGGAATTGATAGTCTACAGTAATCTAAATGCTTTATAGTCTACCTCTCATGCTCAATGGGCCCAAAAGGCCAAATTTACTCCTTGAACCCTGCCGGTGTGCAGATATTTCGGCTAAGTCGGGTCCTCTTTACAGGCGGTTCCGGGACAGAACCCGATTCTTCCACTAAATCCTTAGTGGCATCACTTACTGTGACCCTCTTCATCGACCTCGCCGTTGACTGCTGTCTGACTATTAGTAACGAAGGCTGGTGGGGTTAATAATCACCAATCTCGTTCTCTTTTCAGGGCTGTGCTGTAGGCTTAGTTAAGGGCTGGACTGAGACTTCTACATACGACTGTGGGCTCCAGGCTGCTTTCAGGCGGCAGGCTGGCGGTGGTGGTGTTAAGGAGGGCTTGATAAGGTACCACCTCCCACTCTAACAGTTGACGACGAATACTGGTTTATAGGTACGGTGCAGAGCCTTTGGGAGACCCAGGAACAGTCTTCTGTTGTCGGCTCCGCTTTTTGGGCTTAGGAACAGCCTCCTTACGGCCCTAGGTGGTCGTTCTTAATACCTGTAATACCTAAGTCGTACCCAGAACCAAGTACTGTGGGGGCATTATAACTCAACCGTTCTTGGTTCTTCCCTGCTGCCTGTCGGCCATTCTGGGATGTAAGACTTGGTTATATGGATCCTTATATTCCTACAACAGTTGGAAACGCTTGTCGAGAAGACAGTAGTTACTTACAAGGGAGAGATCTAGATGGCAGTGAGGGAGAACACCTGAAAGGCAGGGTCTTTTGCCCTCTTTAAGTCGCTTGAAAATGTTATACCGGTAAGGAATACCGTACTGCAGTGATACTTTACAGTCTGGCTGACAACGTCCCGGTGGCTTGGCCAGGCGGTCTTGCCCTGGAAACACGGCGGCTGCGAACTGTTTCTCAGAGTTGATCAACTTTAAGGCTTCGTGTAATATCTTACCTGGCAAAGAACCAAGGTAATCTAACCCTCTAAACTGATTCTGCCTCAAGATAGCTTCTTTTGATCTCCGGTCTTAAAAGACTTGGACCTGGCGTAAGGCCCAAGCCTGGAAGGCATCAACTAGGCGGATGGTTGACGCCCTGCTGTTTACCGGGTATCTTTTGGTGTTGAGGTTGGTTGACTCGGTTGTATCGGAGCCGTGCGACGAACCGTTAGTGGCGGCAGCGTGCCTTAGTTGTACCGAAGTGTGGTGGGGGATGGTAAGAGTCATCAATTTGTACGTGCATTGAAAATGGCAGCAGTGCAGTGGTGTTGAACGGGCAGAACTGGTGCAGCTTCGTTCAGCACCGATCAACCGTATTCCACTACACCCCACCCGATGGTGTTCTGGCCGCTTCCCGGGACCCCTTTCTTTCTGACAGCCTCATACATAACAAGGCATAAAAACCTTGTACTTGGTTTGCCGATCACTTCTTCTACTAACCAAAAAGAAAATTTGATATGCCCAAATCCGTATCGGACTACCAGGCTGTAATATACGGCGAATCTAATCACATCAAACTCCCATTTTCGTATGTTAAGCAGGTGACGTTACAAGAATTTAACAAGCATATTCTATCGCCAATCTGCCTAGATCCCATACTTACCTAATTCCCCGCTAAAGCCTCCTGAAAGGTGATATTAGCAAACGGTAGGTCTACCTCGCTCTGGCTCATCCCGCACGAAAGCAGCACTCCACCCTCTCCCTCTCTATCGACACACACCTCAAATGGCGTGTTCGCTATTATAGTCGCGTCGAAAAGCAGCCTGCGTTATTGTGAACCCATAGTTAGTACTGATCCAATTTCGCACTTTAGGTAAATGCAAAACGTACGGTTTACTCAAATTCGCCCCAGCGCACAGCCACTGAAACCGAAAGCCTAGGCGCCCGCCCGGTTAACCAGCCTCCTGTCCGCCCCGCTCTATAAGGTATTGGCACCTCTCGAGCGTAGAAGGGAGTAGTGTCTCGCCCACCTTATAGACACTCTAAGTCACCCCGCCAGCCGTAATAGGGATGCAGTCAAGTCGATACGTGTCTCCCGTGGCTGGATTAAACACCTTAAAGGTTACGATTATCTACGTCTAGCATTACGAGCCGTTATTAGCCACTTATACAGTGTCGATTTAATATTCCGTGAGAATAAAGCCGGTGATGTTAGAGAAGGTAGTCGCTAAGCAGCTAGTACGACTCTGTAGTGCCTTAAAGTTGACGGAGAGTTCTGGTACTGGGGATATTGCCCCCTGTGAGACCACCAGCAGGCCTGCGAGGAAGAATTTGGGAAGAACCATCTTAACTAAGGTATGTGCGTAATTGGAATATCGGCGAAAGAGACGACGGTGAAGAGGAGAAAGAAAACGTCAGTTTTCCCAGAGATTTACTTCGTCTCCGCATTCTTTATCCCAGCCACAGGATCATTGGCCGGAATGAGCCGGTGGGTATGTAGGCGCAATTTAGACAGGCACCGTATCAATTATATATTGTCGTATTTAGGAAGGGCAGCTATCTCCCATGGTTAGCTTAATTTATGCAGATCGGTTAGGGGAAATCGAGAATTCAACTACCTGACCCTGACTTAGGAAAGCTTCTGGCAAAGCTCAGGATTAATAGCTTCAGCTCGTCCCAGCTTAGGATTACGAAAGAAAAAGAAATTTATACAAAGCTGTTCTGGTGTTTGATGCAGTCACAATGTCAATGCCAAGGATCGGAGATAAGCGTTGTCAGTCTGGAGCGATATGCCGGAGCTGGAGCCCGGGCCACAACTTCGCTCAGCCTCTAAGATACCGTACCCTGCAATGCTGGCGTACCTGCATCGATAACAGCGCACGCCATTTTGCTGTTAGTCATGACAGATCCCCGCTTTCGGACGCGGAGCGGCCAAACATAGCGTCCCAATCGCGTCTTTTTGTGTTATGATTCGTTATTACCTAGTCAATCTGGTTACTCGACATGAGAAATTCACTCGCCTCCTAAGCCGTTTCGGTATACAGTTGCATCCAACGTACATCCCGTTTCGCATCAGCACGGAATCGCGCCATCAAATCTTTCTCGCGAACCGTGCCATCCGAGAATCGAAAGCAAAGGGACTGCGCAAGAGCCCCTCTATATCACCATGAGCAATCAACAAAGCTGACTGGAAGGGGGTCGAGCACAAACCTTGTAGTGTCCAAAGCCGCCTCATCCAAGATGAGGTGGCCAGCACTCGTAGAACGGGCTCAGCAGCTGGTCAGTCTTTATAGGGAAATGAAGATATAGACGAATCCAGAACAATGACATGGGCGGCCGCCTGCGCATGGCCAGGTGGCAAGCTTCTGCTTATTGGCTTTCCAGTCAATAAAACGTACACAGGCTTGGATAACCACGGCGCAGAACTCGCTGTGCTAGTGGCCGATTCCTCATTCAGATATGGAATACAGAGCGACGGATGAGGAAGAGGGAGAGGAGGAGGCGCAAGCGAATCAGTCGTTAGACTAGGCTTTTGATGGACTATCAACTATTTCCGTACCATCAATAAGGCTTAAGCTGCGTTCTAGACCGTCGTGTAACCCAGGGGTAGGCTACGATGGTGGACGGCACAATAGTGACAGCGACAACGGCCGTATGCCCTAAGATCCGTCAGGGAGTGTTCCAGAGAGCTCCGGGGCTCGGAGCAAGCGGAAAGAAGCCCCGTCTTCTGGCAGTAGTCGGCACCCGATTCAAGTTGGCGAGCTTGCGGGTCTGCTCCGGGCAGCTCGCGTGGAACCAGGACCAAGACTGCGAGCCGCTTGAGCGGTATGGCAAGCACGGAGCGAGAGGAACGCTCTTCAAGCTTACGCTAGCGCGGTATAGGTACACATTTGTCGACAAGGGAATGGTATCAGAAGACGTACCGTACTTGCTGCACGAGGGAAAGGTATCAGCGGCTTGAGGGCTCCAGGGCAAGGTGGTGCCTGTGTTTCTGGGGAATATGGACCTAGTGGAGCCGTCCCACCTAATCGCCATGAAATCGTACCTACTTTACCAGTGCGAGAATCGTACACATGCTGTTGATGTCATGGGTAGGTGAGGAGGCGGCAAAAATGTCGGTCCCAGGTTTAGCGGCGAAGCTCGCATGGTTATCTCAGTCGGTCGGTCTGGGAGAGGGCGTCGTGTACGGCGATGAGTGGTGAGCGAATGTGCTGTGGAGCAAGGAGCACCGTTGCGCCATGCTTGTCGACTTTGACCGCGCTGTGCTGTTACCGGTCAAGCACGAACCAGCCCAGCAGCCGTCAGGCAAAAAGAGGAAGTGGAGAGATGATGATACCAGTATTCACCGGCATAGGCACGTATGTTCTTCCAAATAGCAACGTGCGCCCTTTCTCCCAGTAGGCTATTCTAACAACACAGTTGGCTAGGTGAGCAGGATAGATGGGTATAACTCGTGATGTGCTGAGTCGCGGACACAAATTCCAGCCCCCTTCTGAGCAGCTGGGGTAAGTAATGCTACCTGGACCTAGTTCCGAGGTGTGAAACCAGCATTGCATAAATTAGAAAAGCCTACAAAATTATTATTTTCGTCAATAATAATATCATAGGTAGAAAGGTTACCAGGGCTGAATACAGTATCTTGGGTGGTTAAGCCTTACATAATCGCAATTCCTCTCAAGTTCTTGCTCCGACCACACTTGCTACAGGCCCTCGGCAAAATTCAGATCCGGTGTATTCTTTCCATCAACGCCCTAAATCCGCTGTGACTTCCATATTGGCATTTCCACAACAAAATCTGCTGCTACTTGCGAGGCAACCTTGGTGCAGATCTCTATCACCTTGACGGCTTCAAGAGTATTAGGTGCAACATCCTTATAGCCCATAGTCTGATAAAGCACAGAATATAACTGGCGGCTTGCTGTTTGTAAGTGTCTTCAGTTGTAAGTACTCTAGCATGTCGTTAGTCGGCAGGTGGCAGGTTGTCTTCTCATTGATGCACTCTGGTGGTATCTACTGCTACTGGGATGCTGCCTGTTCTCTGATGACTTTGAAAGAGATGGGAAGTAATAGGTACACTTGATACCAGGTGTCTTCTAGCGCCGCATACTAACGACCAACTGTCACGGCGCGCCAAGTGGTGTGGCAATTGTGATGGATTGTCAACTATAAGAAGCTTGCAGGTGGAAAGGATGGTTCGTACGAGCGATGGCTAGATAAAAAGTGTGGGCTGCAAGGTGGAGCCTTGGCGCCAGCAAGCCCCACAGCGCTCCAGGTGTGTACGGCTGGTGCCAGCCGTCACGCCAATAATTTCATTACATCATCTTAGTGCTGCACAACGCCTCACATGGGGTGAAAATTGCAGTGGAGGAGAATGCTGAAAGCCATCGTGTCAGCGCCAAGACTGCGGCTGTAGGTTGGACAAAGAACTGCACCCTTACTACCAGCATCATGAAAACGTTTTCGTCCATTAAATAATGAAAATGGCCGGCTTAAAGGGAAAAAGATACTTTAAGCCCTGCGCTCATTTTCTATAAAGACCTTTTTTTCTTCCCACTAACCACCAACATATACCAATGTAGTTTACCGCAACTTTACGCCTTGAACATCGATCGTACCAATCTCGCCACATCCATCATGGGTACCCGCAACCTCATCTGTGTGTGTTATAACGGCCGATTTGTAGTAGCACAATACGGCCAGTACGATGGTTACCCTGGCGGCCAAGGAATAGCAGTCGTGGGATTTCTCCGACGTCCAGGCAACCTCCAACGGCTTAAAGACGGACTTCAGCACACCTACGAAGCAGCCGACAAGGAGGCGGATGAGGCTCACCTTCAAATCGATCACCTACGTGGCTTGGAACGCGTCGCGTGGCGAGCGTTTCTCGAATTTAAGGGCCAGATGCTTACGCAGGAGATAATGGATTACCTAACTCCTTCATTGCACCCATTGACCGGCGCTGGGATCCTCGACATCATCACATACGCATCAGAGGAAAAAAAGGTCCCTATCAAGCTCGACTTACCACTTCCGGCTGGTTGGCCCCACGAGTGGCTATACGTTATTGATCTTGACGGAGCGGTGCTCGAGGTCTTCAATGGGTGTGTGCGACGAGGAAATCGGGATCATAGGTTCAAAGATGTTGCGGAGGGTGATGGCCTCCCAGCCTGCATCTTTTCTTTTCCGTTCTCCGAACTGGAGAAAATGGAGGATGAGAATGAATTCCTCGAACGGCTGAACGAAGCTCTACGCAAGCGTAGCGATGCTGTATGAACTACCTGTAATGATACAACAGAAGGGGCACTCGTTGACAATTCTTAGGCTGAAACAAAAGACCCTACCTACCTGCCAGGCGGTACGGACTACTCCAGCAGCCATGAGGCCTCAGGTCCTGGTCCCAGCCGCCTTCTCCGCCGCCGCCGCAGCCGCCACCGGCAGAGTAGGGCGCCACGTGGGCCGGTCGCCTAGATAGCTCGTCGGAAGGTCCAACTTCGTGCTGTTGGGTCAGACAGGGACGTCCAGCTTTCAGCAGGGACATGGCGGTGTTTTGCTCAGCCGCGTCGAGGTTGGGTGAAGCATATCTGGAAGGGCGGACTGTTGTATCTCTTTTCTGGTTCCCTCCCTCAGGGAGCAAAGCCCATGAAGGGTCGAATATCAACCGGAAATAGCTATTTCACCACCCCAAAACCGACATCACGAATTTCTCTTTCCTTCTTTGGAACTGAGTAATTGCCGCCTTAGGGTGAGCCAGACTGAGCCAGACTGAGCGATGGGGGTCACCGATCTTGGCTGCCTCGGCTATATTTGCCACCGTCTAAACTGACCGTGGAGTTTCATGGACCTAGTTTTGGGGCCTCGCACCACTACTACCGTTCTTCCTTCACTCCAATGACATCAGAGCAAAAACTTGCAATTTTAAAACGTCGATAGCATGTATCATTCGTAGTCCCAAAGTATTGCTGCGATTAGACCTTTTCAAGTATCTTTGAGCCCGTTACACCCCGGGTCGAGTTGTCCATTTTTCTCAAACAAACAAGCTAATTATTTGCAACATCCAGTATCTAGAGTGTTGTGTGTGGGGTACAGTACGGCTGACCCTGATCGGAACTCCCGATACCTAGAACAAACGCCGTACATCCCAGCCCAAAGCTAACAAAGCATTTATGCCAAGATACCACATTTATATGAGACCACAACTTTGAAAATCCTGCTTCTGGCCAGACTTGCTTCTTACTCGACGGGAACTGGCTTACCGATGCAGTGTTTCTGTCACTGCTGGTGACCAGACGACTCGCCTGGAAACTTTCCCCCGTTTCAGACCCTGCCGAATTCGAGCGCTTGACGCCAGGGTACTAACAGATCCCCAATTGAGACGATCACCTTTGGATGCCATATGTTGGGTCGAAATTTCCGACAATCGAGGAGTTTGCGGGCCGAAATCGAGACCATGCGCAACAGAGCTAGATGTGCTGCTGTATGTGCTCCGCTGTGGTGATTTGAGGTCTTTCGAAGCGTTGATAATGTTCTCTCGCTCGTTCTACCCAGGTTCGAGACTCCCTAGAAGCATCTTGTGTGCATCCCCACTTGAAGGCTCCATATCGATGAGATCGCTAACGGTCTTGCAGTTAGCATGCATGTATACACACATATGCATCTATTGCTGACACCTGTACTGTGTACTTACGGAACGCCTTGGTCTTTCATCAGATTATCCAGCCTTCTCAGCCTTCTCTCACCTTGCTTGCTGTGACCGAGCGCGATAAATTGAAGAGTGATTGGTCTTGACTCCGCAAATATGACTTGCCCCTCCTTTTCGGCCGATTCTCGCGTTGGGGACTGCATCGGATTTGGATTATGATCCGCAGGCTTACAAAGATTCTGTTTAACCCAATCTTCCATATCCTCCTCGTTAGGCATGCCGCCCCAGAGGCCATCGGTGAGGATGAAAGCTGTTCTCCGCTTCCCCCGAGGTGCATGATGGCCAGACGTTATCTTTGAGAGCCAAGGGCGCAAGTTGGTCCCGGGATCGGTTTCCCCGGGCAAGCTGCACTCATTGCGTCGAGAAAGGTTTCGACGCTCTGCTTTTTGCTTGGCTTGATTGAAATTCTTGTTTCAGGGTTGGTGAAGAAGAGCTCGATTCCGTCACTGTTGTACCCCAAAATCCGACAAAGACGACAAAGACGACAACGAAGACAACAACGAAAACGAAGACAACGACGACAACGACGGCGCTGTAGCCGACACATAATCTACATGCACTAGTTTAAGCCACACTAGCCAGGGCAACATATAGCATAGGATATATTAACTCCTAACAATCTTGACATTGGCACCCAAGTTTAGATAGCTCGTGTATGATGAGTAACTGGCTGAAATATAGCGAGAGATGCTACGCAAGCTATAGGGTAACTTTAAAATATAGCATTACCACAGATGCCCAACAAGATAGCAACCACAACAAGCTTCCCTGACGATATGCTGGCCCTGAACCCATTCCCAGCGTTCGTCCCCCCATATCCAGGTACAATGCTTCCTGCAACAGCTTCCTTAGCTCTGAGGCACGACAAATTTGCTGCAATCTCCGGTATCACGACTGGGCTCTCCCCTGCTGCAGTCAGGTTCCTCACCGTACCCGAGGGCCCGAACATGATTAGTACCGGCCATGACAGACTACCTATTTGATGATACGTAGTCAGATTCTCTCGGGCTTGGGGATCCCCGCCGTATTGAATCAGGTCAAACTTCCCATCGCGCCATTCATTGATGTCGGTCGTGTTGAAATCTAGCAGCACATAAGTCAGAGTACTCATCAAATCGATATCTATGTACACTTACACCTGCTCACACGGACACCTCCCGCCTTGATAGTCTTAAGCTCCTCCGTACTGCACCCTGAGCTCGCCAGCTTATCATAATCGGGGCAACGGCATTGAGACGTTGTATACTCCCGTATCGCTCCCGCCTCCACGGCACGCCGGCACTGTTCGCTCAGGACACTCGAGCAGCTCCCTTCGTCGGTTCGAAATTTAGCTAGAAAGTTTTTAAAGTCCAGGCTCCAATGAAGAAGGCAGATGTGCCATGACGGGTCGACCAGCACGGTATTTGTGTTGAACCCAACCGGAGCCTCGAGAACCGCCTTGACGCCTGTGAACGTCTGGTTTTTGAGGGTATCTACCGTGGTAGAGTTGGTCTCGGTAAATGGAATGTCTACGACAACAGATATCTTCCACGCCCATCCGGACATGGATCCGGCTCCAGTACCTGGGTAGGAGAGGGAGGTATAAGGGGCCGCAATGGGGTATCTGCTTGTTGCATTGGGTGATTTCATCAGCTCGTCAAATCTCGCCTGGGTACGCCAAATGGCCCGTAACCTCCATCGGGGCTGTCTGCGAGTGTCGGGGAGATGGAGAGGAGCAGCAAACTGAGAATGGAAGGAATTGGTGGTGGCGGTAACATGTTGGGCGAGTGCTGGAGCTGGAAATTCGCCGGCGAAAACAAAGATTTACTGGGTTGCTTCGGTCAGAAGATTACACAAATGGTACGTATTTAATGAAGAGGTGGCATGCTACCTATATCCGTGGATCAGGTAGTCGTCATCGAATCCGCCTGGGCTTCTACTTCCAATAGATCTCAACCCTGCTCGTCACACTCTTCCGACAAGAGGATGAACCGCTGTACCGCGTCGTCAATCTGGTGCTCCAACTCGCAGTATTCGTCTGCATTCTCTTCCTTACCGCTACGAGCGCCGTGGACGCCCCCGAGATCCTCATCGGCCTGTGGCTCCTCGTCGGCGGCCTCTCCAGTCTTACCGGCGACGGGATCAACCCGCTCAACAGCCTGAGCGGTATCGCTCGCCTGGCAATGTACACGGCAGCGGCTTCGTACAGCTGTTGGTTCTGGTTCGGGGGATTGGATACGCTACCACAAATGCCTTGCGAGCCGTCGCATTCTTCGGAGGGGCCTTGATACACGGACAGTTTCGCGATTTTGGCAAGGCCTTGTCCATTTTAGCGTTACTTATCTGCGCAGCGGCATCGGGATGGTCTGGGTCATTGTGGACGAAGAAGTTGTCAGACCGACGAGGAAAAAAGGCCCAAGCCCCGGGGGCGGCACCAGATCCTACACCGGCACGATCTGCTCATCCCCGGCCGTAGACCGAGCTTACCCTTTTATTCACGTCGATGGTCCTCATTACGTTCTCCGTTGCGTCGATTGAGTATCTCATAGGAGAGAATCGCCTCGTCGGCGTGAACGAGCTTTTTGATGTTGGGCAACTCATCCCCTTCCTCGCGGGAGCGTTCGGTCTTGTAGGCGCGCTGGTGTCGATCGTATTCACCGGCGAAATCTTTAAGCCAAGGTGCTTGGTTGTTTTCAAACACCATCTGAGCTGATGGCGGGATGTTTTCCTCAAATTACTCTAACTTACATTGTTCGATTACAACGCTATCTGACACATGACGGCACATATATATACTTACAAAAATATGCTTTCCCCAAGCAGATCCGCAATGTCCAACCCAATCGGCCCTCTCCAAGCAACCTAGTCCGCTCTGGCTGAATACGAGACTCTCAAATTACAACCTTTGCTCCAACAGTTTCTAGTTAGTAGCTGCGGCAGGGAACATCAACACCGAACTTGGTGAGTACATAGGCCATGACTACGGGTGCGGTTAGTAGTTACGGCTGCTTCGACGAAGAGGGGTTCCTCGGGTCTGGGAGTTGAGTATGGGAGGTGCGGGATTTAAGCTGTCATGTCTATGGGCTCATTGGTGAATTCTCAGCGGTACGTACAATCGGCCCCGGGAGCAATGAAAAAATACCGAGGATCGATACTTGGAGTGGAGTGAACACCTCGAAACTCGTGGGCCTAAACGTGAATTTTCGGACAGCTAGTAAGCCAGACTCGTCGTCGATTCCCCCGGCTTCGAAGACCCAAAGATAGACGGCCATCTCGTCGTCATGACACCGCCCCCAACCGCCCGGCCACCATCAGAGCCTGGAAACCACCCCAGAAACATCTTCGGTATGTACCGTGTCCATTCATCAGTCTGCCCCCCCGCAGGATCCTGCTGGCCCTCCCCTTGCTTTACGCCCTCCCCCTTCCAATAGCTTGAACCCCCAGTCCCATTCCTAAGCGACGGCCGGCGAAAGTATTCCCCCTCTCCATTCTGTTGTTTCTCGTTAGTGCGTCTGCGTTTGGCGCGGTGGGAATCGGCTGCATTGCTCGCCTCTCCCTGTATTTCCGCGACACGTAGCGATGACTCGTTCCTCATCCTTGTCGTATCCTCCACCGCTCGCTGAAGCTCCGCAAGTTCGCGGTCGAGCCGCTCCTTCGCCATCAGAAGCTCCCGTCGCACGTACTTCCCCGCATCTGTTTGGTCGAGCATCAACCTGTGGTCTACCAGCTCTCGCTGTATCTGGAGGGGCTGGCTGGCGCTGGGATGGTCCATCAGGTAGCTGAGAATCTTCTGGGCTGACCCGTGCGTATCTTCTTCGTGGCGCACCATCCTGCTCTTCCCCTGGAACATGTCATCCCAATACTCCCAGAGCCGATCCTCCCTGCCTTCGGCCGCTTCTCTACCCCCTTTTCTGACCGCAGCCTCGCTCCACATGGTAGTCGCGAGGACGATCCTGTCGTAGTTCTGGGGGCCGCATATCCGCTGGAGAATGTTGAAGTTTTTGATAGCGGAGCCCGCGAGTCTGACGTCGGTGATGCGGTGCAGGAAGATTATCCCAAGTAGAGGTTGATGAGCTCGGTATAGCGTGGCCAGTCGGGAGGCTATTGTGCTGAGGATATCGGCATCTGAGCGGGATGTGTCGTCGAAGCCAGGGGTGTCGATCAAATGTATAGTCCGTTTCTCGTCGTATCGCGCAGTGAAACAGGCAGTCTCTGCGGTCGCTGCGGTACTTGGTTAACTTCATTTGATCCTGACCGCGAAGCTGATAGTCGAGATCGAGAACTGACTGGATGACAAGCTGTGGCCTACCCCGGCCTCTTCTTGCAGGCCGGTCACGCGCGAGATAAAGGAGCTTTTGCCCGCCCCCGTCATCCCCATGAGGATGACAAATCCTGCATTCTCCCTACTTCATTTGTTAGTTGAGATTGAAACAATGGCTCGCAACGGTCGTTGAGAAAACTGACTCCATCTGAAATGTCGGTGAGCAATTAGGTTGTGAGGGATGTCGGGAGAGACTCGTCAACAGCGGGAAACATCGCAAAGGGGTAAGTAACAAAGCTTTCTAGGTCTGGCGCAGTTTAAGACTGCCATGCAGTCTGGTGCCAATGGCCCTTGTTCTTGAGGCTGTTGGGCCCACCGATTGCTTTGGACCAATCAGACTCTGGCCTGCAGACCCGACATGATGACTGGTGTTTCGGATCAGGTAGAAACGCTGTCGACGCAGAGTAGGGCGTCAACGCCCCACTCCCCAAATCGGCGCCCAAACAATGCGCCACTGTTGGAGCCACGCTGACATGTGATTCCCCTCTGGTTCGTGTCGTGTCAAAGACAGCTGGGCGGTTGGGAAGAAACGGCACTTGCCAACATGGGGCCCAGCGAAGACCAGACGTGGCGTCTTGGCCCAGTGATCTTCGGCGCGTGCTTTGTTGGATCCAGCCAACGCGCAGAGGGCAGATTGTCGCTTTCCAACGGTGCCTGACGTCTTGATTGGCATGCGAACCCGTTTCAGTCTATGCGAAGATGAGGCGGGCGGGAGTGAGGTGTTGGCATGACTCTGGCTTGGTCACGTCTGCGCGCTGGCCGATATGGCAGCAATGAGTTCGAGTTGGGAGGAATCTGGAACGCCAGAGGAAAGCAGGGCAGCAACGCTCAGCTCGGATATAAGAACCGTTCAATCGCCGTGAAGTGTGGACTCATTCGGACGATTCGCAAGCCCAATCGCACAAATATCCAGATCGTCTTGGTGTTTTCTCCGAACGCTGACACCGCCATCCGATATCGCCCGCTTCAGCATCATCTGAGTCGCCGAGAAAAACAGCAACAACCGCCAAAATGGGTCAAGCTCCGTCAAAGTCCAAGCCGGCCGATGCCACCGTCCAGAACGGTTTCCCCTCTTCCACACAGACCCTCGAGCCCCCATTGCCCAACATTGGGTATGTCTTCAGCTCTCCAACCTCTCTACCGGACTGCACTAACAGTAAGCGAATGAAAGACCAGATGATGCCGTCATCGCCGTCATGGGCCTCACCGGGGTCGGGAAAAGCACCTTCATCTCGCACTTCTCTGACACAGCAGTCGTCGGCAACGACCTAGAGTCCTGTTAGTCCTCAACCCCTCTCAAGCCCACACCCTCCGATACTAATACCCCTTCCCCCCAGGCACATCCAGCATCAGCATCCACACCGCCACCATCAACGACGAGACCATCTATCTGATCGACACCCCCGGCTTCGACGACACCAACCGCACCGACACCGACATCCTCAGCGAGATCGCCACGTGGCTCGAGCGCTCCTACTCGGCCAACATCAAGCTCTCGGGCCTCGTCTACCTGCACCGCATCCAAGACAACCGTGTCGGAGGCTCCGGCACCAAGAACATCCACATGTTCCGCGAGCTCTGCGGCAAGAGCGGCCTCTCCTCCGTCGTCCTCGCCACAACAATGTGGGACGCCCTCCCCAAGGACAAAGCCGAGGAGCGCGAGCACGAGCTCAAGACCAAGGAGGAGTTCTGGGGCGGGCTCGTCTCCCACGGGTGTGAAGTGCGGCGCCAAGACGACGGAATCGCCTCGGCGACCTCCATCATCCAGCACATCCTCGAGCAGCGACGACCGATCACGCTGCAGATCCAGGAGGAGATTGCGGACGGCATGGCGCTGCACGAGACGGCGGCGGGCGGGGTGCTCAAGGCGGAGCTGGAGGAGCAGCAGCGCATGTACGAGGAGAAGATGGCGTTGCTAGAGGAACAGTTGAAGAAGGTTGCGAGCGAGCTGGCGGGGCTGCAGGTCGCGCAGGCGGCAAGGGATGAGAAGGAACGGGAGGAGAGGGAGCGCGAGCAGAGGGATATTGAGAAGCGGGAGCTCGGGCGCGAGAGCACGATTAACAGTCTGAAGCAGGAGCTGAATGGGCTCAAGGAGGAGGTTGCGTCGACGAGGATGAAGCAGGAGAAGACGGAGGCGGAGTACAAGGACCTGACCAGCAGGAAAGGCATCTTCAATTGGTGTGTTGTTATGTAGATGGACGAGGAGACTGTATCATGATCATTGGTGTTAGAGTACATTGGAGGCCACAGAAACAAATAAACACAAGAAAATAGACGCACATGAAAGAAGGGCAGTCTATCTAACGTCCCAGTTCGAGTTGACGGTTGCATGCTTAGCTGACGGAGAGATATGGGCTTGCACTTGAATATGCTAGCTTGGCACGGAGTATGATATGTTGGAGATGTTGATTTCGACTTGACATCCTCATTTCCAGGCCCTGTCGATCAAAGGGCGTGGGCTGTGCACCGGCTAGGTGGGTCACTTCGATGCGCCGTCTGCGGCTCAGAGATGACCCGATCTAACGGCGGCAATACATCCTACGATGGACGAAAGGGACACCAGTGCGAGGACGGATGCCGTATCCCTCGCTTCCTGCGAGATCCAATTTCTTTGTCGTTTCTCTTCCATGGTTACATCCTGCACGAGAACGTGCTTCTCCGGCTGCGTCGTCGGGCTGAGACAGTTGATCTCAAAAGCGGGGAGAAGTTCACCCGCTTACACGCCGTTTTCAGGGGCTTGGGGCCGCTGTGTGGTAAGAAAGACGTGACAACAAATAAACGGCGCGCTTTTAGGCTTGGCAGGGTCTCTCCCCTGACAGCCAGCCTTATCGTCAATCGTCAGGGGCAAGTCAAAGCTGAGGGATCGGCGCAGACCCTTTGGCTGCCAAGATATTGTGCAACGACGGGGAAAATGAGCTCACGGTTCTGGCTTGTATATCATTGTTCGAACGCCTCGCGGCCGTTGTGGTCTAGCGTTTCTTGGAGGGGAAGGCCAAACTGATACACCGGCAAAAATGTCGTCTCTCGTGCCACGCCTCGTCGGCGAGCTATCAGTCGGGCATGTCGCTGGTATCATCGCCGCATGCGTGGTGGTTATCCGCTTTCTTTGTCCTGCCTTTCTGACATACGTCCTCGCGGGACTGTTACGAGACACCGAGACAGCCAGTACTTGGTATGCCCCTCTTCTTTTCTCCACGCTTCAGTTAGAAAGCTAACGCGACCCAGGACCGTTGCGAATGCCGGCCTTCAGGCATCGGTATGGCCGACGATTTTACGGACCGACTCGACCGGCAGCGGAGGGACTGCCCGCACTCTCATCAGGGTGACGTGCAAGGCCCTTCCGGTAATGGCACTGCTCTGCGCCATCACAGGCATCGTGACGCCGCTCGGACTGGGCGAAAAGCTTGTCGATCTCCCTGCTCGGGCTGGGACCTTCGAGTACATCAAAGACGACAGCGCGTACGGGCTGGGGACGTCGAATCGAGGACAGTATCCCTTCTCTCGCATCTGTCCAGGAGAACATCTGGACAGACTGGCATTCATTGGAACATGCCCCTATTCGAATACCGAAGTGGTCTACACCGACTTTCCTGATGGGGGCGGGTTCTCGATGGACGCACCCAAAGGATACAACACATCGATTCCGGACGAAGCCCGGGAGATCTTTTCCAGCGGAACGGGCACCTCGACCGTGTCCAACTTCTTCGATATCGAATGGCGCCAACTGTCTAGCGAGGTGCGCCCAAACCTCGGCGACACGGAGATTTCGGTAGGCATGTTCCGGCCGCTGGACTCGTCCATCCTCAACAACAAGTACAAGGTCATCGAGGGCCTCGTGGTCGATGCCATCACCGGCGGCATAGGGTTCCGCAACCATACGATCCCCACTGGCCTGAGTCGTGGTGCGACCTGGGAAGAAGACATCCTGTTTGTCGAGCCATCGACGGTCTGCGTCAACACGAACCTGACGTTCGACTTCGGAATAGCGCTGGGAAGAAACGGGTCCGAGGAAGACGGCATTGCGAACCTTGTGCTCACAGATCGGGGTGGCTTTTCCCAGATGAACACAACACTCCCCCCGCTCGTGGTGCTCGATGGCCAGGCCGACCCAGAGCTCCAGCAGCGCGCCTACAAGGCAGCCTGGCTGAACAACGCCTTCACAATGCTCTACCTCAATGTAACCAATGAAAAGAACAAGCCCAAGCAGGGAATGAAGTCGTTTGCGTACATGGACTCTGTCGTCGGCAAGGAATTCCCCATGCCTCACATTCCCGGCGACAACTACGAGGTCCTGCGTCTGTCCACTGCCTTCGGTAACTACCTCCACATCGGTGATTCTTCCGCTGGTGGCCGCAACTTTTCCAACCCCTTCAACGTCTCCGAAGTCGAGTTCGATGCCGTCAAAACCATTTGTGCCGGCACCATCGCTGCCAACCCCGTCAACATCACCAACATCTACGTGGCATGCGGTCTCCTTCGGGGAGCACCTAAGAGAACCGATGGCGGCCCTCCTCTCCTCTTCGAGAGCGGGAGCAAGTGGTCGGCCCCATTGCACGCATGTGCCTCCTCCCTTCGCGCATCCATTAAGACAGTGCGATTCTTGATTAACAGTACAGGAACCACTCCCTTCGAGGTGCTCTCCATCACCCCGAAGTCGTACGCCAATGAGGCCGACGCTCCCCTCTGGGGCCTTGAAGACTGGGGGCTCAGAATGAGAGACTTCTCTCCCATCTGGGGCCTTGTATCTCCAGAACATGCAACACGGAAGAATGTGACGACGGTGCGGAAGTCTGTCTTCAATCTGATCGGCACATCAAACGATGGAGCCGAGATATCACCAGACTTCTCGGCGTTAGATAATCTCCCCGGCGCAAGTTTCGCGCAGTATGCCATGAACACCGTCTACCGCACTATTGGCTCGAGTGGACGCTGGCCGATCGATCTCCGGGGGGCGGCCAGTATGTCTATTTTCCGGCGCTGGCAGACTCTGTCACAGGACGCGGCCACGGCTGGCACGATTATTGATCTGATGTGTAAGTCAGCACCCACCCCATCTGAACTTGGAAGAAAGGAGTGTGTAGAGACTAACATACACCAGGGACCGACGTCGCAGCTTCAGCCGTGGTCGGCACGCGCGGCGTCCTCGGCGAAGTCAACTCAGGCACAAAGCCCGCGGGCGAGATCCTCATCCAGCCCATCGGCAACCGGATAACATTCGACGCGCGCTTCGGCATCCCCGCGGCAATACTGGTGGTATGGCTCGGTGTCATCGTACTCGTGGCGCTGCTCTGCACTTGCTGTTGCGGCGGTCGCGCCGGTGTCAAAACGCTGCGCCGTCGCATCGAGCAGCTCTCGGTGGGGCGGGTGTTCACGACGTTCTTGCATCCTCATGAAAGCACGCTTACCATGCCAGCGAAGCACTGGCGGGTGTCGAATGGGCTGAAGACGATTACAGTTGATGTTGTGGCGAGGAGGGCGGGGGAAGAGCCAAATTATGGGACGGCCGCACGGGAGGGCGGGGATACGTATGGGCTGATTGATAGGCAGAAGCGCTGATAAAATCTGGGAGGTGCTGGTTTCTCGTGCCTTCTTTATTTACTACCTACCTTAGTGTTCAAGATCCGCAAACTACCCCTACACAGCCAACCAGTTCCTCAATCTTGACGAGCGGGGTCGCAATACCAGCAAGTGACTGCGGTTGCAGTTTCGAAAGTTGGGCGGTGGGTGCAGTGCAGCAGCGCAAGTCATTGGTGTCGGAATTTCAGCTCGGGTTTGCTCGAGAGGTTTCAGGATGCCCTTTTCCATCTTAGATCCAAGCCCTAACCCGAGGCCTGCGGAACCGAAGCAAAGATCGGCGTTGCTCTCACCCTAAGGAGAGCGGTGTGCAGGGTGCCACTGCTGTGTCTGCCAATCCAATTGGTTTTAGGCCTGTTATGTTTGTTGTCCATGCACACACCCGTCCCTAACCCTGGCCGGCGGCGCTTGCCTTGATCTTTTGCCCGCGAAGATGCCCACGACTGGCCCAGCACTCATTATTCAGTGGATTACCCACAAGTCAAACGAAAATTGAAAAATGACAGTGCAAACGGGCAAAAAGGTGGCAAAGCAAGACAAAATCCAAAGCTATGTACCAGGTAACTTTGCCGCTCAGGCAGCCAACCAACAATCCTCAAAACAGCCCGTTCAGACCGACGACTGGATTTTGGTTGTTTCGTTTGTCGTGACGCTGGATTGACCGCTCATCAGCGATGGTGCTGCAACTAACCGTCGTTTGCATCGCGACCCCGCTCGTCATATGGGGCTTGAAATACAGCCTGGTTGTCTGCGACGAATCTGGGCACACGAAATTCCCTTTTTCGGTCGCAGTCCTGAGCTAGGGTGAGCTGGGGCTGATTTGTCCTGACCTTTTCCTGATTCTCCCCTGAGCTAGGATGATCCCATACGCCACCGTTGTATAGTCCCATTTTCAGTCCCCCCCGGCTAAAGTTTCCTTTCAATGCTACCCGTGCTGCCTAAATTTCTGGTATATACTGGTATATGTTATAGAATAGCACGTGGCGTCCTAGACTAATTCGTAGGATAGTACGTAGTAACTTGGTACAACAACAGAGGTTGTATTTAATATACCAGTATATTGTATAGGCATGGTATATAATGGGTTCGTATGTAGAATATACTGGTATATAACATGACCCTTAGGGCCGAAAATTAGGCCCACGGTGGCTTAACTTTATGGCCCAGAACTGGGCAGATATACGTAGACCAGGCCTGGCAGTCCCAAAACCTGGACTCTATATTTAAAGCAAGGACCCCCCACTTATAGTAATAACTTAGGGTATGGGTTTCCTCTACTCCAGCCATATCCTTCAGCAGTTATACGGTTAGTGCTACTTTAGTTATCCGCACAGTTGTGCTATGTTGATAGACTCTGGAACGGATCGACGTTTCCGGGCTGATGGCCTTGTAGCAAGGGTCATCTAGGCGGCTTACACCGGTTGACGACACGTGGCCTGCACAGTGGCTAAGCAACTGTTGCACACCTGTTGCACACAAGGTGCGCACCCCTCTAAGCTCCGATAACCGGAGGAAAGTGTGAATTGCTTCAATTTCAGCCGAAGGAACAGAAAATGGATACCAGTGTTTGCTTCAATTTCAGCCGAAGGAACAGAAAATGGATACCAGTGTTACAGGGCAATACTAAAGGGTAGTCGAAAACGGCTAGCGCACCAATTGTTTGTAAAAATTATAAGTCTCGTTCACTCGTTCCACCAACCGCTCATCGTACCACCGACCCGCTGCTTATTATTATTATTATTATGTAGTTAACAAACCTTAACGACGAGCAAATTGAACTTGCCCTCTAAGATGTTAGAAACGTTGTTCATAAGTAGTGAGAAGGAGAGAAGCGCTTCCGGAGCAAAACTCCGGAATGGCCTATGGATTTCGGAGACAAACCTCTAAAATCACGAGAACACAGGGAATCGCTCCGAACTTGCCCCTAAATAGTTTTTTTTGTAAAACGAATCCAGGCTCACAACGGAAAATTCTACTTTGGTATCATAGCTACGTGAAAATTGCTTATCCAGCTCATACACAACTTAGGATTTGCTTAGGATTTGCTCAGTCTTGCTTGGCATTTTCGGCAGGCTACGCCTTAGTATGCTAGCTCTAGCCAAGTGAGCCCAGAATTAGACCTATACATAGATGAAGATTCCAAAGATGGTTGTTATTTTTATGATCAAGGTAGCCTCATTACGTCTAACTCCGTCTATCTTCTGTATCGCTCAGCCCTACCACGTTTTGGAATGTTCTATATGCTGTATTAGAAATTTAGATATTTCTTCACAGCCCTGGTCTGATCCTCTCCTCACCAATGTGGCCTTCGCCTCATTATCAACCAGTGCGACAGCCAAACTCTTCAAAGACACACTCCCGTTTCCGTTCCGCGTATTCATCCCATTCAAACCCACTTTAAAAGCCAAAACAACAACCTCACTCCACCCATTCTTCACCCCCACATCTCCCCCTTTACCCCACGGACGAGTAAACGGAAGCAAAAAGTCCCGAGCACGAAAACAAAAAATTCATCCTAAGATAGCCCACCACTCTAAACCTTGAAATGGAAGCCTGCAGCCGCACCTCCCTAAGCGTCACCGTCCTGTTCACCACCTCCACCGAGTCAAACTCCCTCTGCAGCACATCCCACGCGCCGAGGTACGAGTGCCGTATCAATGTCCGCGTGTACCTCTGAAGGTCATGCCACATCTCCAGTGACGTGGCGTTGAGGATGGACACCATGGACATGACGTCCGAGAGCTGTATAGCGCTTCCTTTCCCTAGGGGCCGGGCTGGATGTCTGGGGTATATATTCCGTCTTCTTCCGCGGAAAGAATGTTGGCGTTGCCATGGCCGTCGGCTTCGATTACGTTATTAGAGACGTACGTAGCGCTCTCGCTCGTCACCATGTGACAGTGTACTCACCCAGAGAGTTGTACTAGTCTTCATTCAGTCAACTTGCATCCCTTTCTTTTAGTCACCTTGACCTACAATCTGTCATTGGCAATTCTATATCATTATTACCCCTGAGGTCTGGATTCGGAAGCGGAAGAACACTAATTAACTGCCGGCTTAGCGATCTGCACAGGACTGCAATCTGAATGTTGGCAAACAGAACGCTCCTTTCAGCAGCTTTCAATCTGGGGCCTGGAGTCTACTGATCGTGGCGCAATCTGAAAGTCAATCTGAAGCCACAATCTGGGCGAAAGAACATCCCCTAACCCCAAGGTATTTTCCAAATCAATGGCGCTTGCGGTGGAGCCAACCGCTACCTTAACCCGTTCTGTGTCACAATGTGCTGGCGGCCGAGTTGCAAACTTCTTATTGGACTACTTGCACCACATACCCCGCACGCGTGATTTCCGAACCTCACATTGCCTAGATATGCTGATACCCAAAGCCATCGGTACTTTTTTGACATCTTCATTTTCACCCATTCCAGCCTATACTCTTGGTCCCGCTCGGTGGCCAGGACCTCACCCACGACAACCAGCCTCACTGGCTGGCAGCTGAAAAAGTCACCCAATTTTGTTCGACCTAGTGGGCTGCCACTCAACAACATGGCCGAAGTCTCGGAGCCACCGCAACCATCAGATGCTCTCGAGGGGTTGGTTCAACAAATCGACATGCAATTGGCCCACCGCGAGCCATCAACGATCGCCGGTGACTGTGGTGGCTTAACCGACGTATTCTACGAGCGATTTCAGGCCGAGGACGACCCGCCCCGTTCAATCGAGTTTCTCAACCTGGCAATAAAATATGGACGGCAGGCCATCGAAAAGTCGATGCCTGGCGATGTCAACCTTGCGCTCCGGCTCGACAAGCTGTCCAATCTTCTTCAATGCAAGTATGAGGCGCTTGGGGACGAACAAAACGACGGGATCCTAGAGGAAGCAGTAGATCTCGGACGGCGAGCTGCCTGTATCACTCCAACAACAGAAGGGGAGAAAGACGACCAAGCAGATTACTGCGGAAATCTAAGCGACGCCCTGCTGAAGTTGTACCGGAAAACTGGCGACTTGGAACTGCTCGAAGCAGCGGAACACTTTGCAGAGACCGCGAGCCAATGGCAGGGCGGAGCAAACAGGCCAAAGCATCTAAACACGCTCGCGAATGTCTTATTCGAGACGCACTTGGGAAATCCCTCTTCAACGGCACTCACCCGTGCTCTGGACGCAATTCGAAACGCAATTACTCTCGAGTCCGATCGCGCTGTATTTTGGTACACCCTATCGGTAATCAAAACAGTACAATACAAAGACCGCCTCCAAGATGAGCTGTTAAAGTCCGCGATCGAGAGCGGGAAAAGGGCGATGGAGCTTGCCGACTTGGTCCCTGCTACTGAGCAGGTGCCAAAATCTGTTCGGGTTGTGATCATCAACCACATGAGCAGCCTCCTCGCTGATCTTTACAAGAGGTACGGTCACCTTGCGGATTTGAGAGGCGCCGTCAAGCTCGGCCGTAGTGTTTTTGCGGAGCTGAAGCACGATGTGGCAGGATTTCTCCGCGGCTCGCAGGTTCTACCAAATATCCTCACGCAGTTGTATGAAAGAGAGGGACAGGTTAAATATTTGGAGGAAGCCATCAATATATCCGAAGAGGTTCTCAGCCACCCTTCTTTTCGAACGGCGATCGTCGATCAAGCGATGCACTATAACAACCTGGCGCTGAGGACTCTCGCGTGGTATCAGCACACGAACAAGCCCGCAGCCATCAAAGCAGCCATAACCTACGCAACCAAGGCCGTCGATCATGCAAAGGATCCCACGGAGCGCGCGCGTTTCTCCGTCAGCCTAGCAGGTACTTACTCGGCTCGCTCCGAAGTCCAAGGTTCGCTCGACGACATCAACGAGGCAATTCATATACTCACCGCGGCACTCAAGGATCTCCCTGCTGACGACAAGTTGAGGGCGCTCGACTTCTTGTCGTCGGCACTCTCACAGGAATTTCGGCGGCGCGAGGACGAAGGAGGCGAGGCGCAGAATCTATTGCACTCTTCAGTATCATATCGGCAAGCTGTTTTGGACCAGCTGCCAAGTAACCACCCCATGCTCCCGGATGTTCTACTCAGATCTGGTTACCTCCACGGCATTCTCTACTCTAATTCTGCGGGGGCTGACGACAAGAGCCTCTGCGAGGGAATCAACAGAGTGAAGAAAGCGATCGAATCGCTCCCAACGGACCATCCAGCCCTTGGAAACGCACACCAGCAGCTGGCAGCGCTCAACGGTGTCATTTACGAGCACACTGCAAAGAGGGAGACCCTGGAATCGGCCTTTAAACACATAGAGGTTGCGAAGAAGCTGATCAGTGAGCAAAATCCTTACTTTGCAGCAACCATGAACACGTTTGCGGCACTTCTAGTCTATCAATGGGCCGCGAATGGTGGTGAAGAGGAAGGATATCTCAACCGTGCAGTTGCCAAGTCCTTGGAGGCACTTCGGAGCTCTCATAGTCTCCCGACGGAAAGGATCAGGAGTGGAAAAGTTGCAGGAGAAATCTGCGCCGCGCTCTGCCGTTGGGACGAAGCAGCCGCTATCTTCCACGAGACGCTGTCCTTGGCTACCTCGCTAGCCCCACGGCAGCTCGGTCGCCAGGACCAACAGTTCTACCTCCGGGCACTTTCAAAGCTCTCGGCCACGGCAGCGTCAGTATCTCTTGAAGCGGGACGTAGTGCCGCGGATGCGTTGGCGCTCTTCGAAGCCGGGCGGGGCATCATGTCTCGCATCTCCCTCGATCTGCAGACCAATCTTCGTCGGCTAGAGACAGCGAACCAGGATCTCTTTTACAAGTATGCAGACGCTCAGCACAGGCTTCGCTCACTAGAGAGCACCGCAACAGCTCTAGTTGCGGTTGGTGACACCCCTACACTACGGCAACCGCCAGTTTCAACGAGCCGCATCGAGATTGTTGAAGAGTTGGAGGGGCTGGAGGCTCTCATTCGACAAACCATCCCTGGGCTTAATGACTTCGCCATGCCAGAGACGCCTGGGTCTCTGCCGGAAGTCAACGTCTCTTCAGCGAGCCATGCCATAGTGGTCTTCAACGTCTCCACCACAAGGGCTGATGCGTTCCTCATGACAAAGGATTCACCGGTCAGGTCTCTGCCTCTTCAAGGATTGGATCTTTCTGTCGCCAAAGAAGCTGCCAAGTGCTTTGTGGGCTTCCAGAGACTCACCACAGGTCCGGGTTCCACATTTCATGAGCGGAACACCACCCTTCGGAACCACCTAGAGTGGGTATGGGAAAAGGCTGTCAAGCCTGTCCTTATGGCTCTACGCTTCATCACGGTCGGTCCCAAGCAGGCAGACCCTTGCCTGTTACCAAGAGTCACTTGGGTAACTAGCGGGCCTCTGGGACTTCTACCCCTACACGCCAGTGGACTATGCTGGGACGTTGGGTCGCCAGAGAACGCAATGTTCCACATCATTTCCTCGTATGTGCCCAGTCTTAGAGCCCTTCAGTCATCGCAAGGGAAGTCCCGGGAACTCAGCCCTTCATCGTTTGGACGGACTCTAGTTCTAACGATGCCGACAACAACGGGATACGTCGACCTTGATCTCGGCGAGGTAGAGGTGGTGCAGGCCAGTGTCGCCGAGACCGGGGCGGCAGAGGTCGTTTTTTGCCAGTATCCTTCCAGGGCTTATATTCTGGAGCACCTCGATCAGGCCTCGACCGTCTTTTTCGGTTGTCACGGCGAATCCAACTACATTGATCCGTCCAACAGCGCACTGGTTTTGGCTGACGCAGGGAACGGGCAGCCCGAGCGGTTGACTATCAGCGACGTTGCAACACTGCTGCTACGACCCGCCTTCCTGGCCTATTTATCAGCTTGTTCAACCGCCGAGAACACATCTTGGCAGTTGCAGGACGAGGCGATTCACCTGGCTAGCACGCTTTTGAGCGTTGGGTTCCCGCACGTCGTCGCCTCCCTCTGGGAAGCGGATGATCAGGCGGCGGGACAAGTCGCCCGGCATTTCTTCAGCGGCATCGCAGAGCAGCTTCGACTTGCACATTCTGGCAAGAGTAAGCCCGACATTGATATCCCCCTAGCTTTGCATCAAGCAGTCGTCTTGCTCAGGAATGGAACAGCCGGGGGAGGCAGACGGAAGAAAAATGCGAACAAGAATGTTTCCCTATGGGCTCCGTTCGTCCATCTAGGGTGCACTATGCTATGTTAGTCGATGGCTGGCTTTCATGCGACTCTAATCTCCTCGCGTAAGTTTCCATGTCTCCTTAGGTAGCAACCAATGAATTCATCTCCGTGGTATAATGAGCGGTGATCTTTCTAGTCCCATGTGTAAACAACCGTGCCTCTGCTTTCGTTCGAATTTTCAGCAAAATGTTTACTGCAACTCAGGGGGGATACCAAAGACATCGGATCCCTCCGGAACGCCCCCATTAGTGACCTTGTAGCCGTCAAGATTGTCCGTATCATCGAGCTCCGCCTCCAAATATTCGATCTCCATCTCGGTATGGCCACGCTTGGCCGAAAATGACTTCCATACATTGCCATTCTCCAGTTTGGCTTCAATCTGACCCTTCTTGAAGGCCACATTGACCTTCCGATAGCAGATGGCATAGATACGCTCTCCCATCGTCTGAGTGCCTCCGCTGGCCTCTGCTGAAGACTCGTGTCCGCCTTTAACCTGGGCATCGGTTTTGCCGGAAAGATCGCCGGCCGCCTGGGCCACTGGCGCCTTAACCTGGCCAGATACCCCAGCCGCCTTGTGTTTGCCACGATGCAGCTTCGCGTTCACAAAGGTCCGCCAACCAATGACGAACCACGTCTTCTGGTTGTCATAATATCCTTCCTCGAGCCATTTCTTTGTGTCATCCTTAGCGACCAGCTTGTTGAACACCACCTTCGGCTGCTTCAGCAGGTATCTGTATCCTCTGTCCGCCGTTACGTAGAATGTTTCCGAGCGATCGATTCGGAGCGTGAGGGCCAAGAAGTCGGATAACATTCCCTCGAACCACGTCTTGGATTCGCTGGAGTTGAGGTAATCGAAGTTCTTGTCCAACTCTCGAGAGTAATCGGCCTTGGTGATTCCTTCCGCCGTGAGAAGGTCGGTGCTGGGGCTGCTTCGATCGGGCACAAGGCTTCCTAAGGGAATCGATGACGTTGCGTACGGTGTGGTGGTGAGGAGAAAAACAGGGGCTTGCATTTTGGTGGGGTTTCGAGCGGAGTGTTGGATCGTTCAAAGCGCATGTGTTGCTGCTGCCGAGCAAACTCAGTGGTGAGTGATGATGGGCGATTGTTGATCGATACCTTGACTAGCTGAATGGCTGGAGGTGGAGACAATGACGTGAGGAGCTGAAGTGTCTTGGCAAGTGACAAGGATTTCGGCAAAACCACGGAATAACTATCTGCAGACAACCACGTGAGGGGATGTGGTCGGCGGTACATACACAGGCCCGTAGCTGACATCGCATATTGTCGCAAGCTATCGCTGCACTAAAAATGCAGAACGCTCATTATTTCTATTTAATAGTCGTTGCTTGGGCCGACACGGCCGACGCAACCCCGCAGAGGTCACAGTGCGGAGTCATGTGCAAACACTAATTCCAACACGGAGGGATTAAACAACAACAGTGGGCGTGTATAGGAAGTATGGACGCGAGACATGTAGGGCAGAAGCTAACTTAATTCTCTAGCGGTCAGGGAAAGTAATACAAATATGGAAGAGGGAAGGCAAGACTGCTTATTTTCGAAAATGGGGCTCATTTTGACCATCTTTTTATGCGGGATTGATACTAGGCCCGCTCGGCTAGGGTTGAAGTAATTCAACATGCTGCGGCGCAGCCTGTCGAAAGTGGTAATTAGGGTGAGCCAAGATGAGCTAGTCTGAGCAAATCCTGAGCAAAGACTGAGCCGGGCCTGAGCCAGGGTGAGCAATGTCATTTGGGCGAGGTACGAAAAAGGAAATTTCGGGTGCCCAGATTCGTCGCACAAAACAGATGTAGCGGCGCCGCACTTCTTTGACAGCGTATTCACCAAGCATCCAAGTCACCATTCACAGCACCTTTCAAAACACCATCATCAGCCCATGCAACTGGCTCAAAATGGCCCCGCCCATGGCGAGAACAGGACGCCTTTCCAGGCTTAGAGATTATCGAGCAAATTCTTGTTGAGCTTTGCGGGTACCACCTCCGAGCCATGGGCCATTCAGAATGGGACCCGGGCCTCGCTAGCCTGTGCCAAGCATCGAGACAATTCAACCAACTCGCAACAAGACACCTCTATCACACCATCTACGAGTACGTTTTTGAGTCAAAGTGGTGGCTACTTGCTCGGACTCTCATCGCGCGGCGCGACCTCGCTGGACTGGTCAAGCGTCTTGAGCTCACCGATCCCGATCGGACGGAACTGGTTCCCCACAGCGGCTTCCTTCCACCCGAGGTCACCACTTATTACGCCAGCCAGTTTGCACTGGCTGCCAACGCCGGTCCCACCGCCGGCCCTGCCGCCGGCGATCTCACCTCCCCTGATACAAAGGGGAAAAGTTTCCCCGCCATAGCCTCCCTCTTAGCAAGCCTTTGTCCCAACCTTGAGACTTTGCAATGCTTGGGGTACTCTGATACCGTCGCCTACACCTTCTGCCCACCGTCGCCTACACCTTCTGCCCACCGGCGTCTTTGCCTGCTCTGCAGAGACTCGTTGTAAGACTCGATGTATTGCTCAGGGATGACTGCGAAAAGTTTGAACTTGATGCAGTCTTCTCGCTTTTCTGGGCGGCACCTAACATAAAATCCCTCGACCTTAATGGATTCACCGACCTCTACAACGGCTGCGTACAGGTACCGGATGGCCTCAGGCTCGAGAACGTGACGTACCTGGGGGCTGATTTTTGCGACATGAGCACCGACACGCTCATCAGGCTGTTTCTTCTGTGCCCGAACCTGCAGCACCTGGAAGGGTCAAGCGGGCTGTCCGGTATTCGCCCCCAGGATGTGGTCCACGCGGTGCTTGCTCATGCTCCGAGTCTGACAGAGCTCAGCTTTGAATTCAATCTGGAATGTTGGCGCCAGGAATGGGGTTCTGGGCCAGAGGAAGAGTTCCCTGAGTATGATCTACAAGAGACGAAGCAGCTTTTGGATGCTAGTGGCCGTCAGATTCGATACAGATTCACAGACGATAATTACTATGTGTGGAACATATTACTCGAGTCTTAGCCGTGAAAAGGCACGGCGGCTTTTGGCAGGATGACGAAGATATAGGGATGGATCGGTTGGCTGTGAAGAGTAACTTTTGGGTTATACTGGGATGGTATTTGAGCTTACGCGCGCGGTTTGGTCTCATAGAGTTAAAAGCTCGTTTGCTCCAGAAGGGTCAGGGACATCATGCTTTGGAGCCAATCAAGTGTTGTGTGTTGAAAGCCCCTCGGGGGCATATCATTGCCGTATCCTGCCTATCTAGGAGTTACTAATCGCGACCTCTGCTATCCCGCAGCATGTACAGCATCTGTTCAGAGACGAAAATTCGAGTTTCACTCTTAGCCAGGACCGGCGGACACAACCCAACCTCCCTCCACTGAATCTCCTGCTCGGCCAACTCCTACCCTCACTTCCTCTCAGAGACCATCCAACCAAGCCAAAGTGCTTATGTACAGCGCCAAGCCCAGCAAGACGGCCATACCATCGAGCGAGATGAGCAAGATGGGGACAATAGGCTCCTGAGGAATGGTGCACATAAACGCGTCGACCTGCCACAACAGCGCTCCCACAACCGCGATATATGCCCACCAAGCCAGAAACTCCGGAACCCACCCAACAAGACTCGAGCAAAAGCTGCGGATGATCACAGCGAGTATGCCAGGTCTGTGCGCGAGAAGAAAGCCGGCTCCAATGTTCATTGCCTGTATGGTCAAGGCCAACTGCAGGATCTCTTTGATGTTTCGCATGAACTGGTGGCGTCTATCTCCCCCGGTGGCGAGAAACTCCAGCAGGGACAGTTGGTTGATGACCAGGAACAAGAGGATCCTCCACCAGCGCAGTATGAACCAGGCTGTGGCGATGATGGCGTTGACGAGCCTTCCTCTGCGGCGATCACCGGCTAGGCGACCAAGGATTATGAGACCGGAGAACAGGAACACGATGAAGAAACCAAATGTGGACATGACCGTCCAGTATTTCTTCCGCAGCGGGGTAGCCCACAGCTTCCAGAACGTCTTAAAGGGTTGAATTGTGGGCGCGGGCGGGTTGGTGATGTCGCGGAACATGTTGATCTGGGTGAAGCCGAAGTTTCTCGCAGATTGGGTGTCCTTCCTGGCGTACTCATCCATCTCTTCCAACTGAAGCTGCAAGTGGAGGAGCTTGCCCTCAATGGCCTGCTTGTGGGACGTGCCTCGAATCTCAGCATACGGCAGGATTGACTCAAGAACTTCCTTCGCGGAGGCGATGTACGCCCGGGCCATGAAGTATCTCGTCTCGAGGCTCCGGAGCTGTGTGATGGTGATTCCGTCCTCGTGATTGCGGAAGCTGTCGTACTGTTTGATCAGGTCGACGTACTTGTTGATGTCGCTGGCGAGTTTGTCGATCTCTCGGACTTGAGTGGCGGGGAGACCGAGGTCTCTCCAGGGCGCCCAGATGTCGCCGATGTCGAGGGGAGGCTGTTGGACTTGGACGACATTCTCGCCGCCGACGGGGCGGACTCGGATTGACTCCATAGTTGACTTGGCCTGGGCATTTTGTTAGGGTCTGCGACCAGTCAGTTGAGCGGTGAGTGCGCGGAGAGTGGTCGGGGAGCTAGGAATATAAAATGGGACAGAAAATACCTAATAGCACATGGGAATTCCTATTGAAGAGAACAGGAGACGAGAACGCAGCTCTTATGGTGTCAAATGTGAGTTCGCTGCTTTGTGTGGTTGAGGCTGCGGTCGCGGGGTTCACCGAGAGTTGATTGTGGTGGTGAAAAAGCCGAGCTGTGCGCAACCTAGAGAGAAGGTAGGTAGGGCAGAGCACTTCGATTGTCAAGTAAACAAAGTGAACTGGTTTAATCCAGACATCAGACGATCACGTGGGCAGCGTTGCTCAGTATGGCAGGGCAGTTCCGGTTCTCACATCCTCTCCAGTGTCACAGCAGCAGACAACACCGTTATTCTAGCTACAGTTCAGGACCATTCTAGACTTTCATATTCAGTGAGCATCAAATCGCTAAAATAAATATGATTTAAGTGAAGTTTATTGAATAGGGGACATGTCCCAGCGAGAAGCCTCGACGCGGTAAGCACATATACCTTTCCATTTCATCTGGAGTCGTGTCGCCAGACAACCAGGTTGACGCGTGTCATCGCGAAAAGGGGGCCTCGGACGCGTATAGAGTTGGAACGCGTGACGGATAACAGGAGAGGCAGAGCTTACAAGGCAGGAGCTTTCCTGTCCACGCGGACCATCTGACGAGTCGTGGTTCTTGTGCTCCGAAACGCTCGCATCCACACTTCTTCTGTTAAAGATTGATCATCCAGACGTTGCGGGAAAAGCCCAGATGTCATCCTCAATCATGTAGCGCATCAAGCCATTCAATTGACAATCTTGAGCTCGTGTTTCCGGCGCAAAGGCTCTTTTTCCGAGATCTCGTATCAATACGATTGTGCCCATCTGACCGCCCACACAAACTGCCGTGTACCTTCGAGCCAGCCGGAGCCATGCCTAGTCCCACCCTCAATCTTCACCCGGATCACATTCAGAGAAATCTCCTACGGTCCGCCGTCCAACATTCGTAGCCACTGCAGGCGACTCGGTTCTATTCGATCGCTGGGACGAAGACATTGTCGAATTTCCACCGCTGCCCTACAATGTGTCGCTGCAAATACATTGTCGCCCCGTCTCTGATTCATCCAAGGAGCTGATTGGCGCATTGCACGTCGTAGCTTGTGGCTATTTACTCGACTCCCCAATCCGGCGATTCGGCCATGTCCGCTCCGTCCCCACGACCGCTAGTCGCCATTCATACGTACGCCCGGAAAAATCGAGGTAGCTAGCCGTGGGGCCGGGTCTTCCTGCGCAGAGGCGAAATAAGATTCAGAAAGCACTGGGCAATTTAGAGACTCAGCCCGCCCGCCGAGACGGGTTTAAGAACAGCGACCCCTGGACCGCGGCTCAACGCGCTCCGCTCGACAATGGGACGGTGGGGCGACTGGCCTTAAATACATCGATGATGAACTCGGAATTTGTTGGACTTCGTTCGATAGCTGCTTATTCCCATACGCCAGGGACTTGTCCAGATGCACTTCGCCCTCTCAAAGTCGGTCGCCTTCGGGCTTCTTGCCACCGGAGCATCAGCAGCTCCGCCCCATGGACCGGCAGGAGAACCCGGTCACCATGTTAAGGCCCTGGCGGGCTTTGTCACGGTAGAAGGCGATAAATTCAAGCTTGACGGCAAGGATTTTTACTTTGCCGGCAGCAACGCTTATTACTTTCCATTCAACAACGTGTGATCCTGCTGCCCCTGTCTTGGCTGGGGAGAGACTAACATCAGTCTGCCAGAACCAAGAAAATGTTGAGAAGGGTCTCACCGCAGCCAAGGAAGCCGGCCTCACCGTCTTCCGAACGTGGGGCTTCAACGACAAGAACCGCACCCGGGTGCCCGACGGCCTGCCCAACTACGGCGACGAGGGCGCGGGACCTTCCGAAGTGGTCTTCCAGTGGTGGAACCCCGATGGCACGTCTGACATCAACATTGAGCCATTCGACAAAGTAGTCAAAGCCGCGACCAAGGTTGGGACCAAGCTCCTTGTCGCCCTGACCAACAACTGGGCCGACTACGGCGGCATGGACATGTACACGGTTAACCTTGGCGGACATTACCACGACGACGTGAGCCCCTTTTTCTTCCCCCCCCCCCCCCCCCCCCCCCCCCCCCCCCCCACCCCCCCCCCCCCCCTCCTCCCCCCCCCCCCCCCCCCCAACCACCCCCAC
>Ga0247780_1000546_pt1 | contig 34256 bp, 49 predicted proteins | sample UWRJL079202R5_FD_179927 | JGI IMG/M metagenome (GOLD analysis project Ga0247780, IMG submission 179927) | Plant litter microbial communities from Arlington Agricultural Research Station in Wisconsin, United States - UWRJ-L079-202R-5 | ecosystem: Environmental > Terrestrial > Plant litter >...
GAGAAGCGAGTGGTGGTTGGTGATGCGGGGAGACAGAAGGGAGAAGGCCCCGAGGGAGAACGAAGGTCTAAATGACCGCTACGAGGGTCCGGCAGTGCAATGAGGTAGTGAATGTCCTCACAGCGAGCTGGAAACACCAGAGGCCCGGTGGGATAAGCAGAGGAGAGTAAGTCGTAGGAACACAAGAGGGCACAGTGACAGAGGGATGGCGGAGTCGAGCGGGTGGTCCACATCGATCCACCCTGCATGGATGCGAAGTGGATTTGTATGGGTGTGGAGCCATAAGTGGGCCACAACCGTGGGGCCCACATACGGCGCTGCTACGCTTGTGCGCTGAAGACCAGCAGTTGGGAAGCCATCCCGCGTGCTGCCACCAAAGACCAGCAGGGCAATGGGAAACACGCCCTCTTCTTTGACGTGGCTCAAAGAGACGACAGTCGAGCGTTCGCTGGCCAGGCGGCAGGTTTAGATTCAGCAGAGCCTGTGTGGTTCAGACGAGACAGCGGGCATCATTGTCAAGGGACCTGGAGTGGAGCATCAGCATCCAGCAACAAAGGACGAGCAGGAACCCCCCCGCCCGTTGGGGGAGCCGGACGTCATTGTGCTCCTTGACTTCCTTGTTGCGTTATCCATTCTGCACAGAGTATTTTGCCTCCTTTGAGCTCGCGGACAGGAAGACTGGGCAGCCATGTAGAAGTGCGAGGCAAGATCTCGAACGAGGCACGGAGGTACCCTTGTTGTTGCGCGGGCGAGGCCTCGAGCAAGGCGAACGCCCCGTCTGGCTCTAGCGTGGTCTGGCCTCACAGGGTGGACATCCCGTAAGCGAATGCCTTGTGCCCGAAGCAGATCTCCAAGGGCAACCCCAAACTTGCGATGGGTTGCCTTTTCCAGCTTAGAGTAGATGGAAGATGCAGGAAATACCCGCTCGCCAGACAGTGCTAAAAACAGAACCGATCGAGAGAGCACTATCGTCAGCAGACGCTCAATTGCTCTTCCGGCTGATAACAAAAGTTGCACACGCACATTCTTTTTTCTCTTTTTCCCTCGCCGGCCGCTAGATGCAAGGACGGAGGAGATCGCCTGCTGCTTCCGAGCGGACGCTGCGCGCCAAGCCAACGTCTGTCCGGGAAGCACTGGTGCACTGGCACAGCAGTTTGAAGTGTGCCTGGCTCATATGAACCCATTCCTCCAATGGCCACCGCCCAGCATCCAGCGACCTGATTCTGACTCAGAAAAACCGGACGAGTGCCTGAGGTGCCCAATGGCAGCTTTCCAGGGCTGACAATTACAATTCCGGTGACTTCTTCAAAGCTCTGGCAGTTGCCCAGCCGCGCCCTGCAATGAAGATGATTCACCGGGTAGGGCGATCGGGCCCGCGTGGGAGCGCAAAGGTACCACCCACCAGCTTCCATGCCTCTTGAAACACCCGGCCGGGGACCTTCTGCGAATGGCGCTGTGCCTAGCAGTACCCAAGTCAATCTACTCGGTACGCACACAAGACCGGACGGGAACGCTCACAGCTCCAGCAACGCTGCCAGGTTTGCCGCATGACTCGCGCCGTGTTGTGTGCCCCGCGGGCGGATGAGCGTCAGGCATCTTCGGCCGGTTCCTGTCTATAGCCGACCATGCTATTATACAACCACTCGCCAGTCCCGGCACAGACGAGCAAGACCCGGCCGGATGGTCCCTCTCGCCATTGCCTGTCCCAAGTACTACAATGCAGGTGCGCGCCATAGTCAATCAGGGGGCACGTTACTCCATGGCGGACTTCAGACGGGTGCGGAGCTTCTTGCAAGCTCGGGCGTTCACTAGCACACCCGTACGCCAGGACTGATGAGGGATGAACCCGGGTTCGTTCATACACCCGTCGTGCCAGCAAGCAGAGGAATATCCTGATGACCACCTTTTGCTCGCCAGCTGCGGCACAGGCGAATGATGGCTGCGGACCTCGTTAGTGCAGCAGCTCATTGGGGTGACACGGCATCCTCCCAGCTCCCAGAGCCACGGCGGTGAACCCGAACTGCTGACTGGACGTCGACCTCAACGACCGAAAGGCCCGACTGTGGTGGTGCTTACACCTCCATCTCTCTCAATCATTCATTCACTGCCTTGAGACTGCCACTCCCCGTTTCTTTCGTCCCGGGCAGCGCCCAATTCGTCCGAAGGCGGCGGGCAACCAGGACCGTCTAGCTGTATGTCTCAAGCGGAAAGCGGGATGCCGCAGATCTGCCAAGCGCATGCGAGTGGAATTCTTCAAGAGCTCCTCACGCCGCACCGTACCCCACATCACTTTGCACCGTCACCCAATGCAAATCCCCACATATATAACCCTAACCCCCGCATATTCTTCTAACCTATAATCATCCACACCCTTAAACACTACCATCGCTCCGACCAGCCTCTAACTACGATGCGAATTCTGTATCGCAAAGGTAAGTTTATCAATCACGCACGATTTCCCGGGGTAATCAGGTGTTCAAATAGTGCTCTGGATAATTTTAAACCTGCGCGTGATGCAGCAAATATAGGCGACGATAACCGCGATTCCAACTGCAATAGTGGTAAGCTCAAGCCTAACATAGAGCCTCTCCCCAACCCTCCTCTAAGCCACGTAATTCTATTACAGAATCGGTAGATTTTGGCCTAATTACAATGGATTTGTTCAATCGATCAATTAAACCGCGGTCGTAATTGCGACCGTGGATGCGACCAGGCATTGTGGGGGTTAGGGTTATATACGGAGTTTGCAGTAGGCTACGGTACAAAGTGATACAGGCTACGGTGCGGCGTGAGGACCTCTTCTTCAAATTCCCACCCCATCGAATAACCACAGCCACGCTCGCATCTCGCCATGCTCGTGATCTCGTGGTGCAGGATCGGCTTCTCGTCTAAGAGGTGGACGCCTCGCCCTTCATGCCCTTCTTGCGCCGCTGATGAAGAGCGGCGAGCGGCGGGACGAGTCGCTTTGCTATGGCCATGCTCCTGGCTGGCTGCGTTGTTCCTGGCCGAGGGGCAGTGTGCCGTCGCGTTGCAACGCTGCTGGTACGGTTACATACATGAACGGGCGGCGGAACCAACCCCGCGAAACCGGACACGGAGCGGCCTTATTTTCTGTTGGTTGTTCAGACCCCGCTCTTCGCATGCGGGATGATGGATGATGGGTTCCATCCCAGGTCAGACAGTCAGGCCCGCTGGGTCCGACCAAGGCTCACCTTATTGCGCTGCCAATTGCGCGCCGTGCCCGCCTGCGTCCATCAATATCGAAGTCTATTAAATGCCCGGCTGGAGGCCTTTTTCCCCTCTGTTGGTCTTGAACCCCAGCGTGGTGTGCCAGCCACTCACGTAACCCCAACAAGGGACAGGATGCCAGACCACGCATGTGGCAATCGGGAGCCGTGATTAGCTGTAAGCCTGAAAGCCTGTCTTGGGGTCAAATGGAATGGCTCCGTGGCCCGGCCAGCGTTACACTACAGCAGCTGTACAGCACGACGGCCAAGAAACAATAGATGGGCAATCGCAAAAGACGGCAAACACTTTTTATCCCATGTGCACACGACTGCTGGTTCGCCTCCGCATATTTTCTGCCGAGCCTGCGTCCTCTCCAGCAAGTAGAACTATATGGCTGGGTCTGTGTTCCGGGCAATCAAGTTAGCGCTCGAATCGGTCGCGCCTCGCCCGGGTCGTTCGACGGCTTCCCTAGCCTCTTCCCCTCTTAAAGCCTATATGGGAATATATTTGCCATTCGGCATTGGCCGCCCGAGATCGTTGGACGATCGAATCATCGACTTCCCGTTCCGAGAGTTATTGGGCGTTCGTCTCCCTTTTATCTTGGTCAATACCCCAAGACGTGGAGGCAGGCACAGACAGTACATTGTGTCGCAGTCGCCTCTCCTTTCCACACGAGGAGCATGGACACCAACGACGGGAACACTCTCTGGAACCCCTCTTTCGACGAGACGAGTTCCCTCCTCTCCCCTTCACATTTAACGCCCACCCGCTCTGTGCCGCTTCCCCCCGGCTCCCTTACCTTTCCGAAGCTACGTTAGCTTAGTCAGTGCCCCAACGCCCGTCGGCCCTGGGGGCCGTTTCAAACCCGTACTCGTACTACCGTAGCGAACGACAGGTGTGGTGCACGAAGTAGTTACCTGACCTAGGCACACCTCAAGAGCTAACACATGCCGGACGCTGCCACTGGGGGTTCGGAGTGTGAATGAGGTGCTGCTGACCTACCTACCTTTCGTGTCCGAAGAGCGGACGGAATAGGTAGGTGAGGAGAAATTGGCCGGGTCTTTTTCGTCGTTCGCGTGAGGGATATTCTTTGTAGGTCGAAGACACGTGAGGTTGCTTGGGGGTGAGCTTGCACCATCTGGAATTAAGCAGAACCATTAAGGCAATACTTGGTAAGCTGTAATGTTTGTCAATTCGCCGTTACATGCGCTAGCATCGGAAGCGGAGCTGAAATTGTGATGCGAGGCGACATAAATGAGGTGTCTAGTGTTGATTCACTTTGCTACAGTAACGAAACGGGCTGAGTGAGGTGGTCATTTGAGGCTGAAGGCCAAGCGGTCTGGAAAAGGCAAGAAAATAAAATAAAAGCCCGAAGGGAAGAAAAAGGGGTAGGCAGACATGAAGCTTGAGTTCGAGCTGGTGCCTTTCGGCTCATCCAGCAGATACAAATGCAGATGCAGATGCGGAACAGAGCTGCAGAACATTGTTGCCTGCAGATATCTCAGGGGCAGTGCCAACTTCAGCCGCGATGCAAGCCAGCCGCCAGCACCACCACTGCAAGTGACTTCCCTTGTCCACTGTGCAGGCACGCAGGAATACTGTTTGTCGGATCTGTACACTGCAGTCCAAACAGCCTGAGGCAGACAGGCATACAGACAGAGAGTCACAAAGGAGATCCACCCCTCTGCACTGGACAATTGTAAACAAAAACAAAGCAAAACAAAACAAAACAAAACAGACGGGAAAACTAACAACCATGCTTGCCCCCCTTAAGGATTCGGGAGGCTCCTCCCACAGACAGGCCCTACGGTGCTGCTGGCAGGGAGGGCCCTTCGGCATCATCCATGGGAATCTAGGTACAGAGTGGACATGTTCCCGGTGTTCGTTAACCGAGGCGTCTTTCAATTTACCGGGCCTGATACCTATCCTCATCCTTATCAGGCAAGCCGAAGCCTTCTCACAGGTGGAAAGAAGTTCTACAGGACAGAAAGTGGCGCAGTAGATACGACAAAGGGGGGAAACACCAAGGGCTTGCCGATGCAGCTCATGCTTCCTTGTGGAAAAGCAGGCGGAACGACTCTTGTGCCCGAAATGCAAGCCGTGGGTGCTGTGAACAAACAAACCGAGAGGCGCGTTTCCTTGACTTGACTTCGCGGTCGACACAACGATAAGCGAAGAGAATACCAGTAGATATCAAAAATGAGCGCTTTGGACGATAGAGATGTTGGACAGCTGCAGCCTGGCGCGGTTTAGCAGCTGCGGGCAGTACAACGGATGATATCACCAAGGACAAGAGCGCAGGGTCAAACGGGGTATGCCAGATGACGACGACAGCAGCAGCACAACGTACAAGCAAGTACCTGCACAGCAACTTCCGTCAATGATTTACAGCAAACAACATTGAATACATGGTGGTTGAAGGTAGAATGTAGAGATATAATGACTGCGTCCCTCAGATGAGGCACCAACCCATGATCAATCCACGGCCATCAGCCAAGATGGACAGACCATTCATGGGGACGGGATATGATTACCACGGCGTGAATCTTTGCAACCCTCCTTTGCCATCAGCCCGCCATCCTTCACCCCGTCTTCCCTCACCCCATCTGCCCTCTCGGTATCACTCCCCAGAACAGAGGCCTGATACCAATTGGTCGAAGTACTCGCCAGAGCTCTATCCCAGGGGGCATGTCGTATTAAACACAGGGCCAATGCCACAGGGGGCCAGGCTTTCTGGATCCTCCTCTGGAGACACGGCATCTCCCGGCAGGCGGCGGAAGCCAAAGAACCATTATGGACAACGAAACCAAAACGTCGGCATCGATATCGCCTTGCGGGACCTCTACCAAGAGGCGAGTGCGTCGATTGGGGTGTACCGAGGTCTTGTAGAGGGTTTTGAGGAGGAGACACAAGCCCTGACCTGGGCAAAGGGATCCACACTCGACGACCTATGGAAGAACAAGGTGAAGAATAGATGTCGTTCCGAGCACGAGGCATCAAAATTTGCGGGTGTCACAGAGAGAATACGCTGTCGACAGGATGCTGTGAAAGCAGCCATTGATCGCGCTCAGCGCGCCGTATCGACGTGGGGTGAGAAGCACGAGATCGAACACCATATTCGAACCGCTAAGAAAGCAATCGTCTACTGCGACGGGATGGTGTACCTCGCAAAGCGAGCGGCTGATGAGCGACTCGCCTGTCGATATTTGATGCAAGAGCTCGAGGATGTGAAAAGTCTCCTCGACCGCAAGCGACATCCATGGATCCGTAAGTTGGCCCACTTTCATCGCTCCCCTCGGGACAAATCTCAGGCTGACGGTGCGTGCGGAAGACGGCGAAGCTGGCGGAGGCGGAGAGGAAGACACAACCAAAAGTAAGGAAGGAAGCGAATGTTGGGACAAAGGGAAGGCAGAGGAGGAACATCAAAATTCTGCTTTCGACGGCCCTCGGGACGGGGCGGAAACTGACAATCTGAAGGATGTTGGGTCGACCAGTAATAACGGGGAATCCTGGTGAAGTCGATCGCATGCATAGCAAACCCCCAGTTGTAAGAGGCATTCCTCGCATATTCGTTAGTAGTACCCTTATCCTAGGAGAAGAGAAAAAGGGCATTCTTACCTGAGAGAAAAAAAAGTGGTGAGGCCCCGTCCCCAACAGAGTAATCGGAATCGAAGGATGGTGCCTCCCAGCAAGCCAGGAAGCACCACGCTGCGTATTGCACTAAAGTTGCTCACAAGCTTCGCCATGACTCTCCCAGAGGAACTTGGGACATGAACACCCGCAAGCAGGGTTCAGCCCAAGCCCTGCTTTTCTGATGCCAATGACAGGACACAAGTTGCGCCAGGCCGTTACCGGCAGAGCGTCGACACCGCCGCGCACGAGGCGTGGCGGGCGAGCTAGTAGTGAAGCGATTTCTCCGAATTTCTCATATGCCAGATTGATTAAAAGTCTGCTTTCGCAGACTCTCCGTTCGTAGCATAGAAACGCAGCGTTGAGAGGGACGGGACCTGAAGAAGAAGAAGAGGAGACGGAGAACTGTGACTCGAAATTCGAGTTTAAAAGGTTGCGGCTCTGTGCCCAATGCGCCTCGCTGGCCAATCACAGGTGGCCCTTAGATCCACCCTCAACCGAGTCCACCTCCACAAACAAAATGCTCCATACAGTATCAACCCGCGAAGGAAGGAACGATATCAAGGTTTGCAGTGCAACGAGTTGGATTATCGGTATCTAACAATTCACGGGTACCTGGTTGTGGTGATCGAACAAGACTTGGCTTCATAGGAATATCCAAACTGGACGATCCAAACCCCTAACCCTATAAATTGAACAGGACTGGATCTTCTCACCCGCTTCATGAGCCCGTCCTTTGCTTCGAATACTATCCTACACATGGATCACTTTTAAAAGCGGAATCCGATTTGGGGTATTTTTTTTTTTCACAATTTTTTATTGAGTATTTATTTACTTGAAATATGCGGGGAGGATCGCCTGAAATGCCGTCCGAGGAGCTTCCTCACCTCTGGCAAAAACCCTCATGTCAGAGTCTCCTATCTTGCCTCCAGACACTACGGGTCGAGCCACCAGTATGGGGGATCCAGACGTCCAGAGCCGAGATTCTCGAGGAACAAGAAAAACAGCAGGCTAATACACCTCGGGAGATCGTCACATTTTTATCCAGTATTATCAAGAGCAGTCTTATCTGGATTGACGATGACGGGGAAAAGGAGCAAGTATGGGAGGAGGCGAGTAGACGCCTTGCCGAGCGTTGTGGAAGAACAGGTATTGTCTAAATGCTCCCATACCTTGGAAATATCTACCACGTAGTTACTAACGCTCGGCCGTAGCACTGGGAGAAATCACGCGCCGATGGCCCTTCGAGGACCCAAAGTACGGAACATTCACACTGGCCATAAGAGAACCACCCATGAACGGCGACACACTCGGCCTCAAGACATGGGGTTCATCCTATGTCCTCGCCCAGCTCCTCCACGCCTTCTCCTCGGGACCGCTTGCCCATTTCCTCTCAGGAGACAACGGCCCCCCTCCCCAAATTCTCGAGCTTGGCTCTGGCACGGGGCTCCTAGGTCTTGCAGCGGCCTGCATATGGCAAGCCAATGTTGTTCTCACGGACCTCCCCGGAATCCTCCCAAACCTAGCCCACAACGCCGAGCTCAACAAAACAACTTTGGAGACCCGAGGCGGAAGCGCCGAAGCCGCGGCTCTGACATGGGGTGGTATCGCCAAGCACGATATCGATCCGCGCTTTACCAAGGGGAGTCGCTACCAGGTACAAAGATTCCCTCTTCTCCCTCCCTACTAGCATCTCACTCACTCACATACATAGCTCATCATCGTCGCCGACCCCCTCTACGACGATGATCACCCCACTCTTCTAGCAGACGCCATCCACACCCAACTCGCCCTCAATCCCTCAGCCCGGGTCCTCGCAATGGTGCCCCAACGCGATGAGATCACCAAGGGTCTCCTTCGCACCCTCAGAGAAGAACTCTCGCGCCAAAGCACGCCCCTCGTTTGCACTGAGGAGAAAATCGTCTCCGGACAGGACGGCGATTGGGGCGACAATGGTGATGATGACGACACACAGCGCGTGGGGTTCTGGTGGGGGATCTTCAAGCGAGACCTGTCTGTCTAGTAGGCGACTTGAAGTGAAAAGCTACAAGTCGCTATGGTTGGGTACTTGACTACTTACCTAGATAGCACACGACGCGGATAAGTCTTTTTGGGCACGTAGACTCAAAAAACCAGTTACTCGGGGTTTCATCGCCAGATATCAAAAACAGGAGGCTACTCAGTTGCACCAAGACAGTCTCATATGTCTTTACGGCTAGGAATGTTTTCAGTCATTTGAAACACACATCTCCAAACCGGGACCCATTCATCTGAAAACACCAAATATTTTATCATTGTAAAAGGCTAGAATGTGCAAACATCCCCAAAACTCCACTTCATAAGTTTCGACAATCATCATCCCCAAAGTAAGTAGTAGTCAAAATCCCTAGCTCCGGCGCCTTTGCACATCATACATTCAAAGGGTATCTAAAACATAAAACAAAACGAACAGATAGGATCTAGGTACTTTCATCTTCCCAAGAGTTTTTAGAAGTAGTAGAATCAAGGGAGAGCGATGCTTATGCCTTGTAGTTCCAACATCACATGTGCTGAGTGTGTTGTAACCTGAACCCTCCAATGTGCGATCACCTTTCGTTGGCGATTTTTAAATCTTCAACTCGTCCTTGGTAAAAAAGAATGAGAATAAGCTGTGGCAAGTAGATCGCATGCGTGCTAACTTAAACGTTAACTCAAACTCCCAGGTTCCAAATGCGGTTGGCGGCTGGGTGCTCGTGGCACATTGCGCCACGAGATGTTGATGGTCGGGGGTGAACGGTCCGCAAGGGCGAAACTGTGTCTGGTATGGGTGAGAATCGGGTGCAACGCATTCGAGTCCCCATTCTTGGCATATGCGCAATGGCCTTAACTCGAACCCATATTAATTAGACTGACACGCAGCCATGAGATGTCGAAGTCTTTGGCCATCACCCATTCAAACAGCAATTGCGACAGATTTCCTCGCTTCCGAATCTTCGAGTTGGAAGCCGAAGACAAGTTTGAACAGATCTCGCAAGAAATTATACTGCCCTGAGCGCAGCAACATCCAGTTGACACTCTTGGCGATATCAACGGAACTGACACGTTTGCCTCGCGCAGGAAGGCTGGCTCCGGGGCGGAAGGACGAGTCTGCAAGAACTAGGTTCTTATAGTTCTGGAGGAGAGTGGCGTGGTTGGGAAGCGAGCCGAAAGAACCAGTCGGGAGGCTCTTGACAAAGGCTTGCAGAGCTGCGCCGCCACCCACGCCATCGGCTGTAGCCGCGTCTCGATTAAAGCCGACATTCATCGCTGCCTTGACAATGAGAATCTTTACACGCGTTAGATTCATGTCTTCGGCAGCGCCAACGGCAGTAGTCGTTGCCGTACTCGATGTGTGCTGGCTGCTCTGGCTATAACCTGACAAATTTGAAGCATTGCTTGACCAGCGGTTGCGGTCAACTCCACGATCACTGCGCGTGTCGTGTTGCGTCCCAAGGACCATTATGTTTGGCATCTGTGGGCTGGCTTCTGGTGATATCGGTGTATCCTCAAACTCGGTGACGGGCGTTTCGGGAACAATGGGGTGTCGCGGCCGGTCAGCACTGGCTAAACTATGAAGGCTTTCGCGCTTGGAGTGAATAGATGTGCGGCTCCCGGCACTGGAACGGGCTGCTTCGGTCTGGTGGTGGTTAACTGAGATGCTAGGCATCCCATACCCCCCCGAGAAAAAGTTGACGTGGCTTGGCCGAGGTGTCCCCCTATCCGGGCGGACTTGAGTCCAACCTTCACGGAATATGTCGCAAAGCTCCCAGCATGCCTGCACCGCTGAGCCAAGGAGCTCCTCGTCTGGCGCCTTGCCGTCACGGCGATTTTGTCGTAGGCTGAAGAGCATCTCAGCCAATGACCAGCAGGCTCGCAATAGCGAGTCTGTCTCCTCCGCGAGATCACTGCGCTGCTTCATAAGGCGGTGGCACAATGTGATGTAAAAGTCTAACGTTCGCTCCCTGAACGCTTCTGGGAGGTTCCTGTTGTCTTGCGCGCTGTAGAGACTACCGAAACTTGTTAGATGCGTCAGCCAAAATGGAGAGAAGGGAGTCATACTGGTTATTGAGCTCGAAGCTAACTCTCAATATGGAGTCACCACTGTCATCTCTCTTTTGTCGCACATCGAATAAGGCTTGACAGAAATCGCGGCAAAGGTCCAAGTTTGTTCGAACGTTGAATGACTCAGAAACGTCATCTCTGCTGTGGTAGAGTCGCTTGCAGAGCTTCCAGCAGCTCTTCCACGCCTTCTCATGAGCGTCGGGGGTCCCGGAGCTGTTGAAGACGCGCTCTCGGTGGTGTGAGCTCAGATTTGCGAGAGTGTTACAAAGAGTCCAGCACTCTTCGAGGGCGGTCCTGAGTGCTCCGACCTCGGTCTCCTCACTCCTCGCTAGGAGATTTCCAAAATCATCCTCGTACTCCTCATCGCCGTCGGTCTCTGGTATTACTGTAGCACGCATCAGACTCGTGGCCCTGGGTAGAGGAGTGGAAGGAATAGGCTAAAACTTGGTATGTCTTACACTCTAGGCTTGTTGCTGAACTAGATCGCAGCTTGGATGGATCGCTCGCAATAACGTCTTCCAGCCTTTGGGCCTGCGGAGTCTGTGCATCGATCCCGTAGGCAACCGGGTTTACTTTCGTGTTGACCATTGGCGGAGCGTGGTGGGCAGGGGGGGTCTTGATCTTCTGGTGGTTAGTATCCCCTTTTGTAAGGGGGGCATTGTGCACTTACAACCGTCGACGATTCACTTGGGGGGCTAGAATTGCCCTCGACACTCGCGATACTGATGGAATTGGAGAGACTTGATCTCGAGTGAGTATCGCTTGATCTCTGGTGCATCGTTAGTTCATGAGGAGCGCCCGACGATCTGCCAGGGATTCCTCCTACCCAGCTCTGAAAGCTCTGAGGCGCATGGATCACCGAGACAACCTCCTCGCTCATAGACTTCCGAATAGAATCTGGCAGGTTCGTACGCAGCATCATAAGCTGTAAGAGGTCAGCACTGTGACAAATCTGGATAAAGAATGTCTCGAACGAACCGAATGGTGCCCATTCGCCTGTTCATCCTCGGCATGTTCGGACCCCAACTCGTCTTCGATCTCTGTAGCGTCGGTACCGTTCGATGTCACGGGCGAGGGGCCAACAATATCGCTACTCGGGCTCATAAGGTGAGCCGAGCTCGGCCTCATGAACGAGTTTGGACGAAGGGATTGAGGATCGGTTCCTGCTGAGGAGCTACAGGAGTGTCGGTGTTAATGGGCCGCACCGGCTTGAAGGGGAGGGGGGAAATGAAGAGGAAAAAGAATGCATACGCCATATATTGTGAGGAGAGCGAGGGGGACTCCGGGCCAGAGGATAAAGACATCTCGGCGGCGTGGGCGGAGAACGAAGAGCTAATACTTCCCGTCGAGGACCGTAAGGGTGCTTCGAGAGCCATGGCGCTCAGCCCCGATAGGTACCGTCACAACCCGTGGTAGGGGTGATAATCCAAGCCGTTTGTTAGGATCAGGATCAGGATTTGCAAGTGGCAGGATGTAGCTCGAGCGGCAGCCTTGGACGGCGACACCAGCTGAGGTATATCGAGCAGTTGAAACGGTGTGCCCGTCGAATAGCTGGCAAGAAAATGGCACAGCTATAAGCCTATGGTAGTTGCGATAATAGAGCGAGGCAATCTGAGAGCACTTGTCGGCAAGTGGTGATGAGGCAGTGGGCGCGTAGGTTTAGTAATGGCTGCCAGCTCCGTCCGCAACGTTGAATGCGAGGCCACACTGGGGAGGAGCAAAAAAAGGTCGTGTTTGTGGGCGGGCTGAAGGAATAAGACCCAAGGGATGAGCGGCGATCGAAACAGGCCAGGGCCAAGTGCGCGGCCTCGAGGGATGGCTGAAATGTTTCTTCTTCGTGCTGCTGCTGCACGATAGATCTGTCGGCGCGCACCTTGAGCAGATGACGGACCGCGAAATGGACCTGGGCGCGGGCGCGGGCGCGGGCGTGGGCGCGGGAACCGAGTGGAGCGCTGTGTCTGCGGGCGCGGAGCAGAAAGACGAAGACGGAAGAAACAGCAGCAGAGTTGCAGACAATATGGCGGGTATCAACGAGCAGTGTCTGGCTGGCGCGATTTGCGACAATGTGGTTTGTCCGCGAGAATCAGCGGTGGGTGTTGGACGATGGTGATTTGGCGACAGCTCGAGGGGGAGCCCCAGCTCTGTCTCTCTCTAGGTGGTGCCGGGTTGCCTGCGGTGCAACTGGCGCACTGGCTCACTGGTGCACTGTGCTGGCAGAAGAAAAGCGGAGGAGCGCGCCGCTGCTGCGCTTAAGATGAAGGCAGCCAAACGGAAAAGTGGCATGGGGGTCCACTTGGCTACGGGTTGCATTTGCGGGAAGCCAAGACATTCTGCCCAAACGGGGGTAGGGCCACACCCTCTTCATCGAAGCCATCGCATCAAAGGTGGAACATCAGCGGCCCGGTAGCACAACACACCAGGCCAAAGTGTCGATTTGGTAGCCTGCCTGCTGGTCAAATCCTTCGTCTGATGGACGACAACTTCGCCGCAGCGAGGGATTTCTGTTGCGCGGTTGTGCTTTTTCCGAGCTCCCCGCTCCGCAGCCTCGACTTCCATTCCGGGGAGGAGCCGAGAGGAACCGCCTTGCTGGGGTGTGATCGCAACAGGTTGCGAAGAAGTTGCAACAAGATCCGCTCCAAAACTCCCACCCTCCCGTCCTTTCTCGCTCGCCAGTCCTTGCTACCGTGTAAGTCTCAACATACTGTGCCCATCCCATCCTTATCCGCAGCCAACCGGCCCAATGCTACTGCGAGATCCCACCTTAGCGTCGGAGCCCGCTCCAAGACAGGGCAATGCTCGAGGTTGGAGACAGACGCGCAAGATGTCGCTTGTCTGCCCTACGACAACGGAGACCATGAGCCTTGATGCAGACTACACCTGCGAGTCTTCGCCCTCGCACCCACCACCCACATTCACGCCTGCATCCAGCCAGTGAAAGAGCACGAAGAAAGCCCTGGGTGCCGATGGGCTGCATGGAGATGACAAGGGCCAGGGCGCTTAAGACCCAGATGTGCCCCCCCTCTGCTAAACAGTCCTCGGGAGGCCAAAGAGAGGTCACGAAGCTGGGTGCATTTCGGACGTCCAATAGGCTTGCGCCTAGCAGTGTCGAACCCTTCACCCGTTCCCAGCCTGCTGGAAACCACCCTCGACTCGTCCAGTGTCTTTCTCCCCTCTTTGGGCCTTAGCATAACCAATAGTCCTGCGCCATCGAGTGTCAACCGTTCACCTGCCGGTGCTTCTCGACGTCGTCAACGGCTCCGCCCGTCAGCCGAGTTGAGGACGGGTTGCGATGGAGGTCGTCTTCGCGTCTTTATTTAGGCGACTGAGATGGGCCTGCGTACCGCGATATCTACAGGAACACCGTATTATAGACTTACGATGAGCGGTAGCTGTAGGATTAGTTGGGTTTCGTGCAATCTGGCTGAGCACAAGTCCGACACCGACAGAGCATGTTCATGTATTGGGCCAATGGGCGAAGCGATCAGTCTCTCGAAACAAATCATCCCACATTCAACACAGTGCCCGAACGAAATGAGCGGCTATCTTGCTGTCTGCACGGTACGTCGGGTTTGGTCGCATGCCGTCAATGCAACGCTCATTGCCGCGTTGCGGGCAATGTACATACCCGGCGATCTGGTCCCGCGGTTCTTCGTTTTGTTTTCTGAGACGGGTCGCGTCCGCGTGGCCCATCGGCGGTTGGCTCAATCCCATACTTTTTGGATCCCTGCTTCTCAATAAATGCGTAGAAAACCAGCGCCGCCATGGGATTTGGTGACTGTTGAAGTTGACGAGGGGGCGCCGTCAACTTCTCGAACGCCGCAAAAGGGTCTCGGTGGAAGTCGAAGCCAACGAACACCTGGGTGGGACGGCCCACACCCTTGGAAGAGCTCCGTCCATACGCATCCTTGTCGAGTACGTCCGTACCCTGGCTGGGGAGCGGGGAGGCGGCCAGGCGCTCGACACCCATTTGGAACAGGCGCGCTTTCAAAGAAACGAGACATTCTTGTGTCACGGTAACCAACGAGGATGAATTAACCGCGATGTGGATGTTGCACCCACGCATTTGAACGGTTGGAATATGCCGGTGATTATTCTGCGTTGATGAGGTAAATCTGATTGTGCTTGGAGGAAGGAGAACCTCCAAGCTCAGGTGTTCTAGGTCTCCACGGATCCGTCCCACTGTACCCGCCATTCCACTTTGTTTTGCGCCAACACCAACAGGGGTCCTACCCCAGCACGCCCAGTACGTACGGCCCACGGACTAGCCAAATCCTAAATCCCGAATCCTCGACAACCACGCTACGCATCCGCTTGGGACCTTTGGCTAACCGCGGGGCCAAGGGGAGTTCGTGCGCCAAGTCAATCCCAGGCCTTCGTTGGGAAAGAAAACCCCTTCTGCGCCACATCGTCGCACAGACAGCGGAGATGTGAGGAACTTGTCTCTCTTCCTCGCTTGTTGGCCGTCCAGGCATCGAAGCAGACGCATGGTCAGACCAGTGAGTGGCGCGGTTCTCTCTCAAGCGGATCACAACGGACGAGGACTGCTGCGCATCGATCAGGCCAGCCATGCACCTCCATTGCGGTATAATCAATCATGTGTCGAGAGCGGATCGCTGGCCCGGTGGCTGATTTATCAACTTTGTTGGCTTGGAGATATTTTGCCGGGATTTGGGGAGAACCAACACAAGTAAAGAAAGTTTTCCCATGGGGGGTTGGGACATGTCCCACTGCCCTGTCTTGATTCTTGATTGGGTTTGAAACGGCCATAAGTCTCACCGCCCCCAGTGCTCCGGCCGTCTGGATGCTGGCGCTGCCCACCATACTTGCCATTTTGTCAGGAGAAGGATGACGCCCTACGACTCATGGAAACCTGCTAAGGACAATAACGTTACTTTCTCGTGACACCCGCGTGCCGTGCGCTTGGAGGATGTGGGAATGGGAAGAGGAAACATGCTCCTGGTGTCTGCAAGGACGTTGGGATGCGGCCACAAAGCGCGCTTAATATTGACGCGCAATGCATGGCGCAGGCCGTAGCCTACCTCGGGCTTCATTGATATGTGAGCGGAGCAAGCCCCTTGTTGCACACAGTATCCTCCATATGGTTGTTGCGCAACACGAACCCATCCGCCAACTCGCTTGGCTCAAGGCGAGCAACAGGGAGCTTGCCAACATTGTTTGCCTGGTTTCTTGGGTCCAACCCAAAGGCCCTCGCATCTTCCCTCCCGGGACCCGGCCATCCCACGATCCGGAGTAGCTCCGGTGGTACCAGACGCCAGATCCTCGCGGTCGGAGGTAAGATCAGATTGGGGGCAACTTCTGTGTCACGAAGTGCTTCTTTGTGTCGATACCAAGTCAAAAGATATCCTTTCGCCATTCACATGACCGTAACTGGAAGGATGTTGCGGGGCACAGGAGCGACGTGTCGGCTGCATTAGAAGCTGGATGCCGTTGGCTGGCGCCTCAAATCCATACGCCCAACTGGCCAAGAGTGTGCCCCCAACTTGCGTTAAATTCTGGATGGAACATAACTTCATACATCAGCGGTCACGCCCTGCTGTCAGTTCTGACCGCTCATACAACGTGCCGCGCTGTAAACATTGACGCCTCCGTCCTGCCGAGCCGGCCAACCAAATCATGACGGCAAATCCGTCGAGCAAACGCGAGAAGAGGCCCTCCGAGAACCTCCGAGAATATCAACCCACCCATAACGCCTGTATATGCATATCGTAATAGAGCCCCGTGTCCATTAAAGACCCCCAAGTCGCTGTTTGTTCTGCATATCGATCTTCTTGGTATTACGGCCATCAGGTGTGTACCTGAAGCAAGGAGTCAGTAATGCCGTTGATGGTGGAGCAAGCACCCCTAGAGTAAAAGAACGCCGTACCTGAGAAGCTTCTCAATGAGGTCGACGTGGGTCAAGACCATGCGCCGGCAGCAGTAACGCTTGCAGCCGAGCTGATCGAGCGCATCTCTGTACATAGACTGTTAGATTCTGACGCTTGCCTTGACAGCCGTGTATGCATGCTGATGATAGAGCTGACATACCCTTCCGGAGTTTGCTGTTCCTCGACGAGCCTGACGAACCTCTCCCAGAGGTCAGCGGTCACCTTGAAATGGGATCAGCAAGAGGTGTTCGCAGGAGAGGCAGGGGCGCGCGTACCTTGCCGCAGGAGAAGCAGCGGATAGGAATAATCATTTTGACGGTTTTAGATATGCGCTGTTAATTCAACACTAAAGGTTGCACTGGAGGGCGTTGTGCTCGGTCGCGGGCAGACAAACGGATGCGGTCGTGCAAAGTTCGCAAGTTTCTTTCAACTTTGCGACTCGCAAGGAGGCGTTCATGAATTGCCCCAAATTCTTTGCCTCAGGCACGCTCTCCAATTGGCTGTCGCTTATCACGCCCGATAACAGGGGTGCCCCACTGTAACTTTTTTCGATGGATGTCTCCGCCAAAATTTCTTCAAGGGTCTCCCGAAAAGGCCCCAGTAGAACTTTGAAAACGAGGTGCTTACTGTCTCTTCTGAGGAGTACCACCGTTTCCTCACTCCGTCGCTGTCGCCGAATATGGGATCCCACATTGGCGCCAATGGCGAAACCGCCGCCCTAAAGAAGCGAAAGAGAGAGCCAAAAGACGAGGCATCAGCGCTGCTAAAACGTCACCGGTCTAAGTCGAAGTCGAAGCAGCCGGCCAATGGCGTCCCTGAGGAGAGCAGCAAAGCGAACGGAACCCCAACTCGACGAAGCAATGCGGTTGTAAAACAGGAGGACGGGGATGCCGAGTTAGTGGACGCTTCCGCGCCAGCGGACACCAAGCTGGCCGTGCGGCAGGCGCAGGCCCCTTGGAAATTGTCGAGCCCTATGGGCGGCCGGATGCTCGACATAGATCCGATGTTCTCATCTGATGAAAGGTTGGTGCAATGACTATTCATTGCCCTGTGAAGTTTACTGACTGGAGTAGGTACCTCATACTCACCTACAACACGTCTCTTCAAGTGTACACCACCGAGGACTCTCTTCTTGTGCGGCGAATCACTCTGCCGGTGGCGCAGTCGGATTCCGGGGAGTACATAATCTCCTCAGTATTATCAAAGGAATCACCGGAACACGTTTGGGTTGCATGCACCGATGGACGAATTTGGTACATCAACTGGACGACAGGCACCGGAGTGGACACCCCTCTCAATATTGAGAAGGATATTCTGGATATGGATGTTCAGTCTATGGAGATCGGAGATGGCACCAAGGACGTTTTACTCATTCTTCAAGTGTGCGACTCATCGGCCGCGCAGCTGATGGCCTATGACGACGAGGACCTCTCCACGAAGAAGGGCACACTTCTCCACACCTTCGAAGAAACCCCGAGCATAATTCGATCTGTTGTGAACGGCAGAGTCGTTGTTGCTGCATCAGGATCAGTACTACATATCGGCCTGTTGAAACACAAGAAGAAAGCGCCCGATGCCCCTGAGCTGGAGTATCGCTTTTATTCCTTTGGTGTTCCGGACATTGTTGCCTGTCTCGACATCCAGCCCACTGTCAGGACAACCAAGAAGGGCGCTACTGAAATCCAGCAGGTGGATGTGGTTATTGGTGGAGCTCGAGGAGGAATCTACCTCTACAGCGACCTTGTCGGGAAACTGACGGTTGAGGAACATGGTGCCTTGAAGGCTGCTCCAATTCAACCCCGCAAATATCACTGGCATCGCAAAGCAGTGCACAGTGTCAAGTGGTCAGCAGATGGTATGATATCTTTCCCTCCTGTGTCCGAGTGCGCGTTCTAACCATACACAGGTAACTACTTGGTCTCTGGTGGTTACGAGCAAGTTCTTGTTCTTTGGCAGATGGATACCGGCAAGCTAAATTTCCTGCCTCATCTTTCGGGGTGTATCGAAAATATTGTGGTCTCCCCGACTGGATCGTCATATGCCATTCACCTCGATGACAACTCTACTATGGTTATCTCCACTGAGGAGATGAAGCCCACAACGTATATTTCGGGCATTCAGTCTCTTATCCTTGGTGACCGCCCCTCAAAAGATGCGCTGGTACGCCGCGTGTGGCGGCCAACTGACGAGATCTCACAACCGCTGGTGGCGGCTGTCAATCCTCTCAACACATCACAAATGTTCTTGTGTGTAGGAAATGGGCAGCAGGCAACTCTTGGAGGAGGAGGGCCCTCTACCCCCCAGCTTCAGGTTTTCGACACTTCGTCGTTCCGGGGTGTTACAAAGCACGTTATCGCGCGCACAAATCCGACTGATGCGAACGTTACGAGCCAAGGCGCCCCGATTGTAGAGCCGACGGTAACGAAGCTCGCGTTTTCGGGAGATGGAAAATGGCTTGCATCTGTTGACGAGTGGCAGCCGCCTAGGGCAGACGCCGAGGCGTTTTTGACCGGGCGGAAGACGGTTGATGAAGTGCGTCGTGAGAGACGGGAGATCTATCTGAAGTTTTGGGAAGTCAGTGCTAATGGGGGCGCCGTCGAGCTCATCACTCGTATCGATGAGGCCCACCACACGGACCGACAGGAGACAATATTCGATCTTGCCAGCGACCCCACTTCTCCTCGATTCGCAACGGTAGGAGAAGACGGAGTGGTGCGGCTGTGGACTTCCAAACTCCGCAGGAGGGACGGGATGCGCGTCACCGGGCAGGATGGTCAGCAACTGCGGGTTTGGACATGCTCTCAGGCTGTGTCGCTGCCCATTTCTGGACAGCAGGACCTGTCAATTGCGCCATCGGCAAGGCCACCTCGCAATGGAGCCCTTACCTTCTCTGAGGATGGATCCATCCTCTTTGTTGCCTATGGGGAGCCTTCGGAGGCGGTTGTTGTAGTGATCGACACCGAGACAGGAACGATCCGAGACACTATTTACAGCATGTTCAAGGGGGATGTCAGAAGCATCAAGTCTCTGGGATCCTGCCTCATTATGCTCTCAGAAGATCTCACTGTCTATGACGTCGTGTCAGACGAGCTTCTGTATAGCTTCAGCCTCAAGGAGACCTCTGTACACGCCAAGCAGCTTACTCAACTTGCTGTCAATTATGACTCCCGGTCCTTCGCTGTTGCCGCACCCATCCCGACCCCCGACAAGAGGTCGATGAAGAAGGGCACAAAATCGGAGCTCTTAGTCTTTTCCATCGAAGACTCGGAGCCGCAGTTTGTGCAAACATTCTCTCATCTGATCACATCCGTATTCCCTGCTATCTCTTCGTCCGGATTCGTTGTCGTGGACGCTGCGGCTCAGCTATGGTCTGTCGCTGAGGGTGCCGAGCAAGCTCCGATGCTCCGATCGCTGGCCGAGCTTGGCGTTAGCGACGATGCTGAAGGGAAAGTGCAACCCGGGTCCATGGATCTGGCACTGGATGATGCAGAGGCTAGTGACGATGAGATGCAGGACGGCATGGACGTGGACATGGATATGGAAGATGACTACGACGTCCATCCGGCTGTTGTTGCCCCACAGCGACTTGCGGAGATCTTCAGCACAGCACCGTCCTTTGCCATGCCGCCTATTGAAGATATTTTCTATCAAGTAGCTGGTCTGTTTGCTCCGAAGCCCGTCAGGTAGTAAGACAGAGACATCAGCATGGTGTCGGCGAGTAATCATAAGCTTGTTTTGGGGGGAAGGGTGGGGGTTGTCTGGATCCGATAGCATTGGGAAAAGGCGGTTTGTCGAATGGATTAGTACGATACCAGTTGCAACGTTTTATTGTGTGTCCGTTACCATGAACGAGCATCCGCAAAATCCTCTCGGCTTGCCCTTGGACAGAAAGGCCTTGTTTGTATGATCAACAGGTCTCACCTTTTTCACGACAAGTCTATTGTGAACAGACCGAGGCTCATTCAGAAGAGCAGTCTGTTAAGGAGTCGACACTTCGTGTCAGTTTGGACGCCATAACTCTAGTTTGCATTATTGGTAGAAAGGCATCACCACCTGCTTTGACTCGAGTGGCCCCTTATTTCACCAGACCCCTCAAAAGGATGATTCACACTTGGACAAACAAAACCGGGCTCTGGAGAGGGGAAGGGACCAAGGACAAGGAGTTGTGTGCTTGGGACTCGCGGCATCGGCCCACAACGCCCCGCAGTTTTTCGGAGTGATGCGGGGATGCAGGAGACATCAGCCGATCGAGGGATTGCGCCACTGGTGAACAAAATATGTGTTTGGCCTCCAATTTTGAAGGTATTAAAGGGACAGGCGACTCATGCCAACTGTAAACAAAGATTTCATCTACTTCTGCGTTGAAGGTATAACCGCCCCCTTTTCTGTTTGTCAGCTGCCATTTTGGACATACAAACATCGACACCGTCACGCCCTTTTCGTGACAAGTCAGCAAGACGTTTACAATTTCCGTATAAGTCAAGCCGGTTGTGGGTAAATACCACCTTGAAATTCTTAAACCTTTACAAATACGTACATGTCGAAGAGAATCTACCACTAACTCAACCTCAGGGCTCTTGATCTGTTCGCAAACCGTCTTATCGTTGATGTCTGTCTCATGAGATAGAAACCGAGTAGTAATGTCGTTCACATCCATTCCCATCCTGGACCTATCGCTGGCCAAGGATCCGGCTACCAAGCCTCAGTTCCTGGCTGATCTTCGCCATGCCTTGATGGAAGTGGGCTTCCTGTATCTCAAGAATGTTGGGATATCTAACGAGGATTTCCAGCAAGTGATCCAGGAGGGGAAGACATTTTTCGATATTCCCGAGGAGGAGAAGTAGGCTCCCACCCGTTTTGGCCTGGCGTCGTACGGAGAGTTGAATACGATGCTGACCAGTGACCCCCAGACTCAAAATCGAGATGAAAAATGCTCCCTCCTTCCTCGGCTACTCCCGCCTCTCCGCAGAAGTAACAGCCGGTGCGGCCGACCACCGCGAGCAAATCGACCTATCCACAGAGCATCCTCTTCCTCCCCCTGGATCTCCATTGCACCACAACCTCGTTGCGCCGAACCAATGGCCTACCGAAAACGCACTGCCAAACTTCCGGCCAGTCTTCACCAACTACATGAAGCGCATGGGGGCCATCTCCCTCGACTTCACCAGTCTCATCGCCGAGGCGATCGAGCTCCCAGCCGACGCATTCGACAAGTACTTTGACAAAGACCAGCAGCACAAGCTCAAGATTGTCAAGTACCCTGACGTAGGCGAGCTCGGGGCTGGCGGGAAGGGCGGGAACCAGGGCGTAGGACCGCACAAGGATAGCATGCTCACAAGCTACCTCCTCCAAGCCTCTTCACACCGCGGTCTCCAGGTCCAAAACATCCATGGTGAGTGGGTCGACTGCCCACCTATTGACGGTACACTTGTTGTAGCCATAGGCCAGGCGCTTGAAGCCCTCACCCAGGGTGTCTGCGCAAGCACAACGCACCGCGTTCTCTCGCCCGCCGCTGGCCAAGGGGCGCGGTTCTCTATTCCCTTCTTCCAGGGTGTCAAGCGCGATACTGAGTTCGAAGAGCTGGAGACGATCGGTGTGGGGCAAGTGCCAGAGCATGTGAGGGAGCAAAGGAAGAAGATATTCGAGAGGTATGGGCATCGGATGGATGATTGCGAGTTTACGTTTCGGCAGGGAGGGCCGTCGAAGACGCTAGGGGAGGCGACGTTTAGGAATCGAGTGAAGAGTCATCCTGATGTTGGAGAACGGTGGTATCCGGAGGTGTTGGCGAGTGTGAGGGAAGAACAGAGAGAGAAGGAGAGGGAGAAGAGGGGTGGTGGTGGTATTCAGGGGTTAGCGGGTGTGGAAGTTCCTGCTGGGAAGCCGGTTGAGGCGCACTGAGGCAGTCTCCCTCAGAGATGTGTGTATTTTCTGGACCAAATGGTCATGAGGCAAGTAGCGAGCCTTGGGATGTGGTGTTGCATTTGCATTCCCCCTATTGATTCTGTTGTTTATGCGGTCCTTGTCTTGCACTGTTTTAGGGGGTGTTTTTCTTGATTGTGATAGTTTGCCCAAATCAAAATTCGTTACGTTACGCCTTTCCGCTGATGCTCAGATCCCTTGTGCCCAATGCCCTGCCCTGTCCTACCGATCCGCCCCTTTGCTAGCAAACTCCCGGTCATTCAAAAGAGCTTCGTGCCAGTCGTAGACGGGTGGCTCAGCGGTTGATGGAAGTCGGTTGATGGAAGTCGGTCTCTCTCGCCGAAGCCGAAGCCCCTTATTTCGCGGCCTCGGCGGCCTGGAAGCCGGGGAAGCACTGGACGAGTGTCTTGCTGTGCTTGTTGACGGCGTGCTCGGTCAGCCTGTAGATATGGGGGTTAGTTACACACTTCGCAGGAACTTTCGTGGGCGGATGGGTAAACGTACGCATTCTCGCGGGTTGTCGACAGGAAGGTCGCCTTGCAAGTATCGCACTGGATGTTCATGGCCTTGGCGTTCTGGTGGGGGATGGTCAGCGAATGATAATACGGGTGGTCCGGAGTGTTGAGGGGCACGTACGACTTTGAGTTGCGACTTGGCAGCGCCGCCGGCATTCTTCAAGTTGCGCTCACGCTTCTGCGCAGCCTTGGCTCCCTGTGAGACGTGTTGTTAGTTCTGTCCGGTGGCGGTCTCCAGATGATTGTGGGGGACTCGAGAGCCGAGCAGCTCGAGGGGGATGCTAGACATACGTTGCCGCCACCCATATTCGCTAGTAGTTGGGGTATGTGGTTGAGTGTGTGGTGCTGGTGGAAATTGGTGTGAAGAGAGTGAAGGGTTGAGATGCGCGGTGGTGTGAATGGCCTCAAGTCAGCTTTGTCGTGGGGTCTCGGATCGACTTTTTCTTGTCCCTTTGGGTTAAGGTGCGGGAGGTGGGGTTCATCCAGCCACTGTTGCGTTGAGCAGGGGTCTTGAGCCTTGATCAAAGGGTCCAGCCAAAGAGAAAGTCACTTTGCTCCGTGCGACATCTTCATGGTGGTCCCTCGATGCTTAAATGCCGAGCAGCCGAGCAGCAAGCACTGTGGGGGAATCAATCAATTTTATTTTTATTTGACAAGTCAATAGATAACACATAGTACTGTAAGGGACCAAGAGCATGCATCGCGACGTTTGAAGAGTTGTTGAAGAGGTTCTTGCATGGACAGTGAGAGGGCTCTTCGCACTGGCTCGATGTCTCTCTTGGCAGACGCGCTTCACATCGACCTCGACCGCGATCCTTAAGATCCCGAAGTCAACATCCACCAAATTCATTATCATCAGTTAAATATACATATACACACACCTTCCTCTATACATAGTTATACATCACCGTCGGGTTGTATTCTCGACAGCGCATCGCGACGTTCTGGCCGAATATAGTTGAGCTGGGCGGTTGTGAGAACACACCTTCGCTCTCATACCTCACGAACCCCTGAACCCCACCCAACATTGCAAGTCGAATTCCCCGGTTCACCTGCTGCTGCGCCATTCGGGATTTCATAACGTCAAGATATCCTCCTCGCCACCAATCCGCGCTCAACGGCTATTGACCCTGCCAGTTCACGACGAGGACCTGCAATGGGTGGCTCATCGGTGCCATCAGCGGACAACATCTCCGCCGAGGAGTTCGCAGAGTATCTCGGGAAATATCCTTCATGTGTAGAGACTATATCCTTATCCAAAGGAGGTATGAGGCCCACACCGATTCCTCATACGTGTGCCCTCTGACGTCCCTCGACAGCCAAAGCAGGACAGAAGACGCTTGTCGAGCTAGATGGGTACCGATACGGCGAGGCCGTCGATGCTTTCAGCTCCAGCAAGTCAAACTCGGCCATGACCATAGATGAAGTCAAGCTGCTCGTAGAGTGGAAACTGTCCGTATCCCCCCGTCAACCCACCCACCCAATATATACTAACAACCCCCCCAGACGCCACGGCACATTCCGACCAACCCTCATGAAACTAGTCTCCTCCAACGAGCCCAAGACAGTCAAAGAGACCATCCAAAAGGCCATCAACCTCTACCGCTCCAAATCAGACGTGTCTGCTGCGTTAGGAATCCTCACGCAGCTCAAGGGCATCGGCCCAGCCACGGCCTCTCTGCTCCTGGCCGTTCACGACGCAGACAATGTGATATTCTTCGCCGACGAGGCCTTCTACTGGCTTTGTCTCGGCGGGTCAAAGGGACCGATCAAGTACAACGCCAAGGAATACGCCGCCTTGAACGAGAAGGCGAGAGCTCTTTCTGAGCGCCTTGGTGTCAAGGCCGTGGATATCGAGCGGGTGGCGTTTGTCTTGATGAAGGAGGGGGCTGGGGCTGGGGTTGAAGTGAGCGAAGAGAAGGTCAAGGTCGAGAGCAAAGCACCCGTAAAGCCCTCGGTGAAGGCATCGGTGAAGCCCCCGGCGAAGGCTCCGGGGAAGAGGAAAGTGGCGGATGAGAGCAGCGATGCGAATGCACCTCCTCCACGCCGGTCTAAGCGCGGAAAGCAGTCATAAGAGGCGATGGCCCCACGGTACCTTAAGTAAACGTAACGCGGAGCAACCCGGGTCAGAACAACAGTTGTTTAGTTTGAGATGGCAGGAGCTGGGAGCTCTCCATACATAAGCTAATGTGGGCACGCTTGTTGCGACTGATCACGATTTAGTTTGCCCATAATCATTGAAATACAACGTCCGCTGCAGCGTAAAGGTGCGTGGCTACATTATTCAATCACCTACTCCAGTGTTCGCGAGCCTCGACGAAATACGCTTCTGTGTTTCATAATGTTCAGAAGGCCGCAGCTTTGAAGTTCGGCAACATTGTCAGGTATTGTTGGATATTGAAAGGTTCGATCCAATGCAACTAGCGCCCCTTCTGATGTGCAAGTAAGGTCGTCTGAGGATGAGATATGTTTTCCTATACCACAGAGGTAGCAGCTCTGGCACTATCACGTACAATAACCGCTCCTCCTATACATGGTCACAATTTCCGAAAGCCCCTACTAACCCAACCACGCCCATCTTTTCACGCCGGCCGCTAACCGACAACCCAATGCCGTCTTGCTATCCTTCTGCACACACATCACCTCAGTCCCAAATCGACGAAAGCGGTGATGAGAATATGCTTCTCTCTCTTGGTTTGGCGCCATCCCCGTCCGACCCGGAGACCTTTGGGGTTCCTTCGAAGAGCTCTGGGAGAAGAATGCCATCCTATTTATCCTTCTTGGGAAGACCATCCTCCTGCGTTTTGGCGTACTTCTCGGTAAGATCATCGTATTCGCGGTGGAGACCAGAGGCCTGCTTCTTGAGGTTCTCGAGATCCTGGTCCTTGCGCGCAAGCTCGCGCTTGAGGCGTGCAATCTCACCCGGCTCGCCTGCGACAGCAAGCTTCTCGGCCTGCTTGGTTTTCTTATCGGTACCCTCGTACTGCTTCACCTTCTCCTCGAGCCGGAGGACCTCGAGGATCATGATGTAGGTGCGGTTCAGGATCAGCGAGAGGAAGAGCGTGAACCCGCAGAGGTACATGTTGCGCTGCGAATAGAACTTGCGCGCCTGCACCTCGAGTCGTTCATGGCCCAACACTGCGGTCTTGCTGTATTAAATTGTCAGCGCTGCAACGGGAAGTTACCTAGTAGTAAGGAGGTGAACTTACCCTGACCCGCCGTTATTCTCGGTGGCAATAGATAGCTCCTGTTGAACACGATACACGCGGTTGACGCTGTCGATGAAAAGGATCAAGATAAAGATGAATGTAATCTTCAGCCCATGTTGTGCCTTTGCTACAAGGGGACTCTCCGAGATGAAGCTGGTCGCAATCCAAGTTAGTTTTGTGTTACGGCAGGTGCCTGAGGAGGAGGGGAGGGGGTGGTTTTGTTGACGTACGTGAACAGCTTCCGACGGACGGTAAACGGCAGAGGGATAATAAGGACCATAAATAGGGTCATCTCCGCTACAAGGAGCAGGAAGACCTGGAGGCAGATCGTCAGCTTTGCTTGAGGCCATTGTGGGGAAGCTCGCCCGGAGCTCTGCAGATAGGAATGCATTGGCATACCAAAGAGTAATAGAGCGTCATCTTAGCGGCTCTTGTTTGGTTTTATCGAGTATGAAGTTTGTTTCTGGTGAGATTCCCAGATTTGGCGAGATGGAGTTTAAAAGGGAGACTGAATGTAGCTCAAAGAAAGCCAGCAAGCTATCGTCGAGGTGTGACGTGTTTGGTCGCAAGCGACGAAGCGAAGTGGGCTGTTGTCGGCTGCCTCGTTCGGCCAGGTCAACAACGTCATTGCTGTGGCTGGGCTGGTCCGTGCGGGCGAAAGCTGTTCACATGCAAGAAAATTGATTGAGATAAAATATCAGTACCCTAACCCTTATACTTCCGTTAAAAACCTAACACTCTCTCGACACTCTACTCTAAATAAATTTAGAATAAGGTACCAGCCGTTATGGAGGCTTGGAAAGAGTTACATAGCGCGCCTGTCTTCGAGATGCACTGAAATGCAACCTTGGACAAGTGTGATATCAAGCCACGTTTTCAGTAAGAGCTATTGTACCTAATGTGAATGACTCCGTCGTGCTGTTGAGTCAACCATCGGCAAGCTGTACCCTTTGATGTTCAAGGCCTCGATGCACCATTGGACATCTCCATTCTTCATCTCTGACCGATAATAAATGCGAGGCCTTCCTGCTCGGGTCCAGCTTTGTGAAGATGTCAAGTCTTTTGCAGCTCATTCCGCACTGGGAGCTCCATGGAGAAAGGGTATTTGTACTGATCCGTATCCTGAATTCCTTTGGCTGGGCTGAGCCTCCACAGTCGAGACCCACTGCAACTCAAGACAACCCCCGATGCGGCTGAAGGGCGTCACGGCAAGCTGAAGACACAGCTACGTATTGGTTTGGTCACCCTCCAGAACGCGGTCATTGGGGGTATCGGGTGGGCGTGCGGCTGATTGGCCTGATGTTCTTCGGATGGTCTTGCCAGCGCCGAACGAATCCATACGAGGCCATCCGTCAGCGCCACGGCATCGACTCCGCCTGTTTGCATTGACCACGCCGGCACAGCCGGGCACCTGGGGACCGGGGCGTGGGAGGCCATCTCGCAAACCTGTAGGCCAGAGGACCCGCCTGGTGCCGCACATCCAGCCCTGCGCAAGTGGTATGTAGGCGTTTGCAAAAGGTTTGCCCATCACCATGCATGAGATCCCTTGCCTTCCATTCGCCCTCCGATGAGAATGCCCCGGAGAGGCTGACCGACTTGCAGACTTGCAAAAGACGGACGCGGGGAAAGAATAGGAGAGCGTTTTTAGGTATCCGTACAGTAGATCTCTGGAAATAAATGTGTTGGGTTTGCGACAGCCATGTCTCTCCCCACTTCCGTGTCTTAGCTGACGAGCAGCCCTTCTGCCATCAAAAAGATCACCTCATTCCAAGAAAATCTTGATCTTCTCGGACGCCTTTCCCCGGCTTAAACTCCCCTTCTTCTTTTCTTTTCTTTTTCAACCAAAATAGCCCTCGTGACAGACTGACGGTAACGATTGCGAACCCCCCCTGCCAATTCAGCTCGCAACTCACTGCCTGGCTCTCGTGGCGCTAGTAGGTGGGCTGCTCAGGACGCCTGGCCTCGCAGTGTTATTCCCAATCTGGTCGCCGTCTCACTCACTCATCCACTCTGCCACCCAAACCTCGTATTGCCGTCATTCGACAAAATTGGGCCGACATCCCTTCTGAATTTCTCTCTCGTCGTCATCGCTTCCATTTGATTTCTCTTTTTCCGCTCACCCGAGGACATTCGCATTGTATCGCAACCAAAACAACATGCAGACCAGCCTCGTCCTCCCGTCGCTCTTGGCGGTCCTCACTCTTGGAAGCCAGTTGGCGGCATCCACACCAATTCTATGCCCAGATGTGTGGCTCCTCCCCCACACCCCTGCGCTAACACTTGCTAACTTCGAGGCCAGCTGAAACGAGATGCCATCTTGAAAGGAGATCTCCCCAAGGAGGCTTGCTGCTCTTATGGACGATGCCAAGGAGATGTGGTCATTTCGATGTTATGAGAAAAGAAAAACAAAAAGAAAAAAAAGATGCATCTCGACGGCGATAGCGACCAAGTCAAGAGACAGCAATGATGATGACGAAGCGAACGGCAACCGGGTGCGACCATGGCAGACGCCGGACTTAAACGATGAAACATCTACATCGTCTTCGGCATCCGATTGGTGGAAAAATGATGCATCAATGCTTCGCTGCATTTCACTGGCGCAATGAAGGAAAAAGAACTCTGTCGGATTAGAGGCACCAGGTCACCTCCAGGGGATAGACAGGGTTCGACGAGGGGGGTTAGACGGCCTCGTCACAAACGAGAGGGGCATCCCTGGAACAGATCACGGGCCGGAAGCATGGAAAAGGCGTTACTGGGAGGCGGTTCGGGTGTTTATCATTTGGTTCGGAGGTTGGCACGGGTATTGTGGCTTTATATGATTGAGAGATGTGAGAATAAGACGGAAGACAGAGTCGGGTTATAAGGGGCTTCCGCTCGTCCACTTAGTGTGTGTACGGGGCGTATAAGTACATCCGGTGTCGCGGTACATAAATGAATCAATTGCAAAGAAGGCAGAGGAATGGTGGAGATATATCCCGGGCGCAAGAGAGTCTCCACGGTCACGTTGGCGCGGACCCGAAACCCGGCAACGAGCCGAACGGGCTGATTGGCGCGGATGGACAACTCAACGTGGAATCCACCGTGGGGCCGATGGGAAAGATCCCGGAAATTCGGTCTTGAGGCGGCCGAACGATCGGCAGGTGTCGTCTGCTTGTTGCGACTTCAGTCTGCGACCTTGTAGTACCGTAGCCACTGTAGCAGCCCTGCTCTCCCCTCCACCCCACAATCCGCGGCCCACGTTCTTGTGCGCGCCAGATCAGCTTGATGTGGAGGCGGATGTGCTCGTGGGGGGGCGTGACTCTCCAAATCTTCAGCGGTTGGCGCGGTTGCTCGCAGTCGGAACTATTGCGGCGCAAGCTACCTACGATACGCAGCATCAAAGTGGGCCTGGCTCCGAGGGGAAGGGGGAAGGGGGGAGGAAGTTGACTTACATGAGTGGACTCCGCACCGTGATTTGCTCCAAGAGTGCAAAAGGTTCTAGAACTGCATGCTGTTCCGCGCCGCCGGGAGCTACCGTGCCTCCCTGCGCAGTAAGGGCCTTTGAGCCGCCTAGAGCTACCGTCCGAAGTGCCTAAGACCGCCTGATATCGTTGGAGAAGTGTGAGAAGGGGGCACGGGTATAAGTGACGTGTAGCCGCCCCTCCTCTTCGCACCCTCACAAGCTCCCCAAGCTCCCCTTATACCCATTAGCTCTCTCATTACACTGCAAATACCGCAAAACTCACGCCACCTTCACCATTCCCCTCAGATATCTTTAGAAAACGCAATGGGCGCCAAGACTAACGGCGAGACGAACGGGGTTGCGACGAAGGCCACAAAGTCCAACATCGGCGTTTTCACAAACCCCAAGCACGACCTTTGGATAAGCGAAGCCGAGCCGACTTTGGAGAAGGTGCTGAAGGGCGAGGAGCTGGGCGTGGGACAAGTTACCGTCGCCATCAGGAGTACAGGCATCTGCGGGTAAGTCTCGTCGATGTCGGCTGGAATTGAGGACGGTGTACTTTCGCAGTCACAACAACTGACATGCTCTCTGTGACAGGTCAGATGTTCACTTCTGGAAGCATGGCTGCATCGGCCCCATGATTGTTGGCGGAGACCACGTCCTGGGTCATGAATCGGCGGGCGAGGTGATTGCTGTACACCCGAGTGTCACAAGCCTGAAGCTGGGCGACCGCGTCGCTGTCGAACCGCAGGTTATCTGCAATGCTTGCGAGCCATGCCTCACAGGCAGGTACAACGGTTGCGACAAGGTGGACTTCCTGTCGACACCGCCCGTCCCGGGGTTATTGCGGCGTTACGTCAACCACCCGGCAGTCTGGTGCCACAAGATCGGAGACATGTCGTACGAGAACGGAGCGATGTTGGAGCCCCTCTCGGTGGCACTCGCCGGTCTGCACAGAGCTGAGGTACGACTGGGCGACCCGGTGCTGGTCTGCGGAGCGGGGCCGATCGGCCTGATCACCATGCTCTGTCTTAAGGCGGCAGGCGCCTGCCCGCTCGTTATCACTGACATCGACGAGGGCCGGTTGAAGTTTGCTAAGGAGATCTGCCCCGAGGTAATCACTCACAAGGTGGAGCGCATGAGTGCCGAGGATGCGGCCAAGGTAATCGTGGAGAAGTTCGGTGGCATCGAGCCCGCCATCGCGGTCGAGTGCACCGGAGTTGAGAGCAGCATTGCGGCTGCAATCTGGGCTGTTAAGTTTGGCGGCAAAGTCTTTGTCGTCGGTGTTGGCAAGAACGAGATCCAGCTACCCTTCATGAGGGCCAGCGTCCGCGAGGTCGATCTGCAGTTCCAGTATCGCTACAGCAACACATGGCCTAGGGCCATCCGCCTGATCGAGAACGGCGTTATCAACCTCAGCAAGCTCGTGAGCCACCGGTTCCAGCTGGAGGATGCCCTCAAGGCGTTCGAGACGGCATCGGATCCTAAGACAGGTGCCATCAAGGTGATAATTCAAAGCCTGGAATGAGTAGCGGCGGTCGCCGGGTTGGCACTGTTGGGCTAGATACTGCGGAGCTAGAGCCGGTAACCTATGGGGGTCGTATGTATGTCGCTTGCTTGCATTGCATCTTTCGGCTAGTACTGGGCCAGGTCCCAGCTCAAGTCGCTGAATGCGTTCCATTCTGGGTGGATTGCGGTTGTTCGATCTGGATGCAATTATAGATTTTCAGATGCGGTGCATCATGATGGAGGAGGCCTCGTCCTTGTATTTCAACTCAGCAGGTATATAAGGGAAACTGGCGACGAATGGACATGTCCGTGATTTCAGTTTGCTACCGTTCACGAGTGGATGTGGAGGTGGAGTTTGGATTATGAGAGGTTCTGGGAGCTCCCGGCAACAGCTTCTAGGAGAACCGAGCTTCATCGCCCAATTCCGACCGCTCATTGGCCAGCCCGTTTGCCGAAATCTGAGCCAACGACTTTTCGAAATCTTCCGAGACTCGCAGTTTTTTTCGATCTTCCGGACCCGTTGCCAATTGCCCGCTGCGCGATATCCTCCTCCGAACCTCACTCGCCCACGGAAACCCACGGCTCTCTCCGCTCTCACGCCCCCGACTGTTGCTCCCGCATACAGTCCTGTCTCGAGCGCCGCGCACGGCCATTCAATCGCTAATACTTAATCGCCATGTCCTTCGCCCTGGTGTCGAGGCGATCCGGCCTCTCGGTTGGCCGCCAAATGGTCCGCTTCGAGTCGACCTCCACAACACAAAAGGCCACCGAGGCTGCCAAACAGGCCGCATCCAAGGCCTCGTCGACCGCGTCTGAATACACCGCCAAGGCTTCGCAGGGGCTCTCACGCGTCTCGTCGGCTGCCGGACCCGCCATCGCGAACGCCGCGAAGGGCGTCTCTGGTGCGCTGGGCCGCGTTGGTGGCCGGACAGGGCGGTTGATTGCCTTTATCGAACGTATGCACCACTCTCCTCTGCCTTGCGGCCGCCTCGCGCCCTGCTTGTTTTGCATGCGTAGCGTTGTCGCGGGAAGGCAGCTTCCGATTTGGTGGACCAAAGCGATACTGACCAGTTCCCCGATAGGCCAGGTTCCATTCGTCGTCTACTACTCCAAGGTCGGCATTGAGCTCTCCAAGATTGTCTTCAAGGGCCAAAACATGACCCCGCCGTAAGTACTACTTGAGGAGAAGGGCTTGAATGCACCAATCGTCCTTTGTTGACTAACATTCGGCTCCTTTACCGCAGGCCCGTTTCCACCTTCCAGTCCTACTTCGGCAACGTTGTGAAGCAGGTTCAGAACCCCAGCACCCTGCTTCAGAGCGCCCAGAAGACGGCCCCCTCGTCCGGCTCGGTCCTCCAGCGGGTGCGGAACATCAACAAGGGGCAGGCCATCGCTGGCGGCGTCCTTTTTGCCGAGTGCCTCGGCTTCTTCACCGTTGGCGAGATGATCGGTAGATTCAAGTTGATCGGTTACCACGGTGATGCTGGCGCTGCTGCCCACCACTGAGAGGCGCCTCGGAAGTGAGCTGGTGAGAAGTTTGGTGGTTTTGGGACTAGAAGGCTGGCTGGGGCGCCAGCCGAAAGCCGTTGCAATCGATGGCAGTAGAGGGAAGCGAGGCGAGGTTGTGTTTGATCTCAAGGGAATAGACAGCATGGCGTATCGGAGACTGCCGCTCATCTAGATTCGCCGACCTCCAGTTATGCCAGACCCTTCCGATCGTACAGAGACAGAAACACGGCCGCGCTAGAGGAAGCCCATACAAACAAAACGACGGTGGTCTGGCCATGAGAGGGCAAAAACGGGAGCACAGAGGTTCGAGGTACCGCTAACTTCCTCCCTGTTGTATACTTGCTCTTTCCCCTGTCCGTCGGCAGGCTAGGGGGGAATCAGTTCTGTTTTCTTTTTCATTTGTATTGTCCTGTACAAGTATCGTCTATGCATGGAGGGTCAATCAAAGCCAAATTAACCGATTCTAGCTAGGGTGCCCATTGCGACGCTCTTTCCGATGAGGTAGGAGATAGGCATAGTCCCTCCCCTCCCCATGATTCTCCATCCTACATTCTCTTTCTTGTTTCCGCCAAGCTGCCTCTCTCCCCTCTATGCACGCATGTCTTGAAGCTGCTGTTTGTGATTGCATCGCCCCCTTAGCAATCTCCAGCTTGGTTGGTTGGTCTACAGGTACATGAGGGGGCGCGGGTAGATGTCCTACCCATACCGGCGGCCTCACTTCCTAGCACAGTGTGGACCTCATATCAACTGAACCCCCTGAGCGATGCCCGGGAAGATGCATAGAGTTCGGATGCATACCCGGGGCAGGCAGTGTTGTTAATGACTCGTCAAGTGGCGGGAAAAGGGGGAAGGGTCAAGTGACCACGTCCCGTTGATGCGTTAGCTGCGTTGCTGTCTCGGGCTCCTTTCTCCCTGACTAACACCACCCACCGTCTGTCCCGCTCCAGCCATTGGTGTTGTTCGGGTCAGCATGGCCGATTCCGCTTGTCGATCCCCCGAGACAGGAGAGATGCAGTTGGCTGTGCTCCGCATGCCGCGAGCGGTGGCGGCATTTGTCGTGTCATTGTCTTTTCTGCTGCTGCTGCTGCTTTTCTGTCTGTCACCGGACACTGCGTTAGTGTGCGTGCGTGTGTAGAGCAATGCTGCCTACTAGGTCCTGAAGGGCCGGCCGGGTTGTGTGAGTGGGTGGGTGGGTTGGGGGAGGTGGAGTGTCCCTTGGGTTACACCACGATGGCCTGCCTGCCTTGCCTGCCAGGACGGGCCGCGCGATTTGACTATGGTGCGCTGGCAGAGGATCATTGGGGGGGGGGGGGTTTTTGTGTTTTGTGGG
>Ga0247780_1000547_pt1 | contig 34247 bp, 24 predicted proteins | sample UWRJL079202R5_FD_179927 | JGI IMG/M metagenome (GOLD analysis project Ga0247780, IMG submission 179927) | Plant litter microbial communities from Arlington Agricultural Research Station in Wisconsin, United States - UWRJ-L079-202R-5 | ecosystem: Environmental > Terrestrial > Plant litter >...
TTGTTGAAAGGATAAAAAAGCGGTCTGGAAATTGAAGAATGGAAGAGGGGTGTTGGCTTAGCGGGGTGTCCAAAAATGGAATAGTTGGGGCGCAAGGGGGTCCGACACTTTTTGGCTCCCATTGTACTGTACTTCCACCTCATCTTGGCGTGGCAGGCTTAAAACCCAAAACCGCATCACTGCATTGACGGACGGCTAGCAATATCAAAACCCACCGTTCGGGGAATCTGGAAATGGATATCATAGTTATTAGTCTGCTTCTATTTCCTTCCGGTGTTTGGGGTCCGGGATGTGGGCGGGCCATCAGGGAGGCACGAAGATTTGACCCTCGGCTCCGATACGCGAATCTTAACTCCGTCATCACTAAACCACTTAAAGTACTCAGCGTCCCAGCATCTCCAGCTTGATCTACAAGTACACCACATTCTGTCACATAAACCCCCCATTCCCCAGGCGCCATGTTTTCAAGGAATTTATTGAGGAAAACGCTATTTGCATCGTCTAGACACTTTTCAACAAAGACACCACCATTCCCAACCATTGCGACATGTCCTTCACCAACATGCGGGTGCGCTCCAACCCCCGAAATGCCCGAGGGCTTTGAGATTGATCATAAAACGAAGTTGAACGGTCTCATATCCAATTACGCACAGCAAGTTCTCATATGCACTGGAAAGTCCGATTGGCCTTCCAAAATCGAAGAGGACAACAGCGGCGATAATCTGGTGGCGGACCTGAAGGAGCTAGTCGGAGGTCGCGGAGCTGTATTTAGTGATGTGAGTTGGGCCAAGGGGAGAGCCAGGCGGGTCGTCGATATCTCAGCGCTAACGGTAAGTCCTCGTGCTCGTAGCCCTTCCACAACGTCTCGGTCCTGAACTCGTCTTTCCCGTCATCATCGCCACCCCCTCATAGCGAGCTTCAAACAACATCGGTCTACCTTCTTCCCTCTTTCAAATACGTTCCCTTCCTACCGCGGGTCTCGTTCGATAGCGTTGAAGCACTGGTTAAGGGGTATCACTACCCGAGAAGCTACATTCATCTCATGACGGACTATCACCAATTCACCGCGACCGGTTGACTCGTAACCCTGCATACCAAAACCTGCTGTGGGGCGTGCGCGACGTTTCAGATATCCTCGTCTTAGTCTGCGGCCACGGAGGTCGGGATCAAAGATGTGGAATTTTTGGCCCACTTTTGCAATCCGAGTTCGAGAAAAGACTCCCGGCGTCTGGCGTGGAAGTCCTGTCTGGTCCGGTGATGGCAGAAGTGCCGAACGCTGTGGAGCTCGCCGGCGATGCATCGGGTCGGGCGCATTCCGCGCGTGTTGGCCTGATCAGCCATATTGGTGGTCATAAGTTTGCGGGAAACATCATCATTTACTTGCCGCCGAATATGAAGACCAGCGAGGGAGGTATCAACCCGCTGGCAGGACATGGCATCTGGTATGGGAGAGTTGAGCCGAAACACGTTGATGGGATTGTGGCGGAGACAATTCTCAAAGGAAATGTTATCGAAGAACTCTTCAGGGGTGGAATCAAGCAAGATGGTACCATCTTGAGATTGTAGGTTGATGTCCAGGGAAATTTCTGAGCGACGTAGAGCGACGGCGCTGAGGGTGTGTGTAAAGATATATATATATGCATTTAAGCGGGCTACCGGCTCGGGCTGTAAATACTTGGTAACATGCAAACCGAGACAATCTCCAACATCCAATCTGGTCGACTGAGAGCTCTTGCATCCAAGCCCTGTTTTTTGTGTTCTCTTTTCTTTACAATAAAAATTGCTTTTTTTCACAAGGGGTACGGCTCGGCGGGAAGGACGAGATGAGCGGGGGTTTTATGTTTTCTGAAAGAGTCTGCGCAGCGGCATCGAGAAGGGTTTTAGGTTCACTTGTCTCGACACATACAAATGCATCACGACCAATAACACGGCATTTTCTGCGAGGGAAATTGAGAGCGTCGGTGGCCTCAACGCCACGCAGGACTTTTGCTTCGGGCCCGACGGCCGGTCTCCGGGATGAGGAGCCCTCCGCGGGAAGACAACAACACCAACAACCCCGCCGGACACACGCAGCACTACGCCTCGCTACGGGCGTCATTGCGGCATGGCTGGCCCTTAACGCGGCTCTAGAACTTTGCGGTCTGGACGAATGGCTTACAGCACTCAGAGTGGGCAAGCCGCTGAACGAAACCCGCTTTGTGCCGTTTGTCGTCGTGTCCAGAGACCAAGTCTCTCCGACCGGCTTCATCCTCACCGTCAAGCCCAAATTCAGCCTTGACAGCCCGGACACATCTCCCAGCGGACAGGCCCTTTCCATCCTGTTCCCACGCCTTCGGTTTCCCCACGAGCTACACACCAGCCGCCCTGTCCTGGAGAAGGCCTGGCATCACGGACTATGGTCTGTCGAGATTAAGCAGCCTCAACTGCAGGTGGCAAGGGATTACACACCACTCCCCGCCGCGTCCCGCGCACTCGAACAGGAGGACCTCAAACTAGGCCACTTGCGCTTCCTTATCCGACAAATGGATGGCGGCGAGGTGTCCACCTACCTCAGCCGCCTCCAAGTCGGCAATACCGTCGAGCTCCGCGGCCCCCACCTCGGCTTTGACATCCGGACCCGGCTCGGCAGCGCCGACAAAGTCGTCTTCCTCGCCGGCGGCACCGGCATCGCCCCAGCGCTACAGACAGCCCGCGCTTTCTCGGACACGGAAACCACCACCTCCTCTTCCAAACCTTCAGTCTCCATCCTCTGGGCAAACCGCCACCGCGCCGACTGCCCGGGCATCGACCCCCCATCCTCCTCCTCTTCCTCCGCTCCTAAACTACCACCCTCCGCCGCACCCACCACCAACACCATCGTCTCCTTCCTTGCACAGATGAAAGCCCGCTACGGCGACAAGCTCAACTACGCCAGCACCGTCGACGACGAAAACACCCGCATCTCATCTCGCGATGTCCTCAGCGCAGCGGGTAACCCTTCTCCCACGCCCACCACGAGCACCACATGGAGTTTCCCCTTCTTCACTACCACCAGACAAACTCAGCACCCTCAGTATCCGACTCCCGCCCCCGGTCCCGTTCCTGTTGACGCTTCCGCATGCCAGTACCACTCCGCAGCCAGGCTCGTGTCTTCGGGCGGGAGCGACGCCATCTTTGACGCAGATGGCGAAACCCGTTGTGGCTGCTTAGACGCACGAGGCGACAAGCCCGTTGCGCCAGGGAAGAATCTGCTGATGGTGTCCGGGCCCGACGGCTTCATCGGCGCTTTTGCTGGGCCGAAGAGGTGGGCGGATGGGATGGAGCGGCAGGGGTCAGTAGGCGGTTTGGTTGGCTCGTTGTGGGAGGCGTCTCCTGGGTTCTGGGCGAATTGGCTGGTCTTGAAGCTGTGATAGTAGATAGATACACTCTTGGTTTGCGAGATATCAGCTTGTTGCATGTAAGAGTTGTTCGGGGTGTGTATGATAGAGTTTGTATTGGGAAATATCTACTACAGCGACATGCATATCTACCCATTTTACTGCAGTGCCGTCGATGTCTTCGCCCCTCAACTGCCATATATATACCAAGTGAGCCGCAGCGGTGTCAATATTAATCACGGCAAAGAGCAAGATGTAGAGAAGGTTCATGAAGTATGTCCAAGATGGCAGGCCAATGACCCCCCTTTATCACATCAATTTCTACCACCAATTACATATCCCACCCTCGAACGCCGTATCCATGCAAGGCTAAGGTATTTCATCAACCGTACAACAAAACGCAAAAACCAGCCTGACGCCCCGCCGTCTCCTCTTCAAATACCCTGCACCTTCCTGTACGAAGGCGGTTTCATCGTTCTCCGGATGAGCTTTCCAGCATATGTCGGGATCAGTGAGATAGCGCCGATGGCCGCAACGCGCCATAAGAAACCCCTATTTCCCCGGAGTTAGCAAGCGAGCTGCGGGTATTGGGGGGAAACTGGGAGAGGGCTTACAGGGTCAGCAAGAACTTTAGGTCAAAGTATGTGCCTAAGAAAGGCAACGACACAATATATATCAGGAAGGTGCCGACGATGGAGCACACCATAACCCAATGCCATGTTGTGATCTCAATCGCCACCATTAGCAGCTCGTTGAGTACGAGAACCGTATAGCTGACCGCCACCATCCGCGGTCCATTCACATCGGTCAGAATCTGTGACAAGCCCTGGATTAGGCAGCCTTGGTAGATGGACACAAAGACCCAGACGAAGAATGTGCGGTAGGAAAGTGACCGCCCTGATGTCAGCTCCTTGTATAGCTCCGGATACAGGCTGGCAAGGTTTTCGTCGACGTCCTTGTCCAGTACGAGGGACAAAACGGGCATGGCCGTGTATACCGTTGCGTAGCCAACGAGGAGCCAGTCCTAGTGTCTCGGTTAGCGGGTCATCCGATACCAGTTCACGATGTATGTCAGGCTCATACCTTGTAGAGACCGTCAGGCTCGAAGTTGTGAGCAATGCTGTACATAGTTTGGCACACCGCAATGATAAGGCCACGATGGATGACGAACTGAGCCAGCTTTGCGCTCCGCTTATAGCTGTTCCGCCCATGCCAAACGAGCAGCTTTGTCAAATGATGGAACTGCTCAATGGAGAAGTCGGCTGCCAGACTGGCTTGGCGACCTTCCTTTCCAACAATACCGACACCAACATCTGCCGCCTGGATCATAGAAACATCGTTGCCTCCATCGCCAATACAGCAAACGCGTTTCTTGGTATAATCTTTAATGAGCTTAGCCACTTCTGCCTTCTGAGTTGGGGAGCATCGGCATGCCACCACCGTTGGGAGGAGGACAGCAGCCGAGATAAACTCGGTCCTATAGTGCGTCAAGAACATGCTAAGACTCTCGCCGTCTATCAACAGGCACGAATCGGTTTTGCTCCGGAGAAAGTCGAGGTTCTCCTGTGCTGCATCCTTCCGGCGCATCTTCGCAATGGTGTGGATGTATTGACCTCTTGCCACAAGCTTGGAGCTCACCGCGACACATCGTGCCGTCTCCACTTTGTCGCCCGTCAACATCCAGATCTTGATACCAGCATTGCGGAGGAGCTCCAATGATGGCTTAACGTCTTTCTGCAGCTTGTCCTCAACACCCGTGACCCCGAGCAGCTCCAGGTCGCGCTCGAGATACTGGGACACGACGGCTTGTAACCCTGCCTCCCGGCCGCTCATGGCAAGGGACGCATCCTGGTACCTGGCAGCGAATTCCTGGTATTCCTTGACCGACAACCGCTTGCGCCCAACGACAAGCGTCCGAAGGCCTTCGCGCGCCATGTTCGCCGTCTCTTCATCTAGCCAGTCGTTGGCAGCAACAATCGTGCTCATCACTGTGTCGGCTCCTTTCTGGTAGAACCAAATCTCGCCGCTCTCCAGTGTGGGAACGCCCGGGTGTAGCTTCTCAAAAAACTGTACAACCACTCCCATGCGTTTTCCTTCAGATGTGAAAGGAAATATGTCCAGAATCCGAACCTTGACCACAGGCTTTCCTGTCACAGGGGACGCCAGAACCATCCCTTTACGATCTCGGGATGCGAGTCGGAGGCCAACAGATTCTGTCCATCGAACAATGGCAATCTCGTCTGGCGAACTGGCCTGGTAAGAGGTCACTATTTCGCCGTTCTCTTCTTCGGTTGTGGGTGTCACGTTGTGGCAGAGGGCTAACGCTAGGACAACGTCGCGAACACGAGACCCGATCTCTCGACGTGTTCTGGTAGTGCCGACATTTGTCGTAGACGTAAATGTTGTCGAGGGTGTTATGAGCGCCGACGCTGCCGCCGGGTCCGCTGAAGACGGGGGGTGGAAGCCTTGCCTAACGTATTCCGAAACCTCGTCCATGGCTTCATTGGCATACGATACTGTGCCGACGTGTATCTTCTTCATTTCCATTTCGTTCTGTGTCAAGGTGCCAGTCTTGTCACTCAGAAGATACTCAATCCGCCCAAGATCTTCTGGTATGGTGCTGGTCCGGACGACGGCTCCAGGCATGCCCGGGTCCCTCTGGATAAACCACGAGTACACACTCTTTCCCAGGTCCAGATTCACACGAAGACTGATAGGAACAATGGTAGAGAACAGGACCAAAAATCTCATGATCTTGACATACCAGCTGTGTCCTGGCTGTTCTGGCTGTTGGGGAGCCCCCCTTTTGCTGATATTCTCAAGCGTAACCAAGATAATGGAGAGGGCTAGCGTGAGAAAGCACAGGATCTTGGTGAGTGAGTTGATCTCATATTCGAGAAGACCCGTCTTCGAACGGGAGGGCGAGGTGGACAGCGCCGAGCGTGTCTGGGGCCCCGTATAAAGAATTAGCGCGAGGGTCGTAGCCTGAGACGCGATGACGGTATTTGCCCATGCTGTGTTATCTATAGAGAGCGGTACCGCATTCACATTGTCACCATCACTGCCCTGGGCATAGGGGGGGGATGTCCCATCAGGCCGTGGTGCTATCAGCTCCAGAGTCCCTGCGAACTCGTTCACCTTTCTATCCGGTTTACCGCCAGTGACGCGCAGGCAGACGAGTTCTTCGGTTGCCATGTTTTGCGATAGCGGGGAAGCGAGCCGCAATTTCCAATCCGTCTCGCCATCAAGCTGGTCTGTTCGAATAAAGGTCTCCCCAGTTGAGCCGTTCTTTGTTGGCTCATCGCCCGCGAGTGGTTTCTGGCCACTCGAGCTACTTTGAGCTGGCTCCTCATCAACATGATCAAGGAGAAGTGCCTCTTCTCTGGGGGCGGCTTCTTCTGATGTCCTTCGGACGTGGAGCTCATGAGTGAGACACTTCAGAATGATGACATCGGCTGGAACCCGCTGACCCTTGCTGAGTTTCAGCACATCGCCAACTTTAAGATCCTTTGACTTTTTGCTGATTTCGGAGACCTGAGAGGACGGTGATTGTCGAAAACCATCTCCTTCAGCTTGCTCTTCCTCCTCCTGAATATCGGACAACCTATCCCTCTCTTGTTGCAGATGGCGCTTGGAGCCCTTCCGTGAGTTCGACGACTTCAGCCTCTTGCTGGATCGACTCGTTCCAAAACTCGTATCAGGATCATTGAACTGTAGAACCGTGTACTCTTCCGAGTTCGCCTCGTTATCTCTCCTTCTCCGCTCTATGTCGTCGTAAGCTTCTTTCCCTAGCGTGATCATCAACACGAATGCCAGCGGGGCAATATATGTCGTCAAGTAACCAATTCTCAAGGCCGGTATTGCCTGGGAGAGGGCAACCAACAAGAAATACATGTTGAAGAAGAAGGAGAATTCGTTGTAAAGCGTGACGGGCAAGAAGCTCCAAGCTGTGTACTTGGCGTTGGAGATGGTATTTGGAGGGAATCGAGTTGACTGTGAGGTCCCGGCGGCTACCTGCCTTGACGCCGACGGATCGTCCTCCTCCTTGTCTTCTTCATCGTCGCCACCCTTGTCTTGGTCCGCGACAGCCCCTGACATAAAGCTCGGAAGTCGCAGACTGAGGTTACGCAGGCTGCCGCTCGAGAACGACCGCCGAGGCCGCCTTGCTCCGCTGACACGTCGGTTCAGGAGCGGCGCTTCGTCTTCGCCAGGTGCGCTGCCCTCCGAGTAGCGGGAATTATCGGCATCTCCATCTCTGAGGAGGGCTTCGGCATCCTCATCGCCCCCGTCCCGGCTGCGGCCCAGCTCGCCGTATCCGTTGCGATTGGCGCCGCGCCGTAGTCCACCCATGCGGAGGTTGCGCAAAGCTATCCTAGGCGCTCTTTGTTCGACAACCCGACCGGGCTGGGCAGCGTCGATACCCTGGGGGTCAAGCTCTTCGAGATCTAGCTCAAGATCGGAGTCGGAATCGTCGACAGGGGAGTCGGGCGGCCTCGCAGGATGGTGGGCATCTGAGTGAGGCATTCCGCATTCGCATCGGACGGAGGCCGTCGACAAAGGCGGGACCCGTGGGTAAGACCCTTGGGTTAGAGTTTTGAGCGTTGTATTCTTTGGCGGCTTCGGGTTGACGGTGGTGCCTTCTTCGTGCGTGTCATCGACTTCAGGTTGCGCCGCGCAATCCCACTTCGCGCTTCACCTCTTTCCCACGGCTCTAGCTTCTCAACAAGTGGTTGCGCTTTAGCGGCACTCGCATGACAAAGGCACGCGGTCCGAATAGCTGCTAGCAGAGGGTAATACGATGTTGCCGTCTGCCTTGAATCCAGTGTCGTAGGGTCTAGCCTATGCGCCAGTTTGGCATTTGAGAAACAATGTAACTGTAGCTGGAAGTTGCCAGCGAGCAACCATACAGGTTGGCCTTCCAGAACGCAGGCCGCGTCTTGAAGACAGGGGTGGTGAACTTGCGTCCCGGGCGTGGCTTGGCGCATGACGCCGACGCCCCTATATGTTCGTTATCAGGAGTTAGCGCTGGACTTCTTGGACCCCGCTGAGCTCAGCAAAAGGCGCCTGTGTTTCAAGTCGCTCCCTATTTCCACCTTGCCGATAAGCGACCGGTAACATCGGACCGCGGAACGTTTTTTGACAAGGTAAGGACAGGTTTTCCTTTCGTCAGCGCTGTCTTTGCCTGTAGGTACATGCCTTGCCAGTCAATTCAGCGGTCTTGGCCATATACTTCCGGTCTCCTTCCGTAGCATCGCCAGTCTTGACAGCTTGCACCTTCCCTCCGTCTTGGATTAGGAGGATTCACGAGTGTACTCGCAAACTCAACAACGATGAGCTGCTAATAGCCTTGTTCCTTTCTTTGCCCAAACCATCGGCTTCTGTATTATAGGTGCGCTCTCTACCAATCCCCGTCTCCATCTTGGAAATTGCGACAGGGGTTTGACGAGATCGCCACGACGCGATGCCCGTGAAATACTTGACGGCCGAGTCTGCTTGCTGACTTCCCCTTTCCGCCATAGACCCTCTAATTCTTTTTCTCTCGCGGTCTCGTGGCGATTCCGGACAGCAGCCTGCATGCAGTCCACCTCATCGACCATGTTGTCTGATGCGCCGAACGCATCATGGCATCCGGCATTGATGCCGAACTCGAGCTCCGATCTTACTCGGAGCCCGCCGAAAGATCTCCCAGCATTCCCAGTCCACCACAACGACGCGGTAGCCGATACGGAATCACTCGATGACAGCGATGCGGCGGAAGCGGTACACAATCAGAGCATCGGAGCTGATTCGTGGTTTCCAGACTATGGCACTGGCGACGGCTGGGTAGACGACGCGAGCAAAGCGCAAGCAGCAGCCGAGTCCTCTCCCCCCGACGCGATCGCAAATGAAACCCCGGAATCTACGAGCAATGTATCCAAGCACTTCAGCACAATGTCTTTTACCCGTACGGTGCCTCATGAAGTAAATTGGAATGACGACGATGACCCCGAATGGAACCTGCCCCGGACCGGGCCCGACCCCTTCAAGTTCATGCCCCCCAATGACCGGACAAACTCATTCCCGTCGGTGCCTCCCCCGGAGAAATCGGGAAGCGAAGAGTTGGCGCAGCCTCTCTCTATGAACCAGGCGGAAGAAGTTCTGAACGACGCTGAAAGAGGAGATGAGGACATATCTTTTGGGGGCTCTAACGCCGACCCCGAGGCATTCGCTGGTGGCTTCGAAGAAGATGTAGAAGGCAGCAGCTTTTTTCAACAGACAGTAGGGGGTGATCTGAGTGGGACAACAGAGGAGGCTTTGGAAGCCCGCTTTGAAGAGGGCATGCCGCTAATCCCTTCGACCGATGGCGTTTCGTCGCCCAAACCACCGAACGACGAGGTTGTCGCTAACCTGTTTGGCGTGGAAGATGTCGCAGAAGATGACGACTTCTTCAGCCAGGTCCAGGGAAGTGCTGAGCCAGAAAAGCCCTCGCCGCTTGAGCGGAAATCAACAATGCAGGTACTGGACGCTTTGGACGGCGGTGCCACGACCTCGAGTTTTGCGCCCCTAGAAGGGACTGCCGAGGAAGAGGCAAATACTACAGAAACCATGCATGAGAATGAAGGACAGGCCTCACCATCCGTCGCCCCAGAGCCACAACAAGAGCCGGCCGAGGATCTGGACGCGAAATGGAAGGAAGTCTTTGGTGAGGAGGAGGAAGATGGGTTCTTGCTAGAAGATGACACCGAGACGAAGGACGTCGATGCTGCAGGTTTCCTGGGCAGCGATGATGAGGGCTTCCTTGATGATGCTGAGCTACCGCCTGCAACGGAACCGGCGGTGGCTGCTGTCCTTCCACAGACACCGACAACCACGGAGGCAAATCCTGTGAACGGACGGTATTTGCCTTCTCACCCGGTCCCTGGTTCAGGCGCAGTCGCGTCGAATTCATATTTCCCTGCGGCGCCGCTACCGGTGGTATCTGCTGGAAATCCCTACCTTCCGGCGGCACCATTGCAGCCGCCGGCCGCCTCCCCTTATACAATCCCGTCGTCTGGTGCTTCAGCGCCGCCACGATATGGGGTTGCGCCTCCCCCACCTGTGCAAGAGCAGAATAAACCTCAGAGCTTTGTGGACAAGGCTAAGGGCGGATATACTTCGCCATATGACCTCCCGATGGAAGTCGTCAAGCCGAAGCTACGGGCACCCACACTGCACCCGTTAAGGAGCGCTTCAACACCAAATGCGCCTCCCCTGAGCTCGCCAACCTTCCCGAGGAGTACCAGCTTGAACTCCCCAACAGGTCCTCCCAAGGCGCCACTTGGCCATCCCATAACGCCTGCTTCCAGTCTCACCAAGCCGCCAGTTCCCGAAAAGTTCTTCGAAGAGCTTCCTATTGCTGCGAAGCCTCCTCGATCCGCCTCCCGCCATAGCAATAACGGTGTGCCATCCCCAACGCATGCGAGTCCATATGCACCACCTGTACAGCCAAACCCATACGCGCAACCTCAACAGGCAGGGCCCCTTATGTCCCCTCAGGTTGCATTGCCGCATGCACCTCCACCCCCGACACAGGCTATTGCGGACATCCCCAGGCTCGTTGCACCGCCTCCCGTGAACCCTTACGCCCAGTTGCAGGCCATTCCCGGGCATAATACCGGCATCCCTTCCGCTGCACCAAGCCGGTATTCTCCCGCGCCCTCGTCAGCCCCTCCCGTTCACAGCGCGGTTCCTGCTCCTGCAGCTAGTAGGTATTCTCCTGCGCCGCCGGCATCACGACAGCCCAGCACTGGATATGTGTCGCACCCTCCAGCATCCGCACCCCCAGTCCTGCCTCACCAGCCCCGAACCTCTAGCCCACTGGCCCACTTCGAAATATCACACGAGAGATCACGGGCGCATGCACATGCGGTCGGTCACCACCCTGAAGGGGGCTTGGCAGAGAAACGAAGCATCAGTTCTCTCTACGATGCCCGTCTCCAGAGAGTACCATCGTTGCCGCCGACGACTGAAGTTGAAGAAGAGGAAGGCCAGCTGCCTGCCCAAACCCCCACTGGGTATATCCCGACGCCGCCATCAACATCACCCGAGTCAAGGTATAATCATGTGCCGCATCGGCCGAGGCAGACGCCTCCGCCTTCTTCTTACCATTTGCAGTCCACACTATCACCCCCGAAGCGGGCGACCTCCAGTCACGGTCTTGCAACAGGACCACAAGATTTTGCCCCCCCTCAGCGCTCCCAGACACAGTCTCCAGGAAAGTTGCATGGCCATCGCAACGGGAAACCTGTAGAGCCGATTCCACGCCCATCGTCAGTGAACGACCCTTCTTCACCACGAAGCGTGTCCTACCCTCCAGTGCTCGTTCCCGTCGCAAGCGCTCCTACTGCCACTACCCGACCTCGTGGCTTCTCGCAAAATCTCAACCTGGTGGCCCCGACAGATGGGCGAGAAAAAGACCCGCTCCAAAGATGGAAAGGTGTTCCTCTTCTCTCGTGGGGTGTTGGCGGAACGATCGTAACCATGTTTCCGAAGGACGTCCCACGCTATGGCATACATCATAATGTCCCAATGGTCGTGCGCAGTCCAGGAGAAGTTAAGGTGCAAAGCGCCAAGGACATTCAACCTCTTGAGGAACGTCTAACAAAGTTCCCTGGCCCACTTAAGGGGAAGTCCAAGAAGAAGGAGATTATTGCCTGGCTTACCGCCGGTATCGAGAGCTTGGAACGTGATCAGCCTCACAACATCTACGCCCAGCTTCATTTGTCACATGATGACAAGCGCTTGGTGGAAAGGGTTCTCCTGTGGAAGATCTTGCGGGTCTTCATTGAATACGATGGGACACTGGAAGGCAACCCTACAGTCGAGAAAGCTGTTCGTGATATTCTTTCACCACAACTTGAAACATCTGGTAATGCCCCTACCTATATTACTGGAGCGGACGCCGGGAGGTTAAATGAGTCTCCCGTGACCCGGATGCAGAGTGATATGGTGGATTCTTCAACAGTCGAGCAGATTCGGAAGCATCTGTTGAATGGTGACTCAGAAAAGGCCATATGGGCTGCGGCTGATGTTCGTCTATGGGGCCACGCGCTACTCCTGGCCAACGCCCTTGCGCCCAACCTTTATAAGCAGGTTGCTCAAGAGTTTGTGAAGAAGGAGGTGAACTTCCCGGGCCACAACAACGAATCACTGGCAGCGCTATATGGGGTTCTCTCTGGTAACTTTGAGGAAAGTGTTGATGAGTTGGTACCGGTTCATGCCCGCGCAGGCCTACAACTCGTGGCGAAAGACAAGGCATCCGGACCCTCAAAAGACGCCATGGACGGCCTCGACAAGTGGCGCGAAACGCTCACTCTAATTCTCAGCAATCGCAGTGCCGGTGATGCTCAGGCAATTAGCTCGCTGGGGAATCTCCTCTCCGGATACGGGAGAGCCGAAGCCGCTCACATATGCTATGTGTTTGCAAGGAACCATGCCGTGTTTGGTGGTCTTGACGATCCGACCTCGAACTTCGTTCTCGTTGGGTCCGACCACAAGAGGCAGGCGGAACAGTTTTCCAAAGAGATTGAGCCTTTACTGCTAAGCGAGGTGTATGAATACGGCCAGAGCCTCGCCAGCGGGTCGAACGTTGTCTTGACGAGCCCCCATTTGGCAGCATACAAGTTGCAACATGCCTATGCTCTAGCAGAATATGGGTACCGGGATAAGGCACTACAGTACTGCGAGGCGATTTCTGCAGCAATCACAGCGCAGACGAAACGTTCACCATATCATCACCCGGTGCTCGAAGCCGCTGTCGACGACTTGATGAAGCGACTAAAGCAAGCTCCCAAGGAGGAATCGAATTCCTGGATCACGAAGCCAAGTATGAACAAGGTCTCCGACAGCGTGTGGAATCGCTTCAACAAATTCGTTGCGGGAGATGACCACGAGAACGCCGGCCAAGGGCAACCGAGTGACGGCGAAGCATCGGGTCCCTTCGCACGAGTATCCGGGGGTACGCCGACAATTAGTAGGCCACCATCTGCTAATGGGCTCGAGACATTTGGTGTTGCGGCCCCTAATTATGGCATGCCTGCATCGCTTTCCAACGGTCCCATTGCATCTTCTGCACCTCCAACTAGAGCTGCATCCCGTTATGCGCCGGCCGCAGCTCATCCTGTGGCCCATACCTCCAACTCCTACGAACCAAGCTCTCCGTATGCGCCTCGTTCGTCCATGGAGCGCACGTCCAGCGAGCTCGCTAGGACTTCTTCCGATCTACGCCGGCAGTCATCCGAGTCACAGCGTGGGCCTCACAGCATAAACAACCCAAACCAAGCCTATTCTCCTACTCAAGGCTACATGCCTTATGGAGCTGGGCCGGGTCCAGCTCAAGAACCTCCATCAGCTGCCGCACCCCCACCAGCGCAGCCTCACCAACAGGACCATCACGCCACTTCTAATCATGAGCCGTATGGATATTCTGCCCCCCCGGGTCTAGCCTCATCCTCCGGCGCAGTCAATGGGAGTTCCGGGTACCACCCTCCTGCACATGGATATGAGCCTTCTTCGTTCACTCCGTTTGAAGCGCCCGCAGAAAAGGAGAACGGAATTCCCGAGGATAACACAGAGACCGGCTCCTATGAGCCCCCGACCTACCAGCCTTACGGTTACGAGCCTCCCTCGTATGAGCCTGATAGCCAGCCCTCAAACGAGAACGACTCGGACTCGGACTCGAAATCGAGGCCCAAAAAGAAGGGCATCATGTATGATGAAGACGATGACATGCCAATGCCAGCAGTCAAGCCTGGCGACAAAACAAAGGAGGATAGAGACAGGGAAAATGCCGAAATGTTCCGTAAAGCTGCAGAGGAAGATGGTAAGTGCCTCGAACAGTCTAACCTCAAGTGTATGCTAACTCTCTACAAAGCCAAGCGCGCTGCTGAAGCAAAGCAAGGCAAGAAGGGCTGGGGTTTCGGTGGCTGGTTTGGAGGCGGTACGAAGAAGGAAAGCATGGAGCCCGCAGCCGCGAACAAGCCTATCCGAGCCAAGTTGGGCGATTCGAAGATGTCGTTTTACTACGATCCTGACCAGAAGCGCTGGGTCAACAAGAACGGAGATGCTAAAGATAACGAGGCGAAGAAGGCCGCACCGCCACCGCCCAAGGGCATACCACGCTCTGTGTCTTCGACTCCCGCCCCGCCCATGGGCCCCCCGGGCTCTGCCTCAAATCTAGACGCTGGACGCACTAGTGCTCCGCCGATGGGGCCTCCCCGAACTACCATGACGCCACCGCCTTCTGGTCTGAACCCATCGGCATTGGACGTCAACTCCCTTGGTCCTCCGCCCATGGTACGCTCCGTGTCAAACACGAGCACCGCGAGCGCACCGAGCCGCCCGACCACCAGTCTGAGCAACTCCAGCAGTATTGATGATCTTCTCAGTGCTGCTGGGTCTCGGAAGGGGCCAAAGAAGCCCAGGAAGAGTGCACGCTATGTGGACATCATGACTAAAGACTAAGGGAAGACATGAGATTCCATCGTTGCTCCTGCGCTCACTTGCTCAAATCGACTGAGCAGGGGGAAACAAGAAATCATTTTCATATGGCGGCGCCAAGGGCATTTGTAATTTGGCGTACTGCTGTTACTGCCGTTGTTGCTTTTACTGTAACTATAGAATTATGTTATAATAGCTCGGTGAGGAAGAGGTCGCCGGCGAGCATCCCTGTTCTGTTATCCCTCGCTATTTCGCGATGGGATGGGTCGGGTTCAAACCTTGACCTTCCTAGTTTTTACTTCGTTTCTAAGCTGCGCTTGGGGTTTGTTTGAAAGTTGCATTGGATGATGTATGTTTGCAAGTGTGTGATGAGAGGAAGTTCCTCTTAGGGATGGCTAGAATAGGAGAGAATACGAACTGGGGAAGACCTTTACCTTTGCTTGGGAGATCAATGTTGAAGTGTAACGGTGCCTTGGTTTCCCTGGGGTCTGATTTTCTTTTGCCACAGGGTCTTGCCTTGCCATCAGTGCATTGCAATTAGAGATAATGTACGCTGCATTATGGGAGAAAGGATATGCATTTACCAAAACGCCAACGCCATAGATGTTCATCCCGTGCCCCCGCGTCCCTATAAAGCCGGGACCAACCGCTCGACGCATGGCTGAAAGAATAGGGTATTTATACCGACCGGCAATGCACTCTCTTGGCGGATCAAGTGCTGTATGATGAGACATAATACTCCCCGAGATGTCAGCATCACTACCAGAGAATGGAAAGTCACTGTAGTCGCTTACCGTTACAACATCCTCGGCCGTGGCGTCATCTTGGTGCGGTACGTAGACATACAATATCAAGGCATGATCATCCGCAAAGCACGCAATGACCCTCCCCTCCAGCCGACCGACACTCAGCACCCTGCTCCAGTCTTTTCCGTCAACACGCACCGTGGCCCACTTGTTGGGTCCGCCCTGCTTGAACCGCGTGCTAGGGTGCTCGTCGAGTGGGACAGTCAACTGCGACGGGTCGAGCTCTGGATTCTCCAGCCCATCCCACACGCTCGTAATGTCAAGGCTCTCGGCAGTGAGCCGTAGGCGTAGCGACCCAAACATGTTGGCTGACAGCTCCAATTTCGGGTTCTGCGAGCTTCCGCCGCCGCCGCGACCCGACGATGACGTTGTCATGGCAAGCTTGGTAAAGCGGTCCGAGATGGCTTTGAGTTGTAGCAGCGGCGGTAGCTGGATGTGCACATCGGGCTCCCGCACCTTGGGCTGCATGATGGTCTCGACCGTGTCGGGATGCAGCACCCGCACGGGGATGTCCTGCGTAATGACCTTTTCGCGCTCGCGCTTCAAGGTCAGCTCGAGCGATTCCTGTTGAAAGAGGTCCGAGGTATCGCCGAAGGGGTCTCCATCCGCACCGCCGCCCCCGCCGTGACCGCCGCCGTACTGGTTGGTGTAGGCTCCACCGCCCCGGGCCTCTTGAGCGCCGTCCTTGGTCATGGCGTGGATGGTCATTGACAGCATCGGGATGCCATCTCGTTTGGTCAGGCGCAGGTTGGCCTGGTTGCTACCCGCGGCTGACTTCAGGGCACGCTGCAGCGGGCCGAGAGGAAGCTCGAGGTTGATGGTATTGTTCGGCTCGGCCGACTGGATGTGGTAGCTGTCGAAGATCAGGTCGACTGAGAGCGAGGCCCAGACTTGCGACCCGGTGTCTGGGATGACAGTAAACCTCGCAGTTTCATCATCAAGGCGAACCCAGGCAATCTTTTCCAGGGAATTGAGCGCGGCGACGAGTTCTGTTACAGGCGCAGTGAGTGTCAATAATGGGGGCAGCAAGGCGTATGGGGGGGAGTCTCACTGGAGAAGGTTCGGATATTCCTAAGGTCTGTCTTGAACCGCATCTTGATGAGCTAGCTACCTATTTCACGGCGGTAACTACCTCGATTTCTGAAGGAAAGTGCGGGCTACTTTGACCGCCCAGCGCCGTTGCGAAGGTCGATGCGGTCGCGTCGCGTAAAACCACCCACTATAAACTGGGATACAGAATAGCAGCTGCCCTGGAAGCTGGTATCGATAACGATACCAAGGTGCCCGTGCGGGGCGTTGTAGATCTGGGGAAGCTAGGCTAGCCGCTATTGTAACTCCTCAACCCCCCGCCCTACCCCTCCAGTGGGGCTACACAGAAGTCTAGAGCTTGAACACCGTTGTACCCATCCCGTCTTTGCGCCCTCTATCTGCCCTCAAACAAATGATCGCGTCGAACAGACGTGTAGCCATCTCAAATGACAAAAAGGTGTCCAAATAAAACCCCTGCCTATATCCCAGGCGCTCCCAGTCCCGAAAAGCGCCATGCCCGCCCACCCCTCCTTCCCTGCCATTTCATCCAAGCTAAGCCCCGCCGTGTTCCTAACCGTCTTAAACCGACCGGGGGAGAGATAGTTGCCAGGACCATTAGGTGGTAGCGAGGCATGTTCATTCAAGTGTTGCGGGTTCCTGAGAGTCCCACCATCGCTCCCATAGAGGATCTCTGATTCTCGGGAACGGGTCTATCCAAGGGCCATTGTCGTCCTCCCACGGCTGTAGCAGCGAGCCTCCGTTGGCAACATCTTCCCTCCTTCTGTTGCGATTCCTTCCCAGTAATCTCCGCGGCACGGTAGTGAGCGAGAGCAACCAGGCACCAGCGGCCTTGAGCTTTGTCTTCGGCCGTTTGATAACTCTCATCCGAACGATACCTTTGCCGGAGCGACAGAAACCGCAGAAAGTGCTCTGTAAGTTCTGCACTCGCTCTATAGTCTTCTTTGCGTCGATACAAGTACTGGTTGAGTTGATAACGGTGGGTAGAACGGGGTGTCCGCAAACGTGGTAGGCGGTTTGGCGGCATATCGGACACGACGGCCGGTCGTCGGCAACGATGCGTAAGTAGTGCTTAATGCAGTGGCTGCCAAACTGATGGCCGCACGGCAGGGAGCTCCAATCCTCCGTGATGCCCTCGGGATTGCGTGAGCCGACGGGCTCCTGACAGATGGGGCAAGTCGTCTCGACCTGGACCTTGGTGGTGCCGCCAGTCTGTTTCTCTGAGAAGGACGGCTGCTTCTGGTCCCCAATGTATGATGACCTGCGCGCCTTTCGCCTCATCATGACGCTCATCGCGACAGCGCCGAGGAGGGTGCAAAATCCCTTTGTAAGATTGAAGGGCAGGCTGAGGATAGAGAAGAGAGGCTCGATGAATCGGGATCTAGTCGGTTCAGGGTGGGGCCAAGACGTGGGCATCTATCTGCCTCGTCGCTTGTGATAGAGGGACAATTCCCTCCAGCTCTGGGGCGTTAAGAAGGGTGGCTCTATGAGCGAAAGGCGAAGGCCAGGCTGGTAGGATGAGGCGGAATCGCTCACACTGGCAGGACTGGGAGGCAGAAGCACGAGATTGGAAGGCTTCAACAGTCCTAAGTTGCCTGAGGCTGAGAATCACGTAACACGCAGGACGCACAATAGAGACCAGCTCGGAGAAGACAAGGGAGGCCAGGAAGGTTAACTTGTCAAGCGGGACAGCCCAAGGGTAAGGTCCGATAAGGCTTTGGAGGGGCAGAGGTGTGGAGGGTGGCTTACAATGCACTCGTCTGACCCCAAAGCTACTGGTATCTGTCGGGAGAATGCCCACACGCGCCCACGACTGGGAAACGGCTCCGGAGGGAGGTTGGACATTGCCGCTACCCAATCAGCTCGATCGGCAGGATGTGAGACTGTGTGTGGCAACCTACAGAACCATAGCCTCCAGGTAGGAAAGCGGATCTCTCCCTCCTCCTGCCTGGGCTGCGTGGGCTGGACCTCTGGCGACTCCGGGGCTGGAAAACTAGGTGCGGGAATCATGATAGGTAATATGCATGGTAGATGCAGGCAAGCAGGGATTGCCGCACCGTCAAGCTTCCCCAAACTCACCAGTGCCAGCAACCTAAGCCTGAGGCCATGCAGTAGCCTCGAACCGAATATGTTAGACCGCGTCCTCTCCAGGAAGCCTGGCGAGCCTGGGGAGCGGAGAAACCGGTCCAGAGCAGCTACCCGACTGGAATACTTGAACAACAAATCAAACAGGCACGCGGCCGCAGTATTCTTGACCGAAAACCTGACTAGGCGGGTTACCCTGGGCCACGGGACACGGAGGGACACACACGGACAGATGTGTTCCGCCTGAGCTAAGCCTCTCCCTGCCCTGAAGTGGGGTCAATAATAATTCGAGCCGGTTCTTGGATGGCGGATCACAAACTGGCAGCAAGCTACCTACAAGGTACAGCTGTAGTTATTGATTCGTGAAATTCTAAAAGAGCCCAGATGCTGAATCTAGCAGTGAAAGCGCGAGAGAAACATGGAAGGCCTCTGTCATCGCAGTGTTAGCACGGGGGTTCTAGGCGTCAGCCGGTAAATCGTTCATTTACGTTGCCTTCGTAGTCGCATAAAATGCATGTGATCCACACCCACCCGAGCCCCAGCTGACCAGGGTTTAGCTGGGCGTCCGTTGTGCTTCGCAGGCTCCAAGAACCCCCACGCTTCTCTCCTCAGAAACCAACTAGCCACTGAACCGCGCAACCACAACCGCGATCGAGACTGCGCTTCATTCGATAGACATGGGCTCGGAGGCATCGCAGTCGACCACACTTATCCGCAAGAGGGCTGATAATGACTTGATGCTGCCGCCGCCCGCGGCGAAGCGGATAAAGCGACCTAGGAAAATCCTCGACGAAGATAGCTATACTGAAGCCCTCTCCCATATTATCGCCCGCGACTTCTTCCCCGGCCTGCTGGAGAGCGAAACGCAGCAGGAATACCTCGATGCACTCGAGTCCAAGGATTTGGACTGGATATCCAGCGCGAGTCGGCGATTGCAACATGTCATGACTCCCGGCCGACGGCGAAGGGGAGCAGGCGCGGAACCCCCCTCGTCACCATGGCCCGGCCGCGTTGCCGACACTCCCGTCGGAAGCTATTCCGGCGATACTCCCGCGTCGGTGGTCTCCTTAGCGGTTTCCGAACCAAAGGTCGCCGTGATCGACACCAACATGAGTCTCGGCGCGTTCCAGGCAAAATACACGAGCGAGGATAACGAAAGTTTCTATAAGCTTTTAGACAAACAGAACCAAAAGAATGTGGAAAAGTACGCCTGGCTGTGGACTGGAAATAAACTCCCTTCAAAACAAATGCTGAAGCAGAAAGAGGTTGAGGCGAAGCTGGCAAAGGCAAGAGGCGGTTTACTCGACGATGGGTTCAAGAAGGATAGGCTGGCAATTAAGGACAAGAACAACCGGCCGGCGGCCCCCGAGCATTGGAAAGCGAAACCGAATAACGAGTTGATGTTTGCTCCGGATGGTGTTGACGGACTGGTGGAATCCGTGGCGCAGCGCGCGCAGGCCGAATCACGGGCGCCACCGAAGGCCATCATCTATGCCAACACGAGGATGCCACAGCCGGAAGGGTCAGCGCCGGACAGGTCAAGGGCATCGTCACCCTCTCTTTCGGAAATCCGCGGCGCAATTGCAGGAAAGCGGCGCCCTGGTGATCTGGAGTCGACTGTTGCCGGCGCTGGGGATGAGACACCACGGGTGAACGGTTACGCGTTCGTCGACGATGAGGAGCCAGAGCCGGAGCCAGTCCAAGCGTCTGTACCTCTCATTGACCTCGGCTTGGGGGATGCAGCACCAAACCCCTTCCAGCTCCAGGAGCACAGACAGCGAGAGTTACTTCACCACCGAATGGTGGACCGAATATCGCAATCCAAGAGAACCTCGGCAAGGCTTGGGATAACGGGAAGGGTGGAAAGGACTCCTGTGCCCAAATTTCCTAGCAGTCCGCGTGTCTCTGGTGGGCTAACCCCAGCAGCACAACGGCTCTGGGGACGAATCGACAGTGCGGGTAGAAAGGCCTCTGAGTCGCCTTTCAGCGGTGCGAAGTCGACGCCCAGGGCGTCAACAAGGATCTCGACGTTGCGTAACATAACGAAGTAGAGCGAAAAGAACTCGGGCCTGGCGGGTTGATGTCATAGGCGTAAATTTGGTTCTTTAAGATACCCAAGCGTCACTTAGACTACTTAAATCACAATCATACTCAAAAAGCATCGGATATCCATACCGTGACAGAAGGACAGCACCCGAATCCCTCTCAAGCCCCCTTGTGTGGGGTGGCTGCGAGCTTCCAGGCTGCAAGGTACCGGAGCGCTAGCAAGGGTCCCCGGCCTGGTGGGCGCTCACCTCCAAATTTTGCAGCTTGGCTTGCGACCCACGGCTCACTACAGCTTCATTCTCATACCAGGGCCGACGACAACAACGACAAAAAGCGCACCGGAAAAAGGTGGTCTGATTGAGATGTGACATCCCTTTCGCGTAATATTCTCATCCCAATGAGGCTCGCCGATCTGCTCGTGGACCTGGCGGCGGTGGCCAGCGCTTCGCGGTCCGTCGCCTCCAAACACGTCGCCCTGCGTGCCAACCAACTTGATCGCTACAAAAAGACTTCGAGAATTTTGACCACTCTTAGGCCACAGCAACCACCATCGGCGGGACAGGAGGCACCCGCTCAGACTGCGGGGGAGCCGAAACCGAAGCCAGAGGCAGAAGCACCCGGACGCGCCAAAGAGCAAGGGCCGGTGGCGGATGAGCCTGTCCGGATTCATGTTCACGTTGCCGATGTTCAACCCGCTGCGTTAAGACCCGAAGAAAATGTGCCAAAAGCTACAGGGTCGGGGTTCGTGCCTGCACCATGGGCGACGACCGTTGGTGTTGCGCGACAGGGTGTCCCAGCGAGGCCTGGTGCGCCGAGGGCAGGACCGTTGAGGCGGGGGCCGATTCAGATTCCCATCGAGGAGCCGGAACGAGAGGATACCGCCCATCTTATGTCGGATCAGGTGGATGTCAATGTCTTCCGGACGAGCAGGGGCTCGAACATCTTGGAGGCTCTTGACGATGTTCAAGGGGGGCAGCAGGAGCAACTGTCGGAAGAGGCGGTTGGGAATTGGGACATTTCAGCTCCCGCGATGAATGACATTCAGGCGGTGAAGCCGGTTACGCAAGGAGATATCGAAACAATTGCCGAGCTGGCTGGCAGTAGTACCGACACCAGCGCGACGGCGAGGACCGCCCCGGCATATGAGCTCCGAGAGTCGCGGGTGCCCTCTTCGAGGATCGGGCGGCTCTGGAACTACGGCGGGTTGGCTGCCGGTATGTTTGCCGGCGCGATAGGTGAGGGACTAAGTCGGGCGGTCGGCGGAGGCAGCGGCAATACCGGATCGGTCATGCTCAGTCCCGCCAATATGGAACGGCTTGTAGCCAAGCTATCGCGGATGCGCGGTGCCGCTCTCAAGATGGGGCAGATGATGAGTTTCCAGGACGCCAAGATGTTGCCAGGCCCAATCCAGGAGGTGCTGCAGCGCGTTCAAGACCGCGCCGACTACATGCCAGCGTGGCAACGGGACCGCGTGCTGACAGCCAACTTGGGCCCGGAGTGGCGGGATCTGTTTGAGGAGTTTGGGGAGAAGCCCATCGCAGCCGCGTCGATTGGGCAAGTGCACCGTGCCACCCTCAAGTCGAACGGCGCCCGCGTGGCTGTCAAGATCCAGTTCCCCGGCGTAGCGGACTCGATCAACTCAGACCTCGACAACCTTAGCGTACTCCTCGCTGCAGCAAACCTTCTGCCCAAAGGCCTGTATCTCAACAAGACAATTGACAACGCCCGCACAGAGCTGGCGTGGGAGTGCGACTACGACCGCGAGGCCGAGTGCGCCGCAAGGTACCGCGAACATCTTGCTGGCGGTGAAGACGAGGCCATCTTTGCCGTGCCCCAGATCTATCCCGAGGCAAGCGGAAAGCACGTGCTGACTATGGAGTTCATGGACGGCGTCGGCGTGACGCGCATCAACTCCTTCACTCAGGCACAGCGGGACTGGATCGGTACACAAATATTACGTCTTTGCCTGCGTGAGATCACAGAGTTTCGCTTCATGCAAACAGATCCCAACTGGACCAACTTCTTGTACAATGCCGAGCGTGATCGCCTCGAGCTGCTCGACTTTGGCGCCTCGCGCGCCTTTCCTGACGAATTCATTTCGCGCTATGTTGCGCTGCTCGAGGCGGCGTCGCGTTCCGACCGCGGCCGTGTGAAAGAACTGTCCGAGGAGCTCGGTTACTTGACGGGTCACGAAAGCCGCGCCATGCTTGACGCTCACACCACGTCTGTGATGACCCTGGCTGAGCCGTTCTTGCAGTCGGCGCCTGAGGTTTACGACTTCAGCGACCAGACCATAACGGAGCGTGTCAAGGCCCAAATACCCGTCATGATACACGAGCGGCTAGCGCCACCGCCAGAGGAGACATATAGTTTGCACAGGAAACTGAGCGGGGCCTTCCTCTTGTGCGCAAGGTTGGGGAGTAAAGTGAGGTGTAGGGAGCTTTTTGAGCAGGCGTTGGTAAAAGCCGAAGCGTTGTCATCAGCCAAATAGCCAGACCATATTGTACGTTTACGTGTAAAATACCACTCATAATTTTGGAGCGGGAAAGATAGACTTGAAGAGACATTTGAATCATATAACATGTAGTTGCATTTTCGCAGTTGTGCCAGAATAAATACCAGATGTTGTTGCGAGTGTCGTCCTTCTCCCCTTGTTTTACCTCTCCTCGGCTGTCCTTCTGGCCCATGGCAACAGCTTCTTCTCCTTGCTGGCAACCTTCTTCCGTCTCCGCTCGATGGCGTGGTCCACCTGGCCCTTCTTCATCGTAGAAAACTGATCAAGTAGTAGCGCCTTCTTCTGCTCGGACTTCTTGAGGTAGAACGGCTGCTTGCCCTGTTTGACCAATTCCTTCTCCTGCTTGCGGTGCTCATCCAGCAGCTCGCGCTCGCGGTCCTTGCGCTTCTGCGCCTTGAGCCGCGATTCCATGGACATCATCGCACGCTCCAGCTTCTCCTTGATCTGCGGGTCCTTCTCTTTCTTGGCCGCTGCCCGCAGCTGCTTCAGCTCGTCCTCTTGGTAGTCATCGAGGAAAGAATACGCCTTGCGCGCCTTGATCTCCTCAAGCTGACCGAGTACTCCCTGGGATGCCGCAACACTGCTTCCCGCACCGAGGGGCATGAAGCGTGGGTCGCGAGCCTGCGCCTTGGGCAGGTCGACGAAGTCGCGCCGCCGAGAAACACGCTTCTTGCTTGTTAACTCGGCGGGCGCGTGCTTGCTGCTGCGCTTGTGCTTTTCGCGCTGCTCGGCTGCCGAGAGACGCGGCTTACCGTCGTATAGTTCCCGGGGTGGGTTGCCGTCTTCATCTGCTAGTCCCTCCTTCTCGGCTGCTGCGCCCTTCTTTCGGGCCGGTGGAAGTGATGCCTGGGCCCGTGCTAGGGCACCGAATGAGAGCTGGGAAGCATCAAGGCCTGCCGGATCACCCTCTTCAGAATCCTGCGGAAATGTGAGAGATCGTTGGTCTATAGCGGATGAAGCTGTGGGTTATGGTCTTACAGGCTCGCTCTCATCTTCCGAGACCTCGGATGCACTATCACCTCCCTCGTCTTCTGAGCCAGCAGAATCGACACCCTCCTCGCTGGGCACTTCACTGCTGCTATCATCCACATCTGATTCTGGCTCTGGCTCTACCCTTGGCCGTACTCTTCTTTGCAAACCCAAATCTGGGATTTTGCGCTTGGTAGATGCCATGACGCTCGTGTTTTTTTTTTCCTCCGCTATTCGACGAAAGCGGACAGTGATTATGAGTAGGGCTTTGCTCGAGGAGGGAAACGTGATATTTGGGGATGTTCTGCCGAATATTGATCCCAGCCGTCGACTGTCTCTGAGCCTCCAACGTGAAGTGTAAAATCTCTTGCAAGGATTTGACGCTTCGCTTAAGCGCATACCTCGGTACCCACTTTTTTCTCCCTCTGGCTTCAAACTATTCAGACTGAAGGCGCATCGTTCTTCCCCAAAAGGCCCCATTGCGCCGTCCTGATATTCTGTTGGTCCTCCAGCATACTCGTAGGGCAGCGGATTCGCTCGTTTATGAGATCTCGCTCGGCCAATATTTAGCGATTTAAATTTGAAGGGGTTTGTGGCTTCCTTGCCCAACGCAAGTTTCTCTCTTTACAAACCCCTACTTAGTTAATGGTTCAGCGCAGTCAGCGATACTTCTCAATCAACCTGAAATCGCGCCTCTCTTTGGCCGCACCTCTGCGATCATTCGTACTGTCTTCCTTTTCAGTCTCCCGGCCTGACAAGAGCTTTCAGCTCCACAGAGACGGCTTCCCAACGTGGCCCTTCCGCGCTACACCACTCATATTCAGTAAGTGGCAACAGCAGCGTCAACTTTCAGCACAGTATTTCTTACAGTCACCAGGAAAAACTAGTTTGCAAGCCATCAGGTTTTTGTCTGATTTTCAGACCATGGACCAAAATTCTGATGAGGGCCAGAATGGCCGAAAGCCTCGCAGCCGCAAGGGACGAGGACAACGCTCACAGCCAGAGCCTGGCAGCTCCATCCCGACGGCCCTGGCTACTTCCTCCACTCCGTCTGCTGGCTGGCCACAGTTTCAGACCACCCAGCAACTGTTTTTTCCTCTCGCGGGCTTTGGAGGTAATGGGGTCTTTACTCAAGACGCCGAAGTTCCCCTCCAAGCCGGCTTCTTCAACTCCAACCCTTTTAGCGCAGGGTCTCCCCCACCAGTGTCCAGTTCCGACAATACTCCCACCGGCTTCCTCACCAGAAACCAAGCCCCAGGCATTGTTTCCTACTTCGACCCATCCAAAGCCTTCAGAACCGGCATGGAGGCAGGAAATCGCGGAAAGCAGCGCCCACGCAGAGGCCCAAATCCCGGACAACATAGCGACACACGAGCATGGTCTTCATCAGCAACTCCAGCGCCCACGCAAAGTGCTCCTTTGCCAGAGGCAAAACGGGATGCCATCGTAGCTCCCGGCGCTGATTCAGGAGGCATCCCAGAGCCAACATCAGCCTACCTGCTCCGGGCATCGTTTATGGCCCAGACGGTGCCGCTTCCCAGACCTATGCTCGTCGTAATCGACCTAAACGGAACTCTCCTCTACCGACCAAGCCGCCGAGCGCCCTCGACCTTCGTGGAGCGTCCCCATGCACGCGCCTTCCTCACCTACTGCATCGAGACCTTCCATGTGGTGATATGGTCATCGGCGCGACCCGACAACGTGAAAAAGATGTGCCGCCAGCTCCTCACGCCAGAACAACAGCACCGTGTCGTAGCGACCTGGGGCCGAGACCGCTTCGGCCTCACGCCAACTGATTACAACAAAAGGGTACAATGCTACAAGCGGCTAACTACGCTATGGGACGACCCCCTCGTCGCTTCTTCGCACCCCGAGAAGGCCCAATGGAATCAGGGCAACACAGTGCTGATTGACGATAGCGTTGAGAAAGCACGCAGTGAGCCTTTCAATGCCATCACGCTCCCCGAGTTCGTGGGAGACGAGCAAGAGACGCCGGAGGTTCTCCCGCTGGTCCACGACTACTTGAATACCCTTGCAGTTCAAGCGGATACCAGCACATACATACGAACGCACCCATTCAACCCAGATCACACAGTCCTTGATACTACAGGAGATGACCATTGAAAGCCATTTGGTTTATTTTATGATCATCATTTCAATTGGCCGTGATGGGACACGGAGTGTGTATTGCGATTTCTGCCATTTGGTGATGGTTCATTCTCAGCGGCACTGAAAGCATGCATTCAGCAGGCGGTGGAGTTAAACGACGATACCACATGTATTTTTGAGGGAACACCAATGACAACATGTACACACGGCTTCAAGTCACAGTTATTGGTGAAGTCCACATTTGAGAGCTCAGGCGGTAGCTAGGTGGTAGCTAGATAGTGCAGTCTCTATTTGGGACTCATCCATCCTCGACTTTAGCCGTTGATGATATACAGGCACATAAAACCACGGGCTCCGAGCTCGTCCGTCCGCCATTCCCAACGTCAGATTCCGTCATCAGTCATTTCCCGTAGTCATGCGCATTTCCCTCCGTTTCCGCCCCATAAGTCATGATTATTTATTTGAAGACCTTGCCGGCGGCGTGGACGTACTCCTTGCCATTGACGACGACGGGCTTTTCCCAGGTCCACTGGGCCTCGAGGAAGGCACGATCCTCAGCGTTCTTGGGGTCGAGCTTGGTGAACTCGTAGCTCTCATAATCCGGTGCAACGTCAAAAGCGTCCTTGTAGTTTTGACCACGGATAACAAAGGCACCCTGGATGACGGAGTCGTTGTTGACACCATACACGGAGGCACAGCCGAAGATGTACTTGCGGGATCCCTCGAGACGGGTGTTAAAGCCACCAATGAGGTTGCTCGACATGAAAGTCAGAGTGAGCTCATCGTTGTACTTGTAGTCGACCCTCCAGATGGAGTACTCGTCAAAGTTGACGTTCTCCCAGAACCACTTGAGGGCATCGGGAGTCTCAGAGTTAGAGTACTGGCGCTTGTACTCGTCAAGGGGCATGCTGGCTTTCGGCAGAAGGTCGAGGGGGTGCTTGGGCTTGGGCTCCGCTGGTGCAGACTCCTCCTCCTCCTCCTCCTTAGCCGGCTTGGCAGCCTTGGGCTTGGCCTCCTTCTTCGCAGCCTCCTTCTTGGGCTCAGCGGCCTTCTTGGGGGCAACGTTGGTCAACTTGGGGGCATCGAGGAGTGTGTACTTGGGGGCAACGGCCGAGTAGATGGGCTGGTTGTAGACGGTCTCATACCAACGGGTAACGTTGGGGTTCTCTGAGCGCCATTGCTTGTCGAAGAAGAACTCGAAACCGCGGGCGATGATGCCAACAGCGAAGAGATCAGCAAGAGTGATGCGCTCGCCGACGAGATATGTGTTGTTCTGGAGGTGCGACTCGACAACCGCGACGGCCTTGAGGGCAGCCTTCTGGGACTCCTCAATGGTCTTCTTGTTGTAGGGCTCCTTGCCGAGGAGAGGGCGGTACCAGCCACCAAGCTTGGGCAGAACCTCAGAGTTGAAGAAGGACATCCACTTCAGGATAGAGGCGTAACTAAGAGGCTTGTCAGGATAGTTCATGCACGTGCGAGGGGTAACAATGACTCACTCTTGCTTGGTCTTGCCGAGGAGGGTGGTCTTCTCGTTCTGGGAGGTGACTGTTTGATATTAGCCTTTGTGTCTAACCAAAATATGTGCAGGTAATGTAAGTAGCAGAATCAAGACGATCAGAAGTTAGAACTTAGTCAACACCATAATTTCAGATAGGGATAACTGTTAGAATATGTCTAGGTCATCATGTCAAGGGGAGGGATGAAGCGCAATGTACACGCGGTGCGGGGCAGCAGAGGGGCACCCATTGATGCCGTTTCGAACACGTACCATAGACTGCGATGGCAATGCACTCGGAGAGAACATAGCCGTCAGCACCGACAAAAGTCGGGACCTTGGCGAGGCCGTTGTACTTGAGGTACTCCTCAGACGGCTGTTCTGTGTTGGTCTCGACAACCTCGACCTCGAGGTTATTGGCCTTGGCCACGGCGAGGATGGACGTGGAGCGGGGGTTCGCCTGGAGGAGAGGGAATTAGCAGTTGCGGCGCTGAGCGATGGCCGTTTGAACAATGCAATCGACTTACCTCGTAGGTGTAAAGCTTTCCGAACGCCATTTTCGCTTGCGTTGCAAGTTCAAAGGGTTGTGTTGAGGTTGTGAGTGAGAGGAATGAATGGTGTCGAGAAGCGAAAGCTGCTGCGAAGGCTGGTTTTGAGGAAATTTTATCTGGTGGGGTAAATCGGTGGCGGGGCTTCGAGGCTCAGGGAAATGAGGTAAAGTGGTGACTCCCGTTGGGCAGCAGCAGCCGAATGTGGCCCGAGCTCCCTGGTGGAAAAATCTGGCAGCAGATTGTTCCGTTGCGGTTGCTGTTGCGGGAACCTTGCCGACGACGAAAAAACAAGCAGCACCAGCGGATTCGCCCGGGGCCGACGACCATCCGCCTCGACGCGAAAAATGGTGTCTTCCTCAAAAAAAGCCCTCGCCGCGGCTCTGAGGAGCGCCTGCCAAAGGAGTCGCAGGCAATGGCAGCCGCTTGAGCAACAGTTCCAAGCTCTCCACATTCGAGGCTCGCATCCCGGAAGCACGAGATTCATGTCCACAGAGACCCAGCAGCCTACCGACTTCAAATCAATACAAGCGGCCGTCGAGCTCGAGCTGGGGCCGGGGAAGAAGAGTGTGGCACCCCTGGGGCGCGCCCGCCCGATACCCGCATCTCCGTCATATTTTACGCGCATTGCCCACTTCAACGACAGCTTCCTGGCCCTTGAGAACCTATCGCGCACATATGGAAACCTACCAACGATTCCTGCCAGCCAGACCGAGCGTGTTGCCTGGAAAAATCTGGAGGACTACAGACTGGCGATTGGAGAGCACGTCAAGTCGACAGATTTTGCCAGGTGTATCGCCCTGGTGAAGCGACTGCATACGATCCACCCGAAGCTGAAACCACAAGCGGTGGAGGACGCGGTGGAAGCGTTTAAGAAGGAAGTGCAGACCTTCAAGGCTGAGCCGAAGGCTGTTCCCATCGACAAGTATGGACGCGTACACGCGGCTGGTCGAAGGAAGACATCGGTCGCCCTGGTATGGCTTGTTGAAGGAACGGGCGAGGTTCTGGTGAACAGCAAAACCCTGCCCGAATTCTTCGGGCGGGTGCACGACCGCGAGAGCGCGCTCTGGGCTCTGCACGCAACCAACAGATTGGGCAAATACAACGTTTGGGCGCGTGTCAGGGGTGGTGGCACTACTGGCCAGGCTGAGGCACTCACGCTCGCCGTCGCTAAGGCCCTGATAGTCCATGAGCCCGCGTTGAAGCCCGCATTGAGGAGAGGTAAGCGGTTTCTGTCTTGGCTGATGCCGCAGATCTTTAGAGGAAAACATGCTGACAGATTGATTCCCAGCCGGCTGCGTCACACGCGATCCCAGAAAGGTGGAGAGGAAGAAGGCTGGTCACGTAAAGGCCAGAAAGTCGCCCACATGGGTAAAGAGATAGTTCAGGCTCAGTCGAGCATTGAGCTTCTCGGACCTTGCATGAAACCTCTGTCCCCATCTGTACAAATTCTATGTTATGTAACGATTCGCATTCCTACCTACCTACGTTCTTGTCTCGCCTCTGCATCGAGGTACGCAATGGGTGGAAGTTGTGTGCCAACAGATGCGCACATAAAGCTGTATTATAATTTGCCGAAAAGGCGACCTACCAAGCTGGGACGATTTGTCGATGAGCCGCATGAACGCTCGGAACACCGGGAACGCGAAGATGTGAGTGCAGCTGTGTGGCATGGTCTTGCAAGCGGCCGAAACAAGGCAACGGGATAGCTGCCGAACCGTGAACTCGTCATCACTTGGGTAAGTCCCTGTCGCAAGTTTGGCCCGGACCGTGACCCGGGTGGTCGAGAGCGGGTAAGGCAGAAATGTGATGGCATTAGTGTCGTTCCTTGTTGATAGCATAGAGGTCGGCTCGATCAGACACGCTCTCAACCCCGGTAGCCATGCCTGGAGTCGGGAGAAAGTCAGGAAATGCGGCGCAACGTCAACGCGGAGACGAATGTAACCTCATCCAAGAAAACCGTTCCCCGTTAAGCACGTGTAATCCCATGTTTGTTCCAAGGACCTGGAGTGTACAAACACAGAACCGTTTGGTTTACCAATGGAAACACCACAGCCATCTCGTCTCGGTTCCTCGTCTCAAACGATACTCTCCTTCGCAATTATTAGCATCGAGGAGGGTATGTTGGCCTGGCACATAAAACAAGTCTCCTGCAACCCCCGCGAACGCGGACAGCCCAACTCATTTGAGATACCGCCACACTTGCAGATTTGCTGCATCCTCACAATCCGTGTCATTTCCAGCTTCTCTCGGCGGTGCACTCGCACAGACCTTGCAGCTACGCTCGCTGTCGCAGAAGAATTCGAGAAGACCCCAATTTCGCCAAGTGCAGGCCCAGTCGAGCACACGTTCCAGGAGGAACAGCATTTCGGCACCTCGCCGGATGGTCGGACGGTGAATATGGTTGGAAGCTTGGCACTTAAACCTGGCCTCTCTATAATGCCAATGTTGAAATAGGCCTTGACGAGATGCGACAAGTCCTCGAATGTGGCAGCCTGTCAGCATTGAAAACCACACCTGCCGTGATAGTGGGCGGTGAGGGAAACATCATCAGGAAACACGGACTGTCGGGACATTTCCTAGGCTTGCCAGGGCCATGACTCGCTCGACACTTACCGACAAAAACGGACGCCTTGTTGTTTGGATCTCACGGGCGGGCAGCAGTGCTTCAAGTGAGCGCGATTATGCGTGAAGACTGCCTCGGAACCTGTTACCCCTGAGTTAAAATACCCCCAAGACCCGTAAGAATTGCCACCTTGTCGTTAGAAGCTGAAAAAAAATAAAAATCCCTCTGCCTTGTCTGCTTACGAGTCGTTGTCTTGTGGATACTGGTGAAAACAGTGCTAGCAAATTCGCAGTTTGGCACTAGTTGCAGTCCCGTGAGCACCTGGTCGAGCTGATCTTCGAATGAGGCTGGGATCGGCGACTTGTCGATTGCAGCCGTAGGCTGCTCTGATCGTAGATGATCAATCGAAGGACATACGTGCAGCCTGCATGTTTCGATGCGCTAGGTCTGTGTTCGGATTGGCAAGGCCAGCCATCGGGATCTGTGTGGCTCCCTGTTGAGATGCGCCTCTCCACGATCTTGCCTTCTTGCATCCAGCAACGTGGACAGCGGAGAAAGACTGGCGATGCTGGCTGAGGTTGGGAGGAGAGTAACCAGTCCTGGGCCAAGAGGCTGTGACCGATTCACGCTGTGGCCGTGTCCGTGTCTCGAGTTCGCGGGGTAAGCTTCCGAATCAGCAGCAAAAGCTGTGCGCCCGACGCTCGAGCGGCCCTCGTCAACGGCCGAACGAAGGCCGGGCAACATCCTCTGTCATATCGCCAACCCAAGACACACCGAGACCAATAATGGCTATAAGCTATGTGTTTTCGACCTTGAAGCGCCCGAAAACAAGCCGAGTGCAGTCAGTCGGGTGCGTTGCGAAGCATATCCGTCCGCACCTGAACCGCAAAGTTGAGGAGACGGCCCCCAAGCTGCTGGTGTAGCGTCTTGGGCGTACAGGTACTTGTTCGCCGGCTAATGTAATGCACGGTAGCCATGAGTACCGCAACCCCATTCTCATGCGCGTCAGCTGGCTTGTCCAGGCGGAATCCTGGTCTGACCAAGTATCGCTACCTCGCGGTCCTCGGCAAATGGTTCCAGAAGCTGCACCACTGATTCGATGGCCCTGGCCCATCTGAAAATTTGTGCAAGGACCCCAGTCAATTTGACGCAGCCCACCCAAGCACAGACAGGGATCTACCTCGCAGCTCTGGGCCTCTCTGTTTGACGACATGCCTCGATTCCCCTGGCAGCTTAAGTCGACGACATGGATCCGGGATCTTGGAGCCCACCTCCTTCATCATAACAAATATACTAACCCGCAGCGCGGCAGTACCTGTACTCTTGGCCCGGCTGGCCAAGTACCGGTAGTATCTCCGTCTGACGCAGAGTGAATTTGGTCGCTCCCGGGTCCAGCCATCGCACCAGTTCGTAGCACCCTCTTTTTTCTCCAACGCTCAGACGCTGGGCTATTTAGGCCGTTGGTGGTTCGGCCATCGGATCCGCCCCGGCCTAATTCCAGTGCACTGCCTGGAGGCCCTTTTTTCAGCGCCCTTGGACACAGCGGCGGCGATCTCGCTCTCCGGCCTGTGGGGGAGGGGGTTACTGCACGCTGGGCCAGGGTCGAGTGGAGTGGGGAGCGCGCACGGGAGCGGTCACTCCTCTATCGTCAACGTCCAATGGCCACGGTTTCGACGTGATGGAGCCGAGGAAAACCCATGGGGCTCCTTCGCGCTATTGTTAGCTCCAGCGATTTCTTTTTTATCAGAGTCAGTGGCGGCTGACCGTGAAACATTGGCCGTCTTCCCTTTCCCTTGGTTGAGAGGTGAGAGGGAAGACCAGCGACACTAAAAGCCCGCATCTGCCAGACAAGGCAACAACATGGTCTCAAACAGCAGAGTGGGAGAGCCCACACACCACATCAGCCCCATGCCCTCGCATACCCGGCGCGTCTTGCCACCGGTCTGGGTGCGGGTTCCCCAGCAATTGGCGTCTAAGCATTAGCTTAGGGGCCGGGAGCAGACCAAACGAGCCATTCCCGGTGTTTGAAGCAATGAGAAAACATGTGTCCCAACCACCGGACAGCTGCTGCCTTCTTGTCGCCGGGCCAAGCTGGACGGGGCAATAGAGGCCCAGATAAAGGAATGTGAGGGCCAGGAGATATCGAATGCGGAGGCAGAGAGGCTCTCGGTGGCAGGAGGGGCAACGAGCGCCAAGCAGAGTCCAGGTTTGGATGTTTGGCCATCCTGCCCTGGATACCTCCTTCCTTCCACATAAAGTCGATTTAAACTTCGTGCCTTCCATCCAGTCGGATATAGGTACTTCGAGGGGGATGGCGCTGACAGGACTCCCATCATCCCGTCAAACCCTTGTACGGTACCAACGGCAGCAGGTTGCCTACCCGCTTGCCTGACGTGAGGTGATCTCTCCTCGCACAAACCCACGGCATCCCATCCTGCCTTGGAATGCCCATCCAACACAGCACGGGACCGCAGACTGAGTGCGGCCCGACTAGTACCCACAGGCGACCGACAGTCGAAAAATTAACGACGTGACAAATAAAGGTGTGAGGAGGCCGTCAACCACCAGACCCGGTAATGAACTAGAAACCCCACTAACAGCAAAGGTTCGCGCAGGACGTTAAACCTAGCGCATCGCCGGCGAATTTCGAGTCCCAAGGTTGGCGGGAGGTGACAGCTGCGTTACGCGGCTCTGATTGACGGGCAGTACTCAGCACGGAGTATGAGATAGAGAGGAGGCATCTGGCCAATCCACAACCCCCAACCTCCAACACGGTCGCTGGCTGCAAACGCACATCATCCCACCACATACTCCAAAGTTCTGAAATATATGCCGCCGCCGCCGCCGCCGCCGCCGCTCTTTGACTTCTCGCACTGGGGGTCTGCTCGACGGCACTCTGCCGTTACAAGCCGGATCTGGGGAACAGGGGGCAATATTCACCGTCAACATTCGTTTTGTTCACAAACGGCAGCCAATAGCACGAGCATCGCAAGGCGACTTACAGCCGCCCTCATCGAGCCCATCCCTCCCTCTTGCCCTCCTTGGCTCCCCCTTCCCACCCATCGATCGCTCTCGCTGAAGCCTCGCCGACCTGGGCACTCAACTTTCTCTCCTGCACGCCACGCTCCCATCGGTCTACCCAGCTGGGAAATCCAAGATCCACCCTTCGCCCCCCCCCCCCCCCCCCCCCCCCCCACCCCCCCCCCCCCCCCCCCCCCCCCCCCCCCCCCCTGCGCCCACCCACCCCA